>Ga0172371_10011399_pt1 | contig 11851 bp, 8 predicted proteins | sample Lak12m_FD_114543 | JGI IMG/M metagenome (GOLD analysis project Ga0172371, IMG submission 114543) | Freshwater microbial communities from Kabuno Bay, South-Kivu, Congo - kab_022012_12m | ecosystem: Environmental > Aquatic > Freshwater > Lake | place: Democratic Republic of the Congo: South-Kivu...
CGAGCGGGTCGACAACACCCAACGAACCAGGTCGCCCTGGTACCGCTCGCTCAACGGGCCTTGGAAGTATCACTACTCGCGGACGCCACGTGAGCGCGTGCCCGGTTTCTTCCAACCGGAATTCACCGACGCCGGCTGGCCCACGATCCCGGTCCCGGCCAACGTGGAGTTGGAAGGCTACGGCGTGCCGATCTACGTCAACATCCAGTACCCCTGGTCCAAGGCCAATCCGCCGTATATCCCCAAGGACGATCCGAACAACACCGTCAGCGCCTATCGCTGCCAGTTCACGGTGCCCGCCGACTGGAAGGGGCGCCGCGTGGTGCTGGGCTTCGACGGCGTCAACTCGTTCTTCTACGTATGGGTCAACGGCCGCCGGGTGGGCATGAGCAAGGACAGCCGCACCCCGGCCGAATTCGACATCACGCAATATGTCCGGCCGGGCAACAACCTGCTGGCGGTCGAGGTCTTCCGCTGGTGCGACGGTTCCTACCTCGAAGACCAGGACTTCTGGCGATTGAGCGGCATCTTCCGCGATGTCTACCTCTACTCCGTGCCGCAGTTGCACGTGTGCGACTTCAGGGTGACGACCGACTTGGACGCCGACTACCGCGATGCCGACCTGCGCCTAGATGCCACGCTGCGCAACGACGACGTCCGGGAGCGGCCTGCGATCGTCGAGGCGACGCTCTTGGACCCGGCCGGCGAGGTTGTCTTCTCCGCAGCCTCGGCCGCGGTTGAGGTTCCGTCGGGCGGCGGGGTGGAAGTGGGGATCGCCCGCGTCGTCAAGTCGCCTCGAAAATGGTCGGCCGAGGACCCGGCCCTTTACCAGCTTCTTCTCACGCTCAAGGACCCGGCCGGGGCCGTGATCGAGGTCCTGCCCTGCAAGGTCGGCATTCGCAAGGTGGAGATCCGCAACGGGGAGCTTCTGGTCAACGGCCGGGCAATCCTCTTGAAGGGCGTGAACCGCCACGAGTTCGATCCCGACCGCGGCCAGGCGATCACCGTCGATTCGATGGTTCGCGACATCGAACTGATGAAGCGGCACAACATCAACGCCGTGCGGACCTGCCATTATCCCAACCAGCCTGCCTGGTACGACCTCTGCGACCGTTACGGGATCTACCTGATCGACGAGGCCAACATCGAGAGCCACGGCATGGGCTACGGCGAGCAGTCGTTGGCCAAGAAGCCCGAGTGGCTGGCCGCCCACCTCGACCGTACCCAGCGGATGCTCCAGCGCGACAAGAACCATCCCTCGGTGATTATCTGGTCGCTGGGCAACGAGGCGGGGGACGGGCCGAACTTCGAGGCCACGTACCGCTGGATCAAGTCGCGCGACCCGAGCCGCCCGGTGCAGTACGAGCGGGCCGGATTGCGCCCGCACACCGACATCGTCTGCCCCATGTACCCGCCGCCGAAGGACCTGGCCGACTACGCTTCCAAGCCGCAAACGCGTCCGATGATCCTCTGCGAGTACGCCCACGCCATGGGCAATTCGTCCGGCGATCTCTGGTCCTACTGGCGGCTCATCTACAGTCGAAAGCACCTCCAGGGGGCCTTCGTGTGGGACTGGGTCGACCAGGGCATTCGCCAGCCGCAAGACCCCCATCGCAACGGCCTGGTGAAGAAGGCGGCGCCGGGCCAGAGGTTCTTCTGGGCCTACGGCGGCGACTTCGGCCCGAAGGGCACCCCCAGCGACGACAACTTCTGCTGCAACGGCCTGGTCTCGCCCGACCGCGTTCCGCACCCCGGCCTGGCCGAGGTGAAGCACGTTTATCAACCCATCCGCGTGGAAAACGGGTCGTTCGACCGCCGGACCGTGGAGGTCCAGAACGGATACGATTTCACAAACCTGAAGGACATCGTTGCCGGCTCCTGGCGCGTGATGGCCGACGACGCCGAGATTCAGCGAGGCGAGCTGCCCGAGTTGGACGTGTTGCCGCGGCAGCGTAGGGAATTCGCGATCCCCATCAAGCAGTTCTCGCCGGAGCGGGGCGTGGAATACTGGCTCCAACTGAGCTTCACGCTCCGTCGCGACGCGCCCTGGGCCAAGGCCGGGCACGAATTGGCATGGGACCAGTTCCTCCTGCCCGATTTCGCACCCAAGCGGCCCCTGGAAGTCGATCGCATGGCCGCCCCGCAGCTCGTCGAGGACGCGGCCCGGGCTGTCGCGCGCGGTAAGGACTTTGAAGCCGTCTTCGACAAGAAGGAAGGCACGTTGCGATCGCTGAAATTCAAAGGCGTCGAGTTGATCCGGCAGCCACTCCGCCCGAGCTTCTGGCGGGCCCCGACCGATAACGACCGCGGGCGCAAGATCGAACACTCGCAAGGCATCTGGCGCGAGGCCGAGAAGGACGCGCAGGTCGAAGAACTCTCGGTCACCGTTGACCCGAAACAGCACGCCGTGGTCTTCCTTGCGGGCCTGAGACTGCCGCGAGTCGAGTGCCAATGGCAGACCACCTATACGGTCTTCGGCAGCGGCGACATCGTCGTCGAGGCCATTTTCTACCCCGGCAAGAAGCAGCCCACGCTGCCTCGCCTGGGCATGCAAATGGCCTTGCCCAAGGGCTTTGACAAGATCGCCTGGTATGGGCCGGGCCCCCAGGAAACCTACGCCGATCGGCTCGACGCCCGGGTGGGCCTCTACCGCGGCACGGTCGATCAGCAGTTCTGCTACGACTACACCGAGCCGGGCGAGAGCGGCAACAAGGCCGACGTGCGATGGATCGCCCTGAGCGGCGACCGCGGCGTGGGCCTGCTGGCCGTCGGCATGCCGCGGCTGAGCGCCAACGCCCTGCACTACACGACCGAGGACCTGCAAAGCGCCAAGCACCCCTGGGAGATGAAACGCCGCGATTTCGTCACCTTGAATCTCGACTTACAGCAGATGGGCGTCGGCGGCGACGACAGTTGGGGCGCCTGGCCGCACGAAGAGTACCTCATCCCATGCGAGCACACGAGCTACCGCTTCCGCCTCCGCCCCTTCGCCACGGCCGAGGAAGACCCCAAGCTCCTCGCCCGGCAGGCACTCGAAGCGAAGTGACGAGCGAATTGTAAAGCCCTTCGCCTACCAAGGGCCGTAGCTCTTCTGCCTTCGGAAGCCTCGGACACGGATGGCATCGCCGGGGAGGATATCCATCACCGCGTAGGCGTTGTTCTCTTGCCCGCTCCCCTCGATCATGGCGGCCAGGGTCACGTAGTGGATCCCGGCGATTTCCTGGTGGGCGTTCTTGTGGGAATGGCCTTGAAGCACCGCCTGCACCTTCTGAGATTCTTCCAGGGCCTTGCGCACTTGCGGGCCGTTCTTCACGCCGTGAGGGGGCCCCACGTCGAGACGCTGGTGAACGAAGACGACGGTCTTGTGCGGGGTTTTGCGGAGGTCCTCGCGGAGCCATTCGACCTCCGCGGGAGCGATGCAGGAATCGGTCCAGTCGAAGTTCTTCCGCCCGTAAGGCTGACCATCGCCGCGAAAGCAGGCGTCGAGCAGAACGAAGTGGTAGCCGTTCAGGTCGAAGGAATCGTAGGAGCGCTGCTGCCCCACAAGGCTCAGGAACTCGGGCTTGGTGAGGCTCGACACGCAATGGTTGCCCAGCACGTAACGATGTTGCCCGGGGATCGCAGCAAAGTCCTTGACGATCCGCTTCACATACGCCTTCTCAACTTCAACGGAATCCGCACCATCGATGAGGTCGCCCAGCTCGACCACCAGATCGGTCTTCTCTTCCTGGAACCGCTTGGCCGCCTCGGCGAGCTTGGCTGGGGTCTCCCGATAGTACCGAGTGCCGGCCGGGGGCTTGTCGCCGTAGTGCAGGTCGGTGACCAGCCCGATCCGCACCTTGGGCCGGTCGCGCTCATCCTTCGCTTCGGCAAGGCGAAGTGCGCCGCTGGCGACCATCGCCGATCCGGCCAAAGAGAGCGTGCCATGGAGGAGGAAGGCACGCCGGGTGAAGGGGCGATTTCTGTCCACGTCATTTCCTCCGCTGGGGCCTCAAGACGAGTCCCCCTTGTTGTAGAAGGCGTAGGAGCGGATCTTGGCGAAAAGGGGCTGATTGCAGCCGATGCAGGGGGCCGAGGCCTGGACGCACCAGTTCACGTCCCCGTTCCAGCCGTGGCCTACGCAGTCGGCGTTCACGTCGAGCCCCCGGCAGCCCAGTTGATAGAGGCAGCCGTCCCCGTCGCCGAACGTGGCGGCGAAGAGCCTCGCATTGAATTGCGGCAGGCGCGGACACTGATAGTGCAGGCACACGGAAAAGTACATGGTCGGCGTCAGTTCCTCCGGCTTGACCTCCGGGTAGCCCTTCGCCGCCAGGTGGGCCAGAATGCCGAGCACTTCGGCCGGATGACACGGGCAGCCCGGGCAATTCACCAACCGGCCTTGCGCCGGGACCGCCGCCTTCTGCATGAACTCCTGGACGCTCGACGCGCCCGTATCGTTGCCCTCGGCCGAAGGGATCCCGCCGTAGCTTGCGCACGTTCCCACGCCCACAATAAACTGCGCCCGGCGGAGCAAAGGAAGAAGGACCTCGGCAAACGGGCGTCCACCGATCCGGCACGCCTCGGGCATTTGGACGGGGATCGCCCCCTCGACCACCAGGACGAACGGCTGCCGCCCGTTCTGCACCTTCTCGATGATCTCCAGCGCGTGTTTCCCTTGGGCGGCAGAGATCGTCGGGTGAAACGCCAGGCGGACCCGCCGCGTGATCGCCTCAAAAACCTTCGGCGTATCCGCGTTCAGCAGCGAGACCGAACACCCGCTGCACGCCTGCCCTTGAAGCCACAGCACCAGCGGCAAGCCTTGAGAAAGCCGCTCCACGCCCTCCGCAAACAACTCCCCATAGGCGCCGGGAAGTCCGCCGGCAGCCGCCAGGGCAGCCCCAACTTTCAGGAACTCACGCCGCGTCGGTTCGTAGGGCAACATCGGTTACCGCCAGTCAGACTTTCACGGGCTGTGCGTAAGGGGAAAGGGGAAAAAGGAAATGTACCGTCAATGCAGCCGTCGGACGAGCCCGACCCTTGAATGGACCATACCCGAATATCCCCGTCAAGGTCCGCATGACCAAGACCAGCCCGCTCAAAGCAGACGTGAGAAAGGACTCGCCGAACAAGTCTCAGTTCGACCTCAAGGAAGCCGCAAAAGAAAGCCCCTCGCCATCGCCGGCACGGTGAACCGCGCCGGTCGCCAGGGAGAACGAGCGGAAGCCGCCCAACCTCCTAACCGCAATAGGGCGGTTACCTTTGGGCAATCGAAGAGGGCTGACCGTGCCATTGAGTTCTGCCCCCCTTTCCCTCGCCAAGACCGAACTGAAAGCCGAACTGAAGCCGGGCAGCAACACGTTCAACTTCGATCTGACTTCAAAATAGTCGGAGACGAATCTCTGCCCCAACGGGGCGAAATTCGACAGCCCAGGGCAACGCCCTGGGGAAGCGTCTCGGAAGGGGCACGAAGCCCTGAAGGGGCGAGATAGAACCTCGGCCAGACGTGTATCCCGCCCTTTCAGGGCTAGGGATTTTGGAATGGACACTCTGCCCAGGGCGTTGCCCTGGGCTTTTCTACTATGCCCCTTCGGGGCTGAGGAACGAAGTCGGCAAACCGAGCCGCGCGGCACAAGACTGGCAACCTTCTTGCACTCTCGAAAGCTTCAAACGGCTGAAGGGCCAGAAGATCTCCCTGTTCCTGTACAGCGACGGATCCACGGTCCCTGCCATCGCTTCCGCGTCCGGCTTGCCGCCGAGGAAGTCACTGGTGCGATTCGCCTTCCTTCCCGGCCGCTGGGTAAGATCGTTGTACTTGCCCCCTCTTTCCCTCGGTCCCTTTTCTCCTTCCCTTATACCTTCCCCGGGGGGGTCTTTCTCCAGTCTTCATTGACAGCGTTGTCAGTTCGGCTAGAATAGCCGCGGGAACGTCGATTCCCCTCGTCGGTGTGCCGGGAGTCTCGGCCGGTTTGGAATTCTCCTTTTTTTCTTGGGAGGGCTTGGTCATGGGATCGCGCAGATCTAAGGGAGGTTTTACCCTGGTGGAACTACTGGTGGTCATCGCCATCATCGGCATCCTCATCGCCTTGCTGCTCCCCGCAGTGCAGGCGGCCCGTGAGGCAGCCCGGCGGAGTCAGTGCACCAACAATCTGAAGCAGATCGGTTTGGGGCTGCACAACTATCACGACACGCACAAGACGTTTCCGACCGGCTTCCTTGATCGTTCGGCCTGGCTCTCGACCGCCTATTTGCTCCCCTTCGTGGAACAAGGTAGCCTCTACGCCCAGTTGAGCAATACCCGCGACCCCCTGGATTTGAGCAACGCGACGACGCTCGCCCTGGCGCGAACCATCGTGCCTGCCTACCAGTGCCCGTCCAGTACTGAAGGGGATCGCTCTAAGAACACCAGACTCCCCGTCTACAACAATGGCACGAACTACACGGTTGGCGTGTGCAACTACGCGGCGGTCAACGGAAATTTTGATATTCGTTGCGATAACAAGAATTTTAATGGCCTCTTCTTCGACAACAGCGCGGTCAGCATGGCTTTCATCACGGACGGGACGTCCAACACGTTGGCCTTCGGGGAACGAGCGACGAACTATAACCTGAGCTACGGGACGTGGTATGGAGGCGTTTGGGCGGGCGGCAACAATCAACAATCCACCAACCACAATTCGGCCTATTACTGCGGGGTGTGGGGCTACGAAGGCATAAGATGGTATATGATACAGACGTTAAATGGTGGCGGTTGGGGTCTCATCAATACCACGACCTGGGGTTGGGGCCCCAGCAGCATGCACCCGGGAGGGTGCAATTTCGTGCTGGCCGACGGTGCCGTGCGCTTCATCAGCCAGACCATCGACGCAGCGAACGACGGTGCCCCTCGGAGCACCTATCAGAAGCTTGGAGCGCGCAACGATGGTGAGACGATCGGCAGTTTCTAGCCGCGAATCGGTGTCCTCCTCCCGATGTCCAGAGTCGCTTCCAGAGGGTTCTTCCATGCCCGCGACGGTTGAACCTCCGTCGCGGGTCATTCTCTTTCCGAGGAGTCTGCCCCGATGACCTGTTCCAGTTTCTCGCCCATCTTCGCACGCCGTATTGCAGCCATCCCTGTACTTGCCGCCTGGGCCTTGATCGCGGCCGGCGCTGTTTCGCTGCCCGGCTGCGGCCACGGCAGTGGTTCCGAAGTCGGGAAAGTCGAGGGCGTGGTAACACTCGACGGCAAGCCCTTGCCCAAGGCACAGGTGGAATTCCTCCCGAAGTCCGGCCGCCCCTCTTTGGCGGAAACCGCCGAGGACGGCAGCTACCGCCTGCAATACACCGTGGATCAGGAGGGGGCGCTGGTGGGCTCGCACACGGTCAAGATCCACACGGCGGTTACCGGCCGCGTGGATCGCCGCGACGAACTCGTTCCGCCTCGGTACCATGATAAGACCGAACTGAAAGCCGAAGTGAAGCCGGGCAGCAACACGTTCAACTTCGATCTGACTTCAAAATAGTCGGAGACGAATCTCTGCCCCAACGGGGCGAAATTCGACAGCCCAGGGCAACGCCCTGGGGAAGCGAGTTAGAGGAAATGCCGAAGCCCTGAAGGTGCGACATAGAATCTCGGCCAAACTGTATCCCGCCCTTTCAGGGCTAGGGATGTTGGGATGGATACTCTGCCCAGGGCGTTGCCCTGGGCTTTTCTATTATGCCCCTTCGGGGCTGAGGAACGAAGTCGGCAAACCGAGCCGCGTGGTACAAGAGTGGCACCCTTCTTGCACTCTCGAAGGCTTCAAACGGCTGAGATGTCAGAAGATCTCCTTGTTCCTGTGCAGCGACGGATCCACGGTCCCTGCCATCGCTTCCGCGTCCGGCTTGCCGCCGAGGAACTCACGGAGGCGCTGCGCCTCCTGTTGCGGCCGCTCGATGAGATCGCCGTAGCTGACGTGGAGGACCTCGATGTGCGGCTGTCGGCGTAGCCACTCGTGCAATCGCTCAAGATGAAGCGTGAATGAACGGCCCATCTCTTCACGGGGCGTCGAGGTCCGGCCCAATCGCGCGAGCATCTTCTCTTGAGAAGCGAGGATTTCGTCCATATCCCGCTCCATGAAGATGATCCGATACCTCTCGCCCGGCGGCAGGTCGTAGAGGAGCTGGGACACCATTTTGAAGGCCTTCCCGCGCATGTCCGCAATCCAGGACGCGTCCTCGCGGATCTTCTTGGCCTTCTGGAACTCGTAGTATCCTCGGGGATTGTCGGCGTCGGCGGCGCGGAGATGGTCCGTGACAACCGCCACGCCGCCGTTGGCCAGCATCTGCATCATCAGCGAAGTGCCCGATCGCGGCAAACCGGATACGACGATGATTTCGAGGCAAGATCGATCCTTGCTTTTCCTCTTTTCCAACGTTTTCCCTTTTTCCTTTTCCTTAGAGCACTTCATTTCGCTAAACAGATACCGCCGTTCAAAGATGGACGCGCAACCACGGTCGGAAACAGAGGGCGGCGACCACGGATGCGGCGAGCCAGTAGATCACCCATCGGTCGGTGCCGCTGGTCCACGAATCGCGTTCGGGATAGTCGATCCGGATGGATCGCACGAGCGAGTCGGGGCGGAAAGGCTGCTCGGACGGGTGCAGGAGGATGCTCGACCAGCACCAACCCGGTCTCTGCGTGCTGACGCGCATGTATCCGTCGCCGACCGCCAGTTCCTTGTCGATGGACTGTCCGTCGACCTCCAGAATAAGGCGGTGGTACCCGCTTTGGCGGGCGCGGAGGCTCCAGCAAACCTCCCGCTTGCTGAGCACGCGGACCGGCCCGGCCGTGACCTCCACGGCGTCGGTCGGTCGGAGGCGCACGTCGGGCCAAGAGGCCCCCGGCTTGCCGTTGAGCTTCAAGGTCATAACGGCATCTTCTCCGACCCGCAGCGGCCGGGACTGGTACCACAGGGCCATTTGTCCCCACAGCAAAGACACGGGCACCACCATCACCAGCATCGGCACGACGGCAAGAACCAGCAGTCGGAGGGCCCCCATGAGGATTCGTCCCTGGGCTCGGAGGGTCACGGAGATGCTCTCCTTGAACAACTTCAAGGCCAGCAGATGGGCGCTGATGTCGTCCCTCGCCCGTTGGATCGCCCGCTGGTTCGACGCGACCTTGAAGACCCCTAGCAGCACGAAGCCGGTCACGGCCGCGATGGCCGTGGCGGACAGCCAGCCCGGCAGCACCGCGACGGGGGCCAACAGGGGCCTGCCCATCGCGTTGGCGACGGCGTTGAGCCACACGGCGACACGTGCAAGAACGTCCATCACTCGATGTATCCCAGGCCGCGAAGCCGGTCCTCAACTTGCCGTTCCGCTTCCTCGGCTTCGTATTTCTTCAACTCGTTCTCGATCGCGTGAGCCACAAACTCCTCGACGCTGCTATAGCCGGCGGACTCCGCCGCTCGCTTCGCCCGGTCCAGGAGGTCCGAGTCGATCTTGATCTTGGCCATAGGTTTCATCTCCTGCGCGCCGGCGGGCCTAAATGGGTTCTCACAATTCCGGGAGGGCGAGGCTCCTGCCGAGCCTCCGACGAGCGCACCTCTTCCAACGTCCACGCAGGCTCGGCAGGAGCCTCGCCCTCCCAGAATCACACAAGGTCATCTAGCCGGAAAAGACGTTCCTTCCTTCCATCGACGGCGGGGCGGCAAGCCCGAACTCGGCCAGGATCGTCGGGGCCAGGTCGACCAAAGCAGGGGCCGTGGCCGAGATGGACCGGTTGCTGAAGAGGACGCCGGGCACTTCCGTCGCGTCGGCGCAGTGGTCCGCGCTCCAGGCGGAGTCGTTGTTTAGAAGGACCTGGTCGGTCAGGTCGCCGAGGCACGTGGCCCACGACGCGCGGTAGCCGCGGCAGTAGCCCACGATCAGATCGGGCGCCAACGCGGTGGTGCCGCCCCGGTACGTCTTGTCCGCGCGGTGGACGCGGTGGATGACCGGCCGGCCGTCGACGTCGCGGACCGCCTCGAGCTTGCTTGCCAGCTCCTCCAGGAGCGATTCCTGCTTTTTCCCGGGCTCGATCGCGCCATCGCGCTCGCGCCCCTTCAGGTTCAAGTACAGCCCGTTGATCCCCAATCCGTACGCCGCGGTCCGCCGCCAGTCGACGTCGCGGAGGATCGACGTGCAGTCGGGCGGGCCGAGATACCCGCACCGGCGCAACCAGGAATTGAGATTGAACTGCCTGCCGAAGTTGGCGAAGCCGTGATCGCTCATGACGAAAACGGTCGCCCGGTCCCCATAGCGATTCAAGATCTCGCCGACCACGGCGTCCAGCCTCCGGTAAAGCCGGCGGATGTGCCCGAAGCACTTCTTCGCCTCGGCGGGGATCCTGACCGGGTGTCTTGCGTCGGAGTCCCACCAAAACACGTGCGACTGGAGGTCCGTGCTGGAAAAGTAGAAGAACAGCAGGCCGTCGTCGTAGTCTTCCATCGCGTACTTCAAGAGCGCCAACCGCTCCTGGAGGACGATCTCGGCCTGCCTGAGGAACTCGTCGTCGCCGAACACGCCGTTGGACCGGGCCTTGTGGTCTTCCTGGAAGCCGGTCGTATAGAACAGCCCGAGGCGCCGCGACACGTCTTGAACGAAGCAGTCCGGCTCGGAGATTCGCATGGCAGGGGCGGAGGGGTCGATGTTGACCGGCGTCACGTAGAGCCGGAAGTCCGGCGCCACTTCCTGGAGATAGAAGCGGCAGATCCCGCTGGCGTGCCGGTTCGGCACGATCGCGGGCATGGGGAACTCGAAATCGAGTTTGATCCACGGGCTCCACTGGCCTGCCTTCAGCACGATCTTGCGGCCCTGGACCTCGATCACCGCCGCGCCGGCTTGCCGATCGCGGTGGACGAGGAACTCGACAAAGACCGGACGGGGCTGTTTGAGGAAGGCGTGCTCGGGCCCGACGATCCGGGCCTTGGCCGTCTCCCGCTCGAACGTCAGCCGAAACCGCTTCCCGCCCCCTTCCTCAACCGGTTGCGGAGGGCCGTCGTCGGCGTAGTGCTGGTACGCGCCGTAGGTGCCCAGTAGGTCGGGCGTGCCCAACCCGGAGAGGCAACGGTGGTTGCCGTGATGGGATGGGCTCGGCGGGTAGTTGGAGGGCAGATCGTAGAACGTCGACGGGATTCCGGCCGCATCCAAGTAATCCCAAAACGGCACGCCCTGGCGCCGCAACAGCGTGGCGGCCGGCCGGTGATTGAAGGGCGGGAAATCGAGCTGGAGGTTGTAGTCCCCTACCTCCCAATGCCCTTGGCCGGCCACGGTCTCCGCGCCGGAATAAAACGGGGCGCACGGTTGCTCCGGATGACGGTGAATGAAGTCGAAGATTCCGTGGGAGCCGGGTCCGGCGCCGTTGATGAAGCTGGCCCAGGCCACCGGGCTCTGCGGGGGAATGCTGGTGCCCAGCCTGCGGTACCCTCCGCCCGCGCGAAGCCGGGCGAAATGGGGGAGCAAACCGGCATGCATCATGCTCTCCGACAGTCCGGGGTCCATGCCGTCGATGGCGATCACAATCACTCGCTTTCCGCTCCGTTTCGCGACGCGGCCACGGCAGCCCAACAAGGACGGGCCGATCCCTGCGCCCGTAACCGCGACGACCGCGGCGGAACGCTTCAGCACGGTCCTTCGGTTGAGTTTTCGTACACGGCTTCCGGCCATCAGATCACCATCATCACGTTGCGTCGTCGCGGGAGGGCGAGGCTCCTGCCGAGCCGCCCCAGGTTTCTGCAAACGGACCACCGATTACAGTAGTTCCAAGTTTGCGTGAATTGCTATAGGTGAACGCAAGGCCCCTCGTGTAAACAACTTGTGACAACAGGTTCGTTCACACGGAGGGAGCCATGCGTTCAAGGACGAATTTTAC
>Ga0172371_10011401_pt1 | contig 11851 bp, 8 predicted proteins | sample Lak12m_FD_114543 | JGI IMG/M metagenome (GOLD analysis project Ga0172371, IMG submission 114543) | Freshwater microbial communities from Kabuno Bay, South-Kivu, Congo - kab_022012_12m | ecosystem: Environmental > Aquatic > Freshwater > Lake | place: Democratic Republic of the Congo: South-Kivu...
CACCGTCCCCTATTGCCGGGAACCAGGGAATATCTTGCAGGGCAGGCCAGCGGCGGGCAAACTCAGGACGGAGTCCCCTCCGGAAATGGCTGGAATCCACAAGAGGAGAGAGCTGGTCCTTCCTGATTGGAAGACCTTCCAGGAGACCTCCGTCCCACACCAGATCATGTCGATTGAGCAGTCCTGACCAAGAAGCAACGGAGTAACTGACAGCGCACTCACCGAATAGTTTTAAGTCCAGATATTCTCCAATCGATATCCACCGGGACACCTGTCTGAAGAGATCGAATTTGGCCTTGGCAAACCACCGAAGATAAGCAGGAAGGTAGCAAGGATGGAAATGACAGCCTGTCCGCTCATGAATGATTGATTCGTCAAACTCTGCTCGAAGCAGAGGGATCTCGCCATAGGCCCGTGTATCTGCATAGGTGGTCACAGGAGTGACGGCCTGGTAAGAGGAATTTACACCGAGGACATTGCCGACAAATGTACAGGAGGCTACCCCTGCAATCCTCCGGCTCAAGGAAGCGGCCTGTTCAATGATCGAGTCGATGCACTTCCAGGTGGAATCGAGAATGAGATCCGAATCAATCTCAGAAGCTCCCTCAGGTGTTGTTTTGATCTGAAGAGGCGTGCGGGCCTCCCTTCCTTCAACGGCACGGCCAAAGCGGTCAAAAAGAGAGGCCCGTATGGCTGAGGTGCCGATGTCGATAGAAAGGATGAATGGGAAATCACCCCGCTTTGATGTGATGGAGGACATCATTGTAAAATAATAGCATATTTAATTCTAAAGATAAAAATTGGGTCTCGCACTTTTTCATTCCACCCGGAAAGATATCGGGCACAACCATCGCCTGAGACCGGAGGTTAACTCATCCCCCATCATTTCTCCATAACTATTTTGTTGACGATTTTTTCGTTAAAAGATATTCTTTCAATTAAATTTAAATTACATACAAATAGGATCAGGAGGTGAAGAGATGAAGAAGAAAGTAACGCGATTCGATCTTCAGAATATGAAGGGTTCCGGGAAAAAGGCGGTGTGGGTGACGGCCTATGATTACTGGACAGCCCAGTTTGCGGAGCAGGCAGGCATGGATATGATTCTGGTGGGCGATTCTCTCGGGATGTGTATCTACGGTTATGAAGGGACCGTCCCGGTCACCATGGATCAGTGCATCTATCATTCAGAGGCGGTGCGGAGGGGTGCCCCCAATACCTTTGTCATCGGGGATATGCCTTTTCTTTCCTATCAGGTCAACATCGACGAGGCTGTTCGAAATGCAGGCCGTTTTTTCAAAGAGGCAAGGGTCGACGCTGTCAAGCTTGAGGGGGGCCGGAGGGTCTGTCCACAGATCAGAGCCATTTGCGATGGAGGGATGCTCATCATGGGCCACATTGGCCTCACCCCACAGAGTTCGGGTCAGCTGGGTGGATTTAAAGCTCAGGGAAGGACAGCCGACGCAGCACTGGAGTTGATCGAGGATGCCAGAGCCCTTCAAAAGGCGGGGGCTTTCTCCCTCCTCGTGGAGGCGGTTCCGCCGGAGGTTTGCAAGATCATTCGAGACGATTTGACCATTCCGGTTTACAGCATTGGAGCCGGGGTTGATGCGGATGGGCAGGTGATGATCTGTAGCGATATTCTGGGAATCTTTCAGGCCTTCACCGCAAAGTTTGTAAAGAAGTACGCAAATCTGGGAGCGGAGATGTTGAGGGCCATGGAGGCTTACGCAGAGGATGTGAGAAAGGGAGCGTTTCCAGAATCCCAGCACACTTACAATATGCTCGAAGGGGAACTGCCGAAATTGAAGGCCGCTCTGAAAAAGTAATATGGAAAGAGACATTCTGGCTATCGACGTTGGGACCACCGCTTTCAAGATAGGCGTCTTCAGCCCTGATCTTGAAAAGAGATATGAGACTTCCAGAGACTATGCGATCAACTTACATGATCGCGGAAAGGCAGATATCGAACCTGAGAAGTGGTGGCTTGCCCTCAAAGATTGCTGTGATGAAATCAAACCCTATCTGTCCAGGGTGGGGGTGGTCTCTTTTTCCGTGACGACCCCTGGATTACTACCCATGGGAGAGGACGGCACAGCTTTGGGCCCTGCCATTCTGATGCTGGACTGCCGCTCTCATAAACAGGCAAGAGAGATACGGCAAGGGGTAGGAGAGGAAAGGTTCCTCAAAGAAACCTGTAACCTGCCAGTCTCGGGTGGCTCCTCTCTCTGTTCCATCTTATGGATTCGCGAAAATCAGCCCCATATCTGGAAGCGGGCAGCCAAATTCGGCCATACCAATACCTATATGGTCAAGCGCTTCACAGGGGAATGGGCTATCGATCCCTCTACGACTTCGATCACAGGTCTTTACAATACCGCCCGGCACGACCTGACCTGGAATCGAAATGTCCTGTCCATAGCAGAGATACCTGAAGAGAAACTTCCCCCGCTGAAGCAGTCTTATCATAAAGCGGGTTCAATCTTACCCGAAACCGCTTCGGAGCTGGGGTTGCCAGAGGATTGTGATGTTCTCTGCGGAGGCAATGATGCCGTCCTGGCTGCCCTCTCAGGAGGATTCACCGCACCCGGAGATATTAATTTCATCTGCGGAACATGTGAGATCACGAATGTGTGTGTGGACAGACCCGTGAGCTCCAGAAATTTTAATGTTCGGTGTCATGTCATTCCTGACCGATGGGTCACCTTCTTTGTCCTCAATACGGGAGGGCTGGCCCTGGAATGGTTTCATTCCGTATTCTGCCGGGAGATGACCACCGACCAATTTTATAATGACTATATTCCAGCGGTTCTTGAAAATTTTCTTAACCACCATGAGACAGAGAGTCTGGAGGCGGATCTGCCCGAATACGTCCCTTATCTTCAGGGATGCCGCTACAGCCTTGAACAGATGACGGCCAGCTTTTCAGGTTTAACTTTGGAGACGACACGCGAGAAGATCCTCCTGGGATTGGTCAGAGGGAATGCGATTTACCACCGTGACCATCTAAGAGAGGTAGCAGGCCTGGTTAAAATAAACAAAATTGTGATGACCACAGGAGGTGGCGCAAAGATCAGGGGTTTCCTGGAGGCGAAGAAGCGATGGGCAGGTGATTTCGAGTTCAGGTATCAAGATCAATCCTCCCTTTTGGGAGCGGCGATGTTAGGTCAGTTTTATCAGACGAAGAGATATAGATAAATTTAGGAGGAAGAAATGAGAGAAATTACCTGGATAAGCATGATGCGGTTAATCGCACGGCCATCGCACTGACAGAAAAAGGGCTCGCCTTTATCGCCGCATGGAACCTGCATCGAAAATAGATCTGTGCAATAAATTCCATCAAAAAATATTCGAAGTTTCTTGGACTGTCATCCTGAACCATACCCTGAACTCGTTTCATGGGTCGTTTTAGGATCTCACCCCACGGGCAAAACGAGATGCTGAACCAAGTTCAGCATGACTCTTGTTTATACGCTCTGCGCTATGCCCTATGCGTCTTTATCTTGGAAGGTTATCCAGGATCGGGTTCATGATTTTTTCAATTCGGCTCTTGATTCCCAGGAATTTGAAGTACTCCGCATCGGAGAGGGGTTGTTGAGGAGGGCCCATCCTAAATCCCCTTAATTCAAGAGCGATTTTGAAACCCAGAGGAAAAGGAGGAGAGAACAGAGCTCGAATGAGCAGGAGGAGGGAGAACTGAAGGTCTCTGGCCTTTTCATAATTCCCTTCCTGCCAGGCCTTATAAATTCCGACCATCACCTCCGGCAGGATACCCGCCGTAGCGGTCATACATCCCTTTGCCCCAACCATCAGAGCAGGGAAAAGGATCTCTTCACGGCCGACGAGGATAGAGAGATCCTCTCCGATTAATCGGATCTTATCCATGTAGTGGAGAAGGTCAACCATGCTCCCGCTGGAATCCTTCATGGCCACGACATTCTTCTTCCGGGAGAGACGTTTGACCACATCATAACTGATCGGAGTGGCGAAGAGGGGGATATTGTAAAGGATGACGGGGATATCGACGGCATCGCTGATCGTCTCAAAATGGCGCTCCATATTCTCCTGACTGATGGGGTAATAGTAGGGGGGAGCGACGACGACAGCTTCGCAGCCAATCTCCTGAGCTTTCCGGGCGAGGAAAATACATTCCTTCGGACGGGTGGAAGCAATTCCAGGTGTAACCGGAACTCTTCCCCTGGCCTGATCGTGGATAATCCGCATGAGGAAGGCTTTTTCTTCCAGATCGAGGTGGACGAATTCCCCCACCGAACTGATGGGGAAGAGTCCATGAACTCCCTTGTCAATTGCGAAATCGACCATCTCCCGGACCACGGTCTCATTGATCGCCCCGTCTTCGAAAGGGGTCATCATTGCCACATAAATTCCCTCGGGCTTGAACATTAATTTCTCCTTATAAAGAAAATGTCAAATTTCAAAGTTCAAATACTAAGTATTTTGATATTTGGGGAATTTGTCATTTTGATTTTCCGAGGGGAGCCCCAGTCTCTTCAACGTTTCAGATGTTGGCACTCCTTTCTCATCCCATCCTCTTATAAAATAGTATTCTTTCAACAGGGTCTCCAAATCAACCAACCGGCCCCGGGCAGGTCCATCCTTCAGGGGTTCGGTGAGGAAACGTTGAGGTAGTTTATCATCGGCCTTCGTCAGGCCTTCCTTTAAATTGAAAAGCCTCACGAGGTTATTGATGCGTTCCCCACTTTGGAGGATTTCCTCAGAAGAGGCGAAGGATTCGATGCCGGTCACGGAGTGGAGGAAATGGACGATGTGCCTCAGGCTCAGAGAGAAGATGGTGAAGAGGCACGTGACAGAGGAGTTGATGACCGTAAATAGATCCTGTTGATTCTTTACAAACTCTGCCTTGAACTCGATGGAAAAGGGATCGATCCGTTCCTCCGGAGAAAGGAGCTCTGCTCCAATCGGCCATGAGCGGAGGTGACAGGCCCCTCGGTCACTCGTGGCATAGGCCAGGGCCATCCCCGTTGAGCCTCTCGGATCATAGGCAGGCATCTCCAGGCCCTTTACATGGATGGCGAAAGATTCTGCTCCCCTCCCAACTTCCTGAGCGATTCTTTTGACTCCCTCTCCCCAGAGAAGGGCTGGTCCCTCTCTGCGGCCAATGAGATGAATGGCGCGAATCATCCCTTCATTATCTCCGAATTTCAAAGGGAAGCCGATATCGGACTCCTCCAGAACCTCTTTTTCCATGCACTCCATCAGAAATCCGATCACATTTCCCGTGGAGATGGCATCGAGTCCGTAAAGGTCACAGAGATATTCAGCCTTGATGATCGATGGGATATCTGCGTTTTCGCAATGGGCTCCGAAACTCCAGACATTCTCATATTCCGGACCTTCGACAAACGCCCCTTTGTACTTCCCCTCTTTAACTTTAGAAATTTTGCTGCAATAGATGGGGCATCCATAGCAGGCCTTGTTTCTGACATAAAATTCTCTAATCTCTTCTTCATTCAGAGCGGAGCGGCCATGAAAGATGCCTTTCTGGAAGTTCCTTACCGGATGAACCCCAGCTTCGTTCATACAGGAAAGGATGGTGTTCGTTCCATATTTCTGACGGCCTCCTCCTGAGTCCGGATGGATGGCTATCTCATTGAAGGCTTCCCGGCAGGCCTTCATGAAGGATTCCGGATAGGCAATCGTGATAGGGCAGTGCCCTCTGACGGCAATCGCCTTAAGATTCTTCGACCCCATCACGGCACCTGCACCGCCTCTCCCAAAGGCCCTCATCTCAGAGATGATACTCGCAAAACGAACCCTCTTCTCTCCCGCCTCACCAATACAGGCAACCCTGGACTCCTCTCCAAATTTATCCTTAATCCAACGATGAGTTGAAAAGGTATCTTTTCTCCAGAGAAAATCCGCCTCCCCGAGTTGAACCTTTTCGTCATCAACCAGAAGCATCACAGGAGAAGGGGCCTTCCCCTTTATGACGATCGCATCGATTCCGGCCATCTTCATCTCCGGCCCAAAAGATCCCCCGCAGTTGGCATCGAGCCAGAAACCGGTTGCAGGGCTCTTGGTCGAAACGATGCACCGACCGCTGCCAGGGGCAAGAGTCCCGGTTAAGGGGCCGGTAGCAAAGATCAACAGGTTTTCAGGTCCGAACGGGTCACATCCCAGGGGGAGATGATCGTAAAGGTATTTTGCTCCGAGGCCTTTTCCACCGATGTATTTTGTTGCCAGGTCCGGATCTAAAGAGGTTCGTTTCACCCTTCCCTGGGTTAGATCGACTTCTAATATTTTCCCGGCGTAGCCACCGAACTCCGCTTTCATCCTATTTCGTCCTGATGATTGATTTCGTCGGACACCATTTGACACACTGAAATTCTCCCTGGCAGGTATCGCAGAAGAAAGGAAATTTTTTCGAGTTCTCCGTCTGGATTCCTCCGTAAGGGCAGGCTTCCCTGCAGAGGAGGCAACCGGTGCACTTCTCCTCATCGATTCGGAGATAGCCGTCCCAGGATAGGGCTCCTTCCGGGCAACCACCGATACAGGGCTTAGGTTCGCAGGCAAGACAGAGGTGGATTTTTTCCTCCTCGGGCCAGGCGGACTGGATACGGATTCTGGATTGTTTGGGTGCGATGGAGCCTTCATGAGCCAAGGAACAGATGATCTCACAAATTCTGCAACCGGTACATAAATTAGGTATGGTTTTGATCATAACAGTTTTCGTCGGATAGGGACCTTTCCAAAATCTTGATCGTCAATTCATTAAATTCGAAATCCGAATATCGAAGCTCGAAACAAATCCAAAATTCGATTTTCCAAAAAAATTATATCTCCCTCTCCCTTGTTGGGAGAGGGTTGGGGTGAGGGTGAGTTTTCCTGTTTCGGTCATTCGAATTTGTTTCGAAATTCGGATTTCGTGCTTCGTATTTATGTTTTTAAAAAGATGGTCCAATGCGATTGATGGCAAATTCCCGGTGTCCCCAGATTTCGCTCTTCGTCCATTTCCCATTGGCGACCCTGAAGACTTCACGAAAGATTTTTTCGCCGATCTCCTGAACGGTTTTATCCCCGGTGATGATCTCACCGGCATTGATATCCATATTATCCCTCATCTTCGAATAGAGAGGGGAATTGGTAGCGATCTTAATCACCGGAGCAATCGGTGAACCCAATGGATTTCCCCGACCCGTGGTGAAGGCGATAATCTGGGTACCTCCGGCGATAAGACCTGTTACGGATTCGGCATCATGGCCGGGTGTGTCCATGAGGACCAATCCCTTTTTCGTGGGCATCTCGGCATATTCGAGAACCTCCATGACCTTGCCTGTCCCACCTTTCATCACACATCCTAATGATTTCTCTTCGAGTGTGGTGATCCCCCCCTCATAATTCCCCGGAGCCGGATTTGCCTTTCCGATATCGAGACCGAGATCGAGTGCCCGCATCTCCGTTCGTCTCACAATTTTTAGAATCTTCTCCCTGACCTTTTTGTTGATCGCCCTTCTCGCCAGGAGGTGTTCGGCTCCAATGCTCTCGGTTGTCTCTGAGAGAATGATGGTTCCGCCTTCCCTGACAAGAAGGTCACTCGTGACACCGAGGGCAGGATTGGCCGAAAGCCCGGAGCAGGCATCCGATCCCCCGCACTCCACTCCGAGAATCAATGAATAGGGTTTTGCCTTTTCCCTCCTGGGACGGGAGGCGTAAGAGACCATCTCCCTGGCGATTTTTATTCCCTCTTTTATTGTCTTGGGACTTCCCCCAACTTCCTGAATGATAAGGTTTTTAACCGGTTTCCCGGATTCGGCGATCCTCGATGCAATCATGGGAGAATTAACCACCTCGCATCCCAGGCCGATGACCAGAACGGCTGCCACATTGGGATTCTTTCCAACACCAGCCAATGTCCTCGCTGTCTGTTCCGCATCAAAAGCCAACTGGGCACAACCATGTTGATGGGGAATAGAAATGGTCCCTGCCACTTTCCGGGCAATGGCATTACAGACTTCGTTGGCACAGGCCACGGAAGGAAGGATGACTACGTGATTTCTGACCCCCACCTTTCCGTCCGCCCTCTTAAAGCCGAGAAAGTTCATCTTCCTTACCCTCAATTTTAATGTTTACCCTTTTTTTCCTCGTTCACCCACCACATTATGGACATGAACTAATTCTCCGGGTTCAATGGATCGAATTGCTTTGCCGATCCTCTCACCATATTTGATCACAGGACTTCCCTTAGGTATTTTCCGGATCGAGATCTTATGAGCAAAGGGTATTAACTCTTTCGCAATGATCCTCCCTTCTTTTAAGAAGGGGAGAAGGGTTCCCGGAGGTATGGGAGATTTTGCAGTGGCCACATTGTCCTTTGGATGGTTCAGAATGATTTTTTTAAAAAATTTCTTTTTCATAGTTGACAACTATACAAGAATTTTTTGTTAAAATCTACATATTTTTAGAACCGGATAAAGATCGTTGATTTGGAGGAGAATATCTGGTAGGATTCTTTCGATTCTTTTCTTTAAGAGAGGTGAGAACCATGGCGATTGAGCAGAAGGCAAAACAGTTTCGTGAAAATTGGCAGCAGATCGACGCCCTGAGATGTGGGATGGATTGGGTCGAGGAGGACCTGGAGAGCCCTCAGATTCTTATTGATGATGTCTTTGGCCATAGCCATCCCGGTAGTTTTCATTTAGACTCCCTTTCTCATGAAATCTCGAAGGGTGTCTATCAAAAAGGGGGAAAACCTTCGGAGTTTCATATCACGGATATATGCGACGGATGGGCCATGGGACATGAAGGGATGAACTACATCCTCCTCTCCAGGGAGATCATCTGCGAGATGGTGGAGGTCCATGCCTCTGTTCTTCCATGGGACGGTATGGTTCTTGTCTCCTCTTGCGATAAAGCCATTCCCGCTCATCTGATGGCCTCTGCCCGAATCAATGTCCCCGCCCTCCATCTCCCCGGTGGAAGTGCACGGATTGGACCGGATATGACCAGCTCCGTCAAAAGCGGTGAGATGACCTCGGGATATAAACTGAAGAAATTTTCAAAAGAGGAGATGAGATCCTCCATTCTTTCATGTGACCCGAGCTGCGGAGCCTGCCAGTTCATGGGGACCGCCAGCACGATGCAGTGTATGTCGGAAGCCTTGGGTATGGCCCTCCCCGGTTCGGCCCTGGTCCCAACGACCCTCCAGGAAATCCGCCGCTATGCCCGAAAAGCAGGGCAGAAGGTTCTGGAACTGGCGGAGAGGGGGATCAAGGCCTCCGACGTCCTGAACCGGCAGGCCTTTCTCAACGCCATTAAGGTTCATGCCGCTATTGGAGGATCAACCAACGCTTTAATCCACCTTCCGGCGATTGCCCATGAATTGAATATTGAGATCTCGTATGACGATTTTGAAAAGGCCAATGAGACCGTTCCCTACCTCACCAATATTCAACCGAGTGGCAGCTTCTTAACAGAACTCCTCTGGTTTTCAGGAGGAGTGCCCAGAGTGCAGTGGGAGATCCGGGATCTCCTTGATCTCGACGTGATGACCGTGACGGGAAAAACACTGAAGGAGAATCTGGAAGATCTGAAACGGGAAGGGTTTTTTGAGAGGGCGGAGGGATGGCTCCGTAATTACAAAGTTCATCGCACGGAGGTGATTCGTGAGGCGAAGCAAAACAGCCCGAGAGGATCTATTGCCATCCTCAAGGGAAACCTGGCTCCGGAAGGGGCAGTGGTGAAATTCTCGGCCGTGATCAAGGAGATGATGGTCCATGAAGGGTCTGCTGCTGTCTTCGATCAGGAAGAGGAGGCCTTGAAAGCCATTCTGGAAAAAAGAATCAAGCCAGGAGATGTGATCATTATCCGCTACGAAGGTCCTCGAGGAACGGGAATGCCTGAAATGCTTGCGACAACCGAAGCATTGATCACTGACCCCGTTCTTTCAAAAACAACTGCATTGATCACCGACGGAAGGTATTCCGGAGCCACAAGAGGCCCTTGTATCGGCCATGTCTGCCCGGAAGCCGCTCGGGGAGGACCGATTGCCCTGATCGAGGATGGAGATCTCATCCGGATCGACATTCCCCAAAGAAGATTAGAGATTATTGGATTAAAGGGCGCAAAAATGACTCCTGAGAAGGTTGATAGGGCCTTGAGCGAAAGGAGAAAGAATTGGAAAATGCCAAAGTTCCCGCAAAGATCAGGCGTCCTGAAAAGATATCTCCAATCCGCTGCACCTGCGTATAAGGGAGCTTATACGGAGTATTAAATCTATACAAAGAGAGAAAGAGCGATGAAGATGCACGATCCGTCCTTTAATGATCCCATTATTCAACAAGCCGAACCCATCACCCTGATCCTTCCTTTTATGATGGATGTCCTCCGATTTGCAGGGATTAGGACGACACGGGATGAAGTCGTCAACCGGTTGATGACCGGAGCCCCTCGTATCGCAATCATTCATGGTGGAGCGGACCATCCTGCACAGGTTATCGATCAGGAATTCGTCAGGAAGGCGGTCCGGAGTCTATGGGGAAGAAATGCTCTTCCATTTCCAATGGTCGATCCAGGAGTCTGCGATGGGATCACCCAGGGGCACATCGGCATGAGTTATGTCCTCCTCTCCAGAAACCTTGCGAGCCTCAATGTGATTACTCAGTGCGAGGCCCATGGATATCAGGGAGCCCTGGTGCTCACGAGTTGTGATAAACGGCCAGCCGGAGAGGTCGCAGGGCTCGTTCAGCTTGACCTTGCCCGAAGAAGAAAGGGGATGAAGCCCTTCTATGCAGTCTTTCTTCCCGCTCACCTCATGCCTGACCGTTTTCTTCCTCCTTATCTGAAAAAGGAGTTTATAAGGATTAGAGAAGGCGTTGAAGACCCATCCCTCAGAAAAGAGATCTCCGACCTCCTCAAGATGAAATTGAAATGTAACAATTATGCGATGTATCAGAAGTTGATCGAAACCCTCGTAAGCCAGGGGAAGATTGATGCAAGGAGAGGGGATGGCCTGAAGGCTGAAGTTGTAAAGTACTGTTGTATTGAGAGCGGGACCTGTGCTTTCACCTCTCTTGGAACGGGATGCACGAGTAAACTTGTTCTGGCCGGCCTCGGCCTCGTTCCTTCAGGGATGGAATTGCCGGAGCATCCCCATAGCCAGGCCCAGGTCGACCGGGCTGTTGAAATTCTTCTGAATCTGTTCAGAGGTGAGAATGCGCGGAAATCTGTCTCCTCGCTGGTTCGCCAGAATCTGAAGAATGCGATTACGGTTTGGAGCGCTGTCGGAGGTTCTACCAACTGGACGCTTCACTTCCCTTATGTGGCTGCCTCCATGGGCAAGAAACTCACTGCTCGGCAGATCGCCGAGGTGGGAACAAAAACCCCCCTATTGATGAAGTCCGATGGGATAAGGAATATGGACGTCCTCACGCTGACCCGGGAAATTGCCAAAGGGAAGAGTTCGGGGATCGATACGCTCATGAAGGTCCTCTTTAAGATGAACCTTTTGGAGGACGCGGAGACGGTTCAGGGAAGGTGGCTTGAGAGGGTTAGAGAGGCAAAAGAGGCCAACAATCACATCCTTCATGCCTCTCCATTAAGAAGCCGGAGTGGCATCGTCAACCTTCACGGGAATTTCTGCGAGAGCGCGATCTTCAAATTGGCCGGGCTGTCTGAGGAGGCCATCCGTTCTTTCAATGATAAGATCTATTTTGCTATTTATTATCAGGGGCAGAAGACGGTCCAAAAGGACCTTTTGCATGGCCAGGTCATCTTGAAGAAGTTGAAGCAGAGGTTGAGCAAAGAGGATCTTCTTAAAACCCTCTCTTATAATTTCCCGGAGAGCTTCCGGGAGGGGAACGGGCTTCGGAGG
>Ga0172371_10011402_pt1 | contig 11851 bp, 10 predicted proteins | sample Lak12m_FD_114543 | JGI IMG/M metagenome (GOLD analysis project Ga0172371, IMG submission 114543) | Freshwater microbial communities from Kabuno Bay, South-Kivu, Congo - kab_022012_12m | ecosystem: Environmental > Aquatic > Freshwater > Lake | place: Democratic Republic of the Congo: South-Kivu...
AGGTCGGCGGCCCCCAGCAGCCGGCCGATGAAAAGGAGGTTGTCGGTGGATTTTCGGTCCTCCGGCGCCCCCATCATCTCCTGTTGGCGTGCCCATTCCTCGTAGGCCTGCTCCTGTCGCCGGAACCTGCGCAGGCGATCGATGCAGACCCGGGTGGCCACGGTGAACAGGTAGGTCGTTGCACGGCTGCGTCCCTGAAACGCGGATCGGAGAAAGCGCTCCAGTGCATCCTGCGCCGCATCCTCGGCCTCCGCCGGGTTCAGGAGGATCCGGCGGCAGACTCTCAGCGCCAGTGCGACCAGCGTCTTGAGCTCCTCGCGATCCGGCATGCATTCCCTCCCGGGACGTCAATCGCAAACGCCTCGATACGCTCTCACGTTCCTGTCTTCCAGGTGCTGGACCATGGAGGTCCGGGCCAGCCCCGGATCGATGCGGGCCGTGATGATCATCTCGCCTGCCCTGGCCAGGGCGGCCACGGTCCCCAGCGGAGTCACTATCATGCTGTGGCCGAAGTAGTAGTTCCCTCCGGCGTCCGGCCCGACCGAGTTCACCGCCACGAACCAGACCTGGTTGTCATAGGCCCTGGCCCGGTTGGTGAGCGACCAGATCTCGAAGTCACGAAGCAGCGCGGACGGCCGGACGATGAGCTCCGCTCCGGCCAGTGCCTCGGCGCGACAAAGCTCGGGAAAATCCCCATCATAGCAGATCACGAGGCCGATTCGTGCCAGGTCGGTCTCCACCACCACGGGATCGTCCGCTTTCCGGGTCCAGGCCTGCTCCGTGGGGAACGGATGGGTCTTGCGGTAAACCCCCAGAATGTCCCCCGTCGGTCCGATCACCGCTGCCGAGTTGTACAGCACCGAGCCTGCCAACTCGTAGGTCGGCCAGATCACATGCACCCGGTGGCGGCTCGCCTCCTTCTGGAGCTGCTCGGTCAGCCGGCCCGGAATGGTGTCGGCCAGGCGGTGAAGCACCGAGGGGTCAGCCCCGGGGTGGAAGCCGGTCGTGATCGTCTCCGGGAAGACCACGAGGTCCGCACCATGCGCCCCCACCGCACGTTCGAGCCACTGGCAGCACTTCTCGAGATTGGCTGCCGGAGAAAGCGGCGTGACTGCGAACTGCACTGCAGCAACGGTGAATTCTTTCATGAGAGACCTCCCGACGGGCCACGTGTTGCATTCCGCCTCGAACGCCGGGTGCTACTCCTGCTCGAATGCCACGATACGGCAGAATGCAGACTCACCGTCCACGAACTTCCACGGGAAGCAGCCGACTTCGGTGCGCCGGTTCAGCAACTTGGCGATCTCGCCCCCAAGGTTTTCCGCATGGATCAAGCCACTCGGAAACAGGGCGATGTGCATGAGCTGGTAATCTTCGGTCGGGAACATCTCGTCCAGCGACTTGCCGTACTTGCGCTGCAGGTAGGCCTCGCATTCCCTGGCGAGGTGGGGCATCCACTCGCGGATCTTCGTGTTGAACGGATGATCCGCGCTGCCGGCATCGACGCCGATCCATTTCAGCTTCATCTTCAGAGCCCACTGAGCAAACTCGTGCGTCGGCCCCGGATGCTTGCACATGTAACGGACCTCGTCGGCCTCGGGCTGGTCCCACGAGTATTTCACATAGCCCGTGTGGATGATCAGGATGTCCCCTTCCCTCACCTCCACCCGGTCTGTGATGTCCTTGGATGTGTAGATCCCGTAGTCCTCCGCAATGTCCGAGAGGTCGACGACCGCCGCCGGCCCGTACAGGCTCTCCAGCGGCAGCGACGCGATGTCCTTGCCGTGCGTGCAGAAGTGCAGCGGTCCGTCGAGGTGCGTCCCGACGTGGTTCGACGTGGTGATGAGCTGGCCGCTCGCACCGTTTGGAGCCTGCCGCTTGAAGAACTTCACCTGCAACGGCTCATACGTCGGCCAGGGTGGCGTGAGAATTCCGGTGGGCTGGGAAAGGTCGTAAAGCTTCATGAGTCAAACCTCCTTTTGGCTACCTGACAAGCTTGCCGTGACTGATGACGTGGGCCGGCTCCGAGTGGCTGCGAAGCGCCTCCAGCACGTCGGGCTCTTGCAGTATCACCAGGTTGGCGGTCTTGCCGACCTCCAAGCCATAGTCGCTGATGTGCATGCACTGCGCCGCACGCACGGTCACCATGTCGTACAGAGTCTCCATATCCTGCCGCGACGTCATCCACAGGATATGGGAATTCAGGAACGCCACTTCGAGCATGTTGTTCCGGCCGAACGGGTAGTAGGCGTCGGAAATGTCGTCCATGCCGAGGCAGACTTGGTTGCCTTCGGCGAGCAGCTCTCTCACGCGGGCATGCAGCGGCCCGGTATGCGGGTCGGACACGACCCCGAGCTTTGCCTTCTTGAGGATGGCCGAGAGCTTCTGGAAGTAAGGCATCGGATAGAGCGCCATGGCCCGGGCGTGGTGTGCGAGCCCCCGGCCCACCATCCCTTCCCTGATGAGCGCCAGAGCGAGCATCTCGAGCGTGCGAAGGCCCGCGTCGCCCGCGTCGTCCACCAGCATCGACACCTCCCGGTCATATTCCTTCGCGATCGCAACCATCTCATCGACGTGATTCTGCATGTCCGCGTCGGTGAACTCGATCCAGGGAATGCCCCCGACCACATCCGCACCCAGCTCCATTGAATCCCGGATCAGTCCGACCGTGCCAGGTTCCCTTGCCACGCCGTCCTGCGGGAATGCGACCACCTGCACCTCGACCCGGCCGCAGTACTCCTCCCGCGCCTTGAGCAACGCCTTGAGCCCGACGAGTCTGGCCTTGCTGTCCACGTCTGCAAACGCACGGATGTGCGTGCACCCATTCCTGAGAGCCAAGTCGAGCGCCTTTCGCACATTCGGCAATATCCACGCCTCGTCGTACTTCTCTTTCACCCGGGCGGCAAGCTCTATGGCGGTCATGGCCTTGCCCATGCCTTCGCCGTGATACGCGGACAGGGCGAGTTCATCCATCATGGGAAGAGTGTAGACCTTGCACAGATGAAGATGCGTGTTGGCGAACGACTCGGTGACGAGTCTGCCAGCGGCATCGAGCTCCTCGCCCCCGCGGGCCGTCAGGTCCGGTCCGATGGCCGCGATCCTGCCCGCCCCGATGCCGATGTCCATCAGCCCTTCCTTCCCTCGCAACCTCGCGTTCCTTATCGTCAAGTCCATGGTCTGCTTCCTCCAACGCTTGTCCCGAGGCTCCACACCCGGGCCCGCCTTTTCCCTCGCAAGCTATCACGTCTCAATCACCGCTGCAACATGCTGTTGAAGCCTCCTGCGCGCCCCACCCGCGGCTTGACAGTCGGGGGGAAAACCGGCAAGAAGAGAGTAAGGAGGACGCCCATGTCTGCTCGTATTTCTTGGAGTCCTATTCTCGCGGCAGGGCTGACAGTCGCGGCAAGCATGACTTCGTGCGCACCGTCGGAAGTTGCAGGCGTCGTGCTGGACGAGGGAGTCGAGGCGACGCCCGATGTGGGAGAAGAGCCGCTCCCGGGCGAAGACGTGACCGATGCCGCGGAGTGGCAGACGGACGCACAGGTAGCGTTCGAGGCCGGTGAGCTGGCCCGCCCCGAACCGGGGCGGCCAGGACATGACTGCGACTCGGCCGAGGAGTGCCACTCTGGCTTCTGTATCTACACGCCGGACGGCAGACAGTGCACGACCGAGTGCCTGACCGAGTGCCCGTTCGGGTGGAAGTGCTCGCTGCACAAGCCCAGCCTGCCGGACGAGGTCTACATCTGCGCTCCCGGTTCCATGAACCTGTGCCGTCCTTGCCGGCAGAATGGGGATTGCCTCACGAACGGCGTGGAAGCGGGTGACCGTTGCGTGCCCTACGGACCGGCAGGGGCTTTCTGCGGTGCTGCATGCGGTGAAGGCACGGAATGCTCGCCCGGCTACGCTTGCCAGGAGGTGGTCGATGTCGCCGGGGCTGCATCGAAGCAGTGCGTTCTGGTGGACGGAGAGTGCGCTTGCACACAATGGTTTTCTGACGCCGGGGCCTCGACCGACTGCCAGTCCGTGAACGCATTCGGAGCGTGTCCCGGTGAACGCAAGTGCGCTGCCTTGGGCCTTACCGAATGCTCCGCCAAGCAACCGGCACAAGAGTCCTGTAACGGTCAGGACGACGACTGCGATTCAGAGACCGACGAGGAAACTGGAGGAGCTGCGTGCTTCTCTTCCAACGAGTGGGGAACATGCCCGGGTGTCTACTCGTGCACCAACGCCAAGCTGGTCTGTGAGGCTGCCGACGCCATGGCCGAGCAGTGCGACGGCGCTGTCGACGACGGCTTCGCGGACAGCGACCTCGACGGAAAGAAGGACTGCATCGATCCCGACGACGACAACGACGGGGACCCGGACGCAACCGACTGTGCTCCTCTCAACCCGGCGTTGAGCAGCAAGTCCGGGGCCCCGTGTACCCTCTGGGTCACCAACACTGTCGATGCCCTCCTGCCGAACTACCAGGTGAAGGTGGATGTCACGGCATTCAAAGCGAAATTCGGCGACAAGTTCGTCGTTCTGGACTCCAACCTGGACTCCCTGCCCTATTGTTTCGAGACTGCTTCCGGAGAGTGCGGCGCGGACAGCTCGCTCAAGATTGTGTGGGTCAAGGTCCCTGCATTGCCCCCCAACGCAAGCGTGAAGCTGAAGTTCGAGGCAGGAACAGGAGCAGCGTTCCCGCCCACCGACGTCTTCGACTTCTACGACAGCTTCGGCGGCAACCTCGATGCGAACAAGTGGGTCACGGTCACCAACGGGTGCTCCCCCAGCGTTTCCGGGGGCTGGCTTCGGTCCGGGCCGGACAACGGGGTCAACACCATGTGCGGCGTGATCACCAAGCAATTCCAACTCTCGCCGGGAATGCGGCTGGTGGCCCGTCTCAGCGTCGAGGACACCCCGGCCAGCGACTGCGACCCCATGGTGGGAATCGGATCATCGACTTTCTACCAGCAGGGCCAGACGAGCTTCATGCCCTATTTCGGCGGCTGGATGAGCGACGACGAAAGCCCCAAGCAGTACATCCTTCAGTTCCAGCAGGACGTCTTCGAAGAGTTCGCAACCGCCCAGCTTCGCAACCAGACATTCCTCGTCGAAATCGACGTGACTCAAGATCAGCTCCGGGCCTGCCAGACCGTAGACAACAAGTGCTCCCCATGGCGGTCCAGGGTCCAACAATATGCACATGCCTTCGTGGGTGCCGGCTGGTTCGGCGGAATCCCCTGGAACTACGACTGGGTCCACGTTCGCGGCTACGCCGCATCCGAGCCAACCCAGACCTGGGAGTAAGCGACCAAGATCGTAGCTTGGCTTGGGGGTCAAGCCTTAACACATAACATTTCCCTCCGAATCACAAGTGTTAAGTGTTAAGGCTTGACCCCTTCTAGCCCAGAGCGACGTCGAGGATCATCATCACGGTAAAGCCCCCCATGACGCCCATGGTGGCGACGTCGCCATGGCCGTTGCTCTGTGACTCGGGGACGAGCTCCTCGACCACCACGAAGATCATTGCGCCCGCGGCAAAGGCAAGAGCGTAAGGAAGGATAGCACGCATTTCGAGCACGGCGGCAGCACCGAGCACGGCAGCAATGGGCTCGACGATGCCCGACGCCTGGCCGTAGAAGAAGGACTTGAACCGCCCCCACCCCTCACGGCGCAGAGGCACCGAGACCGCCAGCCCTTCGGGGAAGTTCTGGATGCCGATGCCCAGGGCCAGCGCGACTGCGCCGGCCACCGTCGCCTCGGGCACCCCGGCAGCAGCGGCCCCGAAGACGACGCCAACCGCCAGCCCCTCGGGGATGTTGTGCAGAGTGATGGCCAGCACGAGAAGCGTGGTCCGCTTCCATGACGTGGAAAGCCCCTCCGCCTTCTCGATGGGCAGGAACAGGTGCAAGTGGGGAAGCAGCTTGTCTATGCCGAAAAGGCAGACCCCGCCCAGGAGAAAACCGACCGCAGCCGGGACCCACGCCGGGACAGGGCCGTTCTCGGACATCTCTATCGCCGGCGCGAGCAACGACCAGTAGCTGGCCGCGATCATGACGCCAGCCGCAAAGCCGAGCATCGCGTCCAGCGTCCCTCGGCGTACTTGCTTGGTGAAGAAGACTCCGGCCGCCCCAAGGGCAGTGACTCCCCAGGTGAACAATGTTCCCAGAAGCGCCTGCAATATCGGGTGGATGCCTGTCAGATACTGCTCCATCTCACACACACCTCAACGGGGACGAATGATGGAGCCTTCTCGCAGGATTTCAAGCCGGCCTGCTCGCAAAGCCGATCATCTGCCTCGGGCAGACGACGGCAAGATGCGGACTCCCGCACTCCGGGCAGCTCTTCGCAGCCTCGTGTCAACGGTAGCAAGCGGGATCCCCTCCCGCATCGCAAGATCCAGATACGATGCGTCGTAGGAAGAGAGCCCCCACTGACGCCCCAAGCTGAAGATCTCGGCGAACACCCGACGCGGTGTCTCCGGCACCACAACGATCGGCATGGCCTCAACCAGAGTCTTGACTCGAGCGCCTTCCGCTTCGGTCAATCTGCCTGAGCGTACTGCGGTCAGAATCGTGTTTGCTGCTTCCAGCGGCCAGACAGCGGGAACGAGCGCTTCCCCATCGACAAGAAGGCCCAACACGGAGTCCGAGTACGCGTCGTCCTCGTCAAGAGCCCAGGCCATCACTACCGAGTTGTCCACGACGAATCGACGTGATCTCAATCGCGTCCCTCCCCAGCCATCTCCTTGAGCACGTTCCACGGTATCTTGCGACCCTTTCTGAAACGCCTCACTTCTGCCACCAGCGATTCAATGTTTCCCCGCACACCGGGGTCGGGTGCCTGTAGAGTAGCGACGGGCACTCCGTGACGCGTGATCACCACGCGTTCTCCCTGAGCCACCTTGTCGAGCAGCTCGGCGAGCCTTGTCTTTGCCTCGTATGCGCCCACGATAGTCATGGTTCCCTCCAGACCAGCCTGAGACCAGTCTAGTTTGCCCCGGGCGACAAGTCAAGCTCTCGACGAACTACTCGCCCATCCGTTCATTCCGCCGACGGCGACAGCGACGGCTACGGCTACGGCTGCGGCGACGGCGACGAATCCCCAACCCGGCGGTAGTGGGGCCCGTTCAGTGGTAGATCTCGGTGCCGTCGGCGGCATAGCGCTGGGCGAAGACTCCACTCACGGAGTCGTCCTGCGCGTTGCTGGACCACATCAGGACGAAGCCGCCGTTCGGGAAGACCGCGACGCAGGGGTAGAGCTGGTCGTAGGTGGTGAACGTGTTGGCGTGGAATTCGTTTCCGGCCGGCTTGCTGTCGGTGCCGAATCGCTGAGCGAACACCCCGTAGCCGGAGTCGTCCTGGTTTGCGCTGTTCCAGGTGATCACGAATCTTCCATCGGGGTGGGACGCGACGTGGGGGTAGAACTGCGTGCTGACGATATGCGTGTTCACTCGGAAGGGGTACCCCTTCTTCGACCCGTCGGGCTTGTAGACCTGGGCGTAGACGCCCCAGTCGCTGCCGTCCTCGGAGTGGCTCTGCCATGCGACCACGGATCCGCCGTCCTTGAACGATGCGGCACTGGGCTCGGTCTGTTCGTTGGGAGTGTAGGTGTTGATCTTGAACTCGGAGCCGTTGGGCGTGCCGTTGGCTCCGTACCTCTGGCCGTAGATTCCGTAGGAGCTGGAATCCTGGCCGTAGCTCTGCCAGACGACCACGAAGCTGCCGTCGTCGAAGCCGGCGACGTCGGGGTAGTACTGGCTGCTGCTCGTGTACGAATTGACCAGGAATTGCCCTCCCGACGTGCTGCCTGCTGCGTCGTAGCGCTGCGCAAATATCCCCCAATCGCTGCCGTCGGTGGTCAGGCTGGTCCAGGTGGCGACGAAGCCCTTGGAGCCCAGGGGGGCCGTCGAGACCAGGTACTGGTGGTGATAAGTGGAGGAGTTGATCCTGAACTCTGAGCCGGCCTTGGTTCCGTTGGCGTTGAACCTCTGCCCGTACACGCCCCAATTGCTGCCGTCCTGGTTGTTGCTCTGCCATGCGACCACGAAGGAGTTGTCGGGGAAAGTGGAAACCGACGGCTGTGACTGGTCCTCGGAGGTGTATGAATTGATCTGGAATTCCTCTCCGTCGGGCTTGCCGTCAGCGGCGTACCGTTGGCCGAAGACTCCGTCCTGGCTTCCATCCTGGTCGTAGCTGGACCAGACAGCGACCCAGCCGCCGTTCGAAAAAGTCGCGGTATCCGGTCGGGTCTGCTGCCCCGGAGTGAACGTGTTGACCTGGAACTCGGTTATCTTGTTGTTGGTGCAGCCGTCCCACCAGATGCTGTTCCCGTCGTCGCACTCGATTGTGCCTTCCGGGTAGCACTTGCCATCGACGCACTTCTCTTTCTGGCCGCACTGGCCGCACTGGCCTGAGCAGCCGTCGTCGCCGCAGACCTTGCCGGTACACTGGGGCACGCAGTCGGGCACGCACTTTCCGTCGGCACACTTGCCGCCTGGGCAGGGGGCGGAATTCGGCAGGTTCTTGCAACCCAGCAGCACGTCGCACTTGTCGTCGGTGCAGACGTTCGAATCGTCGCACGAGGGGTCGCTTGCCGCGTGCTTGCACCCCTTGGCCGGGTCGCACGAGTCCGCTGTGCAACTGACGCCGTCTGCGCAATCAACGGGCGTGCCCTTGCACTCTCCGGACGCGCACTTGTCGGGTGTTGGGAACGTTCTTGCAGCCTCCGGCCTCGAGCGCGCAACTGTCGTCCGTGCATGGGTTGCCGTCGTTGCAGTTGAGCGCAATGCCGGCCGAACAGGCGCCGGCCGAGCATTTCTCGCCCAGCGTACATGGGTTGCCGTCGTCGCAAGCCAGTCCCTCGTGGGCCGGGCCGACCGAGCACTTCCCCGTCCCTGGGTCGCACGTCGCTTCAAGGCACGTCGGGTCGATTCCGGCAGGAACCTCGCACGTCACGAGTGTGCCGGGATCAACCACGCACTCATACGGCAGCAGCGACTTGTCGCAGGCGAGGGTACCGTTGCACAAGTCGCCATCGTCCAGCACCGCGCAGTCCTCGTCGACCTGGCACGCGCAGTCCACGGCAAAGCCTGCGCACCCGCCCTCGGCGCACTCGTCCGCCACGGTGCACGGGTCGCCGTCGTCGCAGTCGGCCTGGTTGGGGTCGAAAACGCATCCCCCCGCTTCCGCACACGAATCGTCAGTGCAGGGGTTGTTGTCGTCGCAGAGAACCGGCGTGCCCGCGCACTCCCCGTCCTGGCAATAGTCCGCCAGAGTACACGGGTCGGAGTCCTTGCATTCCAAGCCGGTCAGCGGTTCGTTTGCGCAGCCCGACTCACCGCCGCACGAATCCTGTGTGCATTCGTTTCCATCGTCGCACGTGTCCTCGTCCTTGTCGCCGTCGCAGTCGTCGTCGAGGCCGTTGCACTCCTCGGGCACGGGGTCGTCATGAGCGCAGAAGGGGTTGTTCGACGCGCATATCCAGACCACGTCGGGAATGCTCTCCGCCACCTGCTGGCACGTCCAGCCTTCAGGACACTCGTCCTGGCATGACCTGGTGCACACCTTGCCCCCCTCGTGGTCCACGCACCACCCGGACTGGCAATCCAGGTTGGTCACACACGCATCCAGAAAGCACCCGTCGCCCGGTTTGCACACGGGCAGGGCAAGCTCGGACCACAGTTCCTGAGGGCCATCGGCAAACAGATCCTGCGCACCGCCGGAATCGGAAGGGAACAGGATCTCCTCGGCGCCGGAAGCCTCGAAGTCGCTTTCCGAGCCGACTTCGGACGGCTGGGACACTCCGGACGGCTCTCCGGAACAGGCGGCAAGAACCACCAGCGCCATCGCTACCAGAAGAATGCAATTCTTTCTCATGGACACCTCTTTCCGGAGCGCGGTCAGACCGCAGCCAGAGCCTTCAACGCTTCTTCGAACATCGACATCGGGGCGTTGAGCAATCCCGCGCCGACCTGTCCGACGCCCGGCTCTCTGTGCGCAATGCCCGTGTTGATGATGGGAGTGATCCCGGTTTCGACGACCTTGCGGACATCGACTCCGACTGGAGTTCCGGCAAAGTCGAGAGTCGGCATCTTGTAGTGTGAATGGCGGGCAGCGCATATCTCGAACATCTCCCGGGTGTAGCGAACTGCATCTTCCGGATGCCCGCCTACGAACTGGACAATTGCCGGGGCCGACGCCATTGCGAAGCCGCCGATTCCCGCGACTTCCGACACCGTGGAGTCGCCCAGGTCGGGATTGGCGTCGGCCTGCGTGAAACCGGGGAAGAAGAGCCCGACCGGCATGCCCGACGGCGCCGTGAACCAGCGGTCCGGCATCGCGGCCAACCGAATGCCGATCTCAGTGCCGTTGCGCGCCATGGTGCACACGAGCGTTGTCCCCTTCGCACCCAGCATCGTATCCGTCGCAGCCTTACAGGCCGCCATGGACAAGTTGAGGTAGAAGTGCACGTTGCCGGCCATGAACTTGAAGATGTCCGCGATGGTCGACTTGTCCAGGTCTGTCGCAAGCAAGTGCGGAGTCAGCTCTTTGATGAGCAGGTTGGTCGCTGCGACGTTGCGGTTGTGGCATTCGTCTCCCATCTGGAGGGCCTGCGCGGTGAGATTGCGCACGTTGATGCCGCCGGACGAAAGCACCGCCTTCTTCAGCCCGGGTGCGAGCACCTCCTCCATCCACCTCAGGCGCTTGATGACGTCAGGGCCGAAAGCGCCGAAACGCAGCACCTTGCCCAGTCCTTCGTTGAGCGTGCAGAAGCCATGGTTGCCGAAGCCGTCGTTGAGCACGTCGAACACGTACATCGAGTGAGACACGACTCCAGCCATGGGACCGACCGTGCTGTGGTGGTGGCAGGAGTCGAAGCGGATCTTTCCGCTTGCGGCCAGCACGGCAGCGTCCTCCGGGGTCTTTGCAAGCCCTTCGTAGATGAGCGCGCCCATGACCGCACCGCGCACCGGTCCACACATGCGCTCCCACGTCACAGGAGGGCCTGCGTGCAGGATGACGTTCTTTTCCATGCCGGGTACGGCCTCGGAAGCCCGCCGGATATCGACGAGAACGGGCATCGAGTCGATGACCTTGCGCACGCAGTCCTGGTTGGCCGCATCGATGGCAGCGTTGTCCAACTGCGCCAAGAGCGCCAGGGCCGCGGACGGCGGTCGCCAGTCCACGTGCACAGCATCGACCCCCTGGTCCTTCAACGCCCTGTGAAACGTCTCCAGACCCAGGTTGATGGGCTTGATGCCGCCGCGAAAGAGAGGGTTGTCGTCAGTCATGGGAACCTCCAATGGGACCTATGGGACCTATGGGACCCATAGGACGGGCGGGACATTTCCGCCACCACGGCAAGCCGTTCGCTACTAACTGGCGCCCCTTCCGGGGCTACATCGGAATGGATTTTCAACTGCCTACTGCCTACTGCCTACTGCCTACTGCCTACTGCCTACTGTTCAAGGGGCATCCCGCCGGGATGCACTTTGGCGGTCACCCTCATGTGTCGGGGATCTTCTTCGACAGCTCTGCGGCCAGAGTGGCCGCGGCAGCATTGCTGTACAGCACGACCGCGCCGACAGCTTCGAGCGCGGACGCCTGGCGGGAGAGCCCCTGGGGATCGAGGTCCGTCCCACACAAGTGCACGAGCACGGGAATACGGGCGTCATGCGCTGCCCTGAGCGGCTCTGCTAGCGCCGACGCCGGGTCCGGATGCGAACCGTAGCCCAGCACGACGTCAAGAAGGATCACTCCGGTATCTCGGTCTGCGACCTCCTGCATGATGCGGTCGTTCCTGAGCGTGAAGTCGATCATGGGATGCGGCCGGCCCACGGTGAACTCATCGTCGCCGAGGTCCA
>Ga0172371_10011403_pt1 | contig 11851 bp, 8 predicted proteins | sample Lak12m_FD_114543 | JGI IMG/M metagenome (GOLD analysis project Ga0172371, IMG submission 114543) | Freshwater microbial communities from Kabuno Bay, South-Kivu, Congo - kab_022012_12m | ecosystem: Environmental > Aquatic > Freshwater > Lake | place: Democratic Republic of the Congo: South-Kivu...
CGCAGGTGCTGAAGGCGGCGAGAGACCAGGTTTCCGACGGGGAGACCGGCCGGACTTCCGCCGTTCCGAGCCGCGCGAACGCCGCGAACCCCTGCCGCTGCCGGAAGTTGATCTGAGCCTTCGGCCCGAGGAAAAGGGGGTAGCCTCTTTGGCCCGGCAAATCCGCATGACGGGCCGCGCTTATCCGCTGTTTGACATCGCCCAGATGATTTTGCAGAAGCCGGAGCGGCATGTGGTCGTCTTTAGCGTGAAGAAGAACGCTGAGGGCAAGCCGGTTCAGCCGTTGTTTGTCTGCGCCCTGGATGACACGCTTTGGTTGTCCGAGGATGAAGCCATCGCGCACGTGTTGAGCAAGCATTTCGGAACCTTCTACCAGACCGAACGCACGGCAACCGAACCGCCCAAAGGCAAATACACCTTCGTGGCCCAGTGCGGCATGAGCGGCGTCATCCTCGGTCCGCCCAACCATCACGACTACCAGAATGCCCTGCGCAAACTGCACGCCGAGCGGTTCTCTCGGATGCCGTTCGACGTCTATAAGGCGCGGGTGAGGATTGTGCGCGACGAGGAAGTGGTGAAGAAGTGGGTGGATGACCAAAGTTGGAAGACCGAGTTTGTGTGTCTGAACCTGCCGGAGGCGGTGCGGTTGGATGGCATGGAGGCGGTGGAGAAGCATTTCCGCGAGACCCACAAGGATAATATCATCAAGCCGGTGGAGACCCACACGTTGAACGGCGGCGTGGCACGCGCGTTGCGCAGCCCCAACCTGGTGCGACTGGTGCGCAGTGTCTGGGAGGATCAGCGCCGGTTCCCGCTGCAGATCGCAACCGTCCTGAGCCAGCAGTTCGCCGGGCACGGGCTCCAGTTCTTCAAGGTAAATAAGACGGTTACCCACGTCTGCGTGGCCCGGCCGCATTATCTCGATCTGGCCGAGACCCCGGTATCGGAGGGGGTGAAACAGATCGTCGAGCACATCAACACGCACCCCAAATGCAATCGCCGCCAGTTGATTGAAGCGCTAGCCCCCACGCCAGCCCCGACGGCGGCTGAAACGCCTGCGGCCGCAGATCAGCCGGCGACGACGCCCGAGAGCGCCCAGGCGACGCCAGAGCAAACGGCGGTGATTGCGGACTTGCACTGGCTGGTCCACCAGGGCCACGTCATCGAGTTTGCCAACGGGATACTCGAGCTGGCCAAGAAACCGCTGGTAAAACCGCCCAAGCCGGAACCCAAACCTGCCGCGATCCCGGCCGAACCCGCGCCTCAAGCCGAGGCTGTGCCTGCGGCCGAAGCAACCTGGGCGGAACCGGAGTTCGCGACCGCGTCCCCAATATCCACCGAATCTCCGCTGCCGGTAGAACCCGTGAAACCCGCGGAGGAAACCCCGTCCGCCGAACCGGAAGCAGGGGACACGTCGGTTCCGCCGGGCGACACGCCGGTTGCGCCTGAGTCCGGCGAAGCCGGCGCCGCGCCTGCGGCATTACCAACCGGGCCGCCATCGTAGGCCCCGCGCTTTCAGGGGCTTGGGCTCGCGCGTGACACATTACTCTTGACCTTATGCCATTCACCAAATTGGGCCTCTCGAACTCCGTCCTCGGCGGCGTGAAGGCGATGGGCTACGTGGAGCCGACGCCGATTCAGCTCCGCGCCATCCCGCTGATTATGGCGGGACAGGACGTCATCGGCAGCGCCCAAACGGGCACTGGCAAGACGGCGGCCTTTGCCCTGCCAATCCTGTCGCAATTGGGCCAGCACAATCCGCAAACCCGGATGCTGGTCCTGGAGCCAACCCGCGAGCTGGCAGCCCAGGTTGAAACGGCCATTCATGACTTCGCCCGGTTCACCAACCTGCGCACGATGGTGATGTTCGGCGGCGTAGGCTATGGCAAGCAACGGGAGAGTCTGAAGAACGGGGTGGACGTCATCGTCGCCACTCCAGGCCGGCTGCTCGACCACATGCAGCAGGGAACCTGCCGGCTGGATCACGTTCGGTTTCTCGTGCTCGACGAAGCCGACCGGATGCTCGACATGGGATTTCTGCCCGACGTGCGCCGCACTCTCGACCGCTGCCCCCGTGACCGACACACCTCGCTGTTCTCGGCCACGATACCGCCGGAGATCGAGACGTTGATCCGCTGGGCGATGCGAAATCCCCAGACCATCCAAATCGGCATCCGCCGCTCGCCGAAAGACACCGTCCAGCACGTCATCTATCCGGTATCGGATTCACAGAAGGTTGATTTGTTGCTCGAACTGCTCAAGCGCGCGAACTACGAATCGGTCATCGTCTTCTGTCGCACCAAACACGGCGCCGACCGCGTTGCGCACTTGCTCAAGCGCAACAATCACGCGGTGGCCGTGCTGCACTCGAATCGCACCCAGAGTGAGCGGGAGCAGGCCCTGCGCGGCTTCCGCGACGGGCGCTACGAGGTGCTGGTGGCGACCGATATCGCGGCGCGCGGGCTGGATATCGCGGCCGTGAGCCATGTCGTCAACTACGACGTCCCCCAGCACCCGGAGGATTACATTCACCGCATCGGCCGCACCGGCCGCATGGAAGCCACGGGTGACGCATTTACGCTGATGGTGGCCGAGGATATCAGGCACGTGAACGCGATCGAGCGGTTCATCAGCCTGAAGATTCCCCGCGTGAAGCTGGAGAACTTCGACTACAAATACACCGCGCTGTTCGAGGAGGGCAAACCGGGCCGGCCGCAAAGCGGTGGGCGAGTCCGGGGCGCGCGCGTGCGAGGCGGATACTTCTACGGGCCGGCGCGGCGTCGGCGGTAGGCGGCCGATTGGGTGCCTGGCTGGAGCAACTCCTTCCCGGGCTATCCGACGCGGAAGGAAATCCGGGTGATCAGGTCCCGGCCGAAACTGTGCTGCAGACGGTCAAGGATCTCCTTCCGCCGGTAGCGCACAATTTCACTGAGCCACACGCTGCTGTCCACCGCGACGAAGAGCGTACCCCCGCGAAGGCCCGTAGGCTGGGCGTGAGCTGTGATGTTTGGATCCAGCAGGTGATTCCACACCTTGACCACCTCGGCCTCTGTGCGACGGCGGTCCAGGCGCAGCCCTGTCAGGACGCGCTTCATCACGTCATTGGCCGCCTGGGCGCGCAAGGTCTGGGCGCGCTCGAGCGGAGCCAAGTCCACGCCCCGCCATTGGGCAAAGACGCGCTGGCGCGGACTTATCTTGCCTGGTCCGAGCGGCGGGATGTGGCGGGGCGGAGGGGGCAGCATTCTATCCGTGAGAGTTAGACGGGGGAAAAGGCTGGAGGAGTCTGATGGCACAGGCCGGCGAGCTGTTCGCGGAACCCGTTCACCACCGATTCACGCCTCAGGCTCGGGGTGTTCATCTAGCACGAGAACGCCATGGGGCGGGAGGTCGTAGTTGCCAGAGAAGGTGTTACCCGTGAGGAAATCATGCATTGGTTTGTAGAATTGCACCCGCAAGGGGGCAGTCTGGTGATTCAGCAGGAAGAAAACCTTCGTGTCATCCTTCTGGCGCATGCTCACTTCCACATGGTCCGGGACCTTGAGCAGCGGTTGAAGATTGCACATCTGGCGCAGCCAGGTCACCAGGTCGCTGTAGAAGTGTGAGTGGCTCTGAGTGCCGATGTAGATCGCCTTGCCCAGGCCGAACGAGTGCATGGTCATGGCCGGCCGGCCGGCGTAGAAGTCCTTGGCGTAGGTGGCGAGAATTTGGCAATCCTTCGGCTCGATAAGATCGCACCAGATTCTGGCGGGGTGGAGGTGGGTGGCCGGGAATGTGCCCTTGAAGGTAAGATGATTCTCTTCCCCGGGCGGCAACTGGTCGAACTCCAGCACCTCTAAACCGAACAAATCGGTCAGGTCGTGCGGGTAGCCGGTGTCGGGTGCCATGCTGTGTTCGTCCACCAGGCCGGTGTTGAAAGTGGCCACCAGGGTCCCGCCATTCTGAACATAGAGTTTCAGCCGGTCGGCTTCCCCACCGGACAGCAAATGGAGCGAAGGCGCAATGACGAGCTTGTACCGCGAGAGGTCCTCGGCTGGCCGCGCAAAATCCACCGCGATATTCCGGTCGTGCAGGGCGGTATAGAAGAGCTGGATGTGGTCACGCAGGTTGAAGAACCGGTTTGGCTGCATCGGCTGCTGCAAGGTCCAGTCGTTGTCGTGACTGTAAAGGATGCACGCCTCCGACAGCACTTGCGTGCCTTTGAGAGCGGGGGCCAGCAGTTTCATCTCGTCGCCCAATTGGGCGACCTCCTTGAACACGCGGCTGGTGGGCTGCGCGGTGTGCGGCAAGACCGCTCCATGGAACTTCTCAGTGCCAAAGCGCGGCTGGCGCCAGCGGAAGAAGACCACCGCGGTCGCCCCGCGCGACACCAACTGGTAGGTGAACATCCGCAACATCCCCGGGCGCACCAGCGAGTTAACGTCCTGCCAGCTCACATTGCCGGCCTTCTGTTCCATCACCCAAAACCCGGTGTCGCCGTCCGGGGTCCGGATATCCGATTTCTTGAGTGAGCGCAGCATGTCAATCTCACAAGCCACCTCCGCTGACTTGGCCTTGAGCGTTGAGGAGCTTTCGATCGAAACAAAGTCAATTACCTCCGCCAGGTCGAAGTGATCGAACCGGTGCACGAGAGGGCGCAAATTGGTGGTGATGGGACAGCGCGGCGTCAACTCGCGGAGCAAGTCAGCCTGCATCTTGACATACTGGACAATCGTGTCGCTGCAAAACCGGCACCAATCCAGGACCAGGGCTGGGTTGTGAACCGTTGGGGCGATCATCGGCATGGGGACCTGGTCCCAGCTCGTGACTACCTGGCCCCAATGCCGCAGCCCCATGAGTTCATTCAGGCGCGCAACGGTTTCGTATTTCGCCTCGAGCCAGCCGTGCCAGTCGCGGCGGGTGTCCTCGTTGAACGACGATTCAGTGAAGTTCCCCCCGAGGCCGTTGTCAATTTGCCAGGCGATGAGCTGAGGATGCTGGCCCAGGGCTTTAGCCATCTGTTCCACGATGCGTTTGGAGTAGTTCCAAAACACATCGCTGTTGAGGCACACTGCGCGGCGCGTGCCCTCACGTTTGACCAGTCCCCGTTCATCCAGGGGCAGGATCTCCGGATGCGCCCGTGCCAGCCAGATGGGCGGCGCAGCAGTTGGTGTAGCCAGAACAACCTTGATACCAGCCTTTCCGAGGAGGTCCATGACTCGCCCGAGCCAGGCGAATTCATACTTGCCCTCCTCGGGTTCACACAGTCCCCAAGTGAACTCACCCATGCGGACCACATTGATGCCCGCGGTCTGCATCAACTCCATGTCGCGCTCCCAGGCAGCCTCGGGGTTATCCTTGGTTCCGCCGTAGGGATAAACCCACTGTTCAGGATGATAATCTACGCCGAAATACATATTATGTGCCTTTCGCGCTGCGGCCTTTTTCATACTTTAAAAAGGTACCCGCCTCTGTGCAATCTAAAAGTCAGGGGGCCGAACGGGTTTGTTTTGGCAAGCTTTCAGGCTCTTCGCTGCTTTCAAGTTGAAAGGGGCCTTGATTTGTGTTCTTTAGCGGCATGAAATTCCTGCAGCCGTATCGCGTTCTTTGGGCTGTGATCCTGGGGGGATTGGTTTACCCTCAGGCAATGTCTGCGCCAGTCGCCTCGACCAACCAGCCCATGCGGGTTTACATCGGCACTTACACCAGCGCGAAGAGTAAAGGCATCTACGTTTCGCAGTTTGATCCCGCCACGGGCAGGCTGGGCCCGGCCGAACTGGCAGTTCAGACGGGGAACCCAAGTTTTCTGGCGGTTCATCCCAGCGGGCGCTTCCTCTTTGCGGTGGGAGAGACTAGCGACTTCGGGGGTAAGCGGGAGGGCGCGGTAAGAGCTTTTGGCGTCGGTGAACAGTCGGGCCGGTTGACGTTGCTGAATCAGCAATCGTCGGGGGGAGCGGGGCCGTGCCACCTGGCGGTGGATCATGCGGGGAAATGTCTTTTGGTCGCCAACTACGGCAGCGGCAGCATCGCCGTGCTCCCGATTCTGGGAAATGGCAATCTGGCCGAACGGAGCACGACCATCCAACACCAGGGGTCCAGTGTGAATCCGCAGCGTCAGGCGGGCCCGCATGCCCATTTCATCACCCCCGACCTCGAAAACCGATTTGCTCTCACCTGCGACCTCGGTCTGGATCAGGTGCTTGTTTATCGGCTGGACCCGCCCAAAGCCGCACTTGCCGCAAACGATCCGCCTTTCGCTGCCGTCAAGCCTGGCTCGGGACCTCGCCACCTGGCATTCCATCCGTCCGGCCATTTCATCTTCCTGATCAACGAAATGGGGTCCACGATCACCACTTTCGCCTACGATCCTCAGCGAGGCGCGTTGAATGAGTTGCAGACTATCTCGACTCTGCCGGAAGACTTCACTGGCAAGAGCACCTGCGCGGAAGTGCAGGTCCATCCGTCCGGCCGGTTTGTGTACGGCTCAAACCGCGGGCATGACAGCATCGCCGTCTTTGCCTTCGACGCCGCCGCAAAGAAATTGACTTTCGTGGAGCACCAATCCACCCAGGGCAAGACACCCCGGCACTTCGCCATAGACCCCGCCGGTCGCTGGCTGCTCGCGGAGAACCAAGGCTCGGACAATATTGTCCTGTTCCGCGTAGATGCAGCGACCGGTCGTCTGAATCCCACCGGCCAGGTGGTCGAAGTCCCGGCCCCGGTGTGTGCCGTTTTTGTCCCTTCACCGTGAAGTCGCCCCCGGCCAAATAATGAGTGGCGTTGGCTCCGGCGTGTGTTCCGTCCCGGTCGTATGATGCCTGGCCACCCGTCCGCAGGGTTGGGGGGGCCGACACCAATCCCGGCTCAGCGTTGCCTACTTCTTCTTAAATAAGTCGCCCAAACTCTTGGTGACTTTCTCGGGCATGTTCGTGCCTCCCTTGGCTAGGTCCTTCGCCATATACAGCGCGCCTTTTCCCATATCCGAAACCGTATCGGCGGAAGCCTGGGCCGCTTTCCTCTCGATCTCCTCCAAGATCCTCTTCGTCAACTCCGCCGCCGTGATCCCATCGGGACCTTTGCCCAAATCCTGCAAGTGAATCTCGGGCAATGCCAGAGTCGCCGATTGTCCGCCCAAAGCGGTGACGCTGACATGAATTCTCCCATTTTTGATGATGAAATCATCCAGTTGAAGCTTCTTGGCGGCCTTTGCCTCCTTGGCCCGAGCGGATTCCTCCGGCTTGCCCGTTGGCTGGCCATTGCCGCTGGCGGCCTCTTTGACGTTCGCCAGAATCTTGTTCAGGTTGTTCGCGCGCAGGTCGGTCTCGAAGGTAATTTGCGGAGCCTCGACGCTTATGGATTTGACGATGATCTTGTCCGACAGCAATGAACGCGGCTCCAGAGCCAAGGTGGCAGAACCCACGTTGATGGCCCAGGGCGTCTTGAACCCGGGCGGATTGCCCACCACCAGGCCCTTAAGGCCGCCCGATCCCGAAAGCGGCGACACGCTTACGGACCGCAGCTTGACGTCCACTCCCGCCACTTTCGGCCCCATGGTCTCGACCCCGGCCTTGATGGCGCGATCCAGAAACAGGGTCACCCCCAGCACGGCGAGGACGACGGTAATAACGATTACGATTAAGAACCGGATGACAAACTTCTTCATAAAGACTCCAGGGCGTGGTCGTTCAGTTCAGTGGATTGTGCTCCGTGACAGGCTACTCCGCCAACGTGGACTTGACCGCGGCAACAAGTTGCCTTGCCTCGTATGGCTTGGCCAGGAATCCATCGGGCTGAATCGGCAAGTCATGATAGCTCTCGGGGCCTACAGTGCCGCTCAGCAGCAGCGCCTTTTGCCTGGGCCAGACCCGCCGGCAGGCCTCAATCAACTCGAGGCCATTCATGGTGTGCATCGCGTAGTCGGTAATAACGAGCAACGGTTGAGGCCTGGCGGAAGCAAGCGCCTGAAGCGCCGCCTCCGGACTGCAAAAGGTTTGGACGGAATAGCCCAGCGGTGACAGTATGACCGAGGCCAACTCCAACAGCATCGGCTCGTCGTCCACCACGTAAATCACCCCTTCCCCGCTGTTCGGGGATCCAGATGTGTTGACGATCGGCTCGTTCATTTCCGTGTACCCTAAACTCAATAAACACCCTTCCATGCAGGCTGGCAAGCCGTCTTTGCCCCTGTTTCGGTTGGTGGGCGCGGCAACGCGCGGTTCGGCGGCGGTGGCGAGATGCGCCGCACGCTGGCGCCCCAGGCGTCTGAGGAGTGGCTGGGTCTATTCGCCGAGATTGTGGCGGAGCAACTCTCTAAGTTTCGCCGGGCACATGACTACAACCGTCTTGCCTCGCACGACCACCAGTCCTTGCTGACGGAATTTCGCGAGGGTGCGCGAGAAGGTTTCACTTACGGTGCCCAGTTCGGCGGCGAGTACGCGCTTGGTTGTCTTGAGTTCGATCGCGACAGGCCGGGCGGATTCTGGATTGGGACAGCGCTTGATCAACCAGTTTGCCAGCCGCGTTTCCACGTCCTTCAAAGTCATGTCCTCAAGCTGTCCGACCAGCACGCGCAAATGCAGGCTCATCGAGCCGAGCATGCGCAATGCCAGGTCGGGCTGTTGTTTGAGCAGGGCAAGGAATCCCGGCTTTTGCACCAGCAAGACCTGGGAAGGTTCAAGGGCGCGGCCGTCGGCGGGGTAACCGGACGAAGTTGCCAGCGAGGCTTCCGCCAACGACTCGCCGGCATGGAAGATGTGGATCACCTGTTCTTTGCCAGCCGCATTCACGCGATGAACATTGATCGCGCCTTTCTGCACGATGTAAAAACCCTGCGACGGAGTGCCTTCACGAAACAAGTAGTCGCCTTTGTCGAGTGACTTGATAATGGTGATGTTCGCGACCGCGCGGAGATCGCTCACCGGGAGACCGGCGAACAGTTGGCAGCCGCGGAGACTGTTCGCGATCGCGGCTTGCTTCAATTCTGCGAGTGACTCGGCCATGTGTGTGGGTTCAAAGGACAAGGTGCTCGACTTCCTGCCGGAAGTAAACCTTTCAATTGCAGCGATCGCGCGTGCCGGCAAGCCACAAGGTGGCCATTCGTGGCGGCAGCGACCTGGGGCTGGCTGCCCTTGCCACGCCTCCGGCACGAAGCGACTTGGTTTGACGGCGCCTGGATGGAGGACGAAAAACCTACCCTGACCGCGTTTCTGGCAGCCGCGAAGGCCCGGCAGAATCGAAGTCCCCGGGCTTGAAGCGGCCCTGGAGCTGGCATTTTTTTGTAAGATTCTCTGTTGACACGCTCCGTCCAGGGACCTAGTTTTATTACGTTCGAGTGGCAGTACGTTTCTTCAGCGGGGTTCCCCACCCCCACCTCCTTGGCGTCTGCTGCTCGAACATTTCATTTGTGACACTTGACGGGGAGCGATGTATTTCATAGGTTCTCCTGCCCCTAGCGGGGGCGTAGCTCAATTGGTTAGAGCGCTGCCCTGTCACGGCAGAGGTTACGGGTTCGAGCCCCGCCGCTCCCGCCATTTCTATATCCTTCGTTTTCTGATACTTCCGTGATTCACCCCGGAGCACAAAGGCTTTTACGGACAGATTACGGACAGGTCTCCACGGCAGTTCGCAACGAGAACTGACTGCGTGTGAAGCGAAGACACCAACCTCTATCTCCATCATGTTGCTGCCCTGAAGGGTGTTCACCAGGCAAGCCGGCTGCATTCTTGGTCAACGAGAAATACTCTGTTACCAGCCCAAGCACCCACTGTGAGTGGCTCCCGGCTCATTCGCCTGCCAATACCGTCCCGAATCTGCGTCCAAAGCGGGGTTCTATTCAAGGGCCTTCAGTTCTTTGGCCAGGTGGCTCCAGGGTGCCGGCAGGAGCGGCATCAAAGTGAACCGAATGGCCCAGCGGCTGCCGGGCAGATCACTGGGATGAATGACGGAATAACTGAATTCGACGCCCACACTGATGGGCAGTTGGCCGATATTGAAGAGACGGTGGACCCCCAGCCCCACGGGAAAAGTCACCTGGTTGCCGCTTGGAGCGTTCCAGTTCACGAACACGTTGGGGCTCATGCCGATTTCCCATGCGGGCGTGGGCGCGTAGTACAGGAAGTACTGGAGGTTCATCTGGCTTACGGAGCGGCGGCGGTCGTCGCCGGCAAACGACCACCATTGCTGCGGAAAGACGCCGAGGCGCCAGTGCTCGGTCAGGAGCCCCGCAGCCACAGCCGGCCCAGCCTGCCACTTGCCCTGCCCGAGAATGTCTTCGCTGGCACTGGGGAAAATCATCGCCGGTCCTGCGGCCAGGAATAGCTTGCTGTCGCCGACCCGGGGCAGGTGTTTTGGGCCCAGCAGGCCGACGTAAGCAATATCACCCAAGCCGGTCGTGCGCCCGAATGGATCCAGATCCGCCGGCAAGGTGCCGTCGGGGTGCAGGTTGTTTCCGGGGCCAAACTGGAATAGCTTGCCGACTTCACTCTTGAGCGGCACGCTCACGACGGACAAATCGAGCCGGCTCACCCAATTCCAACGGTCTCCCAGCGGCACGGGAATGGTCGGCATGAACTGGTACCTGTGGGTCCAGAGGTCGTGTTCATCGTAGAGGGGGGTGCGCGGGAAATGGGTCTGGATGGCGTCGTACTGGTTCCAAACGGCCATGAGCTCGGAGATCGGATTATCCATGGCCTCGGATATCGCCGCCATCACTCGAGGGTCGTTTAGATCCATTTTGCCTTTGGCTACGCTCGTGGCCTCGCTGTTGACCCCTTCGTCCGGGGAGGCTTCAACGGGTGCGAGCGTGAGCGGTAGCGGCGAGAAACTTCCAGTATCCTGTGCCAAGGCGGAAATTGCGGCCAAGGCGAGACCGATGGCCGCCCAAGCCACAGCAGGGGGTGTGCAACCGAAGTAACTGAGCCCTGTGAGGAAACGGCGAACGCGGTTTCTGGTCGCACTCATGATTTCCGATACTAGGGGGTAGCCGTTTTTGGGTAAAGCCCGATGGAAGGGCTGCGGTGGCGCGGATCCGGGCAGTCCCGCGCGCCGAGCGGCTTGCGGGATGCTTCGCAGACGAAGAAGGAACTGCGAGGAATCAGCGTCGCCGGTTGTGGCCGTTCTGTACCAGGCGGGGCGCCGCAGCAGGAGTCAAGGGTCGCCACGTGAAGTGGCGCGCGAGCCAAGAGAGAATGACGCCGGCGGCCCGATCAGTCCGAGGCGTCCGTGTCTGTCCAATACCAGACGGCCACTATGCCATCGTCTTTGTCTTCTGAATGGGAAATGCTGACCCCCCTCTCCGGGCCGAGCGCGTTGGCAGATTCCTGGCGCGAACGGCCCGGTGGGAAGTCAGCTCTGGGCAATCCGGATCCGGCGGTGCAGGGCCTGCCAGACGAGCACGAACATGCGCGGATGGCGAAGGAACAAGGGGGACCACTTCAGGATTTGTCTCGGCGCCCGCCGCTTGAAGAAGTGAAAGAGGTTCTCGTAGGTCTGCTGCACGCCCTGCTCCAGCTCCTGCGGGGTCATCCTGGCGGGCCGGAACACCGCGTGGGCCCACCCATACTTGTCACGGTCATGCAACAGCAGGCGCCCCTCGCCCTTCAACTGGTCGTAGATGGGCGTGCCGGGATACGGTGTCAGGATGTAGAGCAAGGCGTCTTCAATGTCCATCTGCTGGATGCAAGCCTCCGCAGTCTTGAAAATACGCTGGTCCTCGTTGTCGAAGCCGAAAATGAAGAAGCCCTGCACCAGGATGCCGTGCTCGTGGAAACGCCGCACGAGCTCCCGGTAATGCTCGACCTTGTTCTGCACCACGCCGGCTCGCTGCAAGGAGTCCGGGTGCACGGCCTGAAAGCCGACCTGCACGAAAAAGCAGCCG
>Ga0172371_10011404_pt1 | contig 11851 bp, 11 predicted proteins | sample Lak12m_FD_114543 | JGI IMG/M metagenome (GOLD analysis project Ga0172371, IMG submission 114543) | Freshwater microbial communities from Kabuno Bay, South-Kivu, Congo - kab_022012_12m | ecosystem: Environmental > Aquatic > Freshwater > Lake | place: Democratic Republic of the Congo: South-Kivu...
AAAAATCGCGCGCGCAAAAAATAATTGCCATGATTTATCAATCATGGCAAAAAAAGTCGGCTCGAACTTCTTTTTAATGAATCGGCGGCTCTCGGCAAATTTGAATTTTGCCTTTGCAGCGCTGTCTGCGGAGGCGGGCGCAGCCAGCGCTGCCCCCAACAATCTTTCGATTTCCAAAATGGTGACCCCATTGGGACTCGAACCCAAGTTACTGGAATGAGAATCCAGTGTCCTAGACCACTAGACGATGGGGCCATTAACAAAATGGCGTGCCTTCGCAATCGTCCGCGTCGTTATTACTCCGCTAAGACGATGGGGCCTCGCCAAATTAGTGTATTTTACCATGAATAACTAATTGTGGCAGAAGTATTGACATCCACTTATTTGGGGTTTACAATTTCGTTCGTGGGTCTTAAATTCCCCCCAAACGGGGGATCTTTTTTTCCTAAAATATATGAAAAACAATCTTAAATTAACCAAATCAGGCTTGAATGATCTAAAAAACGAGCTTGCTGAGCTAGTTAATGTCAAACGACCAAAATTGGTCGATAGATTAGCCTACGCCAGAAGCCAAGGCGATTTATCGGAAAACGCCGATTACCAGTCCGCTAGGGAAGAATTGGAGTTTTTGGATGGCAGAATTGATGAATTAGGTGAGCTGATTAAAACCGCTAGTGTGGTGTCACAACCAACCGGTAGTGGGGTTGGAGTGGGTACAACTGTCACAGTAAAAGTTAATAATTCAAAAGTTGTCTTTAATATTGTCGGTGAATGGGAAGCAGACCCAATTAATAAAAAAATTTCTCACCAATCCCCATTGGGTTTGGCACTAACAGGCAAAAAAGTTGGTGATAAAATTGAAGTTGAGGCTCCAGCTGGAACTATTAAGTACGAAATTGTAAATGTGGAATAATCCACTTGGGATTTTTTCTATTTTTTGAGTTATACTTTGGGCATGGGAAAGGCACTAGATACTCTAAAAGAGGTAAGAATTGAAAAATTAAACAAACTTCAGTCGCTGGGTATTAATCCATTTGCTTCAACAATCAAACTTGATGGGAAACTTATTTCTTCTCAAGATGCAAAGCAATCAATAGAAAAAGATGTACTGTGTGCAGGGCGTGTTTGGGGTATTCGCGGTCATGGTGGAGTAACTTTTTTGGACATTAAGGATCCTTTTGGAACAATTCAGACTTTATTTCAGAAAAAAATATTGGGAGATAAATATAATCTTTTGGACCTTATTGATAAAGGAGATTTTATGGCATTAACCGGAAAAGTTATTAAAACTCAAGCTGGTGAGCTTACAATTTCTGTTAGTGAATTCCAAATATTAACTAAATCAATTAGGCCTCTTCCATCAGATTGGTTTGGGCTTAAAGACGAAGAAGAACGATATCGTCAAAGATATGTCGATTTGTTACTTAATGATGAGACAAGAGATTTGTTTAAGAAAAAGGCGATATTTTGGCAGTCGATGCGAGAGTTTTTAATTGAAAAAGGTTTTTTGGAAGTGGAAACTCCAGTTTTGGAAAATACTGCCGGTGGGGCTGATGCTAATCCTTTCATAACTCATCATAATGCTTTGGATATTGATCTTTATCTTCGTATTTCTATGGGCGAACTTTGGCAAAAGAGATTAATGGTTGCAGGGTTTGGAAAAACTTTTGAAATTGGGCGTCAATTCCGTAACGAAGGAATAGATAGAGAGCATCTTCAGGATTACACCCAAATGGAATTTTATTGGGGATATGCTAATTACGAAGATTCTATGAAATTAGTTGAAGAAATGTATAAATATGTTGCCCAAAAAACTTTTGGAACTTTAAAGTTTGAGATTGATAAACATAAAGTTGATTTAAGTGGTAATTGGCAAAAAATTGATTACAGGCAAATAATTCTTGATAAAACAAATATAGACATCAAAACTGTAACAGATGACGAACTCAAAAAAGAGCTACAAAAAAGACGCGAGAATTATGAAAAAACTGCAGAAAGAGGCAGACTTATTGATGCCTTGTGGAAATCAATAAGAAAAGAAATTGCAGGACCGGTGTTTTTGACCGGCCATCCAGTTGAGGTTTCACCGTTAGCCAAAAGAATGGAGGATTCTCCAGAATTTGTAGAAAGGTATCAAGTAATTATTGCAGGAAGTGAAAATGGGAATGGTTATTCGGAGCTAAATGATCCAATAGATCAGGCAAAAAGATTTAAAGAACAAGAAAAACTTAGAGAAAAGGGTGATGATGAAGCCCAAATGGAAGACAATGATTTTGTAAGGGCGTTGGAATATGGCATGCCTCCGACCTCAGGATTTGGAGTTTCCGAGAGGTTGTTTTCATTTTTAGCTGGAAAGTCTATCAGAGAAACCGTATTGTTTCCTCTTTTAAGACCAGAGAACGGGGGTGATACTAAATGAACGAAGAATGTTGTGGAGGTTGTGGTGGCTTACACCATATGAAAAAAGCAGTATTAATGAGTGTGTTAATGTCAATCTCGTTTTCTGTTTTTGGAATGCTTCTAATTTTTGGACTTGGATTTGTTTTCCCAACAATTGATCCTTACGTAGTTATCAAATGGATAATCATCGTATGTGCAGTTGTTTTTGCTTGCTCATTTATTCAACACATTATCTTTATGGTAATGATGATTAAAATGAAATTGAGTATGAAAAAGTCAGTAAAAGAAGTAAGTAAAAAGGTTGTCAAGAAATCAGTTAAAAAATAAATGATAACCCGTGATCAAGCATTAGATTTGATAAGCAAGCATGTAACTAACAAAAATATTGTTAAACACATGCTTGCTTTGTCGGTTGTAATGGAGAGTTTGGCGAAATATTTTAAAGAGAAAGAATCTGCATCCATTGAAAGCTTTATCGAGGCAGAGTGGTCCATGGCCGGTCTTTTACATGACGGCGATTACATACCGGAAGTTTTACCCGAAAAACAAGGGATTCAAATAACCGAGTGGGCAAGAGAGTCTGGTTTTGAAATTCCGGATTCGGTGGCTTATGCAATGGCTGCTCATAATTGGAGCAATACCGGTATCGAGCCAAAAAACAAAATGGATTGGAGTATTTTTTGTGCGGATTCCCTGACTGGTTTAATTGTTGCCTGTGCATTAGTTCTTCCATCAAAAAAGTTATCTGATGTAACACCAGAAATGATAATTAAAAAATTTGGCCAAAAAAGTTTTGCAGGGGGAACCAGGAGAGAAGATATCAAAATGTGTGAGGAAAAATTGGGAATTCCCTTACCAGATTTCATAAAAATTGCACTTGTTGCAATGCAGAATATTCACGAAGAGCTTGGACTGTGATATCCGAAATACACTTTAATACATTTTAATCCATCGTCATCGTTACAGCATTATATAATACTGTAACAGTATTCAGAGACAATAATTAATTGTAAAATTCTAAATATGTTTGGTACTAAAATATTAGAAATTAAAAATTCAAAATATAATGGTGAGTTAAAGGTTATTAAAAGTATAGGTTTGGGAACTTACATTCAAGCGGATGGATTAACCCAGTCAGGTGGGGTTGTGGAAACTATTTGGAAACAAGCATTAAGGAAAGTAGCAAGTAGCAAGTATCAAGTAGCAAGCATTTTAATTTTGGGACTTGGTGGGGGAACAGTTGTGAAACTTGTTAATAAATATTGGCCTCAGGCAAAAATTACAGGTATTGATATTGACTCTACTATTGTTAATCTTGGAAAAAAATATTTAGGACTTAATAAATATCAAATAGATGAAAAAATTATTGACGCAGAAAAATTTATCAAAAATAATAATCAAAAGTTTGATTTAATAATCGTAGATTTATATAACGGTAATAACTTTCCTGCTAAATTTGAAACCGAAAACCATATTCATCTTGTAAGGACTGTCCTATCAAGCAATGGGATTACGGTATTTAATAGATTATATTATGGAGAAAAAAGACCAATGGCAGTAAAATTTGGTAATAAATTACAAAAGAATTTTAAAAAAGTCGATTGGTTTTATCCGGAGGCAAATTTGATGTTCGTATGTCACAACTAATACTAGTTACTATTATTATCGCCCAATTTTTTACTTCCCCAAAAATACTGCTTTATTATGACCAAATTGAGTATCTTAAAATCGTTTCAACAAGTTCGTTTATATCAGTTTTTTCAATGGGGCATTTTCCCATTCACCCAATTTTTCTTGGTATTTTTTGGATTACTTCACGAATAATTACCCCAAATCTGACTGCATTTATTTTTGGAATAATGTCACTATTTCTGATGTCTAAAATTTCTAAAATTATTTTTTCAAAAGGCAAATACATAATCCCGGTGTTAATATTTTCTTTTTTCCCGGCAGTTTGGATTATGAATACCAACTTAATGATTCAATCTGTTCTTTTGACATTTTATCTTTTATCTATTTATTTTTTCTTAACCAACAAAAGACTGGCTTTTTTTGCATCGGTTTTTTTAATGATGGGAATTCATATTGATGCAATATATTGGACTACCACTATTTTTATTTTGCCAATATTTTTTAAAGATGAGTTAAATTTTAAAAGTGTTTATGTTTTTAAATTTATCAAAACTGCAGTTTTATTAATCATTTGCTCACTAATTTACTACGCAGTAATTTATATTTTTATCCGTAATGGATTTGGTAACTCTACAGAACAATTGTTGGCGTACAGTTCATTTGGTTTTTTAAGAATTATCAGAAACATTTGGTTTTGTTTTATTTTTAGTTTTGGAAGTATTACCCCGTTCATTCTTGGATATTTGATATTTAAAAATACAAAAACAAAATTAGAAATTTTTGGTTGGCTAATATTTTTCTTTGCAATTTCAATCGGTGGCGCTTATTGGGAGGGGGATTTGATGATGCGAAGAATTGTATTTGCGGGAGTGTTTTTGGCCCTTTATTTATACAAACATTTGCAAAATAAATCCATTTTAATTATCTTGTATTTATTGCCGATAACTTTTTTTGCAGGAATATTGAATTATAGAAATAATCAAAATATACCCCTTACATTAATGCAAAAAAATATTAATCTTTTGCCAAACCACCAGGATTTAATCCAATCTCATTACCATCATCCGTTTACAAAATACGATGGCAAAATATTGTGGACTGAAATGGGGCAGTTAAATCAAATTGATAATTATTTAAAAAAAGGCGTAAGAGTTTTTATAACTAAAGAATCTCTGGTAAGTCCATATAGACTCTATACCGGAAATTATTTTCATATAACATCCCTTTCAAAAGTAGGAGAATCGGATGTTAAATACCTTTTTACAAAATATAAGGTTGATCCTTTTTTAAATTCTTACGAGATAAAAATTCCAGAAAACCCAGTAATTGCAAAAGATGCTGGTACGCCAATTGTTAATTATTCAACTGGTTTTTGGAATAGATTAAATAGAGAAAGAATTGATTATGGAGACTTGGGAGCTTGGCTTTGGGCATTAATTACAAATCACAAAGACCCAACAGGATGGACATATAAAGATATTTCTTAAAATTCTGATACAATTAGAGGCTAAAACAAATGTTAAATATTTTTTCGAAACTTCTTGACTTGAATGCCCGTGAAGTTGACAGGTTAAACAAAATAGTCATCAAAATTAATGATTTTGATGCAAAATTTAAGAAGTTAAAGTTAAACGATTTTCCAAAAAAGACGGAGGAATTAAAAAAACGTCTGGAAGATGGGGAAACTTTGGATTTAATTTTACCGGAAGCATTTGCGCTTTCTCGGGAAGCCTCCTACAGGATTTTGGGACAAAAGCCATACGACGTTCAGCTTATGGCGGGAGTTGCTCTATTTGAAGGCAAAGTAGCCGAACAAAGAACAGGTGAAGGTAAAACCCTTTCGGCAGTAGCACCACTTTATCTTCGTGCGCTCACGGGCCGAGGTGTACATCTTGTTACTGTAAATGATTATTTGGCCAGAATCGGAGCGGGCTGGATGGGCCCGGTTTATGAACTTCTTGGATTAACTACAGGGGTAATTGTTCAGGAAAATAAATCATATATTTATGATGCAAATTTTACCGATTCTAGCCATGGGGATGAAAGATTGTCGCATTTAAAACAGGTAGATAGAAAACAAGTTTATGCCTGTGATGTGACATATGGAACAAATAATGAATTCGGTTTTGATTATCTTAGGGACAATATGGTTTCTTCTCTTTCTGAAATGGTTCAAAGAGGTCATTATTTTGCAATTGTTGATGAAGTCGACTCAATTTTGATTGACGAAGCTCGTACTCCATTAATTATTTCAGCACCCGATACAGAGCCGACTCAAAAATATTATCAATTTGCTTCGATGGTAGAAAAATTAAATCCCGATACGGATTACAAAATAGACGAAAAATCAAAAAGCGCTTCTCTAACTGAAACAGGGATTACTCGTGTAGAAAAAATATTAGGAATCGATAACCTTTACGAAAAAGATTTTGAGTCGATTCATCACATTGAAAATGCCCTGCGGGCAAAAACTTTGTATCTTCGAGATAAAGATTATGTGGTTAAAGATGGACAGGTAACAATAGTAGATGAATTTACCGGCAGAATTATGGTTGGTAGGAGATGGAGTGACGGACTTCACCAGGCGGTTGAAGCAAAAGAAGGGGTTGTGATTCAACAGGAAAGTAAGACCTTGGCTACAATTTCATTTCAAAATTATTTTAGGATGTATGAACATTTGTCGGGTATGACAGGAACAGCAGCAACTGAGGCGGAAGAATTTAGAAAAATATATAAATTAGAAGTAATTGTGCTTCCTACACATAGGCCAATGGTCAGAAAAGACTTGCCCGATCAGATTTATAAAACATTGCGTGGTAAATATGGGGCAATTGTTGAAGAAATTTCCGAATGTTATAAAAAAGGTCAGCCGGTATTGGTTGGTACAACTTCAATTGAAAAAAATGAAATTATTTCTGAATACTTAAAAAGGAAAAAAATTCCTCACAATGTCTTGAATGCTAAAAATCACGAAAAAGAGGCCTCAATTATTTCAGAAGCCGGTAAACCTGGTTCGGTTACTGTTGCTACCAATATGGCAGGACGTGGAGTGGATATTGTACTTGGAGGAATGCCTCCAAGTAAGGTAAATGGCAAGTGGCAAGAGTCAAGAGAATATGAAGTATGGGAAAAAGATAGAGAACAGGTATTAAACGCGGGGGGCTTGCATGTTATTGGTACCGAAAGACATGAGGCTCGCAGAGTCGATAACCAGTTAAGAGGTCGTGCAGGTCGTCAGGGAGACTCGGGATCTTCAAGATTCTTTTTGTCTTTGGAGGATGATTTAATGAGAATTTTTGGTGGTGAACAAATTGGCGGAATAATGGATAGGCTTAATTTACCTGAAGACCAGCCAATTCAAAATGGTTTAATTTCAAAAGCCATTGAACAATCTCAGGTTAAAGTTGAAGGATTCCATTTTGATATAAGGAAACGCTTGGTGGAATTTGATGATGTTGCCAATCAACAAAGAGATATAGTTTATAAACTTCGCCGTAGAATTCTTGATTCCACTGATGTTAAAAAAGAGGTCCAAGAAAAATTAAATCACCAAATAGAAAAAACAATTCTTTATGCTACATCTGTGGAAAATGACTCCTTTGATAGTGAAAAATTAGCGGTTGGACTTGCTGAAATTATTCCGTTTGATGATGAGTCTATAAAAAGAATTATCTCTCAAATTTCAAATATAAAATCCCGTGATGAAATTAATAAGTTTTTGGAGTCTGTCCTAGCGGATGTTTATGAAAAAAGGGAAAAAGATTTGGGTAGTAATGTCATGAGAGAAGTAGAAAAATATGCATATCTTGGGTCAATTGATCATCTTTGGATGGATCACATTGACCATATTGACGATCTTCGTGAAGGGGTTACTCTACGCGCTTATGGACAAAGAGATCCGTTAGTGGAATTTAAAAATGAGGCCTACAATTTGTTTGAAAGTTTGATTGACAAAATTGACGAAGAACTTTCTCACAGGATTTTCCGTATTGGAATAAATATGCCTCAGTCAGAAATCCCCTTGAATTTAGCTCAGGAAAATATAGATAAATCTGATCAGACAGGATTAACAGAAAAGCCCAAAAATACGGCCAAATCCAAAATCAGTAGAAATGATCCTTGCCCTTGTGGATCAGGAAAAAAATATAAACATTGTCATTATCCCCAACAGCCAAAATAGATGGATATAAAAATTAAATGACAATAAAAAAAGAAATTATTCACAAAAACCCATGGTTTTCACTTGAAAAACATGAGTTAAAAAACAATGATGTTTACTACTTTTTAAGTAAAAAGCCAGCTGTTTTTATAATTGCAAAAGATATCAATAATAAGGTTGCATTAATCGAAGAATTTAGATATCCGGTAAGAAAAAATATTTTACAACTTCCGGCAGGAATGGTAGAAGAAGGATCATCACTTACTGCTGCCAAGAGAGAACTTTATGAAGAAACTAAAATAATTGCAAAAAGTTGGAAAAAATTAGCTACATTTTATGTAGCTTCAGGTCATGAGGATACTCAAATTATTGTTTATCAGGCAAAAAGTTTGAAGGTAGAAAGAAATACCACATTGGAAAAAGATATTAAATCTATTAAGTGGTACTCAAATACTGAAATAAAAAATCTTATTAGACAAAATAAAATAGAATGTGGAATAACACTAGCCTCTCTTGTTAATTACTTTATTGACTAATTTTATTATCCAAAATAATCAATACTGAAGGTTATATCGTCTTCCTGAGTGGCGATATTCTCCGGAACATAACGACGGTCTGCCCTTATTTCAGCTTTTAAAGTTGATTCGCTTTTAATTTGTGGCTTGAGTGAAGGATTTTGGGCCAAAATATAACGCATAAGTTCATCATTTGCATCGGGTTTACTTGGTTTTGCAAGCTCCATAATCAAACTATTTTGGTAAAAGTGAAGCATGCCTTTGTAAGTATCTGTAACACCTTCTAATTTATTCGTGAAGGAGTAAGTTTTTGCAAATGCTTCCGAACAATATTTAAGATACTTATTTATTACTCCTTTTTGTGCCTCAGTGTCCATTCCCTGAAGAGATGTGAACCAATTAAGCGACACAATCACTCTTAAAATATCACTACTTTCTATTGGTTTGTTTTTCCATTTGGGGAATATATATGAACTATCCAGATCTGAAATTTCTCCACCGTAAGCGTCTTTTGAGTCGGTTGATTCTTGAATATCCATTCCAAATGCGTAACAAAACCCTGTCAGCTCTGCCATGTGTTTAACTTCGTTATCCACAGTTTCATCAATCATTTTTGAGTTCTTTTGATAAAATTTTTCTGCCAAACTGTATCCCAATTCATGCATTTTTCTTCTTGCCGGACGTGGGTCTTCTATTTCTACTGATTCTTCTGATTCAAAGACTGATTTATATGTTGAAATAGCCTCAAATATACCGGAGGATCTAACTTCCTCAAAACTTAGTGAATTTATTTCTTCAATTGAAAAGTATTTTGAAGCATAAGCACCAAGAAGGTCATTTAGCATTTTGGTTGCATCGGTTTTTCCTTCCTCTGATTCTAAATCAAGTTGCTCCCAAAACATGGCTAAGTCTGATAGGTAGTAACAATAACTTGATCTGACAGGGGTTTCAATTTTGTATTCGGTTTGGCATAATTCCTTGGTTGGAAATTCTCTTTCGGCGGCTAATGCTTGGGATATATCAAGAGTACGACGCGGCAGTCTTATTTTAGGATATTCCCCGAATACTTGATGAAAAAGATGACTTATTGTTAATCCGGAAAAATACTCGTGTCTTGCGCGATCGGTTCTAAAACCCCCATCAACTTCAGCATTTTGTACCTGACGAGTCCCTTCCATCCAATGCATAGGTGGAGGATATGTTTGTCCTGATCTTGAAGTAAATTGAGAAGATTCTGGTGTACCAGAAGGAGTAATTGTGTATCTTCCAACCCCTTTAATTAATCTGTTATTTTCAAGCAAAATTGAGCGTGTGTGTTGAGTGCCGATAGAGTTTGTAGATGGGGGAGTAAGTAAAAAACCAGGATAAAGTGGGGACTTTGGAACTGTAGAAATTTCATTACCGGTAGTATCGGGGTTTAGTGCTATGGCAATTGGTTTATTTTCCGGAACATCTTTCCAAATATCATCATAAACTTTTTGAAAATCAAATGTAAACAAATGTATTCCCGCAGATTGCGCATATATAATACATGACCCTGTGATATCTGGTGCGGGAGATAATTCTCTGTACCATATAGGTTTTTCTAATACTGTTTCCTCTGAATATTTTTCTGCCACTTTACTTATTGTAGCATCAGGACAATCAAAAAAAATATTATTTGACAAAGCATTTTAAACATTGTTATCATCCAAAAGTACCAAATTAAAATGAATAAAAAATATATTATTGGGTCTGGGTTGTTGATAGTTCTTATCCTTACTATCGGAATTGTGTTTTTATTAGACAAAAATAAAAATAAAGAAATAATTAATTTGGCAACTTCTTTGCCAGAACCAACATTAATACCCACAATTTCACCCTCCCCAACGGCAACTTTAAGTGCTAAAATTCAAATTAGTAAACCAAAAACTATGGCAAACGGATTAATTTTAGAAGACAAAGTTGTGGGCACAGGGGTAGAAGCTGTTTCTGGCCGCAAAATTACTGTAAATTACACTGGTGCTCTTACAGACGGGACAGTGTTTGACTCCAATGTGGATCCAAAATTCAGTCACGTTGAACCATTTTCCTTTAGTCTTGGTGCCGGGGAGGTTATCAAAGGCTGGGATGAAGGTTTTGCCGGAATGAAAGTTGGTGGAAAAAGAAAACTAACAATTCCTCCGGAACTTGGTTACGGAGCTTATGGGGCAGGCAGTGCAATTCCTCCGAATGCGACGCTTGTTTTTGATGTTGAGCTTCTTGCTGTTGAATGAAAAAAAATTACAAGAAATATATTCTTCTTGGACTTGTATTTTTAATTAGTTTATTAATATTTATTTTTAGAGAAAAACTTATTTATTTAAAAGATCTTGGTTACTTGGGAATTTTTTTGGTTAGTATTTTGGGAAACGCAACAATCATTCTTCCTGTTCCGGCATTTTTAACTGCATTTGTTGGAGGGGCTTTATTGAACCCTTTTATTGTAGCTGTAGTTTCTTCTCTTGGAGCTACAATTGGTGAGCTAACAGGGTATGTTGCCGGTATTCAAGGAAAAGAATTTGTCAATAAAAATGAAAAAATCCAAAAAGTTGAAAAATGGATGAAAAAATATGGTTTGTGGACAATATTTGTTTTAGCGGCAATACCAAACCCAGTTTTTGATTTGGCAGGTATTGTTGCCGGAGCAACCAAAATTCCAGTTTGGAAATATTTTATAGTCACTTGGGCGGGAAAATTTGTTAAATTTTTAATAATTTCTGAAGTTGGTGCTTTGTCTTTTGGAAATTTTGCATAAATATGGATTTTTCTTTTGAATTAACTAAGTCTGATACAAAAACTCACGCCAGAGCGGGAATTATCCATACTCCTCATGGAAAAATATTAACTCCGGCTTTTTCACCGGTTGCCACCCGCGCAAGTGTCAGAACTTTATCAATTGACGATATTAAAAAAACTAATTCCCAAATCGTTTTAGCAAATACTTATCATCTTTATCTTCGACCAGGAGTTGAAACAATAAAAAAGTTTGGTGGATTTGGACCTTTTATGAATTGGGACGGACCAACAATAACTGACTCGGGAGGATATCAAGTTTCTTTTTTGTATAACAAAAAAGAAACTAATGACAAATTACAAATGACAAATGATAAATCAAACATGGAAC
>Ga0172371_10011405_pt1 | contig 11849 bp, 9 predicted proteins | sample Lak12m_FD_114543 | JGI IMG/M metagenome (GOLD analysis project Ga0172371, IMG submission 114543) | Freshwater microbial communities from Kabuno Bay, South-Kivu, Congo - kab_022012_12m | ecosystem: Environmental > Aquatic > Freshwater > Lake | place: Democratic Republic of the Congo: South-Kivu...
AGCGACGAGCAGGACGTCGCTGGTGTCACTGGAGGCAGATGGAACCAGTTTGCCGGCGGGAATATCTACTGGTCGACTGGTACCGGCGCGCATGAGATGCACGGCGAGATCCTCGCCAAATACCTGCTGCTGGGTCCGGCAACGTTCGGTCTGCCTTCAACCGATGAGACCGGTGTCCCCGGCTATGCACCAGGGCGCATGTCAGAGCTGCAGGGTGCAACCATTTACTGGTCAAGCGTCACTGGCGCCTATGAGGTCCACGGTGAAATTCGCGGCAAATGGCTGGCCATGGGCGGACCAACTACCTTCGGACTTCCCACCAGCGACGAGCAGGACGTCGCTGGTGTCACTGGAGGCAGATGGAACCAGTTTGCCGGCGGGAATATCTACTGGTCGACTGGTACCGGCGCGCATGAAGTCCACGGGGCGATCCTGGCGAAATACCTCGAGTTCGGTGGCCCCGCATCAGTACTCGGCCTGCCCACTACTGACGAGTACAGCTTAGGATCCGGCCGGCGTAGCGACTTTACCGGTGGCAATATTTACTGGGATCCTGTTGTCGGCGCGCAGGTAACTGTATAAGAGATGAAAACTCACAGTCTCTGAGTCTTAGGATCCTGAGTTCTGCAACGGGTAATCGATCCGCACTGCGTAATCCACCGTTCCAGGACAATCCGCTAAAGAATATTATTAATATGAATCCGGCCTTGTGTAGATATATATAATAAGCGCACTTCCGGAGTGCAGATTCCCAGGCAATCGCAATGCGACTGTATTTTTACCGGCTGCTTGCTTCACAATGAACATCGGAGTGATATAGATGCACATGAAAAGGTCGGCGGCAGCTTCATTGTTCCTCGCCTGCATCATCGCCGCTGTTATGGCGACACAAAACGCCGGAGCGGCGCCCGACACCCCGGTTCCCAATATCACTGCAATCGATAGTTCGCTCTCCTGGACTATCCGTGGTTTTAATTTTCCTTCCTGGTGGCATGACGAATATCTGAGTCAGTCATCGAGTGATTCCTTAAGCCGGGTTGCGACCACCGGCGCCAACTGGGTAGCCATCGTTCCCACGCAATTCATGAATACGGTGAGCTCCAGCACGATAGCGCCGGAAGCCGGGGGAGCGGGACGTACGGCTTCTGATGACGCTGTCGCCAAGGCCATCGACGACGCTCACGCCCGTGGGCTCAAAGTCATGCTCAAGCCGCACATTGATATCTCGGATGGAACAACTCGCTGGGAAATCCATCCTTCCAACCCGGCGCGATGGTTTTCCAACTACAAACTCATGATGACTGATTATGCCTCTCTAGCGGAGGCGCACAATGTGGAACTGGTTTCGGTCGGTACCGAGCTCGTGACCATGAGCGGCTCTAATTATTACGATAACTGGGCGGATGTGATCGCCGGAGTCCGCTCGGTTTATCATGGACCGGTCACATATGCCGCCAGCACGACCGAGTGTGACTATCTCAGTTTCGGCGGTCTGCTGGATTACCTGGGCCTCGACGTATACTTTTCGCTCAGCGACAACGCCGAGCCGACCCTCGAGGAACTGATGACAGGCTGGACTGATTATCATGGTTATTACGGCGATGGGAACTGGCTCGCGTCTATCGAAGAATGGCAGGCACGTTGGAACAAGCCGGTTATCTTTACAGAGCTGGGTTACCGTAGCGTCAAATACGTGGGATTGGCCCCCTGGGACTGGTCGGCCGGCGCTTACGACGGCCTCAACCAGGAAAAAGCCTACGAAGCTGCCTTCAGAGTGCTTGGCAACAAGCCCTGGCTGGCCGGAGTCTTTTGGTGGGACTGGCTGGTGGGCGAAAACACCGGCGGTCCAGGTAACACAGATTATACTATTATCAATAAGCCGGCTGAAGAGGTTGTGAAATCATGGTACGCTCTTGGACTGGGGCAGCGAACCATCGGCGCCACTGTGAATTCGGTCGGCTGGGGCAGTTATTCCGATTACGAGAAACGTTATCTCTCCGTCGTCTACAAGATCGATAACAACGGCAGCGGATCAGCCAGCGAAGTTTCTGTCACCAGCTGCCGTGAGACAGCCGGCGTACAAACGATCACATCTTTGCCCGTGAATCTGGGCTCGTTAAATTCGGGAAACGGGAGCACTGCTGCCATTATTTACCAGGTCCCCGAGGGTGTTACTTCTTTTCGGGCGTTCATCGATATCACCTTCATGGATGCATCCGGGAACCCGCATCACTTTCCTGATGCGCTGTCAATATAAGAGCCCCCAGCAGAGGCTCATATATTTGACGCAACTGTTGGCTCGAGCTTCAATGGCGATGCACCGTCCGGACGTACTTGACGTCAGAAGGCATCATCAACAGATAAATCAGGCGCGTGATTCCCCAGGCAATCAGCAGATAGAAGATCATGGCGATGATCGAAGTAACTTCAAAGACGCTGCCGTCAGCTGTAGGTTCTCCTACCAGACCGAAGAAAGGAATCAGGAATACCCGCGAAATCCGGTAGATGAAAGTGGCAAAGGCATTATCCGGATTCGCGGCCAAAAGCTTGAGTATCACTCTCAAACCGATAAGAGCCTCGAGAATTCCAAATAACAGCCAGATGATGCCGTTAACCCGGTAGATTTCGATACGGCGGTGCTCCGCACGGTCCTCTTCAACTTCCCTCTCACTGCCGCTTTCATCGATTTCATGGTATTCATTTTTTTCCATGGATTCAGGGCTCATTTTGTTCACCTCCCGCAATCATCCTGAAAAAAACTTATGAGTGGCATTTTCCACAATGCGCAAAAGCTAAACACGCCTGGAAGGTCCTGACAGCAGTGGGTTGAGTGGGCATTCTGCAGGATTTTGAGGTTTTTGCGGGATTCCCCTATTCAATGATCGAATAAGTTTACATAACATTGATTACGCAGAGACTTAATGCAACAATTTATAAGTACTCATTTATTTGGATGCATATCGACCTGTGAGTAGCGATCAAAGGGAAAGCCTGTAGATATCAGGTTTTTCGCAAACGAGAACCAAGCGAGGCATTTTTGATTAATGACAGAAAGAACAAGTATGACCGTCCCAAGCTGACCCGTTTGGGGACCTGAAGCTGGTTACCGCGGATTGGCAGTGCAGTGTTGATGTCCATTCACACCAGATCGGGCATGGACACACCCGGCATGGCAACGGGAATGGGTACGGCCACTGCTAAAGTATCTTTAGAAACAATCGCAGGAATTTTTCTTGATGCTCTCATGGATATGAGGGCATCAGTTTTACCGGAAAAAAATTTATGTGCAGCGGTGGGTTGAAACTACTGTGGCCCGTATCCATTCGCATATTCAACGACATGCCCGGCTTCAGCTACATTCTGATAGGCCGTAAATTTATCATCCAGCTTCATCTGGCGTATGGCCTTGGTAATTTCGTCCTTGACCTGCTCGAAGGTGAGACTGGAGCCGGTGTTTATCAATTCGACCCGAATCACATACCAGCCCAGGTCCGATTTGAAAGGGGGCGAAACCTGGAAGGAGGCGAGTGAAAATGCCATATCGCCGACTTCCTGGGGGAGTTCCTCTTTCAGCATCAGGTCTGTACGCCCGGCGACGGGTCCGGTTATTTTGTCGATGGATTCCTGCCGGGCGATAAGGGTCATGTTTTCACCGGCGTTGATACGGTCCGCAACCGCTTGCGCTGTGGCTTCATCAGCAACGACGACTTGCCTGATCATGCGTTTCTCAGGATAGACATAAGAGCTCAGGTTGGCATTATATTGCGCCCGGGCTTCATCCTCAGTCACCGTGATCTCGGCCTGCAGGGCATCGCCTATCTTCTGATGGTAGATTCGTCCCAGGACCAGGTCCCGCAGGTCAGTTTGCGCAAGACCGGCATCGGCAAGATTTTTCTCCATCAGCTCGGCTTCGCCCAGGAAATTGTCCTCAAGAATAGTTTCTGTCATCGCGGCTATCTCGTCGTCCGTCACCGAGATTCCCCGCGCTTCCGCTTCCAGCCTATCGATCTCTCCGGATACCAACTGGCTGGTTGCTTCCTGCTGTACGAAGGTTTGCGGGATAGTGCTGCCCTGCGCCTGGGAAGCGATGCTTCTGGCGTAATCGTCAAATGCACCGGTATTATTGGCAAAGTTAATGACATTGAGGAGATTACTGCGCGTTGCGACATCGTCTTTGCTAATAACATTGCCGTCTACTGTCGCGGCGGCATTATCGGGCATACCACCGCAACCGGTCAGCAGCGAGACGATTGCCAGCAAAAAGATTATCAAAACAGCTGGCGCCGTGATGTTCCTCAATTGAAAATTAAAGAGCATAAGAAAATCTCACTGACTTGTCATCACGCCAGAATGAGAAGCGTTAAATTCTCTTAAGTATAGTCCCGTCCTCGAGATGATTACAAGACTATTTCAAGTATAATTCCAAGCTTTAAGAAACTCGTTATCAGCGATCAACTGTGTCAGCAATCCTCGAGCTCTTATCAGACTGCAGGCACATTGTTAAGTACACCTTGGGGGGTATAGACAGTACCAACGTAATTGTGATCGTTTCTAATAATACTACATCTTGTAGTAATTATGGTGAATCGGACTTTATTTATCATGATTTGCGGGGGAAAGGAGACTTATGGATGAAGGTATACGACAAGGGGTGGGTGCTCGGAATAGGGTGGGCGAACCTCTTTAGCAATAAATGGGTGTAAGGAGGGAAGGCAAATGACCTCGAAAATCTCGCAGCAATTCTATGTCAAACCCAAGCTGGTCAAGTATGACAACTTGAAGGCCATAACTTTCGAGTGTCCTAACTGGCAGTGCAGCGTGACTGTTCCGCCAGCGCCATAGCATTAAATGATTAGGCGGGGTGGAAACCAATATTCGCAGGGAAGGTTGAAGGGAGTTGAACAGCAATGCAATTGAGCTCAAGATTGGTGCTTAAAACGGCAACGATTATGCTCGGCATGATTATGTTACTCGTTATAATGCTCAGCATGATTGGCGGCTCGGGCGACGCCGCTTTTTACAGCTACAGGCCGGACCTCAGCATCACCTGGCACGACGCCCATTGGGGTTCATATGCCGACTATCTTGCAGGAAATCTGACGGTTACATACACGATTAGCAACGGGATTGGCAGCGATGCCTATGATGTGCAGTTAACCGGCGCCACCGCAAACAACGGGGTCAGCCTGACGTCGGCAACTCCGGTCAGCGTGGGTGATATCGCTGTAGGCGGTTCCGCGAACGCCGACCTGAACTACGACGTTCCAGACGGTGTGCTCTGGTTCCACAACAACATCACGGGTACTGCCAAGGACCTTAATGGAACCAGCTACCCATATCCGCTGAATCCCGATAATCTAGTCTACGTTGAGGGTACTTCGGGTAATCCGCGCATCAGCGTAGTGGACACGAGTTCCATGACCGTCGTCAATCAGTTCACAGATTACACGATCGCGTCCGGGCAGAGTCACAGAATCCAGGTATCGCCCGATGGCAAGTATCTCTGGAACGGTGAGAACAATCCCACGCGAGCCACTGGCTTCGTGCAGGTACTGGACGCCGCTACTGGAGTCCAGGTGAAAAAGTGGGATATAGGTAACCACAACGGCCCAACCATGGGTAACTGGACCAAGGGCGGCCATCACTACCTGTTCTTCCCAGCCGAGAGGGCGGCGCCGGATGGAGCCATCAGTATCTTCGACGTCGAGGCTCAGACGTTAATCGGAACCATCCCGGTGGGAGATACGCCGAACCACATCTGGGACACAACAGCTGACGGCAATACCCTGTGGGGAACGGTAGGATCCGGTGTAACGAGCAAGGCGGTGGCGTATGACATCACCAATATCGATACCGGTGTCATACCAACGACAAGGTCGGCCGAAGTGACCATCGGCGGTTCATTACACGCCCTGGCGGTCGATCCTGTCCGTTCGCGAGTATACGTGGGTAGCAGTAACGGTGGCGTCAACGTCATCGATACGACCACCAATACCGTCATAGCCTGGAAGGCGGGCGGAATCGCGACGTCTCACAACTTCACGATGTCACCCGAAAACGCGTATCTGGTAGTCGGTGAAAGCAGCACTTATGGCTGCACTGAGGAAGTCCACGATCCGCTCGATCCAGCCTGGCCTCATGACGGCACGCGCGGACCATTCGTATGGTTCCTGAACCTCGATACACTGACGGTCGACAAGTACTTCGAGTCCCAGGCTCTGGGCAAGTCGACCCCCAGCCATCAGTCGTACACGCGCGATGGCGCTCATATCATGATGAGCATGAGCTGGCCTGGTGATCCAAATGGCAAGGTGATGGTGGCCGATCCTGACACCCTGGCACTGGAAACCATTATCAATGTGGTTCCCGGCCCCCATTCAATCGGCATACCTGGCGGAGTTAACACCTACTAGAAATAAAGTACGGTTAATCACCAGCCACGCAAGCCAAAAAAGCCCCTCTCCGGAGGGGCTTTTTTTTCGAAAAAACCACAACTGATCTCAATGGGGTTACAGAACATATCATAAGGGGATATTCATGAAGTTATAGATTACAAGGTGATTAATGCACAAAAAGAAAATAATAAGTGAACTTGGGCAAATCAGCGAAATGCTTACTCCAGCGTTCGCTCGCGGGGCCATGGAAATACAAATTCCCAAATACGAGATGCCCAAAGGCGAGATGCTGCCGGAGACGGCCTACTACCTTATCCATGATGAGTTGATGCTCGATGGCAACTCCCGGCTTAACCTGGCCACCTTCGTCGGCACCTGGATGGAGCCGGAGGCTGACCGGCTGATGGAAGAAACGTTCAGTAAGAATCTGGCTGACAAGGATGAATACCCGCAGACGGCGGAGATCGAAGCACGTTGTGTCAACATGATTGCCCGGCTCTGGAACTCACCCGAAGATGAGGAAGCGGTGGGGACTTCAACCATCGGTTCCAGCGAAGCCGCCATGCTGGGAGGCATGGCGCTGCTGAAGCGGTGGCGCAAACGGCAGGAGGCAGAGGGCAAGGCGGCTGACAGGCCCAATATGGTCATGGGTGTCAACGTACAGGTCTGCTGGGAGAAGTTCTGCGTCTATTGGGACATCGAACCTCGCTGTGTGCCGATGGAAGAGGGCAGGTACCACCTGGGTGTTGAGGAAGCTATAGAACTTTGTGATGAAAATACGATTGCCGTAATTGCCATCATGGGCAGTACATTCGACGGCAGCTATGAGCCGGTAAAGGAATTGGGCATCGCCCTCGACAAGCTGCAGGATGAGAAGGGCCTGGACTTACCGATCCACGTGGACGGCGCCAGCGGTGGTTTCATCGCTCCTTTTATACAGCCGAAGCTTGAGTGGGATTTTCGGGTGCCACGGGTTCAGTCCATCAATGCCTCCGGTCATAAATATGGTCTGGTCTATCCGGGAGTCGGCTGGATCATCTGGCGTAACCAGGACGCCTTGCCCGAGGAACTGATATTTAAAGTGAACTACCTCGGCGGTGAGATGCCCACATTCTCCCTCAACTTCTCTCGACCCGGCAGTCAGGTTGTAGCCCAGTATTATAACTTTCTCAGGCTGGGGAAGGATGGATACCGGCGCATTCACAAGGCCAGCCAGGACGTAGCCCTGTATCTCTCCGGCAAGCTCGCCGGATACAAGGAGATCGAACTTATCTCCGACGGCAGTGACATTCCCGTGTTCGCATTCAGGATGACGAAAGAAGCCGAAAAATCCACGAATTATACTGTATTTGATATGTCGGAGCGGCTCCACGACCGTGGCTGGCAGTTGCCGGCGTACACGTTCCCCAAAAACTGTGAACACATCGCCGCCCTGCGCGTGGTGGTCAAGGAAGGGTTCAACCGCGACCTTGCGGACCTGCTGCTGGGTGATTTCGAGCGGCATATGGAATGGTTCAGGTCGCATCCTGAACACAAACCCAAAAAGTCGGGCCACAGCTTCAGGCATTGAGCTCTTGCTGCCAGCGATCGTGTTTAGCCAATCCGCATCCGGGAACAAGGGATGGGTCAGAAAAGTGGCCGGATCAGGTCCAATCAGGGAGGCAAAAATGTCAGAATCAAATGGTTTCATTGTATATGCGGGACAATATCCAAGCCTGGAGGCGGCCAGAGACGATTTCGAGGGTATCAAGGCGCTGCACAAGGCCGACTTCGTTGGCCATTATGATGCTGCGCTCTTCACCAAGGAAGACAACGGCAAGGTCAAGATCATCGATACCGATGAGACTTCGCGGGCTCACGGAGCTGTCGGCGGCGCCATTGCCGGCGCGGTAATTGGCGTCATCTTTCCGCCGTCGCTGCTGGTCATGGCTGCGGGTGGCGGCGCTCTGGGGGCTGTCATCGGCCATGTGTCCAAAGGTATGCCACGTGGTGACATCAAGGAAGTCGGCGAGATGCTCGACGAGGGTGAGGCCGGCATAGTCTTCGTTGGCGAGCCAACTATTGAAGCCGGTGCCGAGAAACTTATGAAGAAAGCAACGAAGGTAATGAAAAAACAGATACAGGCTGACGCCGAGGAAATGAAAAAGAACCTGGACCAGGCCGTAAAAACCTGAGCCCTGGGTAAATGAGTCCCGAATCAAGAAGGGCCGGGTTTTATAACCCGGCCCTTTTCATTTCAAACAACCCCTGATGTGGCGTTATTCTGGTGCCGAAGGTGGGAGTTGAACCCACACGAGGGGTGAGCCTCGCCGGATTTTGAGTCCGGTGCGTCTGCCAGTTCCGCCACTTCGGCACTTATGGGAATTGCTCACAGGATTCTATCCCATCAACAGGCCAAATGCAGACAGCTGTTTTCGTAGCGCCATAGGCCACATTTCCGCCGTCAGATTCTGGTAAAAAAATTGGCATCGTGGTAAACTTAAACATCCTTGGGTGAGGTTAATCGAGCCTGGGGGAGGCGGAAAGACAGATATGGAAGAACTTGTTTGTCCACATTGCCGCAAGGTTAGTTACAGCGCATCAGCGCGGGCATTTTCACCATGCCCCCATTGCAAGTTCCGATTCGCTATCTCTGAGGAAAATGGCCAGAAATACGTAGTCATCGACCGTCAAATGGCTCACCTGCTGGAAAATTACGCTGAATCCGTCGCTCAAAATGAGGACGTTGAGGTAATAGTCGACCGGCGGGTTTCCAATCGGCCTTTCAATGGCATTGATGAGCGCAAGGTGACGACACCCGGCTGATCCGCCGGATTCATTAAAATCATATAGGAACCTCCCCAGCTCGGTGTTGAACGCGGGCTCTTTTTATTTCGCGGCGGCATCCGGATTCCCAGAGAGAAATGAGGGATGCCGTATGGGTATGAGGAAATTATTCGCGGGCTTGACTATCTCGGTGATGCTGCTTTTTGCTGGCGCTCATACGGCTTTGGCTGTTCAATCGCAGAATGTAGCCGTCAGCAAAGTCACAGCCACCACTGCCGTTGTGGTCGTAAAAGCCGACGTCGCCAGTAATGTGCGGATAGACTATGGCCCGTCGCCCGGTGTCTATCCGGCAACAAAGACCAGCAACGGTCTCATCCGCCATGAAATTCTCCTCGATGCGCTCACTGCCTCGTCAACTGTTTACTACCGGATAATCATCACCGACAGCGCCAATCCGACCGCTTCGATAACTCTTCCGGAAACGAGTTTTCACACTGCCCGCGCTGGAGGCCAGGCATTCAGTTTCGGCGTCGCCGGGGATAACCGGCCTGCATCCAACATAGCAACGCCGCCCGTAGTATGGAGTACCATCATTGGCCAGATGGCGGCCGAGAACCTCGATTTGTCCCTGCATGTCGGGGACGCTATTTACGGTCTGGGAACCGATACCGTGACTCAGAACGAAGCCAAATATAATGGCTTTTTCGCAACAACTACGCCACTGACTGTCTCCGAACCGCTGTATGCGGTTGCGGGAAATCACGAATCAATTTTTACATCCATCAACCGGGCCGGTTTTGAGCGCGAGTTCGCCCTTCCTGTGAACAATGGTCCTGATGCGAGCATATATGGCGAGGAATATTACAGCTTTGACAGCGGCGATACTCATTTCATCGCCCTGTCGACTGAGATCCCGGGACAGGAAGGCCTGGTCACCGGCAACCAGATGCTCTGGCTGCAGCAGGATCTCGCGGCAAACACCAGGCACTGGACAGTGGTCTGGTTGCATCGGCCCCTCTACGGCGGCACCCATGCAGGCGACCCCTGGACTGATAAGGCAAACGTCGCCGGGCAGCAGAACAAGGCGGCTCTTTCATCCCTGTTCTCACAGTATAAGGTCAGCATGGTTTTTGAGGGACATGAGCACTTCTATCAGCATCATATCGAGGGCGGCGTCAACTACATTATCACCGGCGGAGGCGGCGCGCCGCTCTATCCCGTTCCGGCCCTCGGCCCGGGAGATATTTACGCAGCCAGTTTGTATGAACATGTCAAGGTCGATGAGTCGGCATCGTCACTTAATGAAACTGCGATCGATTCTGCAGGCTCGACGCTGGAGACGTTCACTCTGGGAACCCCCGACCTGCGTTTGGATAAAACCGGGACTTATTGGGGCAGTTACGCCGATTATGTCACCAGGGATCTTTCCGTGGACTACATTCTCAGCAATGTCGGCGGCGGTGACGCAACCTCGCTGAATATTGTCTGGCTGGCGGCGACGAACAGCGTTCAATACCTGACCTCGTTGCCGGTAACTGTAGGCAATCTTCCCGTGGGCGCGAGCGTGGCAACCACTGTTCATTATCAGGTGCCCGAAGGCATTACCGGTTTCAGGGCCACCACCTATGTAACCTGCGGCGACCTCAGCGGCGGTACTTACTCTTACCCCGGGCCGGCGCCCCTCTTATAGAAGCCGCGGCCGCTGATCAAGCTTCTGTCTCGGTCACGATTGTCGAATCTATATGTAGAAGGCATGATTCTAATCGTGAGGATGTTTGATGAGAGTCTGCGGGCTGATAATCTTCCTGCTGTGTTTGACGGTTATTGCCACCCTGTCGGCAACTACGGCGCTAGCGGTTGGAGCGCGGAATGTTGCCATTAGCAAGGTTACATCCACCGATGCAGTGCTGGTGGTTGAGACTGATGTAGCTTCTGATGTTGTTGTTGACTTCGGTCAATCTTCCGGTGTTTATTCGCAGACTACCGGTAGCGCGGCTGCAGCGCGCCATGAGTTGGCGCTGACCGGCCTCGATCCCTCCTCCCGGGTTTATTACCGCATAACCATAACCGCCACAGGTGTTCCCGGCAGCACGATTGTTATTCCGGAAAAGAGTTTTCACACCGCGCGCGGCCATGGGGAGCCCTTCAGTTTCAGCGTAGCCGGGGATAATCGTCCGCCTTCAGATACGGTCGTGCAGCCTGCGGCCTGGGCGAACATCGTTGGGCAGATGACAGGGGAGGGCATCGATCTGGCGATCAACGTAGGCGACATCATCTATGGCACCGGCTCTGATACCCTGCAGCAGTCCGTGGCCAGATACAACGGCCTGTTCGCGGTCACCACCTCGCTTACATATTCGACGCCGCTTTATATTGCAGCCGGAAATCATGAACGGATCAGCTACGCCAACAGTCGCGCCGGTTTTGAGCAGGAACTGGCCATGCCCGAAAATGATGGCGCCGATGCTGCCGAATTCGGCGAGCACTATTTCAGCTTCGACAATGGGGATACGCATTTCATCGTTCTGTCTACCGAGCTTCCCGGCCAGGAAGGATTGATAACCGGCAATCAGAAAGCCTGGTTGCAGTCAGACATCGCCGCAACGTCCAAACCCTGGATTATCGTTTCCATGCATCGCCCGCTTTTTTCGGGCACACATACGGGCGATCCCTGGGTGAATTTAAGTA
>Ga0172371_10011406_pt1 | contig 11848 bp, 8 predicted proteins | sample Lak12m_FD_114543 | JGI IMG/M metagenome (GOLD analysis project Ga0172371, IMG submission 114543) | Freshwater microbial communities from Kabuno Bay, South-Kivu, Congo - kab_022012_12m | ecosystem: Environmental > Aquatic > Freshwater > Lake | place: Democratic Republic of the Congo: South-Kivu...
CTCGCGATTATCGGGTGGTGGCGGCGGCGGAGCCGCACTCGCATACCCCAGGTAAAATACAACTGCCCCGATCGCCGCAAGACATTTTACCGCCTTCCATGGATTTCCGATTCCCTTGTTCATAAGAGTTCCTCCTTATATATACCTTGGACTTCTGTTTATAGGAAATTGCTTCTTTGACACAGGCACAAACCATAACCAGGATTCCGTTGTTTGGGCAATTTTGTAACGATGTCCGGATTAAAACAGGGATTTGCAATACCGTCAAGGGTGGATCCGGGAAGAAAAATGACAAATTAGCACCTACTCCACTCTCGCTCTGGTCAGAACCCTGATAATGCGCAAGAAGAACGCGGAAAATGAAAAGCTTATTGTGACTTGCGGGAAAACATTGATCTTGTCCGTGTAATTCCCAAGCATTACCATGCCGCGAATGAATTACCGTCAACAGAACGAGTCAATGCCATTTGCCGGGAGATTGAACCGACAGGTCGCCGGCTCAGGCCTGCGGAAGACTTTATACATCATGTTGCTGGCCGTCATTCCTGCCATTCTGATGGCGGGTGAAATTATAGTGAAGCAGCTGCCGCTCCGGCAGGAACGCATCACGCCGGCTGAGATCAAGGAGAAGGTCCCGGGCCATTACTTTATCGACTTCGGGCAGGCTCGCTTCGCCGGACTGGAACTGACCATAGCGAAACCGGAGGCGGGCCGGAAGATAATCGCGCATATGGGCGAAGCGCTTTCTGCACCTGCAACAGTGGACCGCAAGCCCGGCGGCAGCGTCCGATACTGGACCGCCGAGATCGCGCTGGAAGCCGGAAAAACAAAATATGTCGTGCCCCTTCGCAGACAGGATGAACGGTTGATGCCGAAAGAAATCGGGCCGGTGATGCCTTTCCGATACGCGGAACTCGACAATGCCCCGCCGCTCGACCGGAAGGACGTCACACAGGTGGCTGCGTTCTATCCTTTTGACGAGAAGGCCTCAGACTTTAAATGCTCGGATCCGGACCTGGTGGCCATCTGGGCGATGTGTAAACACACCATGAAAGCAACCAGCTTCGGGGCCGTATTTGTCGACGGTGACCGCGAACGCAAGCCGTATGAGGCCGATGCCTACATCAACCAGCTCGGCTGGTACTCCTGTACGGATGATTTTACTCTTCCGCGCTACAGCCACGAATACCTGATCTTGCATCCCACCTGGCCAACGGAATGGATTCTCTTCTCCGTGCTCATGGCACGGGAGGACTACCGCTACACCGGAGATTCCACCAGCCTCAAAGCCTTCTACGAGGACCTGAAGGCCAAGACGCTGATCGCCCTCGAACGCGAAGACGGCCTGATCAGCACTGTCCAGCCGCCGGTACCAAAGGCGGTTGGCGATTCCATTCATATCGGCAAAATCAGGGACATCGTGGACTGGCCCGCTGGCGAACGCGACGGCTGTGAGATGAAGCCCATCAACACTGTAGTAAATGCGTTCCACTGCCGGGCGCTGCAGATTATGGCCGAATTGGCCGCCGTGATGCAGAAACCGGACGATGAGAAACGTTTCCGATCGGCGTCAGAAAAAGCGTTGAACAGTCTGAATCGAAAGCTCTTCGATCCGGCGGCGGGACTTTATGTGGATGGCGAGGGCAGCAGGCACAGTTCGCTGCACGCGAACATGTTCCCTCTGGCTTTGGGGCTGGTACCGATCGAACGGCGCGGGAAAGTGGCGGCCTTTGTAAAAAGCCGCGGTATGGCTTGCAGTGTCTATGGCGCGCAGTTCCTGATGGATGCACTTTTTGACCAGGGCATGGCAGACCACGCCCTCGCGCTGATGAAGGCTGACGGCGACCGCAGCTGGACACACATGATCAAGCGGGTCGGCACAACTGTGGCACTGGAGGCATGGGACTCGAAGTACAAGCCGAATCTGGACTGGAACCATGCCTGGGGCGCGGCGCCGGCAAACATCCTGCCCCGGAAGGTCCTGGGCATCGAGCCTCTGAAGCCCGGCTTCGCGGAAATCCTGATCCAGCCGAGGCCGGGCAGCCTGAATTGGGCCGAAGGTTACGTTCCAACCAGGGCGGGTCGAGTAGCAGTACGTCTTGACCAGGACGCAAAGGCCTTCCGGCTGAAGGTCGAGATCCCCGCGGGCGCAGCGGCCAGGATCGGCGTTCCAAAGGGTACTGCCGGGGATACCGTCTCACTCGACGGCAAACCGGTCAAGGCGACTGAATCCGACGGTTACCTGTTCATCGAACCGGTCGCCGCGGGAACGCACGATGTGCTTGTCCGCCGGTAACCCCGGGAATATCCTCCGGCTTGCTTCGGATATATCTTTAATTGTGGCTTGCAGAATAACATTGCTCTTGTCCGTGTAATTCCCACGCATTACCATGCCGCGAATGAACGATACGGAAAAAAGACCGTCTGTGCCGGGCTGGATACTGCTCGTCTGTCTCGCAGTGTCTTTTGCCGGGATTTTCGACCGGGACCTGTGGACACCGGACGAACCGCGTGACGCCGCCATTTCCCTCGAAATGGGCCGTACCGGCAACATCATCATCCCTCACCTCGCCGGAAAACCTTTTGTCGAAAAGCCCCCAATGTATTTTGCCGTAGCCGGCCTTTTCTCAAAAACACTTGGCGGCACATTCGGCAATACCGGCGCCATCAGGCTGAGCACCGCCGCCTGGGGAATTGGTACGCTCCTGATGACTTTCCTGCTGGCCAGACGACTGATGAACCGGGACGGCGCAATCCTTGCCACCGCCATCCTTGCAACAATGACCGGTTTTATCCTCAACATGCACTGGATCCGCGTCGACGCGGCCCTGGTCTTTTTTGTCGCCGCCGCGGTATGGGCATTTGCCGAAGCCTACATCGGAAACCGCCGCTGGCTCTGCCTTGCAGGCGGACTTTTCACCGCCGGTGCGTTCCTATCCAAGGGCGTTATCGGTCCCCTGCTCATCGGCATTGCATGGCTCGGACTCATAATCCCTTGGCTGATGAACCAGCGCGGAAAGAAATGGGACCTCATGATCCCCCAGCACCTGCTGGCCCTTGTCCTGTTTATTCTTCCGGTTGCCTACTGGATGTTCATGCTCAAGCAGACGGGCGGCGAAAAACTCTGGCACGAATGGTTCCACGATAACCATTTCGGCCGGCTGAGCGGGACGGCAACCGCACTGGGCCATATGCGGGCCGGTCATCCTTTCTATTATATAGAAACACTTCTTTCCTACTCGCTTCCATGGCTGCCGGTAATAGCGATCTGGTTCTTCACAGCCGCCCGCGACTTCGCCAGGACACGCACCATTACACCCAACCGCATATTCCTTGGCATATGGTGCATAGGTACAATTATCCTGCTTTCGGTCTCAGTGACAAAACGTGACATCTATCTCGCGCCACTGCTCCCTGCTTTCGCCCTTGCCTGCGCCGAGACCCTTGCCGTCGAACCGCCCCGCTGGACGCGGTATTTCTTCATCTTCTGGACGACGATTGCCCTGGTCATCCTTGCCGCATCTGCCACCTCGCCGCTGTGGGCGGAATTTCTCCCCGCATCAGTCCCGGGCAAAGTCACCGCTTCCCTGCACACTTTCGGACCGTGCAATATCCTTGCGGGATTCTGCCTTGCCGCCTGCATCGCCGTCATTCTCTATCGCCGGCCTGGTATGTCGCTGGCCGCACGCCTTGCCGTTATAACCGCGCTGCTTTTCGTAGGCTTTTTTGCCGTACCGGCCAGGGCGATTGACGCCGAAAAAGAGCTGGGAAGCGGAACGAGGGCCTTCGTTTCACGAATTCCCGAACAAAGAAGGGCGCGGACTGCAGGCTGGGGCTTCTGCGAAACCAGCCGCGCAATGCTCTATTTCTATTGCGACTGGACAGTCCCGCTTATCGATGATAAAAACCGACTTCACGGAATTGTTGCAGGCAAAGACAGCGAATTTGACAGCGTGATCATTACCAGGGAAGATTCAATCCCGGATCTTTTGAGGGGCACGCCCTACCGGATCGTCACGGAAGAATTCATAGGCGCCGGAAAGCACAAGAGGGACTTGCACTGGATCACTGGAGCTGAAAAGGAGAACTGACAAGGTGAGAAAAGACTTTCTTCAATTTTCACGGCCGTCCATTAGCGAGGCGGACATCGCCGCAGTAAATGAGGTTCTTCGCTCGGGCTGGATTACCACAGGCCCGAAAAACGCAGCCTTCGAAAAAGATTTCTGCAAATACACCGGCTGTTCCGGCGCCGTGGCAATCTGCTCCGCAACCGCCGGAATGCACGTCGTTCTCAAGGCGCTCGGCATCGGCCCGGGCGATGAAGTCATAACCCCGTCAATGACCTGGGTCTCAACGGTCAACCTGATCGTCCTTGCCGGGGCAAAGCCGGTTTTTGTCGATGTTGACCGCAACACTCTTATGGCAACACCTGACGCCGTCAGGGCAGCGGTAACATCGAAGACGAAACTCATTATTCCCGTCCATTTCGCCGGCGCTCCGGCGGACATGGACCCGATCTTCGAAATCGCGAAGAAGAACAATATCGCCGTCATCGAAGATGCAGCGCACGCGCTTGGCACATTTTATAAGGGCAGGCATATCGGCCAGCAGGGCATCTCGATATTCTCGTTCCATCCGATCAAGAACATAACGACCGGTGAAGGCGGCATGGTCTGCTCTGACAACCCGGCCATCCTTGACCACGTTCGCCGGCTGAAATTCCATGGGCTCGGCGTCGACGCGTTCGACCGCAAGATGCAGGGCCGTGCCCCGAACGCGGAAGTCCTTGAACCGGGTTATAAATACAACATGACGGACATCTCGGCGGCCATGGGAATCACCCAGCTCGCCCGCGTGGATGAATTCAACCGCAAACGCACCGAACTGGCTATGCAGTACAGGGAAAAGCTGACCGGAATCAGCGAAGTCATTCCCCTCGGCGACCCCTCCTACCCCATGAAACATTCCTGGCACCTGTTCATAGTAAGGGTCGATTCCGACAAGGCAGGCATCAGCCGCGACGATTTCATGGCAAGGCTCAAGGAGAAGAATATCGGCACCGGCCTCCACTTCAGGGCAGCCCATCTCCACAAGTACTATCTCGAAAAAATGGGAACGCGCCGCGGCATGCTGCCGAACACGGAATGGAACTCCGACCGGATCTGCTCCCTGCCGCTGTTCCCAGACATGACCTTTGAAGACATTGACGACGTGGTCCAGGCAATCAAGGAAGTCCTGAAGAAGAATTGAATGCTGGATATTTTCCTCAGTTCTGGCATTCTCCTGTATGGGACACAAAAGGTCACAAATAGGATCCGTTTTTGTGTTCTTTGTGAATTCTTGTGTTTCTGTGGTGAAATACTGGTTTTTGCTCTGCCAGCTTAGGAGATTGAATTATGAAGAATCATCCAATTCTGTCGGTCGTAATCCCCGTTTACAACGAGGAAGCGAACCTGGAAGAGCTAACTAACCGCACGCTGAAAGCCTGCCAGGGTGCCGGCAAATCATTCGAGATCGTGTTCGTCGACGACGGCAGCAGGGACAAGTCCCCAGAGATGATCACAAAGGCAGTCGAGAAGAATCCGGGCAATGTCGTGGCTGTCCTTCTCAACAGGAACTACGGCCAGCACACCGCGATAATGGCGGCACTGGCGGAAGCCGCCGGTGAATTCATAATAACGCTCGACGCCGACCTCCAGAACCCGCCCGAGGAGATTCCGAATGTCCTCAACAAACTGCTTGAAGGCGCCGATGTCGTTGGCACTGTCCGGACTCCGAGGCACGACCCCGTCTTCAGGAAGGTCTGTTCCTATCTAACCAACAAGATGGTCCAGAAGGCTACCGGCGTGATGATGCATGACTACGGCTGCATGCTCAGGGGATACCGGCACGAAATAGTCTCGGCCATGCTCAGGTGCCACGAGAGGAGCACCTTCATCCCGATCCTGGCGAACAACTTCGCGCGCCACGCCACCGAAATAGAAGTCAAACATGCGCCTCGGACCGCCGGCGATTCCAAGTACAGCACTTGGAAACTCGTCAATTTGCAGTTCGACCTGCTGACCAGCATGACAACATTCCCGCTGCGCCTGCTCAGCATCCTCGGAGGGATAATTGCCGCCATTGGCGTCGGCTTCGGTATCTTCCTTTTCGTAATGAGGGCAATCCACGGACCCGAATGGGCGGTCAGCGGCGTATTCACCCTCTTTGCCATCCTGTTTATATTAATAGGCGCGCAGTTTGTAGGCATGGGCCTGCTGGGTGAATACATTGGCCGGATTTATCTGGATGTCCGGGCCCGCCCCCGCTATCTTGTACGGCAAATTCTTGGACGCACTAAAGAAGAGGAACATAAATGAGAGCTATCGTTTTTGCATATCACAACATGGGCTGCACGGGCATCGAGGCCCTGCTGCGAAACGGGTTTGAAATTGCCGCGGTCTTCACCCACAGGGATTCGTCTAACGAGAACATCTGGTTCGACTCCGTCGCCAGGCTAGCCGCATCGAAAGGCATTCCCGTATTCGCCCCGGCCGACATCAACAACCCCATCTGGATAAGCAGAATAAAGAAACTGAAGCCAGACATCATCTTCTCCTTCTACTACAGGGACATGATCAAGCCCGCAATCCTGGAGATACCGCCGAAGGGATGCCTCAACCTCCACGGTTCACTGCTTCCGAAATACCGCGGCCGCTGCCCGGTCAACTGGGTGCTGGTCAACGGCGAGAAGGAAACCGGAACAACCCTCCATTACATGACCTCGAAACCGGACGACGGCGACATCGTCGCGCAGAAGAATATCCTCATAAGCGCCGACGACACTGCAAGAACGCTTTTCGACAAGACTGTGAAGGCATCGGCCGTGATGCTCGACGAAATTCTTCCGAAGATCATCAAAGGTACGGCCTCCCGCACGAAACAGGACAGTTCAAAAGCCAGCTACTTCGGCGGACGCAAACCGGCTGACGGCGAAATCAACTGGAAGAAGACTTCCTCGGAGGTCAGGAACCTGGTTCGCGCGGTAACCCAGCCCTACCCCGGCGCATTCAGCTTCGCCGGAACACGCAAGTGCTTCTTCTGGCAGGTCACCGAAACACAGGCAAAGAAGGCTGTTCCAGGAACCATCATATCGGCAAAGCCCCTTGATGTCGCATGCGGCAAGGGCGCAGTGAGGGTAGACTTCGGCCAGACCGAGGGCGGAATCCTCATCAGTGGCGAACAGCTCGCCAGGGAACTGAGCCTTGTCCCCGGAATGCACTTCGGTCCGAACGCGGCCTCGATCGCGCAGGCTGCCCGGAAAAAGAGCGTCCTGATCCTGGGCGTCAACGGATTTATCGGAAACGCGCTGGTCGAACGCCTGCTCAAGAGCGGCAAGTTCGAGGTTCACGGCATGGACCTCCGTTCCAACCACATCGAGCGGCTCCTGAAAAAAACCGGCTTCCATTTTGACGAGTGCGACATCTCCATCCACCGCGAGTGGATCGAATATCACATCAGGAAATGCGACATCGTCATCCCCTTGGTTGCCATCGCCACGCCGATCGAATACACCAGGAACCCGCTGCGCGTTTTCGAACTCGACTTCGAGGAAAACCTGCGGGTCGTCCGCTACTGCGTTAAATACAAGAAACGCATCATCTTCCCCTCCACGTCGGAAGTTTACGGAATGTGCGACGAATCGGAATTCGACGAAGACAACTCGAAGCTGATCCTCGGCCCGATCCGCATGCAGAGATGGATTTACTCCTGCATCAAACAGCTGCTGGACAGGGTTATCTGGGCATACGGCGCACAGCAGGGGCTGAAGTTCACCCTGTTCCGCCCGTTCAACTGGATGGGCCCGCGCCTGGACAGCCTTACCTCCGCCAGGATCGGAAGCTCAAGGGCAATCACCCAGCTGATACTGAACCTGGTCGAGGGAACACCGATACAGCTGATAGACGGCGGAAACCAGAAACGCAGTTTTACAGACGTTTCTGACGGGGTTGAATGCCTCTACAGGATAATCGAGAACAAGGACGAAAACTGCAACGGCCAGATCATTAATATCGGCAACCCCAACAACGAGGCCAGTATCAAGGAACTGGCAGAGATGCTCGTGAAGCAGTTCTCAAAGCATCCGCTGCGCCGCAAATTCCCGCCGTTTGCCGGCTACGTCGAGGTGGAAAGCGGATCCTATTACGGATCAGGTTACCAGGATATGCAGCACCGCAAGCCAAGCATCCGCAACGCAAAGCGCCTGCTGGACTGGTCACCAAAAGTCTCGATGGAGAAATCCGTCAAGGGCACGCTCGATTTCTTCCTGCGTGAAGCGGTTAACTCAAAAGAGTTTGACATCTCATGACAGTCGTCGGACTGAGGATTGACGTTGACACCTTCCGCGGAACCCGGCTCGGAGTGCCAGCCCTCTGCAGGGTTATGGAGTCAAATTCGTTTCTCACCACCTTCTATTTCTCCGTCGGACCGGACAACATGGGCAGGCACCTCTGGCGCCTTCTCAAGCCATCGTTCCTTGCAAAGATGCTCCGGTCAAACGCTCCCGGACTCTACGGCTGGGACATAATCCTTCGCGGCACCTTCGGCCCGGGCCCGGTGATCGGCAACAGGCTGGCCGGTATTATTAAACAGGCCTCAGAAGCCGGCCATGAAATCGGCCTTCATGCCTGGGACCACTATACCTGGCAGGCACATGTCGACACCATGGACAGCGAAGCCATCCGCCGCTCCATCGAACAGGGCGCCGGCATGCTTGCACAAATCACCGGCAAACCACCGGTCACTTCCGCTGTGCCCAGCTGGAAATGCAATGATCTTACGCTGATCGAGAAAAGCCGGTTCCCTTTCCGGTTCAACAGCGATTGCCGGGGCACGGACGTCTTCCTGCCGGTAGTCAACGGCAAGATGCTAAACCAGCCCCAGGTTCCTGTAACGCTGCCGACATACGACGAGGTAATCGGCCGTAATGGAATAACCGACGGGAACTACAACGACTATCTCCTTTCCCTCATTAAAGCGGACGCAATGAATGTTCTTACCATCCATGCCGAAGTCGAGGGTATTGCCAAACACCAGCTTTTCTGCGAATTTGCAGGAAAGTTCCTGAGAAGCGGCGGAAAATTCGTACCGCTTGGCAGGCTTGTGCCGGAAGGCCACATCGTCAAACAGGCACCGGTTATTAAGAAAGAAATATCCGGCCGTGAAGGCTGGGTTGCGGTACAGGGATAGATACAATGCCGATTGTCGATTGCCGAATGTCGATTTAAGAGGCAAGAAACTTAGACAATGTTAATGAACAAAACATTTCTTACAATCATACTGCTAGCAGCGGCAGTCTACATTGTCCCGTTGAATGTCCGCCCATTGTCTGTTCCAGACGAAACACGTTACGCGGAAATACCCAGGGAAATGATTGCGTCCGGGGACTGGGTCGTTCCAAGGCTCAATGGCCTGCTGTATTTCGAGAAACCCGTCCTCGGCTACTGGCTGAACGCCATCTCAATACTGATCTTCGGCGAGAACAATTTCGCAGTACGACTGCCCTCCGCCATCTCTGCCCTTCTGTCCGCACTCCTGACGTTCCTGCTTGTAAGAAAGTTCAGCGGTGACGAACGGAAAGCCCTGCTCTCCGCGGCAGCACTCCTGTCATGTGTACTGGTTTTCGCCATCGGGATCTTTAATGTACTGGACAGCCTCTTCTCATTTCTTGTTACTGCAACCATGGTGTCTTTTTTCTTCGCGGCCCATGAACCAGACACAAGGCGGCAGAAACTTCTTCTCATTCTCTGCGGGATTTCCTGCGGACTTGCCTTCCTTACCAAGGGATTCCTTGCGTTTGCATTCCCTGTCGTCGTGATCGTTCCATTCCTGCTGTGGGAAAAGCGGTTCAAGGATATTTTTGTCCTGCCCTGGATACCGGCAATCACGGCGCTGCTCGTTATAATGCCCTGGGCGGTCCTGGTACACCTGCGCAATAATGATTACTGGTACCAGTTCTTCTGGGTCGAACATGTCCAGCGATTCTTCAGCCCGGCTGGAAAAGCCCAGCACGCGGAACCGCCTTGGTATTTCATTCCTTTCATTATCGGCGGAATCTTTCCATGGATAATGCTTCTGCCTGCATCCATCGCCGGCATGTGGCGCCGGGGATTCTCAAGCCCGTTGAACAGGTTTGCTGCCTGCTGGCTGTCCTTTCTTTTCCTTTTCCTTTCAGCATCATCAGGAAAACTGGGGACCTATATCCTTCCCTGTTTTCCACCTATGATTATTCTGCTGATTGAAGGCCTTATGAAACACCTGGAAGACGGCAGGCGGCTGGCCTTTCGAGCCGGCGCAATATCCTGTTCCGCATCAGCAGTTCTTCTGGCCATCGCCGCCATTGTAACGCAAGGCTCAGACCTTATGCCAAACCTGAACATCTACTATTTTTCCGAAACGTGGAAATGGATGTCGCTTACTGCCGGCCTGCTTGTACTCGGTCTGTTAACCGCAATATCGGCCATGAAGGCGGATGCAACAAAAAGGATACTATTGTATTCTGCGTCACCGCTGCTGCTGTTCTTTGCGCTGCATTTTGCGGTACCGTCACGTATGCACGAACGATCAAGGGAATGCATGGATTCGGTCGGGATGATGAGGCTCCACTCTGACAGAATAAGCCCCGACTCGATCATTGTGGCAGACAGCTACCTGGTCCCGGCGGCCTGCTGGGCATACAAGATAAAAGATATTTATCTTTTCGGGTCCGGCGGCGAAATGACTTATGGACTTCAACAAAACAATAAGGACCTGCTTATCGATCATCCCGAAGAATTCCAGGAGTTTATCAACCTCAAGAAAGTCACCGTAACGCTGATTCTTAATTCCAATGACTACCGGAAATGGGAAAGCATCCTTCCGAAACCCTCTTTCTTGAGCAATATGAACGGTCTCGCCTTCGTCCATTACCAGGCAACAACCGTTCCGCAGAAAGAGCCTGAAATGTAGGGGCGCTGCTCCAGCCTGCCCCAAGCCCCGTTGGCTGGCAGGCGTCGGCGCCCGCAGTCAGACGTTAACGCGCGTCGGCAAACGACACACCCTGCTGGTAAATACACAGGAAAAACACTCCGCATTACTTCAGGAAAAGATATACCGGCCGGCCGGAAAGACGCAGTCCGCAGACATCACTCGGCAATTCTTCGCCCATCGCGCTATTAATCCGCAAATACTCAAATGGCATCCTGTAATGGACCTCTCCCGCAGTCGAATACGCAACGCACATTCTCCCGCCATCCTGCAGTTTGAACACGAAAAGGTGGACACCATCCATGCCAGACACCGGCTTCTCCATGAACTCCGCTTCGCCGGCCACGGAAAGGAAATATTTCAGCACCTGGTAAGCCGGCCTCCTCCGCCATTTCTGCGCGTCCGTATCATCAACCAGCCCGTATCCTCGCGCAACAAGCCGCCACCAGAAAACCCTGTCAACCATACCGGAACAGATGGCCATCAGGAGATAACGAAGCATGAAATCTGCATACTCATCCTCGCTGACGCTGGGATCGTTGAACCTGGGACCCGGTGATTCATAAGGGGACCCAACGGGCGAATAAACTCCCGTCCCCCTCAGCGGCCAGTTCACCTCAGTCACCACAACACGGTCGTCACACATCGGGGAACAGCGTGCTATTGCGCGAATCAGCGCAAACTTTTCGAGCGACGAGAACCGGCCCTGCCGGTTCTCAGGGGCGCCCCGCCTGTCAACGTAAAGATGGCTCGACAAAGCTGAAAGATGCAGTTTTTCCGGAACATCATCCAGCGCAGCCATCAGGAATGGATACTCGAAATCAATCACCGCCGGACCAATGAA
>Ga0172371_10011407_pt1 | contig 11848 bp, 8 predicted proteins | sample Lak12m_FD_114543 | JGI IMG/M metagenome (GOLD analysis project Ga0172371, IMG submission 114543) | Freshwater microbial communities from Kabuno Bay, South-Kivu, Congo - kab_022012_12m | ecosystem: Environmental > Aquatic > Freshwater > Lake | place: Democratic Republic of the Congo: South-Kivu...
CGCCCACCGCCTTGAGATCCTGCCCGGCGTGTATCCCGCGTTTGCCGACTCTCACATCGGCCCGCGCCCCGACGCGCGGATCATGGCCTACGTGAGCCGCCGCTTCGGATTCGGCTGGGCGGAGTGGGAGAAGCAGGGATTGGGGCTGGCGGCCGGGGCCACTTCGGACCTGTTCGAGTTCGGACTGATCGGGATGGCGAACTCCGTGTCGCAACGGCCGGCCGCTGCGGCGGCGGGGACGGAGCGGCCCTTGCGCGACTGGTTCCGCGACGCGGGGATCCTCATCTGCCGGCCAACCTCCGGCAATCCCGGCGGCCTGGGCGCCGCCCTCAAGGGCGGGCACAACGCGGAGCTGCACAACCACAACGACGTGGGCTCCTTCGTCGTCGCGATCGGCAAGGCCACGCCGTTGGTGGACCCGGGGTCGGAGGTCTACACGAGGCGGACCTTCAGCGGCCATCGCTATGACAGCAACGTGCTGAACTCCTTCGGTCATCCGGTGCCCCGCGTGGCCGGCAAGCTCCAGAGCCCCGGGCGGCAGGCCGCCGCCGCCGTGCTGAAGACGGAGTTCACCGACGAACTGGACACGCTGGCCATGGACATCCGCTCCTGTTACGACGTGCCCGAGCTGGCCAGGCTCGTGCGCACCTTCGCCTTCTCCCGTGAAGGCCGCGGGAGTCTCACCGTGAGCGACGAGGTGGAATTCAAGTCGTCGCAGGAGTTCGAGACCGCACTGATTACCTTCTCCTTGTGGAAGCAACTTTCGCCCGACACACTGCTGGTGGGCCAGGGCGCGGAGGCCCTCCAGGTGAAGATCTCCGTCGGCGGGCACGCCTTCCGGCTGCAAGAGACGCAGATCCGCGAAGACTTGCCGGGCAAACGCATTCCCACCCGCCTGGGCATCGTCCTTACCGAGCCGATCCACAAAACGACGATCCGAGTGACGATCGCTCCGGGTGATGCCACTCAATAGTGGCATTGGTCTTTCTTACGAGACATTCGTAGGGCGGGTCGAGCGCAGCGAGCCCCACCAGAAGCGACTGGATGGTGATTGGTGGGGCTCGCTGCGCTTGACCCACCCTACACCTCTATCGGGCCATCTCGAGGAGTCCCAGGCGCCAGGGAATCTTGCCGTAAGGATTGCCGCGGTACTCTGCGTCGCTGGCGCCCTGGAACAGCATTCGGACCTTGGTCGGGTCGACCTCCATGGTCTCGTCGACGCCCGCGCGGAGCAGCTCTCCGTGGCTGATGTTCGTGGTCCACTCCTTCTCCTGCTCGACGTTGGCAAGCGCGGCAAAGGGTTTGTCGCGGCGATCGGCGAGGGCCTGCCAAGGGCCTTCCAGCCGATCGGCAAGATAGGCCTTGTAGTAGCGCCGCCCGTCGCCCTGGGCCTCGACGATGGTCAGGTACTTGTCCATCCCATGGAGCTTGTAGGTGTGCGAGGCCTCGAAGAGGTCGGCCTGGAGGGCCAACTGCGGTTCCGACCAGCCCCCGGGGAAATCCGAGAGGCCCGTCTCACTCCGCCACATCCGCCCGTCGAGCGACGTGTAGAACAGATGCGCCTTCGCGCGGTCGCCGATCACCCAAAAATCGAGCCACTTCCGCTTCGGCGAGCCCTCCGGAAAGAGCCACCGCGGCTTGGACCAGGACCTGGGGTCGCCCAGCGTGCCTGTGGTGGAGCACGCCGGGCCGAAAGGCGGATCGTGGTTCTTGTCGGCGATCTGGTAGATCAAATACCACCGCCGGTGCGGGCGGAAATAGAACACCTGCGGCGCACAATAATACTGCTCGTGGAGCCTCAGCAGGTGCCGCGGGGCCCGGTTGGCCTCCTTCCAGTCGGCGAAGCTCGAATACTCGATCTCCACTTTGCCCGAGGCGAACCGCACGGTGCAGAAGAGGTGCCAGCGGTCGCCGTCGCGGACGATCGTGGGGTCCTTGATCGAGACGGCCGGATCGGCCGCCCCGCCTTGCGGCGTCACCAACGGGCCGGAAGCCTTCCAGGAGAACTTGCCGTCGTCGAAGGCCCTCCATGCCCCCGCGGCTGGCCCTTGCGCGGCAGCGGGAGACGGCCGGAAGGCCCCAAGCCCCTGGGCCACGACGATCGGCAGGCCAGCCAGCGCCCCCAGCATCCAACGTGCATGCGGTGAGTCCATGAGTGGCCTCCATGAAGAGATACGTCACCCAATAGTGTAGCCGGGACGCCGGCCGACGCCCACGGGCCGCCTGCGCCCCTTCGGGAACCTCGGCCGCGCTCTCCCCGCCGGACCGCCCGGAGCTTCAACCCGAGGGGGGCGGCAACATCATGGTAGATTGGCGTTTCCCGGCGGGCGAGCTAGAATTCAACGAAGGAGCAGTAGGGCGCATCCGCTCCAGGCATCCTACCGACTACAGACCACCGACTGCCATCTTGAGAAGCAATGGTGTCACCCGTGCCAATCCTCCGCCTCGCGCTCTGCGGCCTCTACTGGATCGCCTTGACCGTGCTGCTGCTCGTGCCGAATCCAGCCGGCGTGCTCGGGATGCGGAGAATCTCCCTGTTTCCTTGGGGCGACGTTGGGATCCACTTCACCGCCTTCACGATCCTTACACTCTTGGTCTGCGCGGTTCGATGGCCGAGACCGATGGGCTGGCCGCTGTTCGTTCTCTTGGCATACGCCGTCGCCACCGAGTCGCTGCAAGCATTCGTGCCGCCGCGCACGGTCGAACTGAAGGACTACGCCGAGAACCTTCTCGGGATCGCCGTGGGCACGGGCCTCTACTGGTGCCTGCGCAGGATCACGCATCGGACCGGCGGCGCAGGCGAAGAACCCGCAAGCACGATCATCAGGGCCCCTGAGTAGGCTGCACGCCTTCGGGGAAAGTCCGTTGGGTGGGTCGAGCGAAGCAAGCCCCACCAGAATCGCCTCATCGCGATCACGGCGCGGCCAGGCGGTAGCCCACGCCGGCTTCGGTGAGGAGGAATCGCGGGCAGGCCGGGTCGGTCTCGATCTTGCGACGGAGCTGGGCCATGTAGACCCGGAGGTAGTGGGTCTCGAACACGCTGTCGGGCCCCCACACTTCCTTGAGCAACTGGCGATGGGTGAGGACTTTGCCGACGTGCTTGATCATCGTCGTGAGCAGCCGGTACTCGATCGGCGTGAGGTGGATCTCTTGCTCACCGAGGAAGGTCTGCCGGCGAGCGAGGTCCACGCGGAGATTCTCCAGCACGAAGACCGGTTCTGCGCCTTCGCCGGCGCCTTGGGCCAGGCGCCGGAGGGCCACGCGGAGCCGCGCCAAGAGCTCGCCGACCCCGAACGGCTTGGTGAGGTAGTCGTCGGCGCCCGCGTCCAGGGCCTTTACCTTCTCCTCTTCCCGGCCCCGCGCCGAGAGGATGACGATCGGCATTTGCGACCACCCACGGACTTCCCGGATCACGTCCATGCCGTCGAGGTCGGGCAGCCCGAGGTCGAGGATCATCAGGTCGGGCTGCTGGCTGGCCGCTTGCACGATTCCTTCTTTGCCCGTCGCTGCCTCCACCAGCCGGTAGCCGTGGCTCTCCAGCGAGACCCGGAGGAATCGCCGGATCTCCCGCTCGTCTTCGATCACGAGGATTTTCGGGCCTTCGGTGGCCATGGGTGGTTGTCTTGTTGAACAGGAGGAAACGGAGGTAACGGGGGGATGAGTTAGTTCGGAAAATTCGCGTTGGGAAGGATTAATCGCGATACGCCTTCCGTGAGCTTTTCTACATTGAAGTTGATCAGCAGACCCAGTGGGATATCCAGGAGTCTCATGTAGCTCAGTAGCTGCGCTTTATGGATCGGGATACAACCGATGAAGTCCGAAGGCACCAAGCCCCTCTTATTGCATCCCCCCGTGGCCGACGCAAGCCAATCCTCTGTTTCCTCCGTTCCCTCCTGTTCAATCCCCCTACGCCACTACAGCGGCTGGCCGATCGTCGGCGGCGGATTGCTCCCCAGGGGCAGCCAGAAGCGGAAGGCGGCCCCGCCGCCGGGTCGGTTCTCGGCGCGGATCTTCCCGCCGTGCAGTTCCACGATGCCGCGGCAGATGGCTAGTCCGAGGCCGGCCCCCGGCCGCCCCGCCGCATCGCCCCCGCGGTAGAACTTGTCGAACAGCCGCTCCAAGTCGGCCGGCGGCACGCCCGGCCCACGGTCCGCCACCTCGACCACCAGGGACTGGCCGTCGACCGAGGCCGATACTTCGACCGGCGTGCCGGGGGGCGTGTGCCGCACCGCGTTTTCCAGGAGATTGACGAGGACCTGCTGAATGAGCAGGTCGTCCAACGGGACGAACGGCAAGCCGGGCGCCACCGACGTGGATACCTGCCGGTCTTGGAGTTGCCACGCAAGCCGCACCAGGGCAGCCCCGATCACTTCTTCCACCGGCTGCCACTGCTTGTGGACTTTCAGGGCGCCGGCCTCCAGCCGGGTCATGTCGAGCAGGTTGCCCACCAGCCGGTTGAGACGCTCCGATTCCTCCAGGATCGACTCGGCCAGCTCGCGGCGCGTCTTGGCGTCGAGCGCCGCGTCGCTGTCCAGCAGGGTGCTGCTCGCGCCGGTGATGACCGAGAGGGGCGTGCGGAGATCGTGCGACACGGCGCTGAGCAACGAGCTTCGCAGCCGTTCCGTTTCCATGTCCACACGGATCCTCGCGGCCTCGGCCGCCAGGTCGGCGCGTTCTACGGCCAGGGCGACAATCCCGGCGAACGTCTCCAAGAGGTGGAGCTGCTCCGGGTGAATCGCGCCACCTCGGCGGGCCGGCAGGACGCCAAGCACCCCGACAACGCCGTGCGAAACCAACAGCGGCAGGTAGACCCCTTCCGCGCCGGGGAGCGTCGCCGTGCCCCGCCCGGCCACCTGAGCGTGATCCAGCACCCACTGGGCCACCGCTTCCTCGTGGCTGCTGGGCTCGAACCCGCCCACGTCGACGGCCAGAGGCGCCAGCCGGCGGTCTTCGCCTGCCAGGAGCACGACCGCCCGGCTGTCGGAGGCGGCCCGCACGTGGCGGGCCGCGATGCGGGCAATCTGATCGCGGTTCTGGGTCCCCGTCAGCTCGCGGCTCAGGGCATAGAGCGCGGCGGTCCGCTGCTCGCGTCCCCGGGCCGCATCCGCCTGAAATCGCACGCGGGCCACCAGGGTGCTGATGACCAGGCCCGTCACGAGCATGACGCCGAACGTCAGCAGGTACTGCGTGTCCTGGACCGCAAAAGTCGCTTGGGGCGGCACGAAGCAGAAATCGAAGGCCGCGACCCCCAAGATCGCGGCCAGGATCGACGGCCCTCGCCCGAATCGAAGCGACACGGCCACCACGCCCAACAGGTAGATCATCACCAGGTTTGTGGGCGCGAGGTGGGGCGTCAGCAGGGCGCCGAGGCCGGTGCAGAACGCCACCACCAGCACGGCCCAGAGGTAATCGAGTCGCGGCAGTGCGGGCGGGGCGGGCGGGGCCGAAGAGACCACGGCCGGGTGCGGGTCGCCGCTGATCACATAAACGTCGATGTCGCCGCACTTCCGAGTCAGCTCGTACACCAGCGGACGCCGGAACCACTCCTGCCAGCGGGCCTGCTGCGGCTTGCCGACGACGATCTTCGTCACGTTGTGGCTTCGCGCATAATGGATCAGCTCCTCGGCCACGTCGTGCCCACTGATCGTCGCCGTCTCCCCCCCGAGCTCTTCCGCCAGGTGCATCGACTGGGCGAGCCGGCTCCGATCGGCCTCGTCCATTTGGGCGTCGGCCGGCGTCTCCACGTGGACCGCCGTCCACGGGGCCCTGAGGCTCGCGGCCATGCGCCGCGTGGCGCGGACCAGCCGGACGGAAAAGGGGCTCGGACCGACGCACACCAGGAGCCGCTCCCGGGCCGGCCACGTCGGGCGCACCGCGTGCTCCTGGCGGTACACGTCCATTTGCGTGCCGACCCGCTCCGCCGTCCGCTGCAACGCCAGCTCCCGCAAGGCGATGAGGTTTCCCTTGGTGAAGAAGTTGGCCATCGCCCGTTGGGCCTCGTGCGGGATGTAAACCTTCCCTTCGCGGAGCCGCTCCAGGAGATCGTCCGGGGCCAGGTCGACCAGCTCCACTTCGTCGGCTTCCTCGAAGATGGAGTCGGGCACGGTCTCCCGCACGACCACGCCCGTGATCTGGGCCACGATGTCGACCAGGCTCTCCAAGTGCTGGACGTTCAGCGTGGTGTAGACGTCGATCCCGGCCTCCAACAGCCGAGCCACGTCCTGCCATCGCTTCGTGTGGGTCACTCCGGGGGCGTTGGTGTGGGCCAGCTCATCGACGAGGATCAACTGCGAACGCTGCGCCAACGCGGCATCGAGATCGAACTCCAGGAGCTTGGTCCCCCGGTAGTCGACCTCGCGGCGAGGCAGCACGTCGAGTCCGAGCACGAGGGCCTGGGTTTCCGGCCGGGAGTGCGGCTCCACGTAGCCGACCCAGACGTCCATGCCTTCCTTGGCCTGCTTGCGCCCGGCTTCGAGCATCGAATAGGTCTTGCCCACCCCGGGCGCCGCGCCGAAGAAGATCTTCAGCCGGCCGCGGGCCTGCTTGGCGGCTTCGGCCTGCACGCGGGCCAAGAGGGCGTCGGGATCGGGGCGGTGTTCATCCATCTACGTTTCGCAGCCAAGCCGGCAGTCGCAAAAGGGGACTGGCTCCGTCGCCTCAATAACGCTGTCCCTTCCAATGCGGCGTCCGGCGACGGTGCCTGTCCCCTTTTGCGACGGACCGTCGGGCTGCCGCTAGGAAAAAAGGGACAGGCACCGTGGCGGTTACGTTTCTGCTCGCCCCCCACCCGTCTGCGCCACGGAGCCAGTCCCCTTTTTCCGCGAACCTGGTCCTGTAGTATCAGGGCCTCGCGCCGAGGCCCTCCCAATCCAGATTCAATTCTACGACATTTACCCGCGGCTCGCCCAGGAGCCCCAGGGTCCGCCCCTCCGTGTGCCGGGCGACCAGCCGGCGAACGATTTCCGGGTCGAGCCCCCGGGCCCTTGCTACCCGCGGAACCTGGTACTCGGCGGCCGCCGGGCTGATGTTCGGGTCCAGCCCGCTGGCTGAAGTGGTCACTAGGTCGATGGGGATAGGGGACTGGTTGTCCGGGTCGGCGGCCCGCAGGGCGTCGATGCGTGCGCGGACCGCCTCGACCAAGGCCGGATTGGTGGGGCCGAGGTTCGAGCCGCCCGACGAGTCCGCATGGTACGGCACCGGCGAAGTGGCCGAAGGCCGGCCCCAGAAGTCTCGCGGATCGTCAAAGGCCTGGCCGATCAGGGCCGAGGCCACCACCTTGCCGTCCCGCTCGATGAGGCTCCCGTTGGCCTGGTAGGGAAACACGAGTTGCGCCGCCAGCGTGATCAGCAGGGGGTAGATCACTCCCGTCAAGAGGCTCAAGACGACGAGCATCAGGAAGGCGGGTTTCAGTTGGCGTAGCATGGGAGGCTCCAAAGCGAGGCTGCTTGATTCTGCACTCTTCATTTTGCACTTTGCACTTTTCACTTTACACTCCCCTCTTCTGACCCACCTCCCAAGAACCCGTTCACGCCAAACGCAGGGCCACGAGGATCATGTCAACGAGTTTGATGCCGACGAACGGCACCAGCAGGCCGCCGAGGCCGAAGATCACCAGGTTGTCGCGGAGCAAGGCAGCCGCCCCGACCGCGCGGTACTTCACGCCCTTCAGCGCCAACGGGATAAGGGCAACGATAATCAAGGCGTTGAAGATCACCGCGGAAAGGACCGCGCTGGCCGGGGTTGCCAGGCGCATGATGTTGAGCTTGTCGAGCACCGGGTAGGTGCCTGCGAAGGCGGCGGGGATGATGGCGAAGTATTTCGACACGTCGTTGGCCAGGCTGAAGGTCGTCAGGGCGCCCCGCGTCATGAGGAGCTGCTTGCCGATCTGGACGATCTCGATGAGCTTGGTCGGGTTGGAGTCGAGGTCCACCATGTTGCCCGCCTCTTTGGCGGCCTGTGTGCCGGTGTTCATGGCCACGGCCACGTCGGCCTGGGCCAGGGCGGGGGAATCGTTGGTGCCGTCGCCGGTCATGGCCACCAGGTGCCCGGCCGTTTGGTACTTGCGGATCAGGCCCAGCTTGGTCTCCGGCGTGGCCTGGGCGAGGAAATCGTCGACCCCGGCCTCGGCGGCGATGGCCGCGGCCGTGAGCGGGTTGTCGCCCGTGATCATGACGGTTTGGATCCCCATCTGCCGCATCTCGGCGAAACGCTCGCGCATGCCCCCCTTGACGATATCCTTGAGATGGATCACGCCGAGGGCCTTGGAGTCCTCGGCGACCACCAGGGGCGTGCCGCCTTGCCGGGCGATCCGCTCGACGCACTGCGCTACCTCCCGGGGAAATGCCTTGCCGCGCTGACGCACGCAGGCCTCGATGGCGTCGGCCGCACCCTTGCGGATGTGCCGGCCCTCGCAGTTGACGCCGCTGATCCGCGTCTGGGCGCTGAAGGGAATGAAGGTGGCGTGGAGCTTGTGAACGTCGCGGCCGCGCAGGCCGTACCTGGTCTTGGCGAGCACCACGATGCTGCGTCCCTCGGGCGTTTCGTCGGCGAGCGAGGCGAGCTGGGCGGCGTCGGCCAGGGTGGAGACCTCGACCCCGTCGGCCGGCAGGAATTCCACCGCCTGGCGGTTTCCGAGGGTGATGGTGCCGGTCTTGTCCAAGAGCAGCACGTCCACGTCGCCGGACGCCTCCACGGCCCGGCCCGACGTGGCGATCACGTTGGCCTGGATCATCCGGTCCATCCCGGCGATGCCGATGGCCGAGAGCAGTCCGCCGATCGTCGTGGGGATGAGACAGACCAGAAGGGCCACGAGCACGGTCACGGCGACCGGCGTCCCCTGGCCGGCCGCCTGCACGCTGAACCACGAATACGGCAAAAGGGTTACGCACACCAGGAGGAAGATGATCGTCATGCCGGCCAGGAGGATGTCCAAGGCGATTTCGTTGGGCGTCTTTTGGCGTTTGGCCCCTTCGACCATGGCGATCATGCGATCGAGGAAGGTCTCGCCGGGGTTGGCCGAGATGCGGACCACGAGCCAGTCGGAGAGGACCCGGGTGCCGCCGGTCACGCCGCTCCGGTCGCCGCCGCTCTCGCGGATGACCGGGGCGCTCTCGCCGGTGATGGCGCTTTCGTCGACGGAGGCGATCCCGTCGATCACCTCGCCGTCGCCGGGGATGTAGTCGCCCGCCTCGATGAAAACCATGTCGCCCACGCGGAGATCGGGCGCCGGGACCACGGTCACCTCGCCCCGCTCGAACATCATCTGAAAGATCGGCTCGTGCAGCGGCTCTTGCGGCGGATGAACGAACTTCTTGGCGGGCACCTCGTGGCGGGCGCGGCGGAGGGCGTCGGCCTGCGCCTTGCCCCGCCCTTCCGCCATGGCCTCGGCGAAGTTGGCGAACAGCACGGTGAACCACAACCAGGCCGACACCGCCAGAATGAAGCCCGGCGACTCTTCGCCGTATCCGCGGAGCGCCTCGACGAACAGGCCCGCCGTGAGGATGCCCCCCACGTACACCGTGAACATCACCGGATTGCGGATCTGCCGCCGCGGATCGAGCTTGAGAAATGAGTCGACCACCGCGCGACGGACGATCGCGGGAGCGAACAACGACTGGGCTCTTGCCTGGGCTGCCATCGACTCACTCCATCAGCATCAAGTGTTCCACGATCGGCCCGAGGGCCAGCGCGGGCACGAACGTCAAGGCCCCGACGAGCGTCACCACGCCGACCAGGAGAACCACGAACAGCGGCGTGTGCGTGGGCAAGGTGCCGGCGCTCGCGGGGGTCGCTTTCTTCCCGGCCAGGGAGCCGGCGATGGCCAGAGTCGGGATGGCGAGCCAGTAGCGGGCGACCCACATCACGATCCCCAGGGCGATGTTGTAGAACGGCGTGTTGGCGCTGAGCCCGGCGAAAGCGCTCCCGTTGTTGTTTCCCGCCGACGAAAAGGCGTACAACACCTGGCTGAATCCGTGCGGCCCGGGGTTCGAGATGCCCGCCCTGCCCCACTCGGTCGCCACGGCCACGGCGGTGCCCAGGAGCACGACCAGCGGCGGAATGAGGATCACCAGGGCCGCCATCTTCATCTCGAACGCCTCGATCTTCTTGCCGAGATACTCGGGCGTGCGGCCGACCATCAGGCCGGCGAGGAAGACCGCGATGATGGCAAACACGAGCATTCCGTACAGTCCGCTCCCCACGCCGCCGAACACCACTTCCCCGACTTGCATAAGCCACATCGGCACCAGACCTCCCAGCGGGGTGAAGGAGTCGTGCATCGAGTTGACGCTCCCGTTGGAGGCCGCCGTGGTGGCCGTGGCCCAGAGGGCCGATTGGGCGATCCCGAAGCGGACTTCCTTCCCCTCCATGTTTCCGCCCGACTGGAGGCGAGAGGCCGACTGGTCCACGCCCAACCCGGCCAGCCTCGGATTGCCCGACTGCTCGCTCCCATACGCGAGCATCACCAGCGGGACGAACATCGCCAGCATGGCCGCCAGCACGGCCCAGCCCTGGCGCGTGTCGCCGACCATCTTCCCAAAGGTGTAGCAGAGGGCCGCGGCGATGAGCAGGATGGAGAGGACCTCGACGAAGTTGGAAAGCGGGGTTGGATTCTCGAAGGGATGGGCCGAGTTGACGTTAAAAACCCCCCCGCCGTTGGTCCCTAGTTGCTTGATGATTACCTGCGAGGCCGCCGGCCCGACGGCGATCGTCTGCTCGGCGACGGGCTTCCCGTCCGCGTCCTTCGTCGGCTCCAGCAGCGTGGCGGGCTGGTAGGGTCGCAGCGTCTGAACCACGCCCTGCGACACGAGCACCATCGCGCCGATCAGCGAAAGAGGGAGGAGGATATAGAGGGTGCTGCGGGTCAAGTCGTACCAGAAGTTGCCGATCGTTTGGCACGAACGCCGCGCGAAGCCGCGGACCAGGGCCACCAGCACGGCCATGCCCGTCGCCGCCGAAACGAAGTTCTGCACCGAGAGCCCGAGCATCTGGGTCAGGTAGCTGAGCGTCGACTCGCCGCCGTAGTTCTGCCAGTTCGTGTTGGTGGCGAAGCTGACCGCCGTGTTCATGGCCAGATCGGGCGGCACCGCCGCCATGCCCTGCGGATTGAGCGGCAGGAGGTGCTGCGTCCGCTGGAGCACGTAGACGGCCAGGAAGCCGAAGAGGTTGAACGCGAGCATCGCCTTGGCGTAGGTGGTCCAGGGCATTTCTTCGGCCGGGTCGATGCGGCACCACCGGTAGATGCCTCGTTCCAGCCAGCCGAGCACCCGATCCAGGCCGCAGGGCTTCCCCTCATACACCCGCGCCATGTACAAGCCCAGCGGCTTGACCAGGGCCAGCAACACCGCAAGATAGATCCCGATTTGCAGGACCGCAGCGAGACTCATGCGAACCACTCCGGCTTCGTCAGGGCGATCACGAGGTAGAGCAGCAGAAACACCGCCACCGCCCCCCCGACCCCAATAGCTCCGCCGTCCATTGTTTCCACCCTCTCACCGAAGCCGCTCGAACAGCCCGACCATGCCGAGCGACAGTCCGAACAGCACAAACACGATCGCCAGATAAATCACATCCATCGGTCTTTCCTTTTCGCCTTCGTAGCCAAGTATACGGAGCCTCCCATCAAATGGGTGTCAAAACGAGGGCCGCGGACATCAAGAAAGCGTCAAGGCGGATTCGTGGGGTGGGTCGAGCGCAGCGAGCCCCACCAACCACAATTCGGCAGGTTCTGGGAGTCTCATGGATGCTGGTTTTGTTCTGAACGGGAAGAACGATCACAACGCATGGCCCAGAGCAGGGGTTTTGGCCGCCGTCGCCTTCAGCCCCGAAGGGGCGGAATACGACAGCCCAG
>Ga0172371_10011408_pt1 | contig 11847 bp, 8 predicted proteins | sample Lak12m_FD_114543 | JGI IMG/M metagenome (GOLD analysis project Ga0172371, IMG submission 114543) | Freshwater microbial communities from Kabuno Bay, South-Kivu, Congo - kab_022012_12m | ecosystem: Environmental > Aquatic > Freshwater > Lake | place: Democratic Republic of the Congo: South-Kivu...
ATATATATTACTTGACTCCCTTTATAGCGAACTTATGGCGGCAAAAGATCTCATAGCCAGAGATGCAGGAACCGATCCCTTTACTTGGACGCCAATGATGGAGCAAATGTTTGGAATGACTAATAAAGATTTTTTTGAGCTTATTGCCTATCACGGGGTTACCCAACAAGAGATAATCGAACAGTTTATAAAAATGTCAAAAACAATTGTCTTCCCACCTGCTCCATCGATAATGAAGTTTCAATCTCCTTTTCCGATTTTAATTGAAGGTGCAGAACTACCAGTTTCTGCTTATTTTTCTGCTTTTCAAGAGCCAACCGGTGAGCAAGTAGTCTTTTTCTGGGCAGATATTGATAATAATGGTGTATCGATGACTGTTCCTGTTGCTGCATTTACAAAACAAGTAGGGGCGACTGAGTGGGAAACAATTAATATTGTTGATCAACCTTGGAAAGTAGAGATGATGGTTACTGAAAGTCTAAATTATGTCCTTGAATGTACTCAAGCTGAATCTGATGGACAAGCTTTTGAACTTGTTTGTGGCCCTAAGACACCATAAATTCTTCGCTCATTAAACTTAGTATTGACAAAAAATATTTTATTCCCCATAATGAATTTATACCCATGAAAATTACAGTTTACACAATTACAGATTGTCAGTTTTCAAAAACAGAAAAAGAGTATTTAACAAGTAATAAACTTCAATTTGAAGAAAAAAATCTTGAAACTAATAAAGAATTCGTAACTGAGATGATGGCTATCTCTAATAATTTTGCTGGTACACCAGTCACACGAGTTGAAAAAGATGATGGATCAATTGCTGTTTTAAAAGGTTTTACAAAAGAAGAGTTTGATACAACTTTTGGTTTTGCTCCTCCTCCTTCAACTCCTGCAGCCACTATCACTGAACCACCTAAAACTGAAACTACACCACCTGGCGTTGAAACACCTCCCCAAGAACCAGTTGCAACACCAAACGCTGATTCTGCCCCTATTGTCGAACCACCAAAACAAGAAGAAACACCGGTTGTCGAGACACCACCAACTATCGAAGATAGTAAGCTTGATAATGTTTTAGATAAGCTTGAAAAAGAAGTAAAAGATGAACCAGTAGAAACACCTAAATCTGATCCAGTTGTCCCACCAGTTATCGAGACCCCTACACCTGAGGCAACTACTCCAACAATCCCAGATTTTCCAGCAGGAGATACAACAAAGACTACGTAAAAACTATTCTTGAAGAATATTTTCTAACATTTTGTGAATTCTTTTCCAACCAGCAGTAGTTTTAAAATATTTTTCACAATTTAATACGTCTTTTTGATCTTTAAAAGATGAATAATAAATTAGTTCGTAAGGAATATTTGGTTTTGTTGCTTTATTTTCACCGTTATTATGAGATCTAACTCTGTTTTTTAAATTAGGTGTATAACCAAGATAAAGTTTTTTATTTTTGAGACTTCGAAGTATATAAAAATAATACATAAGACAGCAGTCCACAGTTCATGCTCGCCACGTTAACGAGCGAAGCAAGCTGAACGTGGCAGGGGCAGAGAGAATCGAACTCCCATCAAAGGTTTTGGAGACCTCTATTCTACCGTTGAACTATGCCCCCTAAAGGGGTAAACCCCTAAAAGCGTGTTCACACTGTAAAGATTTGACAATTTTTATCAAAGATAAAAATTAATTGAGCTTTTCGCTCAATTACAAATCTTTACAGTGCTCCCGGGCAGAATTGAACTGCCATCAGAGGTTCCGCAAACCCCTATTCTATCCGTTAAACTACAGGAGCTTTAGTACAATTTTACCAAAAAATATTGATTCTAGCTCCTTTTCTTTTTTATGTAAGCGATTACAAAAATAAATATAATAATGAGTAAGATTAAAAGAAAGACTAAAGATACAATAGCTAATATTGATTTGTTTGATTTTTCTAAGAACTTTGTTTTTGGTAAAACTTGATCTGTCCCTGAAAAACTATCAATTGACTCTATTTTATTCTGAATATTACTATCCAATCTTTGATCGCTCATTAAATTAATTTTATTTTCAGATAAATAATCTCTATTTATTTTTCCAAATTCCGAAGGAGTTTTTTTAATATTATTTGTTTCTAAATAATAATCAAATAGAGGTAATTTACTCGATGCAATATCAAGATAACCCTCAGCATTAGTTTTATACCTACCATATACTGCATTATTCATGCTTAGTTTAATCTTTACTTCTTTATTAGCTAAGATATTGCCCTCATCATCTTTTAAATAACCCTTTATTTGACGTAAAATTGGTTCAAATAAAAACCCTTCCTTTGAGATAGATAGATCATTTACTGCTCCAAAATATTTTGGATTTTTCTTCAAAATCAATTTAAGTGGGGTGTCTCCCGGAATAAGACTATTACGTAAAACCACCTTCCAAAAACCATAACGACTGCTTTCATCGGTCATCTCTTTTGAATAAATAATTTTATTATTATCAGCTCTTACTAAACTCACGATCGGATAAGGATGAGTTGCTTGACCACGATATACAGTAGCATCAGGATTTCCTATTTGAAAAGCACTATTTTTAATGAGTTCAATCTGGCCAATAAAAGGAGGATTTATACCTGGATCAAGCGGAATATCTCTTTCTTCCATATCAGGAAAACCCTGCCTTTCTTCCCTTGCTGTATCAACAAGCTCCATTATCTCTTCATTTGGTCGATAAATAGATTCTTTCTTATCAATATTCTTATAATAGATTTTTTTATATAAAGCATTTAAATTGGGAGTAGCAGAAAATGTATGAGTTGCCGGAATGTTTTTTGGATCAAGATAGTATATGCCCTCAGGGACAACAAAGTTAAACGTTCCATTAATATTTGTAATATCTGGATTCGATTGATTTCTTGTTAAGGATACTAATATCTTCGGATCAAGTGATTTAAGTAAATTTACCTTTACATTTGGCATCGGCTCTAAAGAAACTGAGTCAAACACCCGTCCATAAGGATCCCAGTATATCTGAACACAGTCTTTTTCACTATTTTCAGTAAAATATGATGCAAATGCTAAAGTACCTTGCTGTTGACTGTTTTCATCGCCATCGGCAGGATCTGCTGCTCCAGCTCCCATAGGTGCAATCTGATAATAACCATAAAAAACATAAGAAACATATTGACAGGCTGAATTTATTCTCCCACCTACGATAACATGGCCTTGACCATCTGTCATAAACGAACCATCGTCGCTTCCTTCATATGTTATTCCCAAGCGACAATTTCCACCAGTTGGGGCTCCAAAAACAATCATATCAGTATCAGGATTGCCTGTTGTACAGTAGGGTTCAAAATCTCCAGCTTTTTCAGATTCAGGAGTCACACAAAAAAAAGGATAGATTTTTGTATTTGGAGGAAACTCAGTTCCTTCAAGCTCAAAATCAGCACCCTCTCTTGGAAAATGAGAATAAGTACACTCAAAAAATATTCCATCTGCAGTACATTTTTCCCAGTCTACGTAGCCATATTTAGCAATACAGTTGTCTTGTGATCCACATAGGCCACCAGGCACCCTATCAATGTCATAAAACTTGGCATCAAGGCAGGCTTGACCATAACCCTGCTCAGCAATTGTATCTTCTTCAGGCTCCTCTTGTGCAAAAATAAACCGAATAGAAAAAATAAAACCAGATATAAGAATAATTAATATAAAGAAGGTTATTAAAGATTTTTTAAAGCTCATTAATATAATATACTACTATATTTCATATAATTTCAACTCGTAAGCCATTGACGAACCTCGTAGGTTCCGCAGGCTCTAAAAATCATTTTTGTAGACTATAATCCATTGATAAATATTGACTAATTAATTAATTTTGATTATGGCAAAATTTTTCTCAGGTCAGATTTTTCACGTCTTTAATAAAAGTATTGCTAATTTTGGCATTTTTAAGGATGAATTCAATACTGATCGATTTATTAAAACGCTCGAATACTATAATAATTCTTCAAAAAAACAAAGTTTTTCTGATCTATTAAGAAGAAAACAATATAAATATAATAATTTACTTGCATTTAATACTAACAATATAGTTAAATATATTTCTTTTTGTATTATGCCTGATCATTATCATTTATTAATCAAGCTTATTATTGATAATGCGTTATCAAAATATATCGGAGATGTTGAAAATAGCTTTAGTCGTTTTTTTAATTTAAAATTTAAACGTAAAGGGCCAATATGGCAATCAAGATTTAAATCAGTACTAATCAATTCCTCAAATCAATTATTACATGTTTCCAGATATATTCATCTTAATCCTGTGACTTCATATATTGTTAACAAACCAGCAGATTGGTCATGGTCATCATATAATTATCTTATTAATAGTCAAACTCATCTAATTAATTTAAAAGAAATTACTTTAAATAAACCTAATGAATATAGAAAATTTGTTGAAAATCAAATTGACTATCAAAGAAAGCTTAAAAAAATAAAAAATAGTTTGCTAGAATAGCCTAGCGGAACCTACGAGGTTCCGCGAGGTGGCTCTCTATCTTTCACCAGCTTCCGCCTCCGCCGCCACCTCCTCCACCACCTGAAAATCCACCGCTAAAACCTGATGAATGACCTGTTGATGAACGAGTTGGAGTCGCACTTGTAGCTACAGTCCTAAAAGATGAGTTTAGACTATTAACCAACATCATTGAGTTAAAACGAGTGGTTGAATAACTACGGTACCAAGAAGGCGGAGCAATATGTAAAGATTCAAAGCGTTTGGCCCAGATTCGCTCAACTCCAAAGGCAACGGCAAATGGTAAAAGTTTCTCAAACATCATTTGACGATCTGCTTGAAATTCAAGTTGTCTCTGTTGGCTGGTCAAAAAGTTTTTTAAAGATGAAGAAGTATTTTTTGCATCAACTCCAATTATAGTTTTTCTAGGCATTGCTCGACCAAAAATAAAGGCTATAATCGCTAAAAAGAAATTACCTGTAAACAAGGCAAATCCGGAAAGTACATAGTAACCTGTTCGAGTTGTGGCTGGATTTTTGTCAAATAATTTATCAGTGACTACCTGTTTATAAAGTTCATTTTTTACCTCCTCAACTTCACTTACTAATTTTTCATCTTTTATACGGATTTCTTTTTTACTCCCAAAAAATCTTGTTAAGATCGTATTTTCAAAAGGTAAAAGATCTCCTCCGCCTCCTTTATTTTTTATTAGATAGAAGTCGCCTTTCTTTCTTTCATCGATGATAAGGTATCCCCGGCGAGCTAAATCGACAATCGTCGCTGAAATATCTTTCATATCAACAGTTTCATCCCCAAGCGTGCCGACCTCACCTGGCGTCAAAAATCTTTTATTGTCAAATGTCTTTGGTGGATCAAACCAAGACCGAGCTTCACCCATCGTTCCTTTTGGATCACGTCCGTATTTAATCCATCGAAAGACAATATAAAGAGGTAAAAACAGATACCAAGTTGCCACTAGTAATACTAGTAAAAACTGTAATAATTTTCCAAGCCAGGTATCTTGAAAAGCAATAAATTCCTTAGGTAGTAGTTCAGCAACAATATTTTTAGGAAAACCAACAACGATTGTCAAACCTTGACCTGAATTAAATGATTCATCAGCAATAAACGCAGCCAAACCTTTGTTGTATTTTTTTTGACAAAGTGTAAGATTATCTCCCTTATACCCTGTAAAACAAGCTATTTTAATATTGGTACTATCAAGATCTCCTGGTATAACAACCGAGGCTGTCGACATGGCAATCGGTACAGTCCAATCATTGCCAGTCACATTCCAATAAAGCTCATCATGATCTGAAAAATAAGTAAGAGCCCCTGAGACTTCATAGCTAATAATATAAGTATTAACGCCAGTAACAAATCGATTAGCATCACCTATCTTTAAACGAATATTTTGTCCAGATATATTCGACGTCGTAAAATTATACGCTTTTCCATTTTCATCAGTCACTTTAAATTTATTAAATGTCAGTTCATACTTTTTCCCTTCTTTATTAGTAGTAATATATGGAATATCACGATATATTCCATGTTTTTGTAAGTTTGTAAAATCGTAAACTATTGTCTCACGAACATTTATTCTTCCTTCTTTTGTAATCTCAATATCGCTTTTAAAAGATCTTATATGTTCACCGGTGATTTCAAAAGTATAAGATTCTTCCTGACCATAAATATTTTCTAGATTTACCTCATCTTTTTGAATATTATCAAATTGAGCAAATATCGGAAAAGCAAATAATAAAAAGGCAGTAATAAGAAGTATTATTTTTTTCATTAAAATAATAATACCACAAATCTAAAAAATCTTTTAATTCGTTAATTTGTTATTTTTTATTTATGTATGCAGAAAAAAATTGTCGCAGGATCTTTTCTAATTTTTTTGTAAAAATTTTTCATACTTCGATTAATCTTAACATTATCTCCTTCACGTTCCAAACTATCACTTAAAATTTTACCATTCTCATAAGTAAAAACAATTTCTCGGGATGAATCTTCTCGAGTAATAATAATATTTTTTCTAAAAACCTCACCAGATTGTTCTTCTTGTATGGGGCATTTTATTTCATCAAGATAATAATCAGCAGCCGCGACTAATCCAACCTCAGTTAAAGCATCTTCTTCGCCTGCGGCAGTTTTAAACCATATAATAGGATCATCATCGCGACCATTAATATGTATAGCAAATGTACATAAATCATCAACGCCTATTTTTGTTAAATCTATCGCAGTATAAGTAACCTCAGATTGTAAATCAGGTTTGATTTCATAAGCAATTGTTTGTTTTTTTCCATCACCTAATTTTTTTATTGATTGACGAATTTCAGTAGCACTTATCATGCAATCATATAATGGATTTCTTGAAGGCACATTAAACATGGTCCTTAACCCTTCCATATGTTTTATGTATGATTCATGAGCTATTGACATATAATATTATATAATAATTATCCTATAATATCAATTATAAGGATTATAAATATGTAAATCTATAAGATTATTTAAATGTTATAATTTAAAAATGCAATTCTACAAAGTCACGTGGCAACAGCTTGAAGACGACTGTATAAGCTTGACCAAAAAAATCGAAAAAGTGCATATCGATCGAATTTTATGTATCTCCCGTGGAGGCTTAGTCTGGTCAAGAATGTTTTCTGATTTACTGGGTAATGTCCCTGTTTCCCATCTTACAGCAACATCATATACCGGTATCCACCAAAGAAAAGAGGTTAAAATCTCTGATCTTCCTGATGAAAAGTTCATTATTAATCAATCACTTTTAATTGTCGATGAGATTGCTGATCATGGTAATACTTTTAAAAAAATTAAAGAGTATCTACACAAATTCAAAAATACTAAATATTACACGTTAGCACCAATTATCAGATCATACACAGATCCTAAGCCTGATTTTTATCTGCGAATAATTGATGACTGGGTCATATATCCTTATGAAATAAGAGAGACCAAAGAAGCAATGAAAAATATTAAGTCTTAGCTGCGGGTACTGTCAAACCAGTAAATTTAACAAGCTCATCAATAGAAGGAGCAGTAATTGTCCATTGATCGGTGCCTGTTATATTGTATAAAATTGTCTGAAGTCTTAGTCTAAGTTGTACTGTATCTTTATTTGGATCAACTTGATCAATAATCCAAGCAATGACTTCTTCTCTTGATGCAGCAATTTGAGTTCTTAATCTTACTAATGTTGAAACCATTGCTTCTTTTTCTTTTGCCATCTGAGTTAGTATTCTTGGTAATTGTTCTTTTACAAAACGGGCAGCTTCATTTAATTGAAGTTTGCGTGCTTCAAGTCTTGTTCTTATAAAAATAATGTCTTGTTCGTGTTGTTCAGCCATCTCAGTTGCTAATAAACCTTCTAGCCTATTGATATGAGCTAAACTATCTTTTGTTGTTTCAAATACTGAAGTTCTAAATCCATCAGCAATCTCTAAAGCATTACCAACGCTTTGTACTCTTCCTAAAGTAGTTGCGCTTATGGCTTGAAGTATTTCATTCAAAGATACGGCCGTATCAATTGACCCTGATTTTTCAGCTAATTCGATTGCTTGATCAACCTCAGCTCTTTCAGACTCAGTCAAAGTAGCAACTAACTGTGCAATACCTGTTGCACCATTTGATAAGGCTTGGTTATTAGCAGTTAGTAAAGATAATAATCCAATTGCTCGACCATAGCCTGGATATTGCTGCCAAATACCTGAAACAAATCTTCTTATTCTTGGACTTGCTTCTCTTTTCTTTGGCTGCGGAGATCCTTCTTCTTTTCCCTGAGGCTCTTCTTCTACCGGTCTTCCTAATATTCCCTCAAATAAAGATACTGCCTGCTCCATTAAGATAACATCACGTTTTTTTGCACGACCAAACGCTCTTTCTAAAATACGTTCCGACATATCGCCCTGACCTCTAACTTCGGCTTTAGCAGTTTTTAAAATTGTAGCAATTTCTCCACTTTCGTCTCCTATTAATTTTTCTCCATATAACTTTAAAAGTTTTTGTTTGTTTTCTCCTGTTGCTAAATTTATAATCCCATTTTCATCAGTATCAAAGCTTGGCATAGCACTTTTTGGAATTTTTAAGTGTTTTAGTCCGCCCTCTTCTGTTTGAATTATTAAATCAGTCTCAAAAATTCCTGTTAATTTAGCAAAACCAGCTTCTAATGTTTTTTCTTGTGTAATTAAATCTCCTGATAATTTACGAGTAATCTCAACAACCTCATTAAGTTGATCTCCAATTGCAATTGGAGCATCTTTTCGTAATTTTCTTGCTAGTTCATAGCCTAATCTTTTAATAATCATCTCCGTCAGCTCTGTCAAAACAGTGTTGTATTCTGGAAGTCTTTTCTCTCCTTTAACAGCTTCTTCCGGAGTAATCTTATCAAAACCAAGCCGATTACCGATTACCCAAGCTAATCTCAATGCCTCGACTGGAAAACCTCCATTTTCTTGATTAAGAAGATCCATTAATAATTCAGGTTTATCTTTTAAATCAGGAAAAGCAAATAATAATCTTTTTGCAAGTAGTAATGCTTGAGTTGCCACCTCAACTCGAACTGTATTTACTTCACCATCGTGTCTCGGAATAAATGATTGTTCTCTTAATGCAAGTGGTCTTATAAAGCTTTCCCATCTGTTAAATATAGCTGGATTAGCCAAACCACGATCAATAAACTGTTTGAAAAATTCCACTCTTGCAGTTTCTGGGTAATAAGGAACACATGTCTCAAAAACATAATTAACTGCTTCTCTCACCTGTACACTAACAGTTGTTTCACCTGAAATCACATCAATAACAAATCTGTTTAGTCTTTGATATAAGTCACCAGCCATTCTGTAATCTCTCATTACATCACTTTGAAGCGCTCTACCTAAAAATACTAATTGTAAAGCAGCAAAATCTGCATTTACTTTTTCTTGATCAGAAGCTGTACTAATCGCCTCTTGAAAGGTGCTTTCTAAAAATGACTGTGTCACATGGCCTAACTGTTGAGATATCTCTGTTAAACGTGCTTCACTAATTTTATTACCTCTTGGCAATCTCCTTAAAATCTCTTTTAATTCTGGTTTAGAGATCATTGTTGGCACAATACCTAAATGGGCTTCTACATTATAAGGACCATATTTGTCAATCAACTTAGCCCAGTCACCAATAATTTTTCTGACAGATCCATCTGGAAATAAACCGTCTTTTACTGCTTTCACTAAAGATCTTGGGCTAGTTTTTGCTTTTGGAGCTTTTGGAGTATCCTCAGTCATCTCAATAATCTGCATCCTTTCTTTTACTGGTCTAAAATGATTTGTTAGGGCAAAAGCAACTAATGGAGACGTAACTCTACCTTGTGGATCACTTTCAAAATCTCTATCTTGATAATGATATTTTTCAGGTTTTACATTAAATCTATTCTCTGCTCTTGCACCATCAGCTAATTTATTTAATTCATAAAAAAGTCCTGGATGAAGTGATTGGACCATCGCAGCCCAGCTTATTCTATGCCACTGTCTTTGAAGTTTTCCCTCTTCGCCTGCTTTTCTAGCAGAACCTACTTTTTCATGCTCTAAAAACTCCCAACCTGCAGTAAATCCAGTCACCAAATCATCTGTAAATGTAGGATCAAGCATTGCCTTTTGGGTAAATATTGCTCGATTTAAGAATAATAATTCATTAGCGACAGTCATCTGTTCTTCTGATTTAGGAACTTCAAAAACCGGGACCATATCGGTTGATACATAAACCCCTAAAGCAGGAATCATTCTTTTAGGATCAGCTTGTACTGCTTCGTTTAATACTCTTATTGCTTGATCAACTGTATGTTCACCTTTTAAACCCTGGTCTTTATCTTTTTCTAAGGCTTTGACAACTATACCTTCTGTTGCCTCATAAATCATACGGGCGACAATCATACCCTCAGCATCGCGTTTACCCTTATACTCATCGTTAGCTAATAGCTCCCTACATTTTGTAAAAAGTTTTCTTAAAAAATCAATTTTTTGGTCTGGTGATCTTGTTGAAATAACCTTTTCAGCAGCCAGTAAATGTATAGAAGGAGTAATTGGTCCTCGAATTGATGCGGTTTCTGACGTGAGCTCCTGAGCATTTGTCTCAATAGACATCATTGCCTGATCGACAAGAGCTTCAGTGTCTAAACCAGCAAAACTTTCTATAAAACCAACGACTTTTGCTGTTTTTTTTTCTAAAACCCCTCTTTTACCAAACATAGCAGTTAATCTATTTAAATCATGAAGGGTATCATGAGCAGCTGGTGCAATAAAAAGTGAGATATCTACTAATTCACTACCTAATTCTTTTAATCCAAGCATTTCAGAAGTTTGAGATACAAATCCTGGTTTTAAAGTCTTACGTATTTTTCTTTTTTCTGGCCCTGACATATTATTTTATATTATAACAAATTTTTATAGGATTTCAATATTATATACATAATTTTATAATTTATTGTTTTAATAGTCATTTTTAACATTATATATGTATATATATAATAACTATAAGATTCTTAGGAACTTAAAATTGTAAGTGCATTTCTTCTTACAATTTCCTCAACAACCTGGCCAATTATCTGATAAACCCATTTAGCAAGATTTAGACTTCTTAGTTCTTTTTCAATTAATTCTTTATTTAATTTTTGTCTTTGAGGCAGTTTTTCATAAACTGATTTTTCCAAGGTTGACACTATTTTATTTAGTGCTTTTTGTCTAAGCTTTTCAACTTTTTCATCTATATCAGGTCTATCGCTATTTGTCTTTTCAATTATTTTAAACATAATTTCAATATCGCCTGTTTCAATAAAAACCTCTGCTAATTCAAGTTTATCGATTACATCTCTTCCTTTATTTACAAATTCTAAGGCTTCTTCTTGAAGTTTGTTTTTCAGCAAAAGCCTAAGAACATCACTATTGCTTTTTATAATTGGACCTAACTCTAATAATTTTCTTCTTATTGAATGATTTCTTAGCAATCCCATCTTAGCAGCATAAAGGACCGCAATATTATGAAGTAAAACACTATTATTACGATTGTTTTCAACAACTCTTTTCCATAATAATGAATGTTCATCTGAGGTCTGAACCTCAAATAATTTAGTTGATAATTCCTTTAACTGTTCCCAATTTTCTTCTTTATTAATATTATCCCAAGTTCGATCTAGTAAACTTTCTTTTCTTTTAAACCAATCTTCAAATCTATTATTGAGCTCGTCTATGAAGCGTAATAGTTCAGTTTGCTCTTCTTTTCGCTCTGCAAACCTACTCTTTAGTAAAAAACTTAATCTTGTTAATGCTTCGGTAAAACGTGCCTCCTGAC
>Ga0172371_10011409_pt1 | contig 11846 bp, 11 predicted proteins | sample Lak12m_FD_114543 | JGI IMG/M metagenome (GOLD analysis project Ga0172371, IMG submission 114543) | Freshwater microbial communities from Kabuno Bay, South-Kivu, Congo - kab_022012_12m | ecosystem: Environmental > Aquatic > Freshwater > Lake | place: Democratic Republic of the Congo: South-Kivu...
GCGACTGACTTCCCGCACACGCGGGACAAGGATGCGCTGCTGAACGCTGACAACGACTCCAGGTGTACTGGCTGTCACGGTCACGTGGGCGCGGAAGGCTACGGTCCGCTGCCGTAAGGCGGGACCAAGTTGGTTGAAGGTAGTATAGAAGGTTAGAATAAGAGCTGGACACACATGGGGAGGCGTCCGCAAGGACGCCTCCCCATAAAAAAGGAAATGATGGAATCAGCCCAAAAAAAAGTTTTGCTCCTCATTGCGGCCGTTATCGCGGCTACGGTGGTTATAACTACGAGTTCGTGCGGCGAATCCACCTCTACGGATACAGTACCCATCGGACACAGGCTGTCGACTGAAGAACAGGAAAGGATCGTATCCGAGACCATCGACGATCTGAATCAGATCGCTGCGGTCGAAACCGACACCTCTGCCTTGGCCGCCGTAATGACCGGAGACGCCCTGAACGAGATGAAGACCGGTATCGACAAAGCTCTGGCCGAGGGAAAGATCAAGAAGCGCGACTACCAGAACGTGACGGCTACGTTCGTCCAGTTCGATAGTCCCTACGCGCAGGTTTCGGCCGAATTCGATGATTTCAGCTACTACGTGGATGCCAAGACAGGCGCCGAGTTGACGCAGCCGTCCGGCACACACATGAAGTATGCCATGGCCATAGTCGAGGAAGACGGCCGCTGGAAGATCCGGGGCATCTATCCGCCCAGCACACCGGAAACTCCTCAACAGTTGCCGCAGACCACTGGGACCACTGGCGCTCTGCAGTAAATCGGGGCAAACGTCACCAGAGTCTCGTAATCGCGAATATATTAATGCATAATATCAATAGTAAAAGTTGCAGAACTATTAATAACCTGTCGAAACGGGATTGAGCAGGAGTTTGGGTGATTGCTGAATGAGGGGGCAGAGGCGATTAGGCCAGCTGGGGCCGTTTGGTGATCAGCACAGAATCGGCAGGTTGGTGAATGGCAGCGAGTCGTACCCATTTCGAAGCGAAAAAAAGTCGCGTCATACGGACCTTTGCGTGGCTGGCTTTCCCAGCCCTGTTTATCGTATTTCTGATTTTGCCCTCCGGGCCCGCGGATTCGGTGGCGGCGCAAGCGTACTCAGGTCCTCACGGCAGCTTTTCCCAAGATACCAACTTCTGTCTGGTGTGCCACGAAATGCATGACGCCCCGGGGGCCAGGCTGGGAAGGTATTCGCCCGAATCAGCGATCTGTTTCACTTGCCATAACGGAACAGGGTCAAATTTCGACACTCAGACACAAATGAATAACGATCCGGCCAGCAACGCCATGCATCCCATAATCGTCAACCTGCCCAACAATCACGGCACTTACAACTATTCCTCGAGCACGACCACGGGGAGCGCTCCCGCCGCCCCGTACAACTGCAGCCAGTGCCATGATCCGCATGGCGATATCGGTTACAACCGGCTATTGAAGGAACGCTACGACACGAGTGAATACGTGGAGTATCCCGCTTCGCCGGATCCCTATGCGATCTGCTGGAGCTGCCACGACGCCGCGGCGATCGTTAATGACAGCACTTTTTTCCCGGAACATAACAGCCATATCATTGCGAAACAGACATCATGCTCGGCTTGTCATTACAGCCCGCACGGGGTCGCGTTCGTAGCTATGGTCAGATTCAACCCGTCATATGTGACTGCATCCCCCAGCGCGAACACCGGCCCTCTGTTCGCGTCGAATGGAGATCATCACGGGAGCTGCACCCTGACCTGTCACGGGGTCGATCACGGGCAGACATCCTACTGATAAAAAATTGTACGGGCTTCGATCCTTGTCATGACAGCGAGTAAATCCGGAGTGTATCAGTGATAAAAGTAATAAATATTGCAATAGGCATCGTCATAGTGGCGCTGGTCCTGGTTACCGGCGGACTGGTCTATTCCTATCTGAAGCCTGGATCTGAAGCGGGCAGCAAACTCGACTACGACCTGGAGCAATGGCAGGCCGAAGTCGACGCCAAGCCGGACAGCGCCGTAGCTCACGCGAACCTGGGCGCGACTTACATGGAGAGGGGCGAAACCGACGCCGGCATCAGGGAATTGAAGATAGCCGTCGACCTGGCGCCCGAAGGTTATACATATCTCTTCCAGCTCGGTCTGGCCTATGAGCAGACTGGCGACGCCGGCGGGGCGCTGGACCTGTATAAACGCGCTCTCGAATTATATCCCATAGGCGAAAAATATCCGGTGTCTTACCAGATAGCCAATGTGTACCTGCAGCAGGGGGACCTGGCGGCGGCCAGGGACTACATCCAGCAGTCGCTCGCGGACAATGACGGCATCTGGAACGCGCATTATCTGCTGGGTGAGATCCTGGAGAAGTCAGGAGACATAGCCGGCGCCCGGGCGCAGTACCAGGAAGCGGCCAAATATAATCCAACCGACCTGAATTTACAGCAGGCGCTGGTGCGCACGTCAGCCTGAATCGACTAGCAGCCTCAATGCAGTTTACATGTCAAGCAAGTGACTTAGGTGGTTCATAACATGGATGGAATTCTGGAACGAATAAGGGAAGATTACCGGCTCAGGAACCGGCTGATAATACTGGTTGTCCTGATCCTGATAGCGGCCATCCTCGGATTCCTGCTTAACCGGAAGGCGGGGCAGAAGCAGGCGATTGCGGGAAGCTCGTTCTCGTTCCTCGTATCTATCTATGACCTGACCAGCCCGCTGGGCGTAGCCACCGACGCTGATGAGAACATCTACGTCAGCAACACCGGCAAGAGCGAGGTCATCGTCTACGACAAGGAGGGCGTGCGTCAGCGTACCTTCAACGATACGACTGACGAGAAGGGCGATCCGCTTAAATTCTTTTCCCCGTACGGTATCGCGGTGGATGATGATAGCGGGAAGGTTTATGTATGCGACTACAACTGGCGGGGAGTCCGCGTGCTGAGCAAGTCCGGCGAATTTCTTTACAATCTGCCCAAGTCGCCGGGAGACATCCCGCTGGATCCCAATGTCGGCTTTGCTCCCTTCGGGATAGCCCTGGGCGCGGACAATATTTATGTGACCAGCAAGGACGGCATATACGTGTTCGATCTCGATGGGAACTACAAGACACACTGGGGCACCCGTGGCCCAGCCGCGGGGCAGTATGACTTTCCCAACGGCATCGCCGCGGACAAGGAAACGGGCAATATCTTCGTAGCCGACACGAACAATCGCCGCATAGTGTCTCTGGACAGTGACGGCAAGATCCGCTGGATGCTGGGCGTCTCGACCAAGGATGACAGTACCAGTGTGTTCCAGCTGCCGCGCTCGGTGGCTGTCGGCAGTGACGGTCTGGTGTATGTGACCGATACATTCTGGCACCGGATCGTGGTCATAGACCAGGACGGAAAACTGGTTTCCATGTTCGGCGAGCGTGGAACCCAGGATGGCCAGTTCAGTTTTCCGGAAGGTCTGGCGGTTTCGACGAGCAACCGCCTTTATGTCGCCGACCGGCAGAACAACCGCGTGCAGATATGGCAGCTGTCCGACTCGATGCCGGCAGTGCAGCCGGAGGACAAGATGACCTGGGAAGAGTCATTGACCAAGTAGATATGATCCCAGGGACCAAGCTTATAGCTACTGCAGATCCCCATTAATATCGAACCATCCAGGGGGGCCAGGTTGAGCACTGGAAAGAATGAAGCGTTGACACAAAAGCTGGAGTCGGAATCGAACTTCTTCGGAAGGAGCGCTTCTGATTTCGCCATAATGATCATAACGGCGGGGACGATGCTGGTCCTCGACATCGTGCTGTCCGTGGCCTATTACCGCAGCAACTCCGCGCCCGATCTGCGTTGGTTGCTGGCGCTGCTGGACATCGTGGTCATCCTCACTTTTTATGGCGCCTTCGGCGGCCGGGTCAAGCGCATGCTGCTATCGATGAAGCTGGCGCTGACGATGCTGTTCGTGATCCTGTTGCTGGCGATCATCGGGACCATCCTCCCTCAAGGCCAGGATGTGGCCGCCTCCGGCTGGACGACGAACCCGCTTTACGGTTTCTATTCCAGGATCGGGCTCTTCGATGTTTACTACTCCCGGTGGTTCCTGGCGCTTCTCTACCTGCTGGGATTCAACCTGGGTTTCTGCATCATCGACCGGTTGCCGACCACTTTCAGGCGCGCGCTCAGGCCGCGCACTGACGTGAAGGAGATCTTCATCAGGAAATGTCCGGCAGCCGCCACGATCGAGGGAGCGGGTGACCACGGAGCCGAAATGGCGAAGCAGGTGCTTTCCAAGCATCGTTATCATCTCCATGAGGGCGAGTCTCATACGGTGCTGGCGGAAAAAGGCCGCTGGACCGGCCTGGCGTCGATTGCTTTCCATCTGAGTTTTATCTTCATCGGGCTGGGCGCCATTCTGGCCGGCACGATCGGTTTCGACGAACGCCTCGAGGTGCCGGACGGCCTGAGCATGCCGGTTCCCCATACTGACTTGCGGGTGACCAACCATGGTTTCGACATGCAGACAGTGCCTGTGAAGGAGGGCGATCGGGTCGTAGGCTACCGGCCTTCAGTCTATTCCAGCGACCTCGAACTGTTCCAGGATGACGAGTCGCTGGCGCGGAAGACCATTACGGTAAACGACCCGTTGCGCTATGCCTCTTCCAACTCGCTGTTGACACTGCTAATCTCAAATAAGGTCAATCTTCATCAGGCAAGCTATTATCAGACCAGCAGGGGTTACGTCAGCGTGCTGCAGGTCACGTACAAGCCCGGCAAGTCCCTGATATATTTTGGGTTTGGACTGATGATGGTAGGAATCTGCGCTCTTTATTTTCCACACCGGCGCATCTGGGTCAAAGTAGACGCGTCCGGAGAGCTGCTCATGGGAGGCCGCAGCAACAGGTCCAAGGTAACGTTCCAGAGAGATTTCGATCGCATTGTCATGGATCTACGACATAGACTGGTTAAACAGGAGGCTTAGGTAGATGGATATCAACCGGCTCGAAGAACTACTATTTATCGCCGCGGTAATTTCTTACCTTGTCTGCAGCGGTTTCTATATCTGGTATCTGATCTCGCGCAACGAGAAGGTCGTGCGCCTGGCGACGCTGGTGCTGGTGCTGGCGCTCGTCGCGCATACCCTGGCGCTTGGGCTACGCTGGTATTCGTCCGGCCACGCTCCCATGTCCGACCTGTACGAGTCGCTGTCGCTCTTCGGCTGGGGCATCGTGTTGTTCTTCCTCATTGCACAGCGCTTCTACCCGGTGCAGGCCGCGGGCGCCCTGGTGGTGCCCACGGCATTCCTGATCACCAGTATCGCCGGTGTCTTCTACCAGGGCCCGGAACCGCTGGTGCCGGCGCTGCAGAGCTACTGGCTCTGGATCCACGTGACCATCGCCATGCTTTCCTACGGGCTCTTCGCGCTGTCCTTCGGCGCCGGCTTTATCTACATAGTCCAGGAATACCTGCTGAAGAAACATTACAAGAACGTGATGTATACCTTCCTGATCCTGTTCGCGGCTCTGGGGCTGGTACTCGGCTTCTGGGCAGGCTCGTGGTGGGCCGAGCCCGCGAAGGTGATGGACCAGACTACGCAGATAGTCAGCAATGTCTACTCCGCCACCGATTACCTGAAGATTCTGGGAGGAGGGATAATCGGCCTGGCGATCGGCCTCGTACTGGGCTATTTCGCCGGCAAGGGCGCCTCCAAGCCCGGCTTTGCCAAGCGGCTGCCCTCACTTGATGTACTGGACGAAGTGAGTTACCGAGGCATCGCTTTCGGATTTCCCTTGCTGACCATCGGCATCATCACCGGCGCCATCTGGGCCGACCAGGCCTGGGGCCGCTGGTGGGGATGGGACCCCAAGGAGACCTGGTCGCTCATTACCTGGCTCTTCTACGGCGCCTACCTGCACACCCGCCTGACCATGGGCTGGCGCGGGCGGCATTCGGCGATCATCGCCGTCATCGGTTTGATAGTTGTGTTGTTCACTTATCTCGGTGTCAACCTGTTCCTGTCGGGACTGCATAGCTACGCCGCCCCGACGTAAAAAGTGTGGTTCTATATCCTGCCAATCTCAAGGTAGAAGGACGCCTCTGTGTCATCATCGGCGGCGGCCGGGTAGCGTCGCGCAAAGCGGCGTCGCTGCTGGAATGCGGCGCTACTGTCAGGGTGGTCGCGCCTGAGCTCGACCCCGGTTTCGGGGATCTGGACGGCGGCTTCGAACATACGGCCCGGCCATACGCGGCGGGTGACCTGGAGGGAGCCTTCCTGGCGATAGCCGCCACCGACGACGACGCCGTGAACCGGGCCGTCGAAGCGGAGGCGCAGGAGCGGCGTTTGTTTCTGAACGTGGTGGACAAGCCCGAACAGTGTAACTTTTATGTTCCGTCCAGCGTCAGGCGAGGCGATCTCATGATCACCGTATCGACCGGCGGCCAGTTGCCGGCCCTTTCGAAGCGGCTGCGGCGGTGGCTGGAAGAGGAATTCCCCAGCGAATGGGGGCCGGCCCTCGAGCTGCTGGGAGAAGCCCGGCAGCGGGTGATTTCCAGGATCGAGGACGAACAGAAAAAAAAGGAATGCCTTACGGACCTGGCGGCGCTCGATTTGGTCCCGCTGCTTAAAAGCAGCGGAGAGGACGCGGCCCGGCAGGAGATCGAGAAATGCATCTCGCGGTACTTGGCATAAACCACAAGACAGCTCCGGTAGAACTCCGCGAGAGGGTTTCCCTGGACGATGAAAAGTGCGGAATCCTTTCCCAGCGGCTGCTCGACGATGCCGGCATCTCCGAAGTAGTCCCCCTTTCCACCTGTAACCGCACCGAGATCTACCTGGTAGCGGCGCGCCCAGATGTAGGCCGGCGCGAGACCATGTCAACGCTGGCTTCCATCGCCGATGTCGATCTGACGGATCTGGAGGAATGCTCTTATTATCACGAGGGTGATCTCGCGGTCAGCCACCTTTACCGTGTCGCCGGCAGCCTTGACTCCCTGGTAGTGGGCGAGGCCCAGATCATGAGTCAGATCAAGGATGCCTACCACGGCGCCCATAAGCGCGAAAGCACTAGCGTGCTGCTCAACCGGCTCTTCCGTCACGCCCTCGAGGTGGGAAAGCGGGTGCGGACCGAAACCCGCATTGGCGAGAATCCGGTCTCGGTGTCTTCCGTTGCCGTGGAGATGGCCCGCAAGGTATTTGATGACCTCGATGGCCGCACGGCCATGCTGCTGGGAGCGGGCAAGATGGGGGAGCTAACGGCCACGCATCTCAATTCTCACGGCATCACGAATTTCATCATCTCCAACCGGACCTATTCCCAGGCAGAGGAGATGGCCCGCAAGTTCGACGGAAGGGCAGTGCCTTTCGAAGATCTGAGCGATTACCTGCCGCTCGCGGACATCGTCATCACCTGTACCGGCGCCCCGCACTACATCCTGCGCAAGGGCGAGGTCGAAAAGGCTCTCCGCGCCCGCCACAACCGGCCGATCTTCTTCATCGACATCGCGGTGCCGCGGGATATCGATCCCGGCGTCAACGATGTCTACAATGCTTTTTTGTATGATATCGATGACCTTAACGAAGTTGCCGCTGCCAACGCCGCCCAGCGCCGAAAGGAAGCCCGCAAGGCGGAAGCGATCATAGACGACGAAGTCACGAACTTCGGCCATTGGCTTTCGAGCCTGGATGTGGTGCCGACGATAACGGCTCTGCGGGAGATGGCCGAGGGCATCAGGGATATCGAACTCGAGAAAGCCCTGTCGCGATTCGATGGCGACCTTTCCGACAAGGACCGTCAGCGCATCGAGGCAATGGCTTCCGGCATAGTCAACAAGATGCTGCACGGCCCGACCGTCGAGCTTAAGCGGGCTGCGAACGAGAGGGGCGGCTATATATACGTCGAGTCGATGCGCAGGCTGTTCAAACTGAACGGGATCAAGAAGAAAAGCCGCCGACGGGATGAGCAACTTGAAGATTGATTCCATAGTACTCGGAACCCGCGGCAGCGAGCTGGCATTGTTCCAGGCCCGTCATGTCGCCTGGATCCTGCAGCAGCACCAGGTCGACCTCTCCGTAAAGATCAGGACCATCACCACTTCGGGTGACAAGATACTCGATACGCCCCTGGCCGGGATCGGCGACAAGGGGCTCTTCGTCAAGGAGATCGAAAACGAGCTGCTGGATGGCGGCATCGACATCGCCGTTCACAGCTGCAAGGACATGCCCACCGAGATTCCGGAAGGGCTCAAGCTGGTCGCTTTCGGCGCCAGGGAAGACCCCCGTGATGCCTTCATCGGGGGCGAGACGGCAGTGAAGCGTCTGGACGATCTGCGGGAGGGCGCCAGGATCGGCACCAGCAGCCTCAGGCGGCGTTCGCAGCTCAAGGCGTTGCGGCCGGATCTGGACATAGTCGATATCCGGGGTAACGTCGATACCCGTATCCGCAAGATCGGTGAACTCGGTCTGGACGGCACCATCCTGGCGGCAGCCGGGATCCGCCGCCTGCAGAGGGAGTCAGAAGCTTCGTTCTTCTTTCCGCCGGAGCAGATGATACCGGCGGTAGGTCAGGGAGTGATTACCGTGGAAGCCCGCGAGGACGATCCCGGAGTCCACGGTTTGATCAGCTGCATCAATGATGAAGCCGCGGCTGCAGCTGTTACCGCTGAGCGGGCACTGATGAGGGAATTACAGGGAGGCTGCCAGGTACCGATCGGCGCTCACGCCGTACTCGCCGGGGAGAGCCTGGTCATGAATGCCTATCTGGGCTCGCTGGATGGCAGCGACTGCGTGCGTGACCGGATCGAGGGGCCAAAAGAACAGGCAGAACAGATGGGTGTGGAGCTGGCGCAGCGGATGTTCGCTAACGGGGGCGAGGAGATCCTGGCGGAAGTCCGTAGTGAGGAAGAGCAGGGCGCCGCCTCACAGCCTGACCATCCCTAAGGTCAAACGAGGCACAGAGTCCTGGCTTATAGATGGGCAGAAAATAGCAGAGACGGCCGAAGCCGTCTCTGCAGAAAAACATTTTCTTGAGCTTTGTCTACTACCTTATGCCGGCGGCGGCGGAACAACGACGCTGCACTGCCAGTTCGGGCATTCGAATGTGATGTCCTTCAAGTTAGAGTGCTTTTCAAGCACGGGCTTCTCGTAGGACAGCTTCTTTGCCTGTTTCATCCCCGCTCCTCCCTTCCGTTGCGTATTCTCAGCCGGAAGAAACCCTGATCCCCCACCCCTTTAGTGCTGAGGATGCGAATTCTACCATGCCATTTTGCATTTGACAATACCTAAATTCTTGCCATAATCCTGACGAATCTTGTCAGAATTTATCAGGCTTCTCGACTTTGAAATACAAGGTTTACCGCTTCCTCCGCGGAGTCAGCCGGGTATACACCTTCGGGGGTTATACCGCCCCGGGTAATTTCCCAACTTGCCAGGAGAACGACTCGCCTGCCGGCCTTACGCGCCAGTCCGATTTCCGACAGCGTGCCGAAACCGCCGCCGATGGCGATGACAGCATCGCCGCTGGCGGTGACCGCCAGGTTGCGGGCGTGGCCGATGCCGGTGCAGATCGAATAATCAACGTGAGGATTGGTTGCGTCACGGTCGAGCTGAGGCAGGATTCCGATAGTGACGCCGCCCTCGGTTTTGGCGCCGCGGCAGGCCGCCTCCATTACTCCGCCCATGCCACCGCAGATCAGCACCGCGCCGGCCTTGGCGATCAGCCTCCCGACTTCCTCGGCCAACGCGTCAGTGACCGGGTCACTCTGACCGGCGCCTATGACTGAGATGTATCTTGTCGGTTTTGTTGGCATATGGAGGCTTATGACGAACGTTGAGCCGATCGGCATTACCGTTCGTCAATAATTGAATTCATCTTACCCAGAATCGCCAAAGCCCCAGCCTTACTCAGCGGCTCATTCAGATTCCCACATTTCGGTGACTGGATGCAAGAGGGGCAGCCGGACTCGCAGCGGCAGGCCGTGATCAGTTTCAGCGTGCTGGCCACCAGCTCCTCGAAGTCGGTGAAACCCTTGCGTGTGATGCCTATGCCGCCTGGATGTCCGTCGTAGACGAAGATCGAGGGCCCACCCAGTTGCCAATGCATCTCGGTCGACAGTCCGCCGATGTCCCAGCGGTCGCACATGGCGAGCAATGGCAGCAGCGCGATGAGGCCGTGCTCGGTGGCGTGCAGGGCTCCCAGCAGGTCCGGGGGCGCCACCTCGCCGGTGAGCGCTTCCGGCAGGGCGAACCAGAGCCCCTCGGTGTGGAAACTCTGTTCGGGCAGCTCCAGCTCGACTATCTCGAGCACCTGGTTGTCGGAAAGCTGTTTCTTCTGATAGGCGATCACGTGTTCAGTCGCCAGGACCCTGCCAAAGGCGAGCTCGGCACCGGCGGCGCCGCGGAGCATCTCGCGCGACTCGATCTCGACCATGGTCTCCTTCTTGGGCTGGGTGTAGTAATCGACCAATACCGGGCGGACCAGGGCCACGCGTCCCTCGAGATCGAGCTTCAACACCTGGTAGGTCTCGCCCAGATGCATGTAGATGGCGCCCGGATGGACGAAGACGAAAGCCCGCTCGGCCTCAACCTCGCCCAGCACGGCTCCCGTCCCCTCGACCACGATGGTAAAGGAGTCCGCCGACGCCGAGCGCAGGTGCACGCCGGCAGCCGGGAACTCGGCGCTGGTCCAGATAAGGCCGCCTTCCCGGCGCCGCAGTATCCGTTTCTGCTCGAGCGCCTCGGCGGCCGCGGTCATCCCCTTACCGAAGAACTCTTCATCGGCGGGGGTAAGCGGCGCCTCGTAAGCCGCGGCGCCCAGGTGGCCGGCGAATATCTGCTCGTTCTGGAAATCGAGGATGGCCGCCTCGACGTCACGCTCGAGGAGCTCGTCGGGATGAGCCATGAAGAACTGGTCCAGCGCGTCCTGCCCGGCGATGTAGACAGCCAGGCTGGGTCCGGCGCCGCGGCCGGCGCGGCCCCACTGCTGTCTCAGGCTTGCCACGGTCCCGGGATATGCCGCTGAGATGACCGCGTCGATGCCGCCGACGTCGATGCCCAGCTCCAGGGCGCTCGTGGAGACCACTCCCAGCAGTCTGCCTTCGAACAGGCCTGACTCTATCTCGCGCCGCTGCCCCGGGGTGTAGCCACCACGGTATGGCGAGATTGCTTTCACCAGCGAGGGCCCGATCTCCTCGAGCCTCTGGGATGTGTACTTGAACACCAGCTCGGTCCCCTTGCGCGTGCGTGTGAAGACGATGGCGCGCGAGCGGCCGGCAAGCAGGTCGGCAAAAAGGACAGCCGCCTCGGTGAAGACGCTCTTGCGGATGCCGAGCGCTTCATCGATCAGGGGTGGATTCCAGAAGACTATCTGGCGCTCGCCCCGTGGCGAGCCGTCGTGGTCGACCAGCTCGAAATCCAGGCCGGTGAGCGATTCGGCCAGCTCCTGCGGGTTGGCGATGGTCGCCGTGGTCAGCAGGAACCGGGGCTCACTTCCGTAAAACGAGCAGACCCGCCGCAGCCGCCGCATGACATTGGCCATGTGCGAGCCGAAGACCCCCCGGTAGGTGTGGGCCTCGTCGATCACCACGTATTTGAGGTTGAAGAAGAAGTCCTGCCAGGCATCGCGATGCGGCAGGATGCCGACGTGCAGCATGTCGGGATTGGTCAGCAGGATGTTGCTGCGCCGCCGGATCTGGGGCCGATGGTCTGAAGGCGTGTCGCCGTCGTAGACGCCGGGACGCACAAAGGGGAGCTTGAGCCCCTGCAGCTTGCGCACCTGGTCCTGGGTTAGCGCCTTGGTGGGATAGAGGTAGAGCGCCCGCGATTTGGCGTCGACGGCCAGCTCATTCAGCACCGGCATATTGAAACAGAGGGA
>Ga0172371_10011412_pt1 | contig 11842 bp, 16 predicted proteins | sample Lak12m_FD_114543 | JGI IMG/M metagenome (GOLD analysis project Ga0172371, IMG submission 114543) | Freshwater microbial communities from Kabuno Bay, South-Kivu, Congo - kab_022012_12m | ecosystem: Environmental > Aquatic > Freshwater > Lake | place: Democratic Republic of the Congo: South-Kivu...
GATAGCCAGTCTCAAGACAAATCTTGACGCTGACAGCCAAAAACTCATTGATAAATTTATAAGGAGGCAGGAATATATGTTCACGCATAATATTTTGGATAACAGATTTATTTTTGATTCGGAAGAGTTGAGAGAACAAAGGCTGGTTCGTTCTTTTGGCCGGAAAAAAAATGCTTATCCTGACGTATGTCTTTTTCCGGAATCTTTTTATTATCATAGCGGATTGAAGGTTTTGCCCGATGATGTACTGGCAAAAATAAAAGGAAAGGATGTCATTGACGGAGGAGCTTTCATCGGTGATACGGCGATTACTTTCTCCAAAAATTATTCCTTTGGAAAGATTTATTCTTTTGAGCCGGATGGATCCAATTATACCAAATTGAAGGAGAATATCGCCAAATATGATATGAAAAATGTAATACCAATAAGCAAAGGCATCGCCTCTAAAGAAGGAAAAGTAAGTTTCAAAGTTCAAGGAGTCGCATCTTCAATCAGCCCCGGAGGAAGCAAAGAAATAGAAGTCACCACGATTGATAAGTTCGTGGAAAACAACGGTCCCGATATTGATATAGGCTTGATTAAGTTTGACATAGAGGGAGCTGAATTTGATGGGATAACGGGATCGCTTGAAACAATAAAAAAATTTAGACCGGTTTTGCTCATATCCATCTACCATACAGGCAAAGATTTTTTTGAGATCAAGCCCTTATTGGAAAGTTTGAACTTGGGATATAAATTTTTGATAAAAAATATCAATCCCAATACCCCCACAAGAGAAATAATGCTGATCGCTTATGCCGCGATATAGCTATGGATTCGTCAAGAAATCAATAAAATAAACACAGCCTGAACATCGCCGACTAGTAGCGGGATAGTTCGGGTTTTTTCTTTTTGTAATCCGAATAAGCTTTCTTCCAGGCGGGGGACATCTTCGGCCTCCTGACCAATTCAAACGGTTCCCTGAAAAACCCGCAGTATTTGCAGAGAATTTTCATTTGATCACCAAGCGCTTCCTCCGTGACCAACGATAATTTTTTTATACCAACATCAAAGCCGAATACCCTATCCACACCCAAAGCGCATGGCGTATTGGGATAGTATCCATACATCGATAACGCGAGACCGTTGCAATATTCTATAATCCGGCAGCCCTTGGAGAAATCGGTAAGGTACCTATAGCTTCTGCAATCAATTGGCGCGACATTAAAGGTGCCAAAAAGCTGACTTTGCCGCCCTTCTTGTTTTTTTGAGTTCACTATTGCGACCCATTCCGGCAATTTTGACAATACTGATTTCACCTTGCCTCCTGCTCCGTTTGTGATAATATCAATTATACATTCCGGGTTAAAATCCTTATACCTCTTCAGGGCATCGAGGATTTCAAAAAGTTGCGGATGAAGGGTCGTTTCACCTCCGGACAGAGATATTTTATCCCAATAATATCTCAAATCAATTGCTTCCTGAACAAATTTTTCGATTTGTTCGACAGACATATGGTCGTTTGCGGGCGCTTGTCCGACAGAGGAGTGGCAATTGAAACACTGCAAGTTGCAAACGGTTGTAGTGTCAATAACGAGACAATTATTGGGATAATGTTTTTTATGAATTGCGCCGAGAAAGGGAAATGAAAAGTTGATCAGCTTAGAGATCAATAATCTGGGCATCGATGAAAGGTATTGGCCGGCAATTTCATCCACAAAATAGTTTTTAAATTTTTGAACATAAGAAATATTCGGACGATTTGCGCTGAAATAAGCTTCTTTTTCACGGTTGCAATAGTGAGAATTTGCCTTCAAACGATGATGGGGTGTTTTGTCCGACATTTTACTTTTTGCCAATAAATAATGTTTTGCATATTATAGCATAAATTCGATTTCGCCCAAAAATTCCCCCCTATGAAAAACAACGGATATAAAATTGTAATCACTTCGCTTGTGCCGCGCGCGATCGGATACAATGGAAAGACGGGGGCATTGGTCCGGCTCGTCGAGATTTTGAAAAGATTCGGCCGTTTAGACGACTTCAGGATAACAGCCATTTTTTCCGATGAGTATTTTTTTGATTATCTTCGCGAAAACGGGATCAACTTCAAGGGTATTCCCGTGAAGTCGAATCTGAAATTCAAAAGCCTTATCGGTCTTTGCTTGAAATCCCTCTTCATTATCACAAAATCATTTTTTGTCTTGAAACTGGATTTTCTGGAAAGCAAAGATGAGAAAGTGATCGTCTATGCTTCGTCTGATTTGTTTTGGGAAGTGATTCCGGCTTTTTATTTCAAAGTCAGGAAGAAAAATATCGAATGGGTTCAGACCGTATACCATATCTATCCGGATTGGAGGACAAGACCAGGAAAAAAAGCGACAAATTTTTTCGGCTATTACTCGCAGAAATTGTCTTTTTTGCTGATCAGAAACAAGGCGGACAAAATAATATTGATCAACAGCCTTGCGAAAGATGGCTTGAAGAAATTGGGATTTCCCGAAAAAAAGATGGTTGTTTCTTCTGTCGGCATAGATGCGAAGTATTTTGAAAACATCGCCAAGGCGAAACCGGCCTATGACGGAGTTTTTCTGGCAAGATTGAGCCCCAGCAAGGGCATTCTTGATCTGATTGAAATCTGGAAAAATGTTTGCGGCGCGTTGCCGGGAGCGAAGTTGGCTGTCATCGGCGGAGGAAGCGAGGAAACAAAAAATGCTTTGCTCGGAAAAATAAAAGATTATAGCCTGGATAAAAACATAGACCTGCTCGGCTTCCTTGAAGACGAAAAGGCTCATTCGATTTTGAAATCAGGAAAAGTTTTTTTGTTCCCCTCGCATGAAGAAGGGTGGGGCATCGCGATTGCCGAAGCGATGGCTTGCGAACTGCCCGTTGTGAGCTGGAATTTGCCGATATATGGGGAAATATTCGAAAAATATATTTTGCAAATCGAGGAGAATGATATAAAACATTTTGCCAAAAAAGTTATTGAACTGCTGAAAAACGGAGACCTGGCCAAAGAAACGGGACAGGACGGCCAAAACTATATCAAAAAATATTCTTGGGACGATGTTGCCCGAAAAGAATTGGAAATTATCCGCTCTTAGCTATTATGGAAAAAAATATCTACAAAAACATGTTCAACGACCAGAGAAACTCCAGCGAACTGGCCGACAGTCAAAGAATGAAGGTTATGAAAGAGATTTTTAACCGACTGGATCCCCAAAACAACAGAATTCTGGATATCGGCTGTTTCGACGGGACATTTTTGTCTTTGGTGAAAAATCAGAACAATTATTTTTACGGATTGGACGCCAGCGACTGGGCGGTTGATCACATGCGAAAAAAAGAAATAAAAGTTCAAAAATTCTTTTTCGACGACAAGACAAAATTGCCGTTTGAAAGAGATTTTTTTGACATTGTTGTCGCTGGAGAAATAATCGAGCATATTTTTGATACGGATTTTTTTCTCGAAGAAATTTCGAGAGTCATGAAACCGGGAGGAAAATTGTTGATATCAACCCCAAATATCGCTTCTCTGGGGAGACGATTGCTTTTGTTTTTTGGCGCAAATCCGATAACCGAGCTTTCCCCGAACGAAGCGAACAGTGTCGGCCATATCCGCTATTTCACCCGCAAAACCCTCAAGAATATCCTTGCAAAACACGGATTCAAAATAATATCCTCCCATTCCGATTGCATAAATTTTTCAACAAAAATCAGATTGAAGTCCGCGATTCTGGCAAAAGTATTCCCAGGATTGGGAGCAAGTGTCATCTATCTCGCGAGAAAATAAATGAAAACAAGCAAAGCGGCGCAGAAAAATTATTATGACAGGACCTTTGAAAAAAAATTTGCTCCTGGCAAGACAAATTTTTCCGACGATACAAAATATCTTGTCGAAAGATTTTTGGATACAAGTGTTGGCCCAGGCGCAAAGAAAGTATTGGAAATTGGATGCGGAAACGGTTTTTTGACTTTTTTTTTGTTGAAAAAATATGCGGATATAACCGCGGTTGATATTTCCGGCAGGGCCATAGAAAATATGCGCGACCGCTTCAGTGAAGAAATCGGCCGGGGAAAATTCAAGCCGAAATGCGCCGACATACTTGAATTTTTGAAGCACGCGGACGAAAAATACGATGCCATAATCGGATCAGGCATCGTTCATCATATCGAAAAGGCAAGCTGGAGCGATCTGTTTCATCTGTCATATGAAAATCTTGCTCCAAATGGAATTTTCGCCTGCGGACCGGAGCCGAACGCCGGCGGTTTGTATCGGTTCTGCTGGCCCTTTGCCAAATTTTTTTACCGCCTTTTCGGAATGGACTATAATTGGGAGGTGGAAAAAGGGACGCTTGATATGATCCCAAAAGACTTGAAGCTGGCTCTTGAGAAGGCCGGTTTTCAGGATCCGGAAATTCTTCCCTATCAAGCTATCCCCCGTTTTCATTTGAAATTCCTGGAATATATTGATAAGCAATTGACAAAGCGTATCAAAGGAAAAAGATCATTTTATTTTATCGTCAAGGGAAAAAACCTAAAAAAATAATTCATATGTTGAAAGCAAAATTGAAAAAAATCATTTTTGACCGTCCACGGCTTCTCGAGACAGCCAAAATTGTTTTTTCCAATAGGCTTATTGCAAACAATCCTTGGTACAAGAATTTTGTGATGAAAAAAGCCCGACGCTATTCCAAGGAGTGCAAGGAATATGAGCAGGTGATATCCATCGAGACTACTCTTTCGTGCAATGCGCGCTGTGTTTTTTGCGCTCATCACAATCAAGTGATGACTGGGACAATGTCCCCGGATCTTTTTGAGAAAATAATCAACGAGTGTCACGAATATGGCATGGAACTTATAAATTTTGGAGTTTATGGCGAGCTTTTGACCGACAAACACTTATTCGAAAGGATAAAATATCTCAGAGAGCGCGGTATGACATATAGTTTTTTTTCCAACGCCTCGCTTCTCACACCCGAGACAACTGACAAATTGCTCGAACTGGGAGGACTTGTCAATGTGAATTTTTCCATAAACGGATTTTCCAAGGAAATATACGAAAAAACCATGGTGGGTCTGAAACGCGACGTTGCCTACAAAAATGTGCTTTATTTCTTGAGACAAAAAGAGGAGCTAAAATTGGATGGACTCACGGTTCATATTTCCGCGGTGAGAACAAAATTGAATAAGAAAGATTTCAAAGACTTTTTCAAGTTTTGGAAAAAACAAAAGGGCGTTTCCATGGTTTGGTCTCTCGAGTTGATGGACCGCATGGGTTCGGATTACGACGGCAAGCTTGGAAAATTGGGTCCGATGGACAATAAGCACAATTGGCTGTCACCCTGCAAATTGTTGTGGGGACCATTGAGTGTCTACTTTGACGGCAGAGTTTCTCCTTGCTGCAAGGATGATGATAAACGAGAGCTGATCATTGGCGATCTCTCAAAGCAAACATTGAAAGAAATTTTGAATGGCGAGGTTTTGGAAAATCTCCGCCGGCTCCACTTGGACGGAAAACGTAAATGCCATCCTATTTGCGGCAAGTGCCACCTCAACAGTGTCTGGCTAGGCTAATAAAAAAACCATGTTCAAAAAAGATCTTCTGCTTCATCTCGACAAGTCCCCGCACAGCCCCCACAGCATTATTCCCCGCCTGATAGGCAAAAAAAATGCTCTAGTGCTCGATATTGGATGCAATACGGGATTTATCGGAAAAGAAATAATCAGAAATAAACAAGCTTCGGTTGACGGCATTGATATCAATGGAGAAGCGCTGAAAGAAGCCGGAGAATCTTATCGAAAAGTTTTCCAGAGAGATTTATATCAATCAAATCTTGGAATCGACGCTGAAAAATATGACTACATTATCTTTTCAGATATTTTGGAACATCTGCCCAGGCCCGATTTTGTTTTGCAAGACGCGAAAAAATATCTGAAAGACGACGGGAAAGTAATCATTTCCATGCCGAACGTCGCCCGGTTTGAAATCAGAATCAATTTGCTGTTTGGAAATTTTGATTATCGGGCTGGGATATTGAGCGAAGACCATCTGAGATTTTTTACGAAGAAAAGCGCGACAGGAATGATCCGGAAATGCGGCTATAAAGTGGAAAATATCATTCCAACTGGAATGGGGCACCGGCTGAAAATTCTTGCCAATCTGACGGCTTTTCAATTTATCTATATATGCAAAAAAATCGCATGAAAGTGCTTGTTATTGAACCGTGTTTCGTTAATTTCGGCGGCCATAACCGATCGTTTCCCATGTGCGCTGCCTTGAGTCGAAAGAATGTCCAGGTAGATTTGTTGGTTTCGATCAATAGCAATTTCAGGTTGTCACTTAGAAAAAAGAGAATAAACGAAAAATTTCGCCAATATGAATTGCCTAGGATAAATTTTCATCATTATATAAATGGGAAAGCGTTGCGGGGCATGATCGCTCTTTGGTTTGGGATATTCGGCAGATACGACATTATTTTCGCGAGAGTCCCGGCCCAACTTGAATCGAACATCCCCGCTTTTTTTCTCAAACTCTTGGGCAAAAAAGTTGTTCTGGATTGGGATGATTATTGGATGGGCTCGCCTATTTTCAACAGCCATAACCTGGTCAAAAAATACATAGCATTCTGCGAAAAAAAATCACCCAAATTTTTCGGCAACATGGTGGTGATCAGCGACTTCTTGAAAAACAAAGCCAGGGAGCGGGGCGCGAAAAATATTTTGAAGTTGCAAAACGGAGTGATTGCGGACGAATTTGAGCCAAGAGATATCGCTGAAAGCTTTGAAAAATTGAAATTGGATAAAAACAAAAAATATCTTCTGTCCATTGGAAACACATATTCCCGGGACAGAACCTGCCTTCTGTTTGAAGCTTTTGATGAAATGCACCGCTTGGACAGCGAAATCAAACTGATTTGCAATTTCAATCTGGCTGAAAAAATCAGAGAACAAAATTTGGAAGGAAAGATTAGTCAGAGCTGCCTGGAAAATACAATCGACCTGGGATATCTCAACCACCAAGATTTGGAGCGATGTCTCAGCATTTCGAGCGCGGCCATATTTTTGCAGGGTACGACAGAAGACGAACTGGCCTGCTATCCCGTCAGGATCGGAAGCTATCTCGACGCGGAACTTGCAATTGTGATGAATGATGTCGGCTCCGAAGTTGGGTTCGCGATGAAGAAACACGGCTGTGCTATCATTGAAAAAGATATTCCAACCTTGGCCAAAAAAACGGTTGCTTTTCTTAATGACGCAGAAGCCCAAAAAGAAATGAAACAAAAAATCATCTTAGCCAAAAAGGATTTAGCCTGGGATAATTTGATCACAAAATTGATTGACTTTTTCGAAAGCATATGATAAAAAACCCGAAAATTAATCCAACTAAAAATCCCCTCTCGGGGATTTTTTACGCGCTAGCTGAATTATACAACCAATTAGATCCGCTAGCTCAGAAGTTTCGACACATAGTCTTTGAATTTCAGTTGTTCCTCGATTGAATTGTAAGTTTCAATCGCAATTATATCTCCAAATAAAAACTTTGGTAATGTTTTTAGGTAATCAAATTCTCTGAAGCTTTTGATGGTATGTATATCTGAATTTTTGTCATAAGAATATCCATTCAAATGATTGCAAACAAAATACTTATCCTTCTTTCTTTGACTCAGGACATACAAGAAATCTTTGGACCATTTTTCTTCTCCCGCTTTGAAATGTGCAAGATCAACGCAAAAGCCACCTATCTTGGATACATCAATATTCCCGGCAACATGATTATCCTTATTCATTTCAAGAAATAAATTCTTGTGAAAACCGCGCCACTTGTCAAGGTACTTGAAACTACTTTCGTGGATCGTCAGACATGGATTGTCATACCGCTGACACAAATAGGAAAGCTCGTCTTTGTCCATTTCGTTTCGGATGTGCACAAGGGGTATTCTTTTTATGCCTGCCTTTTCCAGTTCCGCATAAACTTCTTTTCGTTCTTCCTTGGTAGCCACTTGCTCCAAAAACAAGGCAGCTTCAGTCAATTCAAATTTTTTTATTTCTTCCAGTTTGCTCCTCCAGCTGCCGTCGTCATTGTTCGTGATCCCGACAAAAATTTTTTTGGAAAAATCCATATATGAATTCCCTATTTATTACACTCAATATTCATCATTTTATCACGGCAATCAAAAAACGCCTACTTAAACGCGTTTTTTGAAATACTGAGCGGGTTAGTTCACGCAGTTAGAACTTTTTGGATGGGAAGCACTTGCTTGACCGGGCAGATTCCGAACTTCTAAAACGGGCGTTCCTGCCGTATGGCAGGACTTGAGCTTGCTCAAGGCGAAGCAAGGCGAGCACGCCCGTATAACGCCTTTCTGCACGCTCGATGCGAAAGAAAGGCTTTCCCCTTCAAAGGGGGCTGGGGGTTGTATAAAATAGTGCGAAAACAAATGTCGCACAACTTCCGTTTCTTGCGACATTCATTCCTTGATTTCAAAAAAGGCAAAGAATGTTGCAAAAACAAAGTTGTGCGAGGATTTATCCCTTGCGTTTGTTTTCGCTTTCCTTTTTATACAGATGTTGAAGAAATCAACTTAAAAGAAATGGCTAGGCACAGAAATCGCCTAATCTTGTTTGCTATTTTCCTTTAAATATCTAGCTATGTCATTTTCTTTTTTCCCATTGAATGTCCCTATAACAACAGGAATAAAAAACAAAGTCATATAATAAGCAAATTTAGCAACTCTTTGCTCGGTAGTTGGCTCGTATCCGTCATCAGCATATTGATCACAACCGCCATAAACTGGATCAGTCTGTTCTTCGCAAGTCGGGTTTCCCAGAGTTATGCTTGCAAAAAAGGCAATACCCGCACACCAACAAAGCCCTTTAAATAAAACTTCCTTATACCCGCTCTTAATGGTTTCTTCGCGTGCTGTATTCCACGCAAAGAAAACAATGCCAGCGACAAACAAATAACCTCCTGCTTTTAAAATTTCGCTTCCCACTAGTCCCATATTTTAAAAATTATATTCCTTAAAATCTTACTTTTTGCAATTATAATTATTTGAACTTCAGTAGTTCAGCACCATATTCTTTCAAAGCCCAATTCCCATAATTTGAAGTATGCGGCATTTCTTCAAAATATTTTTCTAATCTAATTTTTTCTATGTATTCTTCTGCATTTACAAGGGTTTTTTTGTTAATCTCTTTATTCACGAGTTTAAATAAGAAGTTATATGGGATATAGGCAGGAATAAGAAAATTTAATAAATATCGAAATATTAAAAAGGTGATTAGAAATGTTAGCGAGCTCAATAAAAAGTATCCGATCAGGAGTCCTGTTAAAAATGCTGTAAGAAGCAATGACAAAGCAATAGATGAATCGGTCATTAAAATTTGTAACTCCGGAATTGATAATTTGGAATTATTAAACCTAGCAATTCTTGAGATCGTTAATGTTATGCGTTGATATTCAAAGGCTATTTTAAATAGCCATATGTCGATATAGCAAAGAAGAAAAATATAAACAGGAGGAATGAGTTTTAAATCGCGAAAAAAGAGAAAGATTAGAACGGCAACAATGACTGTCGCAATACCTCCGGTACTTGCTTGGATAAACAAATTTGCTGATTTTATTTTCATATTCAATTAGCTAACTATTCCTACTTTCTGTAGCTATACTTATCGGAAGTAGCAAGCCTATTTTGGCTTAATTCAATCTTTCAATGCCTGCTGCATCTCATTTGAAACTTTGGTATTTTTATTTGAAAATATAATCATAATTACGAAAAGCAAAGGAATTATGATTAACTCCCAATTATTTACTCTTCCTAAAACAGCAAGAACAACGAATATAATAAAACCGAGCGTTTTGTTTAATCCAAAAACAGATGCACGATTGTAGCTAGATGAAAAAATAGAAAAATATAGTAAAAATTGAACTATTATTAGTATCCATACGAGCCAAATGGGCCAAGTGGTACGAATGGCATTGAGCCAAAAAGTCATAATAACGTATCCCAAAATAATGAAAATTAGTTTGCCAGAAAATGACCTTCTTTCAAACTTCAGTGTCTCGTTTTTGATAAAATCACTTGCTTTATCCATATAAATAAAATTAAAAAATTATCGGAAGTTGGAGGCTGTTTTTAGCTTAAAAAATTAATCCAGTGATAAGCTTGAAAATAACAATAGCTCCGTTTATTGGGATTATAATAAAAAACAATAGCACATCAAAAATAATCATTATATTTTGGTCATTACTTGCGTGATATTTCAGCCAGTTTAACCACGGAGAAAAACCGAATACAAATAAAGCGATAACAAATATTGTATATAGCGCTTGTCCAAATACTTCATTAAAAAACTTTTTCATATTACTGTTATTAAAATTAAAAACTTACTCTCCTTGACAGCTCCCGCCAACACATTGGTAATCATAATCATATTCGTCTTGTTGCTGTGCTTTATCGTATTTTTCCCAATCTTCCTGTGTCCAGTTTGCCGTCCTTTTTTCCATCACTATATCGCTGTAAATATACGCTCCAAACAAAACAATAAGGAAAACGATTATGCCAATATAAAGTTTCTCGTTATGTGTCATAAGATTAAATACTTACTTATTTTTCCTTGCTTATTCTTCCATTTCCGCCATATCCATAGATTAGTTTATATATTTGAATCTATTGAAGAAAAAAGAAATATCCTCCTTGCCATTCAAAATTATTTTTTTATTGCCGATTTTTATATTAAAATTCAATAAATTACTCTTATTGAATATTCCCTTTTCAATAAATTTTTCAATATCGAGAGCCATCATTACAATAAAATCACTCACAATTTTTTTGGTTTTTTGGGAATATCTTAATACAAATATATAGAAAGTATTTATCGAATTAAACCGGTCAAATTGAGTTCTATTGATTGCAGTGTGAAACACGCCATTTCTATAATTTGCTGTTTTAACCTGAATGTGATAAAACTTGTCATTCTTTGAGGCAACAATATCAATGCCCTGATCAACGGACATTACCGAAGCATTGTATTCGCGGAATAATAATTCACTTAAAACGGCATATTCTCCTGCTTTGCCCGTGTACAAAGGAGATATATTGGGGATCTCTATATCAGAACTTTTTTCTATTTCTTGAATTTCAATTTCGGATGGTTGTTTTCTGAACTTTTTCAATCTATACCAACCTTGTTTATAGCCGCCCTTCTTATTTGGTATTCTCCTGAATCTTGATTTCAACTTATATTTTCTCATATCCATTGAGAGGGCATTCACTATTTTTGCCATCAAATCGTTTTCGGAAATTTCTTTTTCCAATCCTCTCCGGATAAATTCTTGAGCGACATCCTTAACATGCATACCACTCTTTGATTCGGACAATACCTCTTCAATTTTTTCTTTCCTTGTTTTTTCCATAGTCGCAATACTAATTTTTAGTCGATTCATTTGTTTGTTTTTGCCCCGATTCCTTCCTGCCTATGGCAAAACCGACCCACATAACAATTAAAATTACCGCCAAGAACCCGAAGATGGTTCTCACAACAAATATTGAGGGCATAAATGCGTTAAGCATAAGAAGAATTATTAGCGCAAATATGAAATGTGAATGTTTCGTCAGTTTGATGTTCATAGCTTAGTAGAAATAATTTTTAAGTTCATTTGACAACCCAAATAAAAAAGGACAGCCGAGCTGTTCACCCACAACGGTTTCCCAAAAGGATTCCAATTATGGAACTTGACTGCCCATTACTATCCACAAGTGGATATAAGGACAGCATCCTTTTGAGAAATATTGAGTTGTAGGTGAACAGTTTTAGATTAGCATAAAATTGCAAAAAAACAAGCAGCATTCGCTATTGA
>Ga0172371_10011415_pt1 | contig 11842 bp, 7 predicted proteins | sample Lak12m_FD_114543 | JGI IMG/M metagenome (GOLD analysis project Ga0172371, IMG submission 114543) | Freshwater microbial communities from Kabuno Bay, South-Kivu, Congo - kab_022012_12m | ecosystem: Environmental > Aquatic > Freshwater > Lake | place: Democratic Republic of the Congo: South-Kivu...
GTCTATTTTAATTATGTCTTTTTCTGGATCTATGTCTACACCTAAAATTTCTACAGTTTTGCCGTTTAAAGCGACTCTCTTGTTTTTAATGAGCTCATCTGCTTTTCTGCGTGAAAATGATGAATTTGACGCTATAAACTTGTTAATTCGCATACTTATGGGGTAGGAATTGGTGTTGATTTCTTTGCGTCTATTTTTATTTCTGGAGCTGTGGTGTCTTTTGTTGTTGTGTCTGTTTTTTCTGTAGAATTTGTGTTGTCTGTGATTGTTTCTCCAGATTCTTCTTTGGTCGTTTCGTCTGCCTCGGTTGTTTCTGTTTCAATAATTTTTGGTGCTGGTAATGCATAGAAAGGGTCATTCATATATGATCCTGAACTGGTATAATCGAGCCCTAATTCTAAAATAATGTCTGAAGTTGCAAAGTGTTCTAAATATGAATCTGTTATGTTTGTGCTTTCTCTTCCCGGGATGAGTTTTTCTAGTAAGTCTAATATTGGTGGACGTGTATTTATTGGTATTCCTTGTGTGTCAGTTTTATTTAAATAATAGTAACTTGTGCCTTGAAGATCTTTTGTTTCTCCATTTCCAAATTCTGAAATCTCAAAACAAAATCGTTTTAAAATTTGTTTTGTTTCTCCGGCTGCTCCATTGCTTTTTGTGCTGTTAAGGATGCTAATTTTGGTATTTTCTATTGAAACGTCTTGATGATTTAAAACTATATCTGCATATTTTTGTAGCCATTCTTCTCCTCCTGCTGGCAATAATACAAATGCACCATTAAAAAATTCTTTTTCTGGAGTGTATAAAAAACCTCCACATCTGTTTGGGTCATCGTGAATTAATCTGTGGACTAATCTATCTGATGAGATATCTTTTCCTATACTGCCTAGTGCAAGAATTTCCTTCACGCTCAAGTTTGTTTCTATGTTGTCTTTTAAAATATCTAAAATTGATTGGATTTTGTCTCCGTCTAATAATGTCCCCATTTTTAGTGCTTGGTCTTTTATGGCATACATTACTTGTTGTTGACGTCTTGCTCTGTCGAAATCCGAAGTGGTTTTTCTACTTCTTACATATTTTAATGCAGTTGGCCCATCTAAATGTTGGTCACCTTTTTTGATTGAAAAAGTTTCATATGCTAGGGTTCCGTCTTTTGGATAATATGGGTCGTAGATATTTTCTTCTACATATACATTTATTCCTCCTATGGCATCTACTAATTGTTCGAATGCTTTAAAATCTAGTTTTATGTAATATTGAACAGGAATGCCAAATGTTGTTTGTACTTTATTTTGCAAGTGTTGTAGTGCTTTTTCTGAATCTTCTTTGTAGTAGTCTTTTGTGTCTGCATAGATTGCATTTATTCTGGAGCTGTAGATAAAGTCATCTTTTATGTGAAGGTCTCTAGGAATTGATAAAAGTGCTACGGATTTATTTTTTGCATCTAAGCTTGCTAATATTATTGTGTCTGTTAGATCTGCTCCGTCGTGGGTTCCTCCTCCTATACCGAGGATTAAGAAGTTTGTGTGGCCATACGTGTCTGTCTTTAGTTTGCTTCCGCCAAATGACAAGAACGCTGAATAGTCGATTGTTTTAAAGGCTTCTGTTATGCCTACTATCAAAAATATTATTATGAATAGAGAAACTACAAAAGGAAGGCTTATTTTGTATGCCTTGCTGTATCTTGGAGCTTGAGGGTCTTGAGATATTGGTTCTCTTTTTTTTGGTGTGATATCTATGTTGTCCCGAATTTTTCTAGCTTTAAAGTCCATAGAGTTTTTTTATACTCGGTAATTTTAGTTTCTTTTGGTCAAAATTCAAGGCGTGTTTACAATTACTATTGTGTTTAAAAAGCCTTTATTGTCTAATCTGATGTCAATGCCTATGCGTTCCCATTCTGAGTCTTGTAGGGCTATTTCTTGCTCTATTATTGATGAGAGAATCAAGTTCCATAAAGTATATACTCTTCCAATCGCTACTGTGCTGCCTTTAATATTAAAGTTATCCAATGCTTCAGATAAGGAGTCATTACTTAATGTTGTGTTCTCGTTTATTGCTTTGTTGTTTAGATATTTTGCAACGTTTTCTAATTCTTGATTATATGTTAGTGCTGATATATTTTTTTCTTCCCTTTTTTCATTAATAGCATCTAATAATTCATCTTTGTAATTATCTATGTCTGCTTCACTTGTTGTGTTTGTTAAAAATTCTTCTGTGACGTACAGATAGCCATTTTTTAGCACTATTCCTAGGCCCACTATTTCCCAATCTTTTTGTAGAATATTTTTTCTGTGATTGCCGCTTCTCATTAGTCCATTATGTGCAAAAATTATTGAAACGTCTTTTGCAATGTTTTCAGAAACTGGCATCTCAATTCCTTTTGCAATTCTTCTATCTTCAGGAGATTCTCCTTCTAAGTTTACATGTGCGAAATAATTATTGTCGGCCATGTCTTTTGCATGGGCTTGTGCTAAAGAATTTAGGCTTGTAGTTGTGTTTATTTGAGAAAGGCCATGTTCTTGTCTACTGGCATTTATATATGCTAATAGTTCACTTCGTGCTTCTGATATAGATAAGCTTCCTTCAAGAAATTCTCTCTGAGTTAAATCAAAAAAATCTGGGATTAGTGGAATGATATTCCCTACGTATATTGGATAATTTAGAACTGCCATGCCATTATTATCTACTATCTCAGCGATGTATCTGCCTTTTTTTGTAGGGACATATGAAAATGAAAAATCACTATTTTGATTTATATATGTTTTGCTTTCTTCTGTGTATGTATTGTTTGCCAAAAGATCAATATTTTCTACAAATCCATCTGGTTTTGTGACAAAAGCCTCTAAAGATGTTTTTGTTTTTGTCTCTCCATCAAAAGATATTTCTTTAACTGAGGATATTGTGTCTGGAGGAGATGTTGAAATTTTATCTTTTTCATTTTTTGTATATGAATGTGTAACCGCTTCGAATGTTTGTACGGAACTTTTTGTAAAATCAGAAGATATCTCTAATGGCTGAGTGGAGCTTGTTTTCGCGCTTTCTACGTAAAATGACACTGAACCTTCTTTAAAGTTTTTAAATGCTTTGTAATTTAGCGGGATCTCGTTTATGTCTTGGCGATTATATAAAATTGCTTTCTTTGACCCTTGAGTGAAAGTTAGTTTCTTGAATGTGGAAGGAGTGTTATTGATTTGGACTTTTGTTATATCTTTCGAATATTTTATTTTTGGAGTGTCTATAGTTGGTGGTTCTTCAGTGTTTTCTATTTCTGGGAGACCTTCAACTACTTCCATTTTATATGCTTTGCTTTGGCCTGTTTCTCCTGGAATTATGCCTAGTTCATAAATTCCCGGATCTGAAAAATATACAGGGATTGAGAATTTATTGTTTACTGCTTCGTTTACAAATGTATATTTTTTTGAACCGTCTTCTTTGTCTACTATTACGGTTGCACTGTCTTTTGATGTTCCGGTTATTTCTCCACTTATTACGTATATTTCGTTTTCATAAAAAATATTTGGAAGGCTACTATTTAAGGAAATATTTTCGTAAAAGTTTGCTGATGTGCTGTTGTATGTGATTGATGGATCTGCGGTTTGTTCAGATTGTTCTGTTTGTTCTTCTGTAGGCTTTTCTTCTGGGGCAGTCCTGCTTATTTTTTGTGGCTTCCCTCCAAGACTTCTATATATTATTTCACTTACTTCTCCTCTTGTGATGTATTCATTTGGATAAAATGTTTGTCCCGTTTCTTCCAAGTAATCTTTTGATTTTGCATATGATATATATGGGGTAAACCATGCTGTTACGTATACGTCTTCGAATGGCTGTGTGCTTATATTTGAAGGGAGGACCCAATCTTGCACTTCTCCAATGATTTTTATTGATTCGGCTTTTGTAATAGGACGGGAGGATTTGAATGTGTGATCTTCATATCCTGAGACCCATTTTTGGCTGTAAGCTTTTCTTATATATGGAAGTTCCCATGTTAAATATTTCAGGTCCGTGAATGGGGGATTTTCTTCTATGTCTAATGGAGTTTTTGCGCTTTCTAATATTATTTTTAATAATTCGGCGCGGCTTATGTTTTGTTCTGGGCGAAATGTTCCATCTGTATATCCTTGAATTATTTCATTTTGCTGTAGATAGATGATTGCATCGTAATTTTTATTGGAAGTCGATACGTCTAAAAAGTCTGCATATGCAGTATTTACTAGTGAAAACGTTACTATTAATCCAGCTATAAATTTTTTCATATTTTGTCTTTAAATAGCCGATTTATTTTAACTAAATATTTTCATTTAAGCAATTTACAAAAGATTTAATCTTTTTTTAATTTTTATTTGCTATCTTGGCTAGTATGAAAAAAACTAGTTTTGTGGTTATCTTTGTTTTTGCTTTTTTATTCGGGATTTTTACTGTGCAAGAAATTATATCCATGGATTTTTTTAGATTTTTCATTATTTGTATATGTGTAATGGGGTTTTTATTTGAGTTAAATAAGATTTTTCACGAGTCGATTTATAGAATTTTTAGTGTGTTTTGTTTTGCTTTTGTTTTAGGGATTTTAAGGTGCCTTATGTTCTCTAATATTAATGTTCTCGATGTTGACAATGAGTTCTTTTTATTTAAGTTTTTGAATAATTTTAAAGCTTTGTTTGAAGAGAGACTGATGCAGATTTATCCTGAACCTTATGGTAATTTTATGGCGGGTCTTCTTACTGGGAGCAGAGCCGGTATCGATAGTGAACTTATGGAAAAATTTAGACAGACGGGGTTGACTCATATTATTGCTATTTCTGGCTATAATATCTCGATTATTATTGTTTTAGTAAGTGGGATTTTGGGATTTTTGAAAAGGCAGACAAGAGTTATTTTTTCTATAGTTTTTGTTATTTTGTTTACTGTTTTTGTGGGGGCTAGTGCTTCCGTTGTGAGGGCTAGTATTATGGGGATAATCTCTCTTTTGGCACTTAAATATGGCAGACAATATTATGCTGGAATTTCTTTGATTATTGCAGCTTTTTTAATGTGTATGTTTAGCCCGAATATGTTAATTAATGATTTGGGTTTTCAGTTGTCTGTTTTAGCAACTTTTGGAATTATTTCTGTTTCTTCTTTGATAAAAAAATATATGGAATTTTTGCCTGACTTTTTTCTTTTGAGAGAAACTTTAATTATGAGTCTTTCTGCACAAGTGTTTGTATTGCCGTGGATTATATTTAAATTTGGTTATTTTAATTTTCTTTCACCAGTTATAAATGTTTTTGTTTTGCCATTTATTCCTTATGCAATGTTGTTTGGATTTTTGAGTGTGATTATTAGTTTTTTTTCTATGTTAATAGGGGACATTGTTGGTTTTTTTGGATATTTAAGCTTAAAAATGGTTATATTTTTTGTTGATATGTTCTCTTATGTGAAAATATTTACCGTAGAAACTTACTTTTTCTCGTGGGTGTTTTTGTTGTTTTATTTCTTTGTATTTTTTAAACTTTATAAATCCAAACTCTGCTAGTACCTTTTCCTTTTGGAATTATTTTAAAAGGTTTTAATGTTCCTACGCGAAACGCATAAGAGATTATTTTTGTTCCTTTCTTAAGTTTTTTTATAAAATGATCTTGGAATTTTTCTAGGGTTTTTGGCGTCATGTAGCAAACTATTGCATTTGCATTGGATAGATTTTGATTAAATAAATTCCCTCTTATCATTTTGCCTTTCCATCCTAATAGTATTTGTTTTAATCGTGCTAAATAATAAATAAACGGATTTATTTCGAATCCTGTGGCTTTTGCTCCGTAGTATTTTTCTGCGTAATGAATAAGTCTTCCGTCTCCTGCTCCTATGTCGTATACAATGTTGCCTTTTTTTATGTCTGAATGCTTAAGAATTTTTTGAGCGGCTTTTTTTGTTGTTGGAACATATGGGCTGTTTCCCAAAAGCGTTAGTCCGAAAGACACAATCAAAAAAATGATTGTGAGAATTACGATAATAAATGTAATTAATTCGATTATCATTAAATTAAATTTATCATCTGATTAGAAGCAGGTCAATTCACCTGGAGGATTATGCTGCAATTTTTATTCTTTCGTGTGTACGTTTTTCTACGAAGGCTTTTGCTCTACGTTGTGCTCGAATTCGGTCTTGTGTCGCCATTATGTCTTCGCCTGGCTTTTTAACTGCAGCTTTTCTTTCTATTTTATCCATAGCTTCTTCTTGGAGATCTTTTGCTATGTCTGCATTCTCTTTATCCTGTAAAACTTTTGCTTCTCGTGCAGATATCATTTTTCCGGATTTGTCTGTGAAGTTTACATCTGCAAATCCTTCTTTTGTTATTAGTTTGCCTTGTTTGTGGTATGTTTCACGTTTCATTTCTTCTCTTTCTTCGTTTGTAAATGAGACTGGGGTGAAATCTAGTTCTTCTATTTTTTCTCCTGTTCCGTCTTCGTTTAAAATATATTCGTCTTCGGCTTCTGCATAAAAATCTTCTGTTAGAGCTCTTTCTATTTCGTCGCTTCTTACTTTGTCCATAGATTCGTCTTCTGCACGATCACGTGCGTCTTCTTTCTTTTGGTGGCGTTCGGTATTTTGTAATGCGCCATCTATATTTAATCCGTATATTTGAGCTTCTTCTAGATCATCTTTGTGTTCTTTTTGTTTTGCAGCTTCTTCAAGTTCTTTATCTACTTCTTTTTCGAACTCTTCTTCTGTTGTGCCTTTTTCTTTTGTCCCAAGTTCTCGTAATTGTTTTGCCGCAGTTTCTATTAAGAATAATATTTGTTTATCGTTTGGATGTGCTTTATTGTAAGCCAAAAGTTCTTCGAGGGCCGACTGTGGATCGTTTTCTGCCATTAGTAGGGTGGCGGCGTCTATTAATTCTAATCTTCCTGGAAGTTGTTCACGTTTTTCTTTTCCTTCTTTTTTGCCAATAGCTTTTTCTGCTCCTTTTAATTTTGCTTTTTCATTCTTCTGTTTTTGAATCTCTGCTTTTAATTCTTTGTGAACTAAAGCTCTTTTTGTCCATCCTTCACTGTCGTATTTTTCTTGCCATTCTTGAATTTCTTTCTCGTCCATTTCGGGGTTTATCTCTTCGAGTGTTTTCAAATCTTTATTGAAAAGGTCTCTACGTTGTTTATAAGCTGCTAGATTTTTGTGTTCTGCTTGAGGAGAATTGTTTGTCAGAATTTTGTACATTTTTTCCAGAGTTTTTAAGTCTCCTGGTTTTTTAGTGTCTGGATTTTTATAATTATTTTCATCCTCAAAAAGTTCTTTGTATCTGTCTTGAGTTTTTTCGCTGATAGTGTTTTCGTCTGCTGCTTTGTCGATTGCTGTATGAGCTGCTTTTATAATCAAGTTTTTGTGAAGTTCATCTTTGTCTTCGGTGTTTTCTACTTGTTGTTTGTGATCTTTTAGGGCTTGTTGTTTTTCCATAAAATCTAAATGCTGGAAGCTATCTATTGCTAGTTTTAAGCCTTCTGGATCGTCTTTATAAATTTCTTCAAGTTCTTTTGCTAAGTTTCCTTCATACTCTACGAGTTTTTTCCAATCGGTGTCTTCTCTTTCTTCGAATGGGGCATTTTTATAATAATCGAGCAGTTTTTTCTTGGATTTTTCACTCATTTTGCGGATTGTTTTTCCGCCGATGTTCATTTTGCTATCCAAATGAGTGAAACTTTCAGATTCTTTTCTGGCAATTTTTTTGGCTTCAGCTATTAGTTTTTCTTGTTCCGCTGGATCTTTTGCGAGGAGAATTGCTTTCATTGTGCTGTCGATCATTTCTTTTGAATAGAACCCGGTATCTTTTTGATGATCTAAGTGTTTTTCCATGTCCTCGGCGTTTTTTCTAAATTCTTGTCTTTCACTTAATCCTTCGGCATTTATGTAATCTGAAGCATCTTCAGGTTTTCGAAGTCCATATTTTGAAAATAATTTCTGTAAACGTCCGTATTCTGCGCGTCGTGGAGCAAGTCCTCCTTGATCTACTACGTCTTTTCCTTCGAGTCTTTTTATAATTGATTTTAAGTTTGCGATTGAAGGTTGTTTCCTTTTTTCTTGTTCGAACCATGCTTTAAATCCAGGGATTTCTTTTTCTCCTATTAAGTGAGCATTATCATCGCAGATTTTATTGAACTGTTCTTGTAGGTCTAATAATCTTTCGTCTTCTGGAGATAATGTTTTTTTCTCTTCTTCTCTTTTTCCGGCTTCTGAGCGTTTCTTTTTTGGAATTTCTTGTATTTCTTCAAGCAGTTGATCCATTTTTTCTGGACTAACAGTGTCTTCTAACTTTTGTCTCCATTCTTTATATTCTGCTAATGTTAAATAACTATCGTGTTTTGATGTGGCAGTGACTAAGTGGTTTAATTCGGCTTCCGCTGCTTGTTTTTTTTGTTCTCTTTGTGCAGCTAATTCTCCAGTTGTGATTTTACCTTCTTTTACAAGCATTCTCTCTCTGTCTGTCATTTTAGGTAAAATAGCTAGATCTGATTTATCTTTTTTCGAATTTTGTTGATCAGAGTTTTCTTGATCTTCTTGTTGATCTAATGGCGGTTTCAAATCTCTATTTTCTGCTAATTCTGGCATTTATTTGATGTTTATAAAAGTCCCCTATAACGAAAGGGGACTTAATATATATAACCTTTTTGCGCCTATGTCAAACTTTAAACTGAACATACCGAAAATCCACAACTTAAGCATAACATGCATCCTTCGGCGATTTGTATATCAGCCCCACATTCAGGACATTTTTTACTAGCTATAATTTCTTTTTTATTTAAAGAAAGGTGAGCTCTGTTTGGTTCTTCTTTTATTACTGGAGGGGGGATTACTTCTTCAAAATTGTTTTCTGAAGATTTTTCTGATTCTTCGGTTTCTGATATGTCTTGAGGAACAACTTCTTTTTCTTCTTTAACTTCTTCTTTTTGAAGGTTTAATACTTGTTCTTGGCGGCTTCCGTCTCTGTAAACTGTGCAGCCTTTTAATTCTGCTTCCCAAGCCATGATATAGCCTTGTTTTACATCTTCGCGGGTTGCGCCATTAGGGAAGTTAATAGTTTTTGAAATGCTATTGTCGACGTGTCTTTGGAATGCAGATTGCATTTTAATATGGTCTTCGGCAGAAATATCCATAGCTGTTACATAGACTTTTCTGATTTCTTCTGGAATTTCTGCAATATGTTGAACAGATCCTGTGCGAAGGATTTCTTTTCTAACGCTATCTTTATTTAAATTTAATTTTTTTAGTTCTTCTTCAAGGTATGGGTTTAAGTACATCAATTTTTGGCCATTCATGACTTCTTTGTAGTATGAAAGTGCAAAGAATGGTTCGATGCCGGAACTGCAGTCTACAAGCATAGAAATTGATCCTGTTGGGGCAACTGTAGTTAATGCTGCGTTTCTGCGTTTGATATTTTTACCTTTTGGTCCGAAGATTGATATTTCCCAGTTTTTAAATACTCCTTTTTCTTTTGCTAATTCCTCTGAATATTTGTGAGCCGCCTCGTTTATAAATCTCATTACGTATTCTCCAGTTTCAAATCCTTTTTGAGAATTGTACGGAATTTTCATTTGATAAAGCATGTCTGCAAATCCCATGATTCCTAATCCAACTCTACGATTATTCTTTGATGTCTTATTTACTTTTTCTACAGGGAAGTCGAGTAAGTCTACTACGTTATCAAGTATTCTTACTGAAACTTCTGTTACATGTTTTAATCTTTGTTCATCAATTTTCCCGTCTTTAACGAATTTCGCGAGGTTTATTGATCCTAAATTACATACGTCTCCATCGTGTAGCCATTGTTCTCCACATGGGTTTGTAGATTCAAGAGATCCTAGTGCTGGAATAGGATTTGCTCTATTTGCGGCGTCTGGAAATAGGACTCCTGGTTCACCATTTCTCCATGCAGCGTTGATGATTTTATCCATTAATTCTGAAGCTGTGATAGTTTCTTCTATTGCTTCGATGAATGCGCCACGAGCATTTCTTATAATTCTTCTTGGTTTCATCTTTAAGTCTTTCCAGTGACACATCCATGGTTCTTTCGAATTGCTTTTTACTTGTTTCATGAATTCATCTGTAAGCGCTACAGAAATGTTGAAATTTACTAAAGATCCTTCTTCCCATTTACATTCGATAAATTCTAAAATATCTGGATGATCAACTCTCATTACGCCCATATTTGCGCCGTGGCGTCCTTGTTGTTTTATTACTCCGAAAGATTCATTGTATGCTTTCATAAAAGATACTGGGCCAGAAGCTACTCCGTGTGTAACTTTTGCTCTTGTTCCTGCTGGACGAAGAATATGCCAAGGAAAGCCAAGTCCTGATCCTGCTTGTTGAAGAAGTGCGGCTTGTTTAAGAGTTTCAAAAATTCCTATCATGCTGTCTTCTGGATGAAGAACGATACAGTTTGCAACTAAGCGAGTTTCTCCACCTGCATTTGCAAGGGTTCGACCTGCTGGAAGAAATTCGAAACGTGACATTATGTCGTAAAAATCTTTTTTGCAATTTTCAATTTCTTCTTCTGATTTTCCATAATCTTTTTCTACTTTAGCTATTGCTGAAGCAACATTTGCAAGTCTCTCTTCTGGAGATTCTGTTATTTCTCCTTTTTCGTCTCTGTTTAAATATCTTCCTGCTAGAACTCTTAAAGCATTTATTGAAAATGGTAATTTTGTTTGTTTGCCGCTTAAAATCCCTGCTTCTGTAGCTCTTATTTGTTTGTGTTGTTCACGATAAATAATGTATGCCTTTGCAGTTTGTGCATGTCCGCCTTCAATTAAAATTTTCTCAACTAAATCTTGGATTTGTTCTACAGAAGGAATGTTTGAATCGTCTTTATAAAAAACTTCTAATACTGCTGCGACTTGATTTGAAATTTGTTGAGCAAGTTCTTTATCTTTTCCTCCCACAGATTTTGCGGCCTTCCAAATGGCTTCAGTTATCTTTGCTTGGTCAAAATCTGTAATCGTACCGTTACGTTTTTTAATTTTTTTTATAGGGGACATAGAAAAGGGGTTTATATTTTGGTTGATTTTTCTAAATGTTGAATTTTTCGCAGAGATGAGGGGAAATCCCACGAATAGTGGTATGTTTTTAGCCGACATACAACATATAGTGGGTGCTTTAAATACTATCAAAATGTTTTTCGAAAATGAAGGGGAAGTAAGGAAAAGAAGTTGACAGTCCAAAATCTTGGATTCGGCGAAATATTTGGCCTAAAAAATAATGGCTTTTTGGTGGGGAAAAATTGAAAATGGGTTCCTATGCTTGCAAAGATGTGTTAATTGTTTCCGCGAATTCTTTTGATGCGGATGGACCGTTGCCGGTGATAACTATTCCATCTTTTTCTACACTTCTTCCTGTATATAATGCGCCGTTTGATTTTACGTTATCTGCTTCATCTTCGTAGCATGTGCATGTTATTCCGTTTAAAATTCCTGCATTTGCGAGGATTGATGGAGCAGAACAGATTGCGCAGGTGAGCTTTCCTGCGTCATAAAATTTGTGAACAAGATTAAATGCTGGTTCGTAGTTGAAATAGTCGTGGCATCCTGGGCCACCTATGAATATTATTGCTTCATAATTTTCTGGTTCGACGTCTTTGATTAACATGTCTGCGTCGGTGTGTCCGCCAAGTGATCCTTTTGCTGGAATTGTGGTGCAAGCTGTAGTGATAATGTGGCCAGCTTTATCGAGAACTTCTTTAGTGTCGTTGTATTCTGTGTCTTGGTATCCTTCGGCTGCGATGACTATTAAGATGTTTGCCATAGAAACGAGGGTTAAAATTTCTCTGGAAGTATTATAGCAATTTTTTCACAATTTTCGGAAGAGTTTTGAGGATGTAGGA
>Ga0172371_10011416_pt1 | contig 11842 bp, 9 predicted proteins | sample Lak12m_FD_114543 | JGI IMG/M metagenome (GOLD analysis project Ga0172371, IMG submission 114543) | Freshwater microbial communities from Kabuno Bay, South-Kivu, Congo - kab_022012_12m | ecosystem: Environmental > Aquatic > Freshwater > Lake | place: Democratic Republic of the Congo: South-Kivu...
CAAAGAAAGAGAGTATAAAAGAAAGGATTAACTAAAATGGGAAAAATTGTTGGAATAGATCTTGGAACTACTAACTCAGTAGTTGCGGTGATGGAGGCAGGAAGGCCGAAGGTTATTCCTGCTGCCGACACTGGACGGAACATAACCCCCTCAGTTGTTGAGCCGGAGAAAAATCTTGTTGGGGACGTTGCAAAAAGGCAGATGATTTTAAACCCCAAGAATACAATTTACTCAATCAAAAGGCTAATAGGAAGAAGGGCGGATGATGTAGAAGTTGATAGAAGTAAGAAAATGGTTCCTTATGAAATTAAGGGTGGAAAAGATGGGGGAGCAGTTGTTGATGTAGAAGGTAAAAATTATACTCCACAAGAAATTTCTGCAAGAACACTGATGAAGTTGAAAAAGGATGCAGAGGCCTACCTTGGGGAGAAGGTTGAGCAGGCTGTAATTACAGTACCGGCGTATTTTGATGATTCTCAAAGACAGGCCACAAAACAAGCGGGAGAAATTGCAGGGCTTAAAGTAGAAAGAATAATTAATGAGCCGACAGCTGCCGCGCTTGCGTATGGACTCGACAAGAAAAATGCTCACAAGATTGCAGTTTATGACTTGGGTGGAGGAACCTTTGATATATCAGTATTGGAACTTGGAGATGGGGTGTTTGAAGTCAAAGCCACAAACGGTGATACCCACCTTGGGGGAGATGATTTTGATGAAGTGATAGTAGACTGGATTACTTCTGAATTTAAGAAGGACAACTCGGTTGATCTAAAATCAGATAAACAAGCTCTTCAAAGGGTTAGGGATGCTGCAGAAAAAGCCAAAATTGAGTTGTCCGCAGCCAATGAGATAGAAATAAACCAGCCCTATATAACCCAAAAAGATGGCCAGCCACTTCATCTAACACTTAAACTCACAAGAGCAAAGCTTGAGAGTTTGGTTGATGATCTTATTCAAAAAACTATGAAGCCGGTTGAGGCTTGTCTAAAAGATGCAAAGTTAGACGCCCACAATATTGATGAGATTATTTTGGTTGGGGGAATGACCAGAATGCCGAAAGTAATTGAGACAGTCAAAAACTTCTTTGGAAAAGAACCTAATAAGAGTGTAAATCCGGATGAGGTGGTGGCAATTGGTGCAGCGATTCAGGCAGGAGTATTGGGAGGAGAAGTCAAAGACATCCTTCTTCTTGATGTGACTCCCCTAACTTTAGCAATTGAAACTTTAGGAGGGGTAGCAACACCAATGATTCCCAGAAACACTACAGTTCCAACATCAAAAACTGAAGTTTTCTCAACGGCAGCTGATAATCAGACTCAAGTTGAGATTCACGTTACTCAAGGGGAAAGACCTATGTGTGCTGATAACAAATCCCTAGGAAGGTTTATTCTTGATGGAATTCCTCCAGCTCCAAGAGGTGTGCCACAAGTTGAGGTTACCTTTGATATTGATGCCTCAGGAATTTTAAAAGTAACAGCAAAAGATAAGGCAACAAGTAAGACTCAAAACATAACTATAACTGGGGCGGTCGGATTATCTGACGACGAGATTAAAAGGATGCAGGAGGAGGCAGAGAAACATAAAGATGAGGACAAGAAAAAAGCTGAGATAGTTGAGACTAAAAATAAAGCGGATTCGTTAGTTGCGGCTGCTGAAAAAGCCCTTAAAGATGGTGGAGATAAGGTACCAGAAGATGTGAAGACTAAGGTTGAAGAAAAAATAAAAGCAGTAAAAGATGTACTTGGTAACGAAAATAAGGATGAGATTGAGAAAGCAACTAATGAGCTTTCTGAGGAGCTTCAAAAAATCGGACAGGCCATGTATGGCCAACAAACACCTCCTTCAGGAGAGCCAGTAAAAAGTGAGGAAAAAGAAGAAAAAAAGGGGGAGAAAAATAAAAAAGAAGAAAAGGTTGAAGAAGGTGAAGTTGTAGAATAATCAACGTGAGAAACAACGTATTTGGTGCCCCTTTTTCTCTTCTAAAAAGTAGAATTGACGGAGTGCGCTCTCTCCAAAAACAACCCTTTAACTAAGAAAGATATTTATGTCTACAAAAGCAGATTATTATGATATTTTAGGAATTACAAAAACAGCTTCAGCTGATGAAATCAAAAAGGCATATCGCAAGCAAGCTTTAGAGTGGCACCCCGATAGACATAAAGATGAGAAGGAAGTTGCAGAAAAACGTTTCAAAGAAATAAACGAGGCTTATCAGGTTCTATCGGATACTCAAAAGCGTGCAGCCTACGATCAGTTTGGACATGATGCTTTTGCTCCTGGGGGCGGAATGGGGCAGGGTTTCCCAGGTGGGGGTGGGGGTCCATTCGGACAAACAGGAAGGCAGGGGCCTTTTACCTATTCATATTATTCTACTGGTGGAGGAGCAAACCCATTTGGAAACTTTGATTTTGGAGATCCATTCGATATTTTTGAGCAATTTTTTGGTGGTGGTAATCCTTTCGGAGGGACGACAAGACAGATTCCTAGATATGGAATTGCAATAGAATTTATGGAGTCAGTTAAAGGTGTAACCAAAGAAGTTGAAGTTGAGGGTAAGAGAAGAAAAATAAAAATCCCTGCCGGAGTAGATGAGGGGTCGCGTATTAATTTTGGAGACTTTATGCTTTCGGTTAATATCAAACCTCACCCAGCATTTGAAAGAGAGGGATTAGATGTTCATGTTAGAATCAATATACCAATTTCGTTGGCCATTTTGGGTGGGGAGATCAAAGTACCGACTGTGGAAGGCGACGTAAAAATAAGGGTGCGTGTTGGAACTCAATCGGGAACAGTAATTAGACTCAGAGGTGAAGGTATAGTTTCCCCTCAGAGCAGGCAAAAAGGGGACGAATATGTTCACATTAATGTAGTGATACCTGAAAAACTGACAAGGGAGCAGAAGAAAATAGTAGAAGAGCTGAAAGAAATTAACCTTTAGTTGTTTGACTTCCAGATTCAACTGCGCTAAACTATGAAGCGTAATAGAGTTTGATGTTTTTGGTGGGGAGACCCACCAATTTTATTAACAAGGACTATGAATACACCAAGAACAGAATTTGCACAGGCACTAAAGGCAATAGCTGCTGAGAGAGATCTTGATCCTTCTGTAATTATTGACACAATTAAACAAGCGATAATCGCAGCTTACAGGAGAGACGCAAAAGAACGAGGAGAAGAAACTGAGGGATTTGAATTTGATGTAGAAATTGATCCAGGAAGTGGAGAGGCAAAAGTCTTTTCTTGGCCGGAAGGTAAGACTAAAGAACGTAAAGAAGTAACCCCCCCGGGATTTGGAAGGATTGCCGCCCAAACTGCGAAGCAAGTAATTCACCAAAAAATTAGAGAAGCCGAAAAGTCTTCAATAATGGATGAGTTCGGTGGAAGAGCGGGGTCTTTGGTTTCTGGCCTAGTTCTCCGATTTGATGGTCCAAACGTGCGTGTTGATTTAGGAAGGACCGAAGCAACGATGCCTGCTGAAGAAAGAATAGCAACCGAGAGACTGTCCCTAAATCAAAGGGCGACGTTTTTATTAAAAAATATTATAGAAACCCCAAGAGGGAAGGAAATAATTCTTTCCCGTTCGGATCCTGAGTTTGTCAAGAAACTTTTTGCTAGAGAAGTTCCAGAAATTGGCTCTGGAAACGTGGAAATAAAATCGATTACTAGAGAAGCTGGAGTAAGGACGAAGATGACAGTGTTTTCAAACCAACAGGGGGTTGATCCGGTTGGTTCTTGTGTCGGCCAAAAGGGTGTAAGAGTCCAAGCTGTTACTAACGAGTTGGGAGGAGAAAGAGTAGATATTATTCCTTGGACAGATGATGTAGCAGAACTAGTTAAACTTTCTTTAGCGCCAGCTGAAGGTGCTGAGGTGGAGATTTCTAAAGATGGTAAGACAGCAAAAGTGCGAGTGCCCGAAGACCAACTATCTTATGCAATAGGAAGAGATGGCCAAAATGCAAGGCTGGCCGCGAAACTAACTAACATAAGAATTGAAGTTGAAGGAATTCCCTCTGAAAAACCGAAAGAAGAGAAGGAGAAGACTGAAGAGAAAAAAACTGAAGAAGAGGTAACCCCTTCTGTGGAACCAGCGATAGAACAACCAGTAGAGCTAGAGAAAAAAGAAGAAATAAAATTGGAAGAGAAAGTAGAAGAAGTTAGTCCTGAAGAGACTCCTATTAAAAAGGAGAGCTCGGAGCCGGCAGAAAACTAAAGTTTATAGTCTCATGTTAAATATAACTTTTCTTTCCTAAAAAACAGCTTCGAGAAGATCTTCAGAAATTATTAAGGAATATATTATGGAAAATGTATTAGGAAGACCTCCAATTGTTGTTGTTTTGGGCCATGTTGATCATGGAAAAACTTCACTACTTGATGCAATTAGAAAGACTAATGTTGCCCAAAAGGAAGCTGGGGGAATAACCCAAAAGATTGGAGCTTCGGTAGTTACAGCAAAAGATGGTAAAAAAATTACCTTTATAGATACTCCAGGTCACGCTGCTTTTTCAAAAATGAGAAGCCAGGGAGCAAAGGTAGCGGACATTGCAATTTTGGTAGTCGCTGCGGACGATGGGGTAAAGCCACAAACTAGAGAAGCGATAGAACATATTAAGCTAGCAGGGATTCCCTATATTGTTGCTATTACTAAGATTGATTCGGGATCTGCAAATGTTGAGGAAGCACTAAACCAACTTGGGAACGAGGGGGTACTTCTCGAAAAAAAAGGCGGGGATACTCCATGGATCGAGGTATCGGCAAAAGAAGGCAGAGGAATAAAAGAATTATTGGAGCTTATATCCCTCTTGGCTGATGTTAGTGACATAAAAGAAGGTTCTAAGGGGAATGTGGAGGCAGTAATTATTGAGTCCTCAAAGGAAAAATTTGGGTGTGTCGCAAATATTATTGTTAGGGAAGGCACTCTTAGGGTTGGAGATGTAATATATACAGATTTAGGCGCATGTAAGATAAGAAGCTTAGTAAGTGAGGAAGGAGCGGTAAAGGAAGTGGGTCCAGGCTTACCCGCTCAGGTTTCTGGATTTGAAACAGTCCCCTCTGTTGGGTCATTAATAAGAAGTGAAAGTTTAGTAACCAATTTGGACAGTGTCTCAAGGCAGCAATCTCAGATTGCAAAACTTGCTGATGACGAAACAGGCATTTTTATTAAAGCCTCAAACGCAGGTACCCTAGAAGCGGTTTTAGGCAACCTTCCCGAAAAAGTGGTGGTGGTTGAATCTGGAATAGGGGAGGTTAATGAATCTGATATTCTCTCTGCAAAATCCAATAATTTGGTTGGAATATTCGTTTTTGAATCAAAAGTGCCAGTTCATGTTACTAAACTAGCTGAAGCAGAGGGTGTAAAAATATATGAATTTAAGATCATTTATGAACTTTTTGAAAAACTGGAAGAGATTGTTAAAAAGGGTAAAGTTGAACAGTTGGGTAAAGCAGAAATCATTGCCAGTTTTCCTTTTGATAATAAAAAAGTTGCCGGTTGTAAAATTGTACAGGGAAGGGTAGGTAAAGCGGATCAACTAGTTTTGATGAGGGGCGAGAAAGAATTGGGGAAAATACGAATTCTATCGATCAAGAAGCAAAAAACTGAAGTTTCTGAAGCTAAACAGGGCGAAGAATTGGGAATACTTTTTGTTCCCCAACTTGATTTTACTATAGGAGATGTTATACTAGCGCAGAGTAAATAAGGGGCCAAAGATATGCTCCTTTAAGTATATAAAGTGGATAATACATTCAAATCATATATAGATTCTGCTCAATCAATCCTAGTTCTTCTTCCCACAAAACCAAGTTTTGATGAGGTTGCGTCTGGGCTGGGAATCTATTTGACCCTCAGTAATTCGAAAAGTGTTTCAATAAGTTGTCCATCCCCCATGCTTGTTGAGTTTAATAGATTAGTGGGGGTTAACAAGATATCTTCAGATTTTGGTAACAAAAACCTGGTAATAAGATTTAAAGATTACCAGGCTACTGATATAGATAGGGTTAGCTACGATGTAGATGGTGGAGAGTTTAAATTAAGTGTAATTCCCAAAAGTGGTATTAATGCTCCAGTAAAAGATCAGATAGAGCTTTCCTACTCAGGAATCTCTGTAGATACAGTGATTTTGGTTGGAGGAGCGGCTGATACTGACTTTCCAGCAATTTCTTCAAAGGATTTTTCCGGCGCTAAGTTCGTTCATTGTGGTAAAAAAACACTTACAGTAAACGGAGTTTCACAAATAATCTCCTTTGCAAGACCAACTTCGTCGGTTTCCGAACTGGTAACCTATTTAGTAAAAGAAAGCGTCTATCCAGTTGACCCTGATATTGCAACTAACCTGCTTCTTGGAGTTGATATAGGAAGTGAAGGCCTTACTTCTTCGGCAGTAACAGCTGATACGTTCCAAATAGTTGCAGATTTAATGAGAGCTGGAGGTAGAAGACAACAAGAGGGGCTTGTTAAGGAAGCTTTTCCTCCTGGGTCTATCCCTGGAGAAACACCTCGAGTACATGAACAAGTAGTACAATCTGTAGACCAACCAACTCAGGAACAGCCAGAAGACACGACTCCCCCTAACGATTGGTTGACCCCCAAGATATATAAAGGGACATCTGTGAGTTAAGTGTTTCAAAATCAATAAGTTTGTGATATCATACCTGGAATGTATTCAATGTTTACCGCATAGCGGTTTACTTTGATAAACAAGAAATATGGCATTAACCTCGGAAGAAAAACAGAAGATTATCAAAGGTTTTGCCCGCGAGAAGTCAGATACAGGATCTCCTGAGGTTCAGATAGCACTTCTTTCGGCACAAATTGATAAATTAGTAGCTCATCTTAAGGATCATGCTAATGACATTCATTCAAGACGTGGACTTCTGTCCATGGTTGCCAAAAGAAGAAGATTATTAACCTATCTTCGTAAGCGAGATGAGGAAAGATATAAAAACCTCACTAAAGAACTAAAGTTAGAGAAATAAATAAAAATTAAGGATAAATAGATTAATGAAAAAAATTGAGAAGAGTATTGAGTTGGGTGGTAGAAAACTTACCATTTCCACAGGAATATTTGCAGAACAGGCTACCTCGGCAGTAGTTGCTTCGTATGGTGAAACTGTGGTGTTGGCAACAATAGTCGCGGCCCCGATTAAAGTAGACCTTGGTTATTTTCCTTTGTCAGTGGATTATCAGGAAAAACTTTACGCAGGTGGAAGAATTAAAGGCAGTAGATGGGTAAAAAGAGAGGGTAAACCTACTGACGAAGAAGTCCTAACAGGTAGACTGATTGATAGGTCCATTAGACCTCTTTTCCCCTCCACCTATAAAAAGGAAGTACAAGTAGTAATTACAGTTTTATCTGTTGATATGGAGAACGACCCGAGTATCTTGTCGGCAATTGCTGTATGTGCTGCTCTTCACGCTTCTCCAATTCCTTGGCAGGGGCCCGTTTCAATTTTGAGAATAGGTAAAGTTGGAGATAAATTGGTGGTTAATCCAAAAGTTTCCGAGATGGGATCTCAAGAGATTGATTTGGTAGTGTCTCAAACTCCAGAGTCAGTGGTAATGCTTGAGGCAGGAGCTAATGAAGCTTCTGAGGCCACAATTCTTGAAGGAATAGAACTGGCAAAGAGTGAATCAAAAGCGGTGTTTGAACTTATGGATAGTTTTGCAAAAGAGGTTGGGGCTAAGAAAGAGGATTCTGGAAAAGAACTAGTTACTGAAGAAATAAAATCCAAAGTTAAAAAACTTGTAGAAAAAGACTTGGAAGAAATTATTGAAGGCTGGGCGACGCATGAGGGAGGATCAGTATTAGAGGAAACAAAGAAGGCATTGATAGAAAACCTGCCTGAAGAGAAGCCGGACTTAGTTGCTGCTGCATTCGAAAAAATTCTTAAAGCGAAAGTAAGAGAATTAATTCTATCTGGGAAACGCCCTGATGGACGAGGAACTGACGAGATTAGAAAATTGCAGCACGAAGTTGCGGTTCTTCCCAGGACTCATGGTAGTGCAATTTTTGCACGAGGCCAAACCCAGGTGTTATCGATAGCTACCCTCGGGGCTCCTTCATTAGGACAGCTTATTGAGTCGGCAGAAGGTGAGGAATCAAAACATTATATGCATCACTATGTGATGCCCCCTTATGCAACGGGAGAGACTGGTAGGATTGGAATGCCCTCAAGAAGAGAGATTGGACACGGTGCTTTAGCTGAGAGAGCTCTTATGCCTGTACTTCCTTCCGAGGAAGAATTTCCGTACGCAATTAGAGTCGTATCTGAAGTTATGAGCTCAAATGGCTCTACTTCTATGGCATCAACATGTGGGTCAACCCTTGCTTTAATGGATGCTGGTGTTCCCTTAAAATCGCCAGTTTCAGGAATCGCGATGGGTTTGGTTATGGAAAGCGCAAAGAAGTACTCGGTTCTAACAGATATTATAGGAGTTGAGGACTTTATGGGCGATATGGATTTTAAAGTAACAGGGACAGAAAAAGGGGTAACAGCAATCCAAATGGATGTAAAAACTCTTACTCTAAATTCAGATATATTAAAAGATGCTTTATCAAAAGCAAAAGAGGCGAGATTGTCTATTCTTAAGGCTATGTTAAAGGTAATTTCTGAACCCAGAAAAACAGTTTCAGCACACGCTCCTAAGATAAAGATGATAAAAATTCCTGTTGAAAAGATAGGGGAGATAATAGGACCAGGAGGAAGAACTATAAAAGGTCTAATTGCCGAAACTGGAGCCCAAATCGAAGTTGAGGATGATGGAACTATAAATATTTCTGGACTTTCGGATGAGAATGTTACAAAAGCATACGAAAAAATCGAGCTTATGATAAAAGAGGTTGTCGCAGGAGAGATTTACGAAGGAGAAGTTAAAAGAATTGAATCCTTTGGGGCATTTATAGAAATTCTTCCGGGAAGAGATGGAATGGTACATGTTTCTGATATGTCCCAGGATTATGTGAAGGATGCTCATGATGTGGTATCAATCGGAGACAAAGTTCAGGTCAGAGTAAAGGAGATAGACAATTTGGGAAGGATTAACCTTTCAATGCTTCTTGATCCTGCGGCTGATGCGGCAAAAGCGGAGAGAAGGAGTGGGAATGGTGGAGGAGAAAGCCACAGTGGCGGAAGGAGTTTCTCTGGAGGACGCGGAGGATACCAAGGAAGAAGCGGGGGGTTTGGGGGTAGAAGCAGAGATACTAGGGGAGGTAGAGACCCAAGAAGAAGTTTTGATAAATCAAGAACATCTGGACCTCACTTTCCAACCAGTAGATTGGTTGAGCAGGACAAAGGGAACTTCTAAAGACACTTTCTTCTTATTGCACACTGCGCTAAACTTAGACTCATATGGCAGAATCAGGTATTGGTCAAAAAGACTTGGCTGTTCTCTTAGAGAGAGTAAACAAGAATACTCTCCCGGATCCACTAAAGGAAACAATAGTAATAAGGCTTGAGCAGCTTGAAAAGCTGGTTGATTCACAAGCATTCCTTCCAGAATACGATAGGGTTTCAAAATACATTGAGTGGGTAATCAAAGTTCCTTGGGAAAAGAAAACCCAGGATAATCTGGATTTGGAGAATGCTAAAAAAGTACTAGAGTCTCATCATTATGGATTGGCAGAGATTAAAGACAGGGTTTTAGAATATATGTCTGTTATGAAGTTGAAGACAGAAAAAGGCGAGGCGGAAGAAATTGGGCGTGCCCCAATACTTTTTTTTGTGGGTCTAGTGGGAACTGGAAAGACAACAATTGCTCCATCTATAGCTGAGGCTATGGGAAGGAAGTTTGCCAGAATTCCTTTTGGGGGAATGGGAGATCCGCTTGATTTAAGAGGTCTATCAAAACTCCATGCTGAAGCAGAACCGGGGAAAGTAATTAAGGCTCTGGTTGATACACAGAGCAAAAACCCAGTGATACTCCTTGATGAAATTGATAGGGTAACTGATGAAGGGAGAGCATCTATTATGGGAGTATTGGTAGAACTGTTGGATCCTAAACAGAACCATTCATTTGTTGACCACTATATTGATTATCCTGTAGATCTATCTCAGGTATTATTTATTGCAACTGCAAACAATACTCACTCGATTGCAACGGCCGTTATGGATAGGTTGGAACCTATTTCGATGCCATCATATTCTGATCAAGAGAAAATTATAATCGGACAAAAATATGTTCTGCCACAAAAGCTAGCTATGGCAGGGATCCCTGAAAATTCACTTGTAATTAACGATGCTGTTTGGGCACAAGTGGTCAGACCTCTAGGGTACGATGCTGGAATAAGAACTTTGGAAAGAACTATAGATGGGGTAGTGCGTAAAGTAGCGAGATTGATAGTTGAAGGAAAAGTTAAGTCAGTTGATCTAACTCCAGAAAATATTAAGGAATATTTGCCTCAATAGAGTAAAAATTTTCGTAAAATATCTGGAAAGTGGCGGGGTAATTATGTGACCTTTTAGCTTCTTGATTACTTTTTAACTGAGAATGATAATCTAGGGTGTGGATAAGGCGATACAGTTAGAGGCTTTAAAACAAAAAGCTATATCTAATAAAACACTTCCCTTAAAAAGCGGAGCAACCAATTTAGTTTTCGGAGTTGGTAATCCCGAGGCTGAAATATTATTGTGCGGCGAAGGGCCGGGGTATTGGGAGGATATAAAAGCAGAACCTTTTGTAGGAAATGCAGGACTCCTATTAAATAAATTACTTTTATCAATCGGAATTAAGCGTGAAGATGTATATATTACTAATGTCGTAATGTATAGACCTCCTGATAATCGTGATCCTGAACAGTCAGAAATAGATGCTTTTGCGCCTTATTTGGATGAGATTATCGATATAGTGTCTCCTAAAATTATTGTTACCTTGGGACGTTTTTCGATGGCCAAATTTATTCCTGGAGCGTATATTTCGTCGATTCATGGAAAACCTATGGAGATTGGTTGGAAGGGTAAATTATTTACTATTGTGCCGATGTACCACCCTGCCGCTGCTTTAAGAAATGGAGATATTATGTTCAAAATTAAAAAAGATTTTTCAGATCTTCCAAGGATTTTGGAAGAGACTAAAAAAGTAAAAACTGATACTATAAATGTAGAAGAAAAGAAAGAAGAAACAAAACAAGAAAGTTTGTTTTAAATATTGTGTTCAAGTTTATTGCTTTATCAGGAACGACAGGGGTAACCGAAAACCTGTATATCTATGAGTATGGAGATGACATGCTGGTAGTTGATTGTGGTGTGGGTTTCCCCGAGCCGGAAATGTTTGGAGTTGATCTTGTAATTCCTGATTTCACCTATATAAAAGAAAATAAACATAAACTCCGTGGGATACTGATTTCTCATGGTCATGAAGATCATTTGGGCGCACTCCCCTTTTTGCTAAAGGAAGTTAAGGCTCCAATTTATTCAACTAAATTGGTATCTGGGTTTATCCAAGACAAGTTCTCAGATTATAAAATGAGTGGGGTTAACTTTAATGTATTTGATCCCGAAAAAGATGTTTTGTCTCTTGGAGTATTCAAAGTCACTCCTTTTAGAGTTTCTCACTCTGTTCCTGACGGAGTAGGTTTTTGTATTGATACTCCAGAAGGAAAAGTTTTCCATGTGGCTGATTTTAAATTTGACTGGACTCCTGTTGACGGAAAACCGTTTGATATAGCAAAAGCTGCAATTTTGGCATCAGGCGAAACGTTGGCTTTAGCCTGTGATTGTTTAGGGTCAACTAATATTGGCTATACAGAAAGCGAGAAGGAACTAGAAAAAAGAATAGAGTCAACTGCTATGGACGCAACTGGGCAAATCTTTTTTACTACAATTTCCTCAAATATTTCAAGAATAAAAC
>Ga0172371_10011418_pt1 | contig 11841 bp, 11 predicted proteins | sample Lak12m_FD_114543 | JGI IMG/M metagenome (GOLD analysis project Ga0172371, IMG submission 114543) | Freshwater microbial communities from Kabuno Bay, South-Kivu, Congo - kab_022012_12m | ecosystem: Environmental > Aquatic > Freshwater > Lake | place: Democratic Republic of the Congo: South-Kivu...
GTGGTGTACATCCAGGTCTTGTTGTACTGGCCGGGCCAGAAATCGAAGTACTGCGTGGCGTGGAACGCGCCCTTGGAGTCGGCGTAGTTGGTCGAGTACCTGTGGAAGTCGCTGTCGTTGACGATCCACCGGCTGCGGCCCTCGCCGAGGAGCGAGTCCCAGAGACCGCCGACCTTGGCGACCATCCAGTCGGCGCCGCCGCAGGTGCGCGCCCGCTCCTCGACGGTCTTGTCGTCGAAGGTGTAGTCGTAGCCGCCGCGGCCGATGAGGTCGGGCTGGTGACCGGGCAGGCCCTCCATGCCGAAACAGACCTCGGGGGCGGTGTCGTTGAGCGCGCGGAACTCGCCGACGTGCCACTGCTGCGCCCTGGACGGGTGGTTGACCAGCATGTGGGCGTCACTGCTGTAGGTGTCGTCCAGCCACTTGACCGCGGCCAGCATGTCGGCCTGGGTCTGGTGCGTCTTGTCCATGGAGACGGCGGGGACGTCGATCACCTTGACCGGGTTGCCGGCGGTGTCGGTCTCGTTGTGCGAGACCTCCTTCTGGGCCTCGTTGGCGCGGCTGAGGTCGAAGTCCTTCTCGTCGAAGCGGTACTCGTGCACACCGCTGCCGTAGGGCTCGTTACCGGCGCCGACGATGCCCACGCTCGCGTGCTCGTGGGTCGGGACGCTTCACTCGTACCCCTGGATGATCTCTTTCTCAGGGTGGATCGCGCGGGCATCCAGGATGATGGGGAACGAGGAGTCGGTGAGCGTCATCCACCGCCACACGGGAGCGACGCACGAGGTCAGGCCGGTCGGGACGTTAGCGTGCCGGCCGCCGTGCTCCGAGTTGGCGGAGTAGTCGAGGCCGTACATCTCGAAGGCGTTGCGCAGCACCTCGTCCTGGGTGTTCTTGCCGTCGGTGAGGTACGTGTGTGTGCAGGTCGCCGGCCAGCCACCTGCCGGTGGTCGTGGCCTTCTTGACGGCTGCGCCCGCCGAGGCGGCCAGCATCAGGGTGATCGTGGCCGCGGCCACCGCGAAGACCACCGTGCGCCGCGACCTCCTCGTGCGTCGGTTCCTCATCGCCTGCTGTCTCCTGTCACGGGTCAAGGCACCGCCTCCGGCTGCGCCTTCGGCGAGTCTTGTCCGCCCCCGTCAGCCGCTGGCGAAGCGGCGAAGAGACGCGGGTGAGCTTCGCGTGAGAGCCGGGCGCGAGGGACCTGAGCGGCGGGTGAAGGCCCGCACAGCAGCGCCCCGCCTCAGGCCAGGATGGCCTCGTACGCGACGCGCCAGTCCCCGAAGTCGTCGAACACATAGTCGGGATGGTGGGCGGCGAGGTCGTCCACCCCGTGCCTGCCGGTGGCCACGGCGATGGCCTTCACGCCGAGGGCGGCGCCGCACTCGACGTCGGCCGGCGTGTCGCCGATCACGGCGACCTGCTTGCCGGCGAAGCGGCGCCCGGTCAAGTGCTCCGCCCGCGCCACGGCGACCGCCGGCAGGTCGGGCCGGAACCCCGAGTCCGAACCGAAGGCGGCCACCTCGAACAGCGGCCACAGCCCGGTCGGCTGGAGCTTGATGCGGGCGCCGGCCTCGACGTTCCCGGTGAGCAGGCCGAGGGTGACACGTTCGTCGGCCGCCAGCGCCCGCACAAGCTCCTCGATGCCCGGCAGGACCTCGATGCGCCCGCGCGCGACCTCGTCGCGCAGCAGCTCCACGTAGTGGTCGATGCACTCCTGCACGCGCGCGTCGATGAGGTCGGCCGGGGTGCCGAACTGCTCCGCCAGGTCGTGCACCACCTGCGGCTGCGTCTCGCCCTCGTAGCGGCCGACCGCGGCCTCCGGGTCGGCCGCGCCCCACAGACCGGCGAGGTCGCTGATGATGCCCGGGTCGGTGCGCCCGTGGAAGCTGTAGTCGCCGAGCTCGCCGTCGACCCCGTAGACGTCGCGGATGGCCCGCATGATGGCGCGTCCGCCGGCGCCGTGCGCGTCGATCAGGGTGCAGTCGATGTCGAAGAGGGCGAGGCGGTGCATGCCGGGGGAGTATACCGGGGAGGCGAGCCCGCTTCCGTCACGGTGCGCGGGCCGGGTGGTCACGCGATGGGCCCGAGGGCCTCCGCAGCGGGCCGCCGGACGGCGGCGGCGCGGCTCGGTCGCCGCTCGGCGGCTTGCCGCCGTGGCACGGGCATCCGGCGAGCTGCCCGAACCCGCCCTTGTGACACGTCCCGCAGCTGATCTGCCCGTGCTTGCCGGTGAGCCTGCCGCCCGGATGCGCCCCGCCCTTGCCGCCGCTCCAGCTCATCAGACCGTGGCAGTCGGCGCGGTCGCCGTGCGGCGGCTTGTGGCAGTAGCCGCAGTCCTTCGGCCCGTCGGTGTGACACGAGAAGCACGAGGGCATGGAGTTGGCCGGCGGCGCCGTGACCCCCGGCGCCCCCTCGTGCGTGAGCGAGGCGTGGCAGGCGATGCACAGCTGCTTCAGGTGTCCCTCACTGCCGTGCTGGAAGGCGACGGGCGCCGGACTCCCCAGCGTGATGTCCCCGGAAGTCTGCCCCGTGGTGTGGCAGCCGCCGCGCTGGCACGACGAGTTCGGCACGTGCCTCGTGACCTTGATCGGTACCTTCACCTGGCCGGTCACGGGCACCCACACCTCGCGCGAAGCGGAGAGCCTGGTCTCGACGAAGTTCACCGCGCCGGGCGGGATGTGACACTGCACGCAGGGGGTGCCGCTGTGGGCGGACTTCTCCCAGGTGTCGCGGTACGGCCCCATCTCGCGGCAATCGGTGCCGCAGCTCCGGTCGCTCTCGGTGGACTTCGCGGCGACGGCGGCGCCGGCGATGAGCAGCGCGAGGACGACGACGACCGCGATGACGATCGCCTTCCACCAGCGCGACCACCAGGAACGGCGCGGTCGTGCTCCCAAAGCAGGCTCATCGTGCTCCCCTGAGCCGCCGGCGCCCTCAGGCCGGCGACCCTGGTCCTCGTGCGATTGTGCTCCGCCATCCGGCGGAGACAGGCGTGCTGCCGTCAGGCGCCGTGCCCTTTGAGCAGCAGCAGCGGGACGTCGCTGTTGTGGCGGATGTGGTCGGCCACGCTACCCAGCACGATGCGCTTCGCCCAGCCGTGCCCGTGCGTGGCCATGGCGATGAGATCGGGCTTGAGCTCCTGCGCCTGCGCCAGGATGACCTCCGCGGGCTCGCCGTGCGCGATGAGCGTGCGCACGGGCACGCCGCGGCTGCGCAGCAACTCCGCCGCGCGCTCCAGGTCGGCCTCCGCGTCCTCCAGCTCGCAGGCGCGCTCGTCGCGCGTGTGGTAGTGGGCCACGCGGAGCAGCACCACTTCGGCGCCCGCGCACGGCGCCAGGCGGGCGACGTGCTCGAGCACGGGGGCGTCGGTCTCCGTGCCCTCCACCGGCACGAGGATGCGGTCGTACACGCCCATGCGCCTCAGCCTCCCAGGAACGTGGTGTACAGCAGGAACACGTTCAACCCGATGATCAGCGCCGCCACGAGCACGCCGACCAGTGAAGTGACGGTACCCGTGCGCTCGCCCCCCATCACGCGCCGCGAGCGGCTCAGCCAGAGCAGCGGGATGATCGTGAACGGCAGCTGCAGGCTGAGGATCACCTGGCTGACGATGAGCGCCATGTATGCATCCAGGCCGACGGCGATGAGCACCATGGCGGGCAGCGTGAGCACCACGAGGCCGATCTTGTAGGTCCGCGTGCGCGGGTCCTCGGGCCGCCCCAGGTAGCCGGTGACGATGTTGGCCTCGGCGAGCGACGCGGTCACCGACGACGAAAGGCCCGCCGCGAGGAGAGCGATGCCGAAGATGAGCTGCGCGGCCGCGCCCACCAGGGGCTCCAGCGTTTGCGACGCCTGCTCGATGCTCGTGACCTCCACGCCCGCGGTGTAGAACACCGCCGCCGCGACGATGATCATGGCCGAGTTCACGAGCCAGCCCATGCCCATGGACAGCGTCGTGTCGGCCAGCTCGAAGTGCATGAGCCGCGAACGGCGCGCCGGCTCCACGTCCCAGTCGCGCGACTGGATGACGTTGGAGTGCAGGTAGATGTTGTGCGGCATCACGATGGCTCCGAGCATGCCGAGCGCCACCAGGATGCTGGCGCTGCTCACCTCGGGGATCACCCAGTGCGGCGCCGCCTGCAGCATGTCGGGCTTCACGATGAACAGCTCGATGATGTAGCACCCGGCGATGACGGCGAGGAAGATCAGGATGAGGCGCTCCAGGCGGTGGTACTGCTGCCCCAGGATGGCCAGGTAGACAAGGCCGAGCGTGAGCGGGGCGCCGATCCACAAGGGCAGACCGAAGAGCAGGTTGAAGCCCAGCGCGGCGCCCAGGTACTCGGCCAGCGCCGTGGCGACGCACGCCGCGGCGATGGTCGCGCCGAGGAACCAGGAGAGCCAGCGGGGCACGTGGAGGCGCACGTTCGCCGCCAGCGAGTGACCGGTGACGATGCCCAGCTTGGCCGACAGGTGCTGCAGGAAGATGAGCATGAGCGTGCTCAGGGACACGACCCAGAGCAGCTGGAAGCCGAACTGCGAGCCGCCGGCGATGTTGGTCGCCCAGTTGCCCGGGTCGATGAAGCCGATGGTGACCACGAACCCCGGGCCCAGGTAGCGCAGCAGCTCGCGCGAGAACAGGTCCTCGAAGAAGGATCCCGCCCCGCGAGAGCCGGCGTCGGCGGCGATGCCCGGCGGCGGGGCGGAGCCTTGGTCCGCCGCCGGCTCCAGCATGCAGGAGAGCTCGGTGCAGCTGTGCTCGGGCGGGACAGGCCCGCCGCCGCCACGACGGCTCATCTGACGCCTCGCTGCCCGTGCGTGTCCATGGTGGTTCAACTCTACCTCGCGGGTCGCGTCCAACCGACTCCTCGCAGAGCGTTGGTGGCGTGCTCGCGCCCTGCCCACACTCCACTGGAGAGGCCGTGCACGTTCCCAGCCACGATCCGACGCCGCCCGGGCCGCGCAGACGGCCCCGGCACGGGTCGGCTCGCGCACCGACTGGTCGCTTGTCGCGTGCGGCGCGCACCACCTTCTGGCCCGCACGAAGGACGACACACTCTGGTCGTGCGGCTGGAACGGCCGCGGCCAGCTCTGACTCGGCGACACCGACCCACGGGGCACACCGGAGCAGGTGGGAGCCGAGTCTCACTGAGACTGCAGGCTCCGGTCTTCGCCGGCCTGCACTCGGCCGCGCGGGGGAACAGTGCAAAAGGGACCGTCAGGACACGCGGGAGGAGCACCATGGCTCGCGACGTTGTCGCGGCGATGGGCCGGGTCCGGCGTGCCGAGACGGTGTACGCGAGGTACCACTTTGACCTGAGCCGGGACGGCGCCTCGTTCTGGCACACCGTCACAGCGCAGCGGCGGCGGCGCGAAGCCCGGCTCGCCTTCGACGAGCTCGTCCGGGAGGTGCGAGGACTCCGCACCTCGTGGGAGCTGTACTGCCTTCACTCCACGGCGGCACGGCTGACGTCGCGTGCGGCGCTCCGCCTGACCGTCCCGGGACTCTTCGACGACGCAAGCCGCGGCGAGCTGCGCGGCGACACGACCTTCTCCAACGCCGCGGCCGCGAGTGCTCGCGACATCGCGTACCTCTTCAAGAAGCGTCTGGAGTCCGGCCACTGCTGACGGCCCGCACGCGGGCGCCGAACACGAGACCCTCATCATCAGACGAGCCCCCGAGGGCCTTCCTCCGCCAGCGACAGCGAGGTACTGCGATGATCGAGAATCTGTGGAAGGAACGCGATCCCGTCTGCGGGCGCCACATCTGTGAAGACCGTGCTCTGCTCCGTACCGAGTTCGAGGGCAGGACCTACCTGTTCTGCTCCGAGAGCTGCCGGATGCTGTTCTCCATCCGCCCGGCGCGGTTCGTGGAGGGGGACGAGATCCTGTCGCGGGCCGCGCCCTGAACATCCGTGTGCGGCACGCGAGCGGCCTTGACCACCATCAAGTTGACAGGCCCGACTGCGCCGTTACCATGACCTAACTGGTGTAGTTAGGCTGACCTAATGGAGTTCCCGTGACCCTCCTCGACGCGAAGCGCGGCCGCCGTGTGCGGATCCTGCGGATAGAAGACGACACCTGCCGGGCCCAGTGCACGCGGTTCGGCATCGGCGAAGGCGCAGTGATCGACTCCGCCGAGACGCTGCCGCTGGGGCCGGTGCTCGTGCGGCACTGCCGGCAGGAGATCTGCCTCGGGCGCGGCCTCGCGCAGCGCATCCGCGTCGAAGAAGTGGCGCCGGCATGACGCCGGCGGAGCTCGCGGAGCGCGACCTCTCGGCCACCGCCTCCTGTTGCGGCACGAAGACGGTGAGCGCGCCCGCCGGCGCCCGCAAGGTCGTGCTGGTCGGCAACCCCAACGTCGGCAAGTCCCTGTTCTTCAACGCCTTCACCGGGCTGTACGTGGACGTGTCCAACTTCCCGGGGACCACGGTGGCGGTGTCGAGCGGGCGTATGGGCGACGACGTCGTCCTGGACACGCCGGGCATCTACGGCGTCTCGTCCTTCAACGACGAGGAGACGGTGGCCCGGGACATCGTCCTCGAGGCCGACGTCATCGTGAACGTAGTGGACGCCGTGCACCTCGAGCGCGACCTCTTCCTCACCCAGCAGGTCATCGACATGGGCATCCCCGTCGTGGTCGCGCTGAACATGATGGACGAGGCGAGGGCAAAGGGCGTGCACATCGACGCCGAGGGACTCTCCTCCCTGCTCGGCGTGCCCGTGATCCCGACGGTGGCGCTGACCGGCGCGGGCTTCGACGACGTGCGCCACGCCCTGGACGCCGCCGCCCCGGGCGTCTCCGACCCTGGCCTGCAGGAGCGCCTCACGGCGCTCGCCGCCGGCACCGTCGGCTCCCGGCCCGCCGCCCTGCTGGCTTTGGAGGACGACCCCGTCGTCGGCGCTCGTCACGGGCTCGCGCCGCAGGGCCTGCGCGACGAGGTCTACATGGACCGCAGGCGGCGCGTGAACGCCGTCCTGGCCGAGGTCGTCAGCCAGCCGGACCTGGGCCACAGCATCCGCGACCGACTCGGCGACGCTCTCGTGCGCCCGCTCACCGGCCTCCCGGCCCTGGCCCTCACCCTGTTCCTCATGTACCAGGTGATCGGCGTGCTCGTGGCCGGCAGGGTGGTCGGGTTCACCGAGGGCGTCCTCATGGCCGGCTACGTGGAGCCCTTCCTGCGCGACCTCATCGCGCGGGTCACCGGCACCTCCGGTCCCGTCTACGAGATCCTCGCCGGCGAGTTCGGCGTCGTCACCATGACCGTCACCTACGTCCTCGGCCTGCTGCTTCCGCTCGTCCTCGCCTTCTACCTGCTGCTCTCGACGCTCGAGGACTCAGGCTACCTGCCGCGCATCGCCGCCCTCTCCGACCGGCTGATGACGACCATCGGCCTGAACGGCCGCGCCATCGTGCCCATCATCCTCGGGTTCGGCTGCATCACCATGGCGACGATCACCACGCGCATCCTGGGCAACGAGCGCGAGCGGCGCATCGCCACCGCCCTCATGGCCTTCGCCATCCCCTGCTCGGCCCAGCTCGGGGTGATCATCGCCCTGCTCGGCGCCGCCGGCGGCGCGGTGGCGTTCGCCTACGCCGTGGTCATGGTCCTGGTCTTCGGCCTCATCGGCCGCCTGATGGCGCACTTCCTGCCGGGCAGGTCGACCGACCTCTTCATCGACCTGCCGCCCTTGCGCCTGCCGCGCCCGCGCAACGTGCTCACCAAGACCTGGCACAAGACGCTGATGTTCATGAAGGAGGTCACGCTGTACTTCGCGGCCGGCGCCCTGCTGCTCAGCGTGCTCAACCTGACGGGCGCGCTTGTCCGGCTGCAGGGCGTGCTCACGCCGCTCACCGTCGGCTGGCTGCACCTGCCGGCCGACGCCGCCACTGCGTTCGTGATGGGCTTCGTGCGCCGCGACTTCGGCGCGGCCGGCCTGTATGACCTGCACCTCACGGGCACGCAGATCCTGGTCGCGCTCGTCACCATCACCCTGTTCGTGCCGTGCATCGCCTCCGTGCTGGTGATCATGAAGGAGCGCGGCAAGGCCTTCACCGCCTTCGCCTGGCTGGGGAGCATCGGCCTGGCCTTCCTCGTCGGCGGCATCGTGGCGCAGATCGCGGGGCTGCAATGAGACGACCGGGTCGCGGAGGCGCGGCGACGGCCGAGACGGCGACCGCGGTCACCGAGACCCGGCCCGCGGCAGGACCGGGGTCTCCACACGCCTCCTCCTGCCTTCCGGCCTGCAGCTCCTGCGGCTTCACGCCCGGGAGGCCGGCGCTGCGCTGCCCGCGCTGCCTCGCCCCGCTCACGCTCGGGTGCGGCGGCGACTGCGGCGTGTGCGCCCGCGGCTGCTGAGCCGGCGCTGTCGCAGGGGAGCGTCGTGCCGGCCTTGTCCATCGGCCCGCCGCGGCGCATAGTTGAGCCCATTGGTCCCCCCGTGGAGGTCGGACGATGGCAGCTGCGCCGCGTGACATATCGCTGGGCTTCACTTCGCGGGCGTTCCCCGAAGGCACGCACATGTGCTTCATCTATGACTCGGATGCGGACAGGAGGCGCGTCATGGCGCCCTATCTCGCCGCGGGTCTCGAGGCCGCTGAGCGCATCGCCTACCTGACGCATTTCACGCCCCAGGAGACGCTCGCATGGCTGCTGGCCGCAGGCGTCCCGGCCGGCGGCGAGGAGGTGCGCGGTGAGGTCCAGGTCCTGCCGGCCGAGCACACGTACTGCCCCGAGGGGAGGTTCGTCCCCGAGGAGATGCTGGCCGCGCTGCGCGAGTACCGCCGCCTGGCCGACGCAGGGGGCTACGCCGGTCTGCGCGTCAGCGGCGAGATGGGCCGGGCGCTCCAGGGCATCCCGGGCTCGGAGCGCCTGCTCGAGTACGAAGCCCGGCTCAACTACCTCTTCCCCGAGTGCGGCATCACCGGCATCTGCCAGTATGACGCCAACCACTGGGACGGGGCGACGCTGCTCCACGTCCTGCGCACGCACCCCTACATGGTGGTACGCGGGCAGGTGCTGGAGAGCCCCTACTACCTGACACCGGACGTGTACCTCGACGAGTACGATGGGCGCCGACCCGCCTGACCCCACCTGCCCACGTCCAGACGCGAGCGGCCGCGTGAGCACGAAAGTGGACGCCGACGTCCTCGGGCGCCTGTTCTCGCACATGCTCCTCTTGGAAGCCCTGCCCACGGAAGCGCAGGTGGTCGCCTTTCTGCAGGCGGTTCTCGCCGACGTGCCCGGGGTGCTCGAGTGCCGCGTGCACCTCGGAGAACGTGAGACCGACGACGTGCCGGCCGCGTGGGCAAGCCTCGACTGGGCGATCCCCGTCGAGACGAGGGAGCGGCGCTACGGCGGGTTCTACCTGCGCACCGACGAGAGCGGCTCGCTGGACCCGTACCGTCCCTTCATCGTCAACCTCGCCAGCGCCGTGGCGGTCCTCTGCGAGAACCGGCGTCGCCGTGACCGCCTGGAGGCGGCGCTGGGCGAGGTGCGGGCGAGCGAGGCGCGCTTCTCAGCGATGTTCGAGCAGGCGCCGATCGGGATGGCGCTCATCGAAGCCGGCAGCGGCGGGTTCCTGCACGTCAACGCGGGCTTCGCGCTGACGGTCGGCAGAGGCAGCGAGGAGGTGCAGCGCATGGACTGGAGCGCGCTGGCGCACCCGGACGCGCACGCACCCGACCTCGCCGCCCTCACTGCGGCCGCGGCGGCGGAGGCCACCGCCGGGGGGCACCGGGCCGCGAAGACCGACGTCATGCTCCGGCGCGCCGACGGGACGCCGGTGCTGGTCGTCCTGACCGTCGCGCGCATGCAGGCCGACGATGGGTCATCCCAGTTCCTGTGCATGGTCGAGGATGTCACGCGGCAGCGAGAGGCGGAGCGCGCGAGACAGGCGGCGGAGAACGCGCTGGCCGCGCTCAACACCGACCTCGAGCTGCGCGTCGCCGAAAGGACCGAGGAGCTCACCAGGGCCAACGAGGAGCTCGAGGCGTTCGCGTACTCCATCTCTCACGACCTGCGCACGCCGCTGCGCGCCATCGACGGCTTCAGCCACATCGTCCTGGACGACAGCGCGGACGTGCTCAGCGAACAGGCGCGTGAGAACCTGACGAGAGTGCGCGCCGCGGCCCAGAGGATGGGCATGCTCATCGACGACCTCCTCATGCTGGCCCGCATCGGTCGCCTGGAGATTGACTGGGAGCTGGTCGACCTCAGCGCGGTGGCCGCGGCCGTGACCGCGCGTCTGCGCGAGGCCGATCCGGAGCGCCACGTGCAGGTGACGATAGAGCCCGGCTGCGTGTGGCCGGCCGACCCCCGGCTCATCGAGTCCCTGCTCGAGAACCTGCTGGGCAACGCCTGGAAGTTCACGAGCCGCAACGACGACGCGCACATCTGGTTCGGCTCGCTGCACCACGGCGGCACCACCGCGTTCTACGTCAAGGACGACGGCGTCGGCTTCGACCCGGAGTACGCAGAGAAGCTCTTTCTGCCGTTCGAGCGCCTGCACCGGCAGGACCAGTTCCCCGGGTCGGGCGTCGGCCTGGCGATCGTCCGGCGCATCGCCGCCAGGCTCGGAGGCCTCTGCTGGGCCGAGAGCCCACCCGGCGACGGCGCCACCTTCTTCTTCACGCTGGCGGAGCCGGAGCCGCGCGCCGGCACCGGCGTGGCCACTGGCGTCGACAGTCCACGCAGCCTTTAGTACGCTCCGCGCCAGGCCGACCCGTCCGGAAGGGAGCGGATGAGACTGCGACTGCTCTTCGTCGAGGACGACCCGAACGACGCCGAGCTCATGCTCCGGCGGCTGCGCCACGCTGGCCTCGAGTCGGAGTCGCTGCGCGTCTGCACCGAGCGCGAGCTGCGCGCGGCGCTGGCTGAGGGCCCCTGGGACGTCGCGCTGGTGGATTTCGCCATCCCGGGGTTCGGCGGCCCCGAGGCCCTGGCCGTCCTGGCCGAGGCCGCGCCCGACACCCCCGCCATCACCGTGTCGGGCGCCATCGACGCGGAGACCGCCGTGGCCACCCTCAAGGGCGGCGCCGTCGACTACGTGCTCAAGGACGACCTCGTCCGCCTCGCCCCGGCGGTCACGCGCGCCGCGGAGGGTGCGGAGCTCGCGCGCCGCGAGCGCCTGGCAACAGAGCGCGCCCTGCGCAGCCAGCACGCCGTGGACCACGCCTCGCAGGCCATCTTCCACCTGGACCGCTCCGGCACGGTGCTCTACCTCAACGCCGCCACGGCCCGGCTTGGCGGCGTGCCTCTAGCCGAGGGTCCCGGACAGAAGATCTGGGGCTGGTCGCCAGACGTGGACGAGACCCGCTGGGCGCAGCTGTGGGAGGCGACGGCGCACGGCCCGATCATCGATCTTGAGCTGCCGCTCACGCGCCCCGACGGGGAGGTCCGTGACATCTCCGCCTCTCTGGAGAGGATGCAGGACGAGGACGGCGCCTTCGTGATCGGCTACGCGCGCGACATCACGCAGGAGCGGCACATCGAGAAGGCCCTGCGCACCGAGGAATCCAATCTGGCGGCGATCTTCGAGGCGTCACCGGTCGCCATGCTGGTGCTCAGCGAGGACCTCACGGTTGCGCGCGTCAACCGCGCCGCCCTGGAGCTGGTCCACGCCGACATCACCCACCTGCTGCGCTACCGTCCCGACAGCGACGTGCTGCCCGGCACCGCGCTCGGCTGCGTGCACGCGGCCGACGACCCGCTCGCCTGCGGCTCCGCGACGGCCTGCCCCATATGCCCGCTCCGCAACGCCCTCACCGCCCTCCTGGACGGAGGCCGCCCGCTGCACGGCGAGCAGATGATGCTGGACCTCTCCGTGGACGGCCAGGCGCA
>Ga0172371_10011419_pt1 | contig 11841 bp, 9 predicted proteins | sample Lak12m_FD_114543 | JGI IMG/M metagenome (GOLD analysis project Ga0172371, IMG submission 114543) | Freshwater microbial communities from Kabuno Bay, South-Kivu, Congo - kab_022012_12m | ecosystem: Environmental > Aquatic > Freshwater > Lake | place: Democratic Republic of the Congo: South-Kivu...
CCATCAAGCCCGCCGGGCTGGGCGTCGTGCCGCCGTTGTTGACTTGGATGCCCAACGCGTTCCGGCCGGCTTGCAGTCGGCCGGTCACGTCCAGGGCGGCGGGCGTCTTCCAGTTGCTGCCGTTGCCCGAATCGTGGCCGTTGACGTACAGGGTAAACCCGTCGTCGGCGGCGATCAGGAACTGGGCTTGCCGCACCTGGCGGTTCGCGGGGATTTCGATCACCGTACGGAAATAGGCCGGCCCGGCCGGCTGATTTCCGGCTTTCGCCCCGCCGGTCCAGATCCAGGGGCTGCCTTGGAAGGTCAATAGCTTGGCCAGCTGTTTCGCCTGGGCGTCATCGGATTCGGGATCGCCGTCGTAGCCGATCCAGCGGGCTTGCCAGTCCTCGGGACGCAACAGGCCCATCGTCCAGCGGCCGGTCGCACTCCACGGGGACTCCTGGCCGTCCTGGTCCCAGACCCGCACCTTCCAGAAACAGTCTTGGCACGAAGCGAGTTCCTTGCCGGCATACTCGATGTTCACCGACTGGCCGCCCGCAACCTTGCCGCTGTCCCACAAGTCGCCCTGGTCCGCGTCCAGTGCAGCTCGTGAACTGGCCACCAGCACGTGATAGCCGCTCTGGGTCAGGCCGCGTTGCGAGGCGTTTACGGACTCCAGCAGCCAGCTGAGCCGCGGCTGCGTGACATCGATTCCGATCGGATCCGCCTTGTACTCGCAGCGCAGCTTGTCCACGGTCACGCTTCCCGCGGCCAGCGTCAGGCTGGTTGAGGCCGCGAGCATCAAGAATCCTCCGACTCGAATCCACGTCGCGAACATAATCGATCTCCTCCCTTGGTGCAGTGTTCGTTGCTGGTATCGGTGTAACACAGGACACGCGGGGCTGCAAGTCCCGCGGGGATGCACCCGCGGCGATGCGCCGCTGTCGGGGATGCGCCGCGGACGGGCGCAGACGTACAGGATTCCCCTTCTCCCCGCGCGGTATGTACTGGCGAGGATGAGCAGTCAGGGTATAATTCAGCCAAACGGCGGAACCGAGACAGGCGAGGGACTAAGATGACGACACAGGCAGTTGCCACGGTGGAGAACGGTCGGTTGACGCTCGACGAGCCGCTAGACCTGCCCGACCAAAGCCGCGTTCAGTTGACGGTCGAACTGGTTGTTGATGATCGAGACGATGCGGTGACTGCTTGGGAAGCGCTCAAGCGGCGTGTCTTGGAGCGTCCTGTGCATTCGGGCGGGCAGCACTTCACTCGAGACCAACTCCATGAACGCCGTTGACACGAATGTCTTCGTGTATTTCTTTGACAACGAAGAGCCAACGAAACAGGCACAAGCAACGGAACTGCTCGACCGGCTCGTACAGCCGCCCTCCGAGACAGTGTTGATCTGGCAGGTAGCGGCCGAACTACTGAGTTGTCTCCGACGCTGGGAGTCGGCGGGAAAACGATCTGGAGCGGACGTAGATGCGGACATCCGAAACATCCTGGCAATGTCTCCGCTCGTGTATCCAACGAAGCAAGTCATCCTTCATTCACTACGTTTGCATTCGCGATACAGCCTCTCGCATTGGGATAGCATGCTGATCGCAGCCTGCCTCGAAGCGGGTGTCGACACCCTCTATAGCGAGGACCTGGCTGACGGCGCCACGTACGGCTCGGTAACGGTCGTCACTCCATTCCGTTGACGCTCTGTTTCCCTGGGGACCGCATCATGTCCGCCGCGCCGACCGAACAAAAGCCTGTACTCACACCCGAACCGCCGTCGCCTGCGGCGGTCCGCGTCTCCGTGCTAACGCCGCCCGGCCGGGGTGCGGTCGCGACGCTCGCGGTCACCGGGCCGCAGGCCACCGAATTGGTCGCCGCGAATTTCCGCGCGGCCTCCGGCCGCCCGCTGCCAGCCAGCCCCCTGGGCCGAATCGTCTTGGGCCGCTGGTGCCCGGACCAGACGCCCGGCGAGGAAGTGGTGGTATGCCGCCGCGGCGAGGCCGACGTCGAAATCCACTGCCACGGCGGACGCTTGGCGGCCGAGGCGATCGTCCGTTCCCTGGTCGCCGCCGGAGCCGTCGAGATTCCCTGGCAAGCCTACGCCGCCAGCTGCGAGCCGGGCCGGCTGGAAGCCGAAGCCCGGGTGGCATTAGCCGCGGCGCGGACCGAGCGGGCCGCCGCGATTCTGCTGGACCAGTGGCGCGGCGCGCTGCGTGCATCGCTGGCCGACGCGGCGGCTGAGCTCCAGGGCGGGCGGACCGCCGATGCCGCGGCCGTCCTGCAGGGCTTGCTCCAGTCGGCTCGCGTCGGGCTGCACCTGGCCGAGCCGTGGCAAGTCGTGCTGACCGGGCAACCCAACGTCGGCAAGAGCAGCCTGATCAACGCCATCCTGGGCTTCGAGCGCTGCATCGTGCATGCCACACCCGGCACCACGCGCGACGTGGTCACGGCCCACACGGCGCTCGACGGCTGGCCGGTCGAACTGGCCGACACGGCCGGCTGGCGGGACAGCGGCGACGAGATCGAGGCCGCGGGATGGCAGCGGGCGCAGGTCCAGCTGCGCCAAGCGGACTTGGTCGTGCTGGTCTTCGATGTCACGGCGGACTGGACCGGCGCCGATCAGACGCTGCTGGCCGACTGGCCTGGTGCCGTCGTCGTGCATAACAAATGCGATCTGCCGGCCGCGGCAGCGCTCGCTCGGCCGCCGGGGATGAAAGTCAGCGCGGCGCAGCGTCAAGGCATCGAGGAACTGGTCCAGGAACTCGGTCGGCGGTTGGTGCCCGAGCCGCCGCGCCCCGGAGCCGCGATCTTGTTCACGCGAGCGCAACGGCAGGCCGTCCAGACTGCCGCGGCAGCGCTGGCCGTGGGGGACGAGCCGCAGGCGGTGGCGGGCCTGCAGCGTCTGCTGGCGGAGTAAGGGCTCAGACGTACAGAATTCAATTTTGGCCGAAGTGAAGCCCAACTGGATGGAGAGACGTTGCTCGGCCAAAATTGAATTCTGTACGTCTGAGCCCGCCGTGCGCGTGAGCGTTGCTACCTCGCCTCAACTCCGCCGGGCAAAGATCATCCCGCGCGGCGTCTCGGCCACGTCCGTATAGGCCTTGATGCGATAGCCGACCGCCTGCAGATGGGCGATTAGACCGTCGGCTTGCCGGCGTTTGGATTCTCCGGCGCGAGCATGGTACTCGATCGCCAGTTTCTCGATCCGCGCATAGTAGGCCGGCGGCAAGCCGTACAGGATTTCGTACTCGGCGCCTTCGCAATCCAGTTTCAGGAACTGGCAGACGCCCAGCCCGTAGCGCTCGAACAGATCCGGCAGCGTCACCACCTCGACCCGCTGCTCGCCGCGCGGCGGACCGCTCACGTCGGCGTAGACCGAGTGGCTGCCCGTCCCCTCGGGGCTCAGATAGACCGTGGCCGAGCCGCCTTCGGACAGCACGGCGGCCCGCAGCGGGACGACGTTGCCCAGTTGATTCAAGTCGAGGTTTCGCACCAGCAGCGCAAAGTTCTCTCGCACGGGCTCGACCGTGATCACGCGGCCGCGGCGGGCTTGCAGCCCGGCGTGGATCGCAAACGCGCCGATGTTGCCGCCGATGTCCAGCACGTTGTCCGTCGGATTGATCTCGAACCCGACCGGGTTATACTGCCGTTCGACCAACGCTTCGCGGACGAAGAACTCGTCCGCGGTCAACCGCCGGACCCGCAGCCGTGCTCCCGGCGCGCGAAAGGTCTTGGTGGGCAGGCCCAGGGCGATCAGGCGACGGTCAAGCCAGCCGGCCGCGCGGGTCGGCAACCGGCGCTGCCGTACCAGCGCGGCCAGCGAGCGGGTGATCCAGCTCCCGGACGGTTCCAGCGGCGGCGGCAGCGAAACGAGGGTCGGTTCCACGAAGCGTTGGGCTGATCCAGAGGTGATAGGGTCGTGCGTTCAGCCAATTCTCTCATCGGCAGCCAAGGCGGTCAAATCTGATGTCGCTGAAAAAGACGCGAGTCCTGTTCGTGATCGGTTCGCTGGGGGGCGGCGGGGCCGAACGTCAGACGATCAACTACCTCCGGTACCTGGACCGCCGCCGCTACGAGCCGCTCCTGTACCTGCATTACCGCCGTGGCGAATTCTTGAATCAAATCCCGCAGGATGTGCCGGTCCAGGCGTTCTGGGACCGCCAGCAACCGCCCCGCCTGAATCTGCCGGGCCGAATTTTCGGGATGCAGGTTCGCGATTTGGCTCAAGTCCTCGCGGACCAGCGGATCGACGTGCTGTGCTCGGTGACCTTGCTCGCATCGCTGGTGGCGTACCGGGCCACGCAGCGCCGGCGAACGCCTTGGCTGGCGATCGAAATGGCCGATCCCCGGCTCGATTTTGACCACCAGGTCCAGCGATTCCGCACGCTCAAACGCCGCCTGCTGACTCGAGCCTATTCCCGCGCCGAGGCTGCGGTTGCCGTTTCTGAGGGCTGTCGTGAAGGGATGGAGCGGTTTTACCGACTATCTAAAGAGCGGATCAGTGTGGTTCGCAACTTTGTGGACCTCGCCGAAATCGATCGTCTGGCCGACCAGGCGACCGTCCGACGCGAGACGGCCGAGTTTCAGATTGTGACTTTGGGACGCCTGGACAAACAGAAGGGCCAGATCCACCTGCTCCGCGCGATGGAAGATCTGGTACATCGCCGAGGCCGCGGCGAGGTTCGCCTGGACATCGCTGGCCAAGGCCCTTTGGAGGACGAGTTGAAGTCGTTCGTACGGGAGCACAGGCTGCAGGACCACGTACGTTTTGTCGGGTTCTTAGAGAATCCGTTCGCCCTGATCGCCCAATGCCAGCTGTTCTGCCTGCCCTCGCTGTATGAAGGCCTGCCGCTTGCTCTCCTGGAAAGCATGGCCTGCCGAGTGCCCGTGTTGGCCACGGATTGCCCGAGCGGTCCACGCGAGGTGTTAGACGCCGGACGCCTGGGCGGCTTGGTCCCGCCGGGAGACGCCGGCGCGCTGGCAGACGCGATTGTGGATGCGATGGACCACTATCCCCAATGGACCGCCCGCGTGGCCGAGGCGCGGCGGCGAATTGAAGCGGAGTTTTCCGTGGCCAGTGAAATGGGACAACTGCAGCAACTGATCGATGCGGCGGCAGGGAACCGATAGGCCCCCGATCGAGTCCGAACAAGTCAGTGCACGCGATACAAATTTACTTGCCTTCCCAGCAAAGCTAACCGCCCTAGCCTGCCGATATTACCAGCGGGAGACACTTCCCGATCTGCGGTTGGCCAGTTGTTTTCAGACACTAGACAACAAGGAGATTTTTGCGTGGTGCAGGAATCATCTCTTCAGATTAGGACGTTGGTGGATCTGCGAACGTATGTGCAGCGGCAACTGTGCGATCAAAACGAATTAGTGGTGGGAGCCTATCAGTTTACGGAACGCGTGTTGGAGAAACAGGGGGATCCGTGTGGGATCTACTTCTGTCTGCACGGTCCGCGGAGCGTCAAGCTGGTTGCCATCTGGGAAACCAGCTCGAACAGCATCCTGTTTTACGGCTCCACCGGAGAACGAGTTCAGCGGATTCGCTTGGCAGGTGCTCCCAGCTGGAATTAGGCACTGGAATCATTTTCTTTCATTGCGCTTTCATACAGCAAGGAGGTTGCGGGCATGTTGATCCTGTCCAGGAAAGCAGGCGAACGAATCAAGCTTGGGGATTCGATTGTGTTAACGGTGGTCGGCGTCTCGGGAGACAAAGTGCGCGTCGGCATCCAGGCGCCGTCCAACGTCCTGGTGCTGCGAGACGAGTTACAGCCGTACACGGCCGAGAAACGGACGCTCAAGCTGCGGGCCGCAGCGTAGGACGCGGTCGCGGCTGACCAAGATTCAGACCAGAACCATCAACGCGCCCGGCTTCGAGATGCCGAATCGGGCGCGTTTTTCGTTTTCGAACGCGCGGCGGGCTCAGGCCCCGAAGATCGTGTTGTGGGTGCGGTGGCAGAGCACGAACGTGGTGCACTTGCACAGATCCTTGAGTTGCCCGGCGCCGACATAGGCGCAGGCGCTGCGGATGCCGCCCAGGATCTCGCGGACGGTGTCCTTGACCGGCCCGCGATAGGGTACGACGACTTCCTTGCCCTCGCAGGCCCGATAGTCCTTGATGCCGCCGGCGTACCGCTCCATGGCTGTCCGGCTGGCCATGCCGTAGAACGACATCCCGACCCGCCGGCCATCCTGCTCGATCCAGTCGCCGCCGCACTCGTCGTGGCCGGCCAGCATCCCGCCCAGCATGACGAAATCGGCGCCGGCGGCAAACGCCTTGACGACGTCGCCGGGCACGCGGCAGCCTCCGTCGGCGCAGACGTGTCCGCGCAGTCCGTGGGCCGCGTCCGCGCACTCGATGATGGCCGACAACTGCGGGTATCCCACCCCGGTCGTGGTCCGCGTGGCACAGACGCTGCCGGGCCCGATGCCGATCTTGACGATGTCGGCGGCGCCGGAGATCAGCAGTTCCTGGACCATCTCCGGCGTGGCCACGTTGCCGGCCATGATGGTCAAGCCTGGAAAAGTGTCCCGCACGCGCTTGACGCGATCGACGAAGAATTTGGTGTACCCGTTGGCCGCATCCACGCACAGGTAGCGGACGGAGGCTTGCGCGACCAGGCGAGCGAACTGGTCGAAGTCCTCGTCGCGAATCCCGATCGTGACGAACACGTGGTCCTGGCGTCCGCCGTCCTGCAAGAACGAGACCAGCTGGGACTCGGGATAGTGCTTGTGCAGGCAGGTCAGCAGTTGCGGGCCCAGCGCGCGGGCCATCTCCAGCGTGCCGACCGTGTCCATGTTCGACGCGACCAACGGGATCCCGCGCCACGTATGCTGGCTGTTCAGAAAACGATATTCCCGTTCCAGCTCCACATCGCTCCGGCTGGGCGCCTCGGAGCGTTTGGGGCGGATCAGGACGTCGTCAAAATCCAGCTTGGGATCGTTGTCAATTCGCATGCTCGCTGAATACCTGTCAGGCTATTTGCCGGCCGCGATCAGCCCCGGGAGAACGGCCGCGGCCCGCGGGCCTCACGGCTGATTCTACCCAAGATCTCACGGCTCAGGCAAACCGGCTTGTCTCTCCCAGCCGAAAAACGTCGATTCACGCGAACAGCTGCGGCACCGCTTCGGCCTTGACCAACTCGCGCGGCTGATTCAGGTGATTGTAGACGATCGTCGCCGGGTCGATGCCGAAAGCGTGGTAGATCGAGGCCAGCAGTTGTCCCGGATGCACGGGATCTTCCTGCGGAGCCGAACCCGTCTTGTCGGATTGCCCGTGCACATAGCCGCGTTTGACGCCGGCGCCGGCGATCACCGCCGAATAGCAGTACGGCCAGTGGTCGCGGCCGTCCGCGCTGTTGCCGTTGCCCGACGTGCTGACGCCCTTCTGCGGGCTGCGGCCGAACTCGCCGACGGCCACGACCAGCGTCTCGTCCAGCAGTCGGCGGTCGTCCAAGTCCTGGATCAGCGCCGACAGGCCGGCGTCCAGCATCGGGGCCGACCGATTCTTCATCCGCTCGGTCAAGCCGACGTGATGGTCCCAGGAGTGATTGTCCGAATTGGCGACCTTGGGCCAGATCACCTCGACCACCCGCGTGCCCGCCTCGACCAGGCGGCGGGCCAACAGGCAACTCTGCCCAAACGCGTTTCGGCCATACTGATCGCGGAGCGCGTCGGGCTCCTGGTCCAGCGCAAACGCTTCCCGAGCGCGGCCCGAGATGACCAGGCTCAGTGCCCGCTCGTAGTACTCATCCAGCTGATATTGCTCGACCGCCTTTTCGATCGCGGGCATGCCGGCGTCGATCCGATCGCGCAGGCGAGCGCGGCGCTCCAGTCGGTCGGCGAACACCTCCGGGCGCAATTGCAGATCGTCGATCCGGATCCGGTCCAGCTTGTTCATGTCCATGTCGTCGCCGTCCGGGTACAGCGTGTACGGGTCGAACGCTTTGCCCAGAAAACCGGCCGTGCCGCCCTTCCCGACCACGTTGCTCTCCTGCAGCGGACGCGGCAGCATCACAAACGGCAGCATCGGCTCGGCGGGCGGACGCAGACGCGCCAGCTGGGAACCGAAGTTGGGAAAGTCCTTGGCGTTGGGCGGCTCCAACTGGCCGGACGGGCTGACCTTGTCGGTCGTGTACCCGGTCATCATCTGGTAGATGGCGGCCGTATGGTTGAACAGGCCGTTGGGCGTGTAGCTCATCGACCGGATCAGCGTGAATTTGTCGTTGACCTGGGCGAGCTTCGGCAGGTTCTCGGTGAACGGGATGCCGGGCAGCCTGGTGGAGATGTTCGCGAAGACGCTGCGGACATTGTCCGGCACGTTTTCCTTGGGGTCCCACAAGTCCAAGTGGCTCGGCCCGCCCTGCAGATAACACAGGATGATGCTCTTGGCCTTGCCCCAGCCCGGACGGCCGCCAGCCGGGCTGTCGTTCGCCTGGGCCTGCAAGCGGAACATGGAACCGAGCGTCAGGCCCAGCAGGCCCGCTCCGCCGATCCGCAGCAGATCGCGACGCGTCACGCCCAGATTTCGATCGCACAGGTCCCGGCCGGGTTGTCCTGGAATGACGAGCATGGGATGGCTCCAAAACCGTTGTCAGTTAGTGGTTGAACAGGAACGCCGGGCTGTTGATCAGCGCCCAGGCCAAGTCTTGGACGAAGGTCAAGCGGGCCTTTTCCAGCTGCGCGGTACTCAACGCTGCGTCGGCCCGCAGCTGAGCCAGTTTGGGATCGATCGGCACCGGCTGGCTCGCGGCCGCCAACGCGTCCCGCAACTGCTGCAGCCGGGGATCGGCAGGCCGCGGTTGCCGGGCCGCCGCGACGGCCTGCTCGCGGCTCTTCCCTTCGCTGTCCTGGCCGCGATAGAAGGTCAGCAGTTCGGCCTTTTGGGCCTCGGTCCGCTGGTCCGCAGCCACGGCCAGCAGAGCGGCGATGTTCTGCGGCAACCCCTGCAACATGACCGGCCGCGGGGCGGTCGTCACCGAGATCCGGAACCGCCCCAGGCTGTGCTGGTTGTCCTGGAACTCCTGGTCCAGCCACACCGTCAGCCGGCCCGGGCCGGCGCCCGTGTCTGCCTTGGTCTCGAACACGGCCGTATGGTTCTGGCCCGCTTGCGGGTGGATGGCCCAGCCGTTGTTCGCATCTGACTTCTGGCCGTCGATGGCCGTCGCGATGTCGTAACCGCCCTGACTGAAATCGGCCTGGGCGTTCTGCAACACGGCGGGGGACTTCTTGTCCGGCTCACTTTCCGGCGCCCACTCGACGCGGAACTCGGTCAACACAAAGTTGCCGCTGCCCGAACGGCCGGGGCCTTTCAGCGGCAAGCGTTCGTCGGCCAGAGCTTCCAGGCGGATGCCGGTGATCGGTGCCAGATCCGTGCGGGCGACGAACTTGTACGTCGCCTTGCCGTTCGCCCCGCTGGCGACGACGGACAGGTCCTCCTGCTTGTCCAGCTGGGCGTTGTTCGTGGACGAGAGTTCGACGGGCTCCAGAACCGTCCAGGCGATCGGCTGTTTGACCTGCTGCTCCCACGCCGCCTGCCGTTCGGGGACACGAGCCTCGTACTCCCGCAGCGCCGCTTCGGCCATCGCCAACCGCTCGGCATGCTGGCGGTCCAATTCCGTTTCGCGGGCCGCAATTTCCTTCTCATACGATTCCAGCGCAGCCTTGGCCGTGGCGATCGCGTCCTGACGCCGCTGTTCCTGCGCCGCCAACGATGGAGCAAATTCCTCCTCGACCTTCGCTAGTCGAGCCGTCAGCTGCAGGTGTTCCTCGGGCAGTTGGTGCAGCATCGCCAGCGTGCCTTCGATCTCCTGGGGCGTGGCGGGACGATTCAGGATGCGGAGAAACACTTCGTCGACCAGCCGGCCGTCGTCCAATTCCGCGGCGGACAGTTGAGCCAGCGCGTTGGCGGGATCGGAAATCGCGCTGTCGACGGTCGGCCCGCTGATCAGGGCCATGACCGGCCCCAATTGCAGACCGCTGGACCGCTCGCACTCGCAAGCGCTCTCGCGCACCGGACGGCCGAGATTGCTCAAGAATCCATCCGGCAGGTTCAAGCCTACGTCGGGCAGGGCCGCGGCGCGAGTGCCGGGCGGCACGCCGGGAATCCGCGTGATCGCCCCCGTCGCCCGATAGATCGCATCGTACAGGACCTCGGCCGGCAACCGCCGCACGGTGGTGTGTGAAAAGTTGATCTTGTCGTCCTCGTTCCACGGGTTCGTGGCGATCGACAGCTGGTACGTGCGCGACTGGCAAATCTGCCGGATGATGTGCCGCACGTTGAAGCCGCTGGCGATGAACTCACGCGTCAAGTAGTCCAGCAATTCCGGATTGGAAGGCGGGTTGCCGGCGCGAATATCGTCAAGCGGTTCGATCAGTCCCACGCCCAGCAGGTAGCCCCACAACCGATTCGCATAGCTGCGGGCGAAATACGGATTGTCGGGCGAGGTGAGCCAGGCGGCCAGTTCCTGGCGGCGGGTCGCATCCGCGGGTGCCTCGAATTTGCACGCGTACGGAAACTGCGGCGGCGTGACGGCCCCGGTCCGATCGTGGACCACGTCGCCCTGAGCCTTGTCGGCCACGATTTCGTACAGCGGTTGAGCGCCCTCGACCGCGGACCCGCCGATCTTCTGGTCGCCGGCCGCCGGGTCGGGCTTCAGCTCGAAGCGGGCGAAGTAGGCGGCCGTCTGGTAGTACTGGTCCTGCGTCCAACGCTCGAACGGATGATCGTGGCACTTGTTGCAGTTGAATCGCACGCCCAGGAACAGGTGCGTGGTGTTCTCCATCGTCAACAGCGGATCGCGCAGGATCTTGTAGTAGGCGGCCGCCGGATACTCGCGATTCGAGCCCGTCGCGGTCAGGATCTCGGCTGCGAACTGGTCGTAGGGCCGATTGGCCGCGACCTCGCCGCGGATCCACTGCCGGAACGTCGCCGCGCCTTCCGGCCCCAGGAATTTGCGGTTGACCTGCAGCAGGTCGGCCCACTTGTTGGTCCAATTCTCGACGTAATCGTCGCTGCCGATCAGCCGGTCGACCAGTTCGTTGCGTTTGACGCGGACGTCCCGCGGGTCCGCCAGGAACGTGCGTACGTCAGCGGCGGTGGGCGGCAGGCCCGTCAAGTCCAAGTACACCCGGCGGATGAAGTCGGCGTCGCTGCACAGCTCCGAGGGCAGGATCTTCATCCGTTGCCACTTGGCCGCCACCAGCTCGTCGATCTTGCTCCAGGTCTCCGGCGGCTGCCAGACGAAGCCGGTGCGGTCGCCCATCACCGTCAGGGTGGTGGCGGCGTAAGCGCCCTCGTAGCGGGCCAGGACCGCGGCTTCCCCGCGGCGAATCGCGGTCAGCACGCCGGATCGGTCGGCGGTCGCGACCTCGGTATTGCCGCTTTCGATGAACGCTTCCCCCGTCACGTCGCGGACCAAGCCGTCGGCATAGGTGGCGATCACGCGCATCGGCTGCGTCTGGCCGGCGTTCTGCAGGATCGGGGCCTGCGGCTGAACGTCGATCTTCGTCACGCGGGGCGTGGTCAGATCCAGCGCGGCTCCGCCAGCGATCCAGTTGCGGAGGATCTGGTAGTACGGCGAGCCGGGCGCGATCAGTTTGCCGCCCTGGTGCGGCGCGACGCCGGTGGCTTTCAACAAGATCAAGCTGTCGTCCGGCGACGCCGTGCTGACCCGCCGCGAGGCCAGGTCGTCGGTCAAGGCGCGGATGTCAAACAGCGCGTCGTAACCGCGCAGCGACAGCTTGAATCCGTTCTTGCCCTTGGCCGCCCCATGACACGTTCCCTGATTGCAGCCCAGCTTGGACAGGATCGGATTCACATCGCGAATGAAGTTCGCGGCGACGCGGTCC
>Ga0172371_10011422_pt1 | contig 11838 bp, 15 predicted proteins | sample Lak12m_FD_114543 | JGI IMG/M metagenome (GOLD analysis project Ga0172371, IMG submission 114543) | Freshwater microbial communities from Kabuno Bay, South-Kivu, Congo - kab_022012_12m | ecosystem: Environmental > Aquatic > Freshwater > Lake | place: Democratic Republic of the Congo: South-Kivu...
TCTTCATATTCTTTTAATTTTTTAATATATGCTTCCCTCGCTTTATCCGAAGTTTCATATTTTTTCCAAGCTTTACTCTTTTTATTTGGACCCTCTCCTCCTGGACTCTCTGAAACACCTGCTCTTTTTCCCTCACATGTTTTCACAAGCTTTATATATTCTAAATCAGTGGCTAACCTGCTACTTAAAGCATCTACCGCTTCCATATAAGCAATCCTAGCTTCTGCAAGTTCACTAATTGGCTTTTCTTCTTCGGTTTTACCAACTGGTTGGACTTCTTTTTTTTCTGATTCGGCAACCGCCTTTGGTTCTGGGTTAACTGCTTGTGCTTGTGGCTCGGCGGGCGCAGGAGCTTCTGGCTGAGTAACTGGCTGAGCTTCTATGGCAACCGACGCAGGATTTGCTTCAATAGGTTGACCAACTGGCTCAACAACTTTAGTTGGTTCTTCTTTTTTTTCTGACTCAGAAACTAGCTGTGGCTCCACCACAGTTGTTTGTGCTTGTGACTCAACAGGCGCTGGAGCTTCTGGCGTAGTAACTAGCTTAGCTTCTGTGGCAACCAACGCAGGCTCTGCTTTAGTAAGTTGAGCTTCTTGAGCTGACTCGCTTTTAACACTTGCTCTATCACTTATGCTTTTTACAAAATCATCTGCATATTTTTTTAAAAGAGTGCTTCTCTCTTCTTTGCTAATCCACTTCTTGCTACCCGGCATTCTATATCTATCATCGCCTCTTCCCGAATGTTTATCTTCAACGTATTCAATTTTATCGTATGGCTTTATTCCTGCTGCCAACATACCATAAATTTGATCAGGATCATTTATCCCATTATTACTAGTTAATTCATTACAAGTAGAAACAAAATCTACCTCTTCTAATGGACGCCTAGTTATTGCCTCTGTTGGAAAACCATGTGCTTTTGCAAACTTTCTTGGATTTTCCAAATACTCTCCATATTCCCTTTCATCAATTTCTCTCTGCATTTCTGCTCTAGTAAGCTTTATCTGTTGCTCAACTTCAGCCGAGTTTTCTGGCCCTTCTTTTGCGCCTTTCATTAATCTCTTATCAATTGACATCTCCCCCGAATGCTTTAGTTCTCTGGACCCGGATCTACTCATTTTTCTTACTAACTGTGCAAGCTCGGCCCTTGATTGTCTTTCTAATTCTCCTTCCACTTTTGTGGCATCTGACGCAGGCTCTGCCTTAGCAGGTTGAGCTTCCTGTGCTTTATCTGCATCTGCAATTGCTTGCCTAAATTCACTTCCAGCTTTTTTAGGATCGTGGCTAGTAGATAAATCTTGATAAGATTTTAACAACCTTTGAGCAATATTTATCTTTCCAATGCTTTCGTAATAAGCTGCTGTATTTTGAATTTGCTCTAATAAAATTTCTTCCCCATGGTCTTCCTTTTTTTTCCCATCTACACCAAGAGATCCGTTCTTCACCGGATTTAATTCACGAGATGCTTTTCTATTTCTTTCTACTTCCGCTGACCTATCAACCTTTTTCTTTAGCTCAGGATTAAGAGGTATAACCCACTCACCCTCGCTTCTTGAGGCTTGTGGATTGTCTTCTAAATTGCTTCTTGGATTTTCGCTCATAATATTTATTTGTTTATTTTACCATATCTCTTGCAAAAATAGCAATTATATGATATCTTATTATTATACAAACATGGCAATAACAAAATCAGCAAAAAAGGCTGCCAGACAATCTGCAGTCAGAAAAAAACGTAATATTGTCTACAAAGACAATATAAAGGAACTTGTGAAAGAAGCAAGGTCTTTGGTTTTAGCAAATAAATTAGCTGAAGCCAAAAAAATGCTTCCAGACATTTATAGCGCTTTAGATAAGGCTGCTAAAGTTGGCGTAATAAAAAAGAATAACGCTTCACGCCACAAATCCCGCCTTACAAAGCTTATAGATAAGAAAGCTTAAATTTCAGCTAAAAGCAAATCTAAGGCAGTTTCAGGTTCTATTTTTCCTACTTTAATATCTAAATCTATCTGAAAGATCTTCAGGTAGATTTTTTTTATTTGCTCAAAAGAAAATTGCCTACACAAATATTCTGATTTTTGCACCACAAAAGGATGTAAACCACTGCCTCTTGGATTCTCTTTTATAATCAATAAATTCCTAAATTGATAAGCAATCATTGTTAAAAGATACAAGGGCGCTTCCCCGTCATCTAAGTGCTTGTGCAATAAATCTAATGCCAGTTTTTTATTTTTTGAAGCAAACGCATCTATTGTTTTAAAAATTTCGTTTTCTGTATTTGGTTTTATTAAAAACTCAATATCTTGTCTTTCTATTGTTTTCTTATAATTAGCTAATTTTTCTATTTCATTTGACAGGCGCCAAAGATCTGGCCCAACATAATTTGCCAACAAATCAATTGCGCTAGAACCTATATTTACCTTTCTGTTTGCAAACTCTACTGCTATCCATTTTCTTAAAGTTAAGGGTGAAAGTTTCTCAAATTCTTGCGATTTGGTTTGCTTTTCTAAAGCTTTAAATAACTTTGTTCTTTTGTCTGGATCTCCTGCCTCATAAACTACAATAATATCTTTTAGTTCTTCTAATTTTTTAATATTTTCTAAAAAATCTTCTTGGAATTTTTTACTATCAAAAATATTTCTTATAACTACAAGCTTCTTTTCAGCAAACATAGAAATAGTATTTAAACTAGAACTAAATTCTTTATAATCTGTATTCTCGGCATTTATGTAAACCAAATTAAGCCCAGATTTATGAACCTTTTTATAACCATCTATTATTTCTTCTAATTTTTTCTTGGAGCGATAATCGTCAACTCCATACAAAAAATATATCATTATAGTTTTTGGCAGGAGGGGCAGAAAAATGAACTGCGCTGGGCAACTACTATGCGTTTTATTTTTGTGCCACAGCGATGACATTTTTCATCCTCGCGCTGATAAGCTTTTCTTTCTGTATCAAAGTCTCCTTTTGTGCCATCGGGCTTTCTGTAGTCAGAAAAACTTTCTCCACTCAATTTTACCCCAAGCTCTAAAACTTTAATTATTGCTTGGTATAATAACTTTAACTCTTTTTCTAATAATTTTGCAACACTTTTTTCAGGATGAATTTTTGCAACCCATAAAGCTTCTGACGCATAAATATTTCCAACGCCAGAAATAACTTCCTGATCCATAATAACCTGTTTAACCTTCCCCTTTTTACCAACCAATCTAAATTTAAATTTTTCAAAAGTAAATTCCTTTTCTAAGGGTTCTGGCCCTAATTTTTCAAACTCTTTTAATAAATCTTGTTTTTTATAAACCTGCACTTTAGCAAACTTTCTTGCATCTGATAAAGCTAGCATTTGGCCGTTGTCTAAATAAAAAACTAAGTGTATAAATCTGTTCATGGGATCTTTCAACGCCTCACTCCCAACCGGATTCCAGATTCCTAATTCATACTTCCAAATTCCTGTTAATAAGTGGCCTGTCATTTTTTGGTGTACTAAAAGACAGTAATTTTCTGATAGGTCAAATATAATATTTTTTGCCCTACGCCAAATCTTCAGAATTTTTTTGCCTATCAAATTCTTGTCTTCAAATTTATACCAATCGTGCCAAACATCAACAAACCCCGCCCCTAAAACTTTAGAGGCGGGGTTGTTTAGATAATTCACCGTGGTTTGTACTTCGGGTAATTCTGGCATTATTGTTTTTTCTTTAACTCATTTAATTCGTTTTGCAATCTCTCTGTTTCTTTAATAAGTCTTTCAAGCTCTATTGTTCTATTCCTCACCTTCTGCTCCAAAGCTTCAATTGTTTCTTGAAATTCTTGCGTTTTAACTTTTACTTTAATACCAAGCGCTTTTTCACTATTATATTTTTCTTCTCTATCTATTTCTAATTTTTCTGCTATTTCATTTAATACTTGCGCTAATTCAGCCAACTCGTCTCTGGTTTCTAAATAAACTCTGTCAGATAAATTTCCCCTACTAAGCTCTTTTGCTTCTTTTAATATTTTACCTACAGGAGTAGCTACCCTTCTACTAACAGCCATGCTATAGAAAATTGTATAAACTAAAAGCAACCCAATTGTAACATACAAGCTCACATTAAGCTGATCATAAATTATTGCAATAACTGCTGTAATTATAAAAATTCCAGTTATTATAATAGGTAACGCAATTTTAAAAGTTAGCTTTGCCATAATTTATTTATTAGTGAATTAAATTCTAATCTCTTAAAAACTTCTTGAACTTTATTTTTATCATAAACTCCGTATTTGCACTTTTCTAAATCAAAATCTATATCAACATCTTTTTTCATCTGCGCTAAGTCTAAAGACATTAGGGCTGTTTCCTTGTTTTGTTTTAAAGCTTCTTTTACTTTTGGTTTTAATACGGCTGTATCTGTTGCCAGTTCTTCATACAAACTTTTTAAACTACCATATTTTTGAATAATTTCTGCTGCTGTTTTTTTACCAATACCTTCTACTCCAGGAATATTATCAGACGCGTCACCAGTTAAAGCCTTGTAATCTACCATCTGGCTAGGTTCTACTCCAAATCTTTCCCTTACCTTCTTTATATCATATATTACAGTATCTTTAATACCCTTACCCAGTGTATAAACTTTTATATTTTCATTTACAAGTTGTGTGTTATCTAAATCTCCTGAAATTATATATATTTCAATATTTGGATTTTTTTCACAAATAGTTGCAATTAAATCATCGGCCTCTACTCCCTCTTTTGCAAAAACAGGAATGCCCAATGATTCTAAAACTTCTTTTGCAACAGGTATTTGAGTAATTATTCCTTTGGGAGTTTCTGGTCTTTGCGCTTTATAATCTTTAAACATTTCATGCCTAAAAGTTGGCACTTTGGTATCGAAGCAAGCTACAACATAATCTGGCTTTAAATCATCAATTGCTTTAAACAAAGTTAGCAAATATCCATATACAGCGCCTGTTTCTTGACCACTATTTGTAGTTAAAGGTGGAAGCGCATGAAACGCCCTGTGCAACAACGCGTTAGAATCAACAATAATTAATCTTTCCATACTTTATTATATCACGAAAAAATTATTTCACGGGTGTTTTCGTCTGTGAATTTAAAACTTATAAAAATAACATCCTTAGGGAGAACCTCTTTTATTATTTCTGGCCATTCTAAACAAACTATATTTTTTGGATCAGCAATTATTTCCTCCCAACCCAATTCTAAAATATCTTTCTCGTCTTTCAAGCGATAGCAATCAATGTGATAAAAGTTTCCAAAGTGTTTCATAATTACAAAAGTTGGAGAAAGAATTTTTTCTTTCACGCCAAGTCCTTTAGCAAAACCCTGCAAAAAAGTGGTCTTTCCCGCACCAAGGTTTCCACTTAATCCTACAACAATAGCTTTTGTAGATTTTTTTTGCAACTTCAAAATGTCTTTGGCAAATTTTTGACCAATTTTTTGGGTTTGCTTAGCGCTCTTAGTGACTATGTTAATAACTTTATTTGACATTGATTTTAAAATCAATTAGGGTAAATTAAAAATATGGAACAGACAATTTTAGAATCTAAAAATATTTATTTAATTCCTGGGTCTAATATTGAGGCAATTTCCTCTACTCTTGCCTTATTTTATAGTTTAAAGGAAACTGGCAAAAATGTAAACATTGTACTAGATTCTTTGCCAGAAGAACTGCAATTTTTGTCACCAACATTAGACTTTGTTTCTTATCCTAAAAACTTTGTAATTTCTGTTCCCGACGCAGTTGCAAAAATCTCACAAATTTATTATGAAAAAACGCCAGAAAACCTAAAAGTGCATTTAACCTTAGATTCTGGAAACATTAAAAAAGATAATTTATCTTTTTACTTTTCTGAAGTAAAACCAGATTTAATAATTACTGTTGGCGTTCAAAATTATACAAAAACATTAACTGAAAAATTAGATCAATATGCATTTTTACTAGATTCACCAATTTTAAATGTTGACAATTCGCCAGAAAACAAAAATTTTGGTAAAATAAATATAACAGAGCAAAAACCTTTGGCCCAAATAGTTTTAGGGCTAATTGATGCTCTGCCTCAAAATGCTTGCGCCTGCCTATTAACAGCATTAGTTGATTACACAAACAACTTTAAGAAAAATGTAACAGCTGATGTTTTTGAAATGGCTAGTAAATTAATGAAAAACGGCGCAAACTTAGAGGAAATAATTAAAAATATTTTAAAGTAAATGGAAGAAACAAAAAAACTACTTGGATCTGTTACAGTTTCACCTAAAATTATAGAAGAAACAAACAGCCAAGTAAAAGATATTACCGGCTACAAGTCGGTTGTTGATCAATATACTAAAAGCAACATTACAGAGCTTTTAGATGCTGTTTTGTATGGGGCTATTGTTTTGGATGTTTCTGACTTGCACTTAGAACCTCAAGAAGCAGATGCCAGATTAAGAATAAGGTTAGACGGAATTTTGCAAGATGTTGCAATTTTTGATCACGACACATTTCACCATTTGCTTTCTAGATTGAAACTTCTTTCAAAACTAAAACTAAATATAACTGACAAGCCACAAGACGGCAGATATTCAATTGCCATTGATAACTCTTTAATAGAGGTTAGAACATCTAGCTTGCCTGCTGAATACGGAGAATCGGTAGTTATGAGACTTTTAAACCCAAAAAACCTAATTTCTTTAGATGAGCTTGGTTTGCGTAAAGATCTTTATACTGTTTTTGAAAAAGAAATAAACAAGCCCGATGGCATGATAATTGTAACAGGTCCTACTGGTTCTGGTAAAACAACTACCTTATATGCTTTTTTGAAAAAAATTCAAAACCCGGAAATTAAAATTATTACAATTGAAGATCCTATTGAATATCATTTAAAAGGAATTTCTCAAACCCAAGTAGCTCCAGAAAAAGGTTATACTTTTGCCGACGGCTTAAAATCTATTGTAAGGCAAGACCCAGATGTTGTGCTAGTTGGTGAAATAAGAGATCTTGAAACTTCTAAAATTGCTTTGCAAGCTTCTTTAACGGGCCACTTGGTTCTCTCGACCTTGCACACAAATGATGCTGCAGGTACAATTCCCCGCTTGGTTGACTTGGGTGTGGATTCAGCTTCAATTGCTTCTGGTCTTACAATGGCAATTGCTCAAAGATTGGTTCGCAAGGCCTGCCCAAAATGTTCTACAAAAGAAAAACCTACTGCAAAAGAACTTGAAGAATTAAAAAAGGGTTTAAAAAATTTACCAAAATCTATAAAGCTTCCCAACTTAGATGAAGTTAAAATTGCAAAAGTAAAAGAGGGCGGGTGTTCTTTTTGCAACTTTATTGGGTATAAAGGCAGAAAAGGATTATATGAGGCTTTTATAAAAGATTCTGAAATAGAAAAGTTTATACTAAAAAATCCTCCTGTTTCTGAAATTAGAGAAATGGCTGTTAGAAAAGGTATGGTTACAATGTATCAATCTGGGCTTATAGATATAGCCGAAGGTACAACCACTTTTGAAGAAGTTCTTAGAATAGTAGAACAAGACGACTTTTTGCCAGAAAATCCTGTTGCATAAAAAAATCGGCCTTTAGGTTAGAGGTATTCTTATGTCTGGGACATAAAGAAAGATTTATCTGAGGAATAATCGAGCCGGAGCAAGATTATCCAAAACTAAGATGAATCCAAATAATACCTCTAGCTTAAGGGCCGATCCTATCTTTCAATATCTTTAATATTATCATCTTTTTGACCTAATGTCAAGCCCTATAGACAAAAAACCTAACAAGGAAGAAGAAGTGCTAGATTCGGCTTTAAGGCCGAAATCTTGGGATGATTACGTAGGTCAAGACAAAATTAAAGAAAATATTAGAGTAATTATTACTGCTGCCAAACAAAGAGGTCAAAGCCCTGACCATCTTTTGTTTTATGGCAACTCGGGACTTGGTAAAACTACCTTGGCCTGCCTTATTGCTTCTGAAATGGGAAAAACAATTAAGTCAACTACTGGTCCTGCTTTGGAAAGGGCTGGAGATTTGGCTGCAATTTTATCTAACTTGGCTGATGGCGATGTTTTGTTTTTAGATGAAATACATAGAATTTCAAAAACCATAGAAGAATACCTTTATCCTGCCATGGAAGACTACAAATTAAACTTGGTTTTAGGTAAAGGACCTATGGCGCGCACAATGGAACTAAAACTTCCAAAATTTACCTTAGTTGGCGCTACCACAAGGCCCGGACTTTTGTCTGCTCCCCTACGCAATAGATTTGGGGCTACTTTCCAATTAAACTTTTATAGCAACGAAGATATTAAAAAAATAATTTTGCGTTCTGCAAAACTTTTAAAAATAGATATAGAACCAGATGCAGTTGCAACAATTGCCGAAAGATCGCGTTTTACTCCGCGTGTTGCTAACCGTCTTTTAAAAAGAGTAAGGGACTTTGCCCAAGTGCAAAACTCTGGCCACATTTCTAAAGAAATTGCTAAATACGCTTTAAATTCTTTAGAAGTTGATACTTTGGGTTTAGACAATTCAGACAGAAACTTGCTTTTGGCTTTAATAGAAAAATTTAATGGAGGCCCTGTTGGTTTGCAATCTTTGGCTGCTGCTGCCATGGAAGATGAAGAAACGGTTGTAGATATTTATGAACCATATTTAATGCAGTGCGGTTTACTTGAGCGTACCCCAAAGGGTCGCGTTGCCTCACGCCTTGCCTATGAACACCTGGGCTTTACTCCAAAAAACTCGCAAAACTCTTTAATATAAAAACTCCTGCATTTAGTTGGAAGGTCCGACCTTCCAACATCTTTTTATTACCCTACCCCCCGACTCATCATAGTTTGCAAACCCAGCCTACGCCAAGGCTTCGGCGGGCAAGCAAAAAGACCCACTGATTAGCAGGTCTTTGTTGGTGAGATTAGTTTATAGGATAAATTTAGAAGATTATATAAATTATTACTCCAAGAATTAAAATAATTAAACCAAAAATCCTCGTGAGATACTCTGCTTTGTTAATTCCAATTTTTTGATAAACTGGGATAGCTCTATTACCAACTCTTAAATATTTTTCAAACATTTTTGGAAATGATACAACAATAAGACCAAATATTACAACTAAAATACTAAATATTTGAACCAAATTCATAATTTTATATACCTTTATTTAATAATAATTCCTAACTTAATAGTACACAATACAAATTAAAAAACAATATACGGGGCGAGATACTAAAGTTTGATTTCGTTATTTAGATATAGATATGACCCTCACACACAGATTGGATTTTGGACTGGTGGTATGTTTTGCAAAAAAAGAACCGCTGATTAGTAGGCCTTTGTTGGTGAGATTATTTCTTTCTAAGTTGGAATAAAACGAATGGTAAAATTATAGCTGTAATTAAAAATTGAAGATTGTCTCCTTTAAAATTTTCACTGAAGCCAGTAAATATAGAAATCACTAAACTAGCCACAAGAAAGATTTCTGCTATCAAAAAGAATGTAAAAAGAATAGACTTAAAAAAATCAGGAATCTGTATAATTTGGCTTTCCAGTTGTTTCTTCTCGGCAATATTATCTTTCTCATATTTTTTCACGGGTAATTTGAGTAATTTTCTTAATAAAAAATCTATTCCAAAAATGAGAAATATAAAAACAACGACTACTTTGCCAGCTTCAGTCCAACTGAACTCTCCGCCTTGGAAATAATGAATTGTCTCCACAATTAACGCTGATACCACCCATAAGATTAGGTATTGTAAATTCTTTTTGTCATCTTTAAAACGTATAATCCACCAAAAAATTAGAGTAATACCTAAAATTAACCAAATTAAATTAATATAATCCATATTCTATTTCTTTGACTGTATTATGGTCAGTATTGTGGGTATTATGACGCTAAATGGTGGCAGAATTAAAGCAAAGCTTAACATAGCTAAAATTATATAGCCGACATTTTTGAGTAATCCTTTTTTTGCTAATATTGTAAAAGAAATTATTAAACAAAATAATGGAGAAACAAACATAAAAATACTAGGAGTATGAATATACAATAACGCATCTATTATGCCTTGTATAGATGATAAAAAAATGGTTAAAAATATACTTAGAAGTAAATAAATAATATAAAATATTATAGCTTCCCACCAGTTTCTTTTATATGATAAATTGAATAGATTCCTAAAAACATTAATCATAATTTTATATAAATATATTTAATAATATTTAATTATTTAATCCTACCAAAAAACTACTCCTTTTGGAAGTGGCTTTAAGAAAATCACAATAATTCATCTTTTATCAAATCGGGCACGAAAATATTGAATGACGGTGCTAAATTAAATTTTTTACTATTGAATTCTTCTTTTGACAACCACTGCGTTTCTTCTATTTCTGATAACGGCTTTATATCTCCAGAAATTTCAACTTTGTATAATTCGAGAGAGAGAGGTAATCCGCTATGTACGGCTTCTGGAATATTATATGTATTATAGTGATTATAAGATAAAATCTCCACGCCAAGTTCTTCTTTGAGTTCTCTTTTTAAACAGTCTAATGTTGATTCGCTTCCTTCATATTTTCCTCCTGGGTTTATAAAATACGGCTTATTTTTTGGTTTAACAATTAAAAAACTTTTATCTCTAAATATTAAGGCTCCTGCTTTTTTTACTTTATTCATATATTTTATTCTACCAAAAAACCACTCCTTTTGTCCACCAGAGGCGGATCCGTCCTTTGGCGGAGAAGTGGCTTCCTATAAAGCTCATATAGAATAGAATCTTATGACCCCAACTACGATTAGATTATAAATACTATGAATTATAGTCGCCATTACCAATCCCAATAATGGCCTGTTGTTTTTTGCGAAATAAGCAATAACTCCAGCGGTAATCACGTGCAGACCTATTGCTCCCAACCTCATTGTGGGCTGAAACCCAGCATCCCACTTAATAACAGATTCTGCAATTCCGAAACCAAAGCCAAGTGTTAAGCCATAAGGATACTGCCCTATATCTCTTTTAATAAGCAGAAATTTAATCCCCTCTTCTACGAACGCCATTAAGATAAATCCCAATACTACTGGAAACGGATTCTTGAAAAAGAAAAGTATTGTAAACAAAAAAGTTGCTCCAAATAAAAGGGCTATATTTTAGGGATTAAAATAATTTGGTATAATTATTAAATGCGAAAGATTTTAATACTAAGTTTATTTTGTCTCACTCTGTGGGGTTTTGCTTGCCTGCCGGTAGGCAGGGCTGAGCAAATAAACATTAATACTGCAACGTTAGCACAACTAGATCAATTAGCTGGAATTGGACCTGTGTATGCGCAAAGAATTATTGATGGTAGGCCATATTCTTCTATTGATGATTTAGACAGAGTAAAAGGCATTGGGCCTGCAACAATTGCAGACATAAAAGCGCAAGGGTTAGCGTGCGTCGATTGCGCATCGACACAAACAATTTCTAATTATTCTAATTCACCTAATTTACCTAATCAAATACCAAGCTCTAATGACCAAATTCAAAAAACAGCGGACGACGGGCTTCCGTCTGTTTCTGCTGTTTACCAGAGTGGTGTATATATAAACGAGATTTTGCCTAATCCACAAGGAGTAGATGAAACCGATGAATGGATTGTACCTACAATCCAACTAATACCTTTAGCGTATTTGTGATGGCTAAGGTGCTCCCGAGAGGAGAAGCGTTAAGAAATACCTATGCACAACTCAAAAGCCCTGTTTAGTGGCTTTTTGTGGTATAATAAAATAGTTAATATATTTCTAATGCTTAATAAAAAAACAAAATACCTCCAAATTGCCTTTAATCGCTCTTTTGACGAAGTAAGAGAAATGATTGCTCTTTTACCA
>Ga0172371_10011424_pt1 | contig 11838 bp, 12 predicted proteins | sample Lak12m_FD_114543 | JGI IMG/M metagenome (GOLD analysis project Ga0172371, IMG submission 114543) | Freshwater microbial communities from Kabuno Bay, South-Kivu, Congo - kab_022012_12m | ecosystem: Environmental > Aquatic > Freshwater > Lake | place: Democratic Republic of the Congo: South-Kivu...
ATACCATGGCTATTGCCATCTTTCTTATTTTCCTGATGAAAAATAAGTACAAAACGCTTACCATAGTGCTTTTTTTATGGGCACTTTTTATGGGGTACACCCGGATTTACCTCGGAGTACATTTTCCCGGAGATATAATAGCGGGCTTTATAATTGGCAGCTTTATCGGGTATGGAACTTACCGTTTATTCACTTATTCGATGAAATTACGATGAATTTTCTTATCATTTGAGTTTAAGAATTAATCCCAGGTTAGCATAGGTAGAACTATAACCAAACTCACCATTCACTCCAATCGTTCTGTTGAAGAAATAAGAGGTCCCAAAGAAAAAACCGAAATACGGATAAACACCATGATAGCCAGTGTAACCCGGGTGATCCCCCTGATTATATACTGAAAAACCCATTCCCAGGGGGACTCCTCCGTATGTATCAAGTCCTTTTACGCCCCAGCCATAATGGTAGGCGCTCCTTACACCGAATATGAAATTGGCCCAAGATTCCTTATACCCTTCATAATATGTATGCCCGAAAAATGACATAGTTCCTTCCCCTCCCAGGCTGAGGACTCCGGGTCCCAATTTCCACATTCCTGTTTCAAAGATGATCTTTGTGGCGGGACCAAATCCGGCTCCATTTCCCCAATAATGTGTTGCAGGTCCAACAGCAAAAGTAAGGGTCCAGCTTTTAAGACTCATCGGACCGGGAGAAGTATTCTTTTGTGAGAATGTATTTTTTGGGTAAACGATCATTATCATGACCGCAATTACCATGATGATGATTTCTTTTTTCATAATTTATACGTTATTTAGAATTGGAATAAATAACGAAGAAAATTATCGTAAAGTATAAAAAAAACAGAAATAATTACGGGAAGCTAATAACTGTTACATTACCAATACTTTCGCACCACGGATCCGCTGCTGCTTCAGTTCAACAATCGCTTTGTTTGCTTCCTCCAGTGGATACACCTGGATTTCAGGTTTAAGGGGAATTACGGATGCCAGTTTCAGGAAGGAACGAACATCAAAACGTGAAACATTAGCCACGCTTTTAATTTCTTTCTCCATCCAGAGATGTTTCGGATAATCCAGATTCAGCAGGCACTCCTTATCGATGTTTTCTTTCCGGATGGCATTTATTACGAGACGTCCACCGGGGACAAGGTTATTCAAGGCGTCAACAACAGGTTTCCAGACAGGGGTAGTATCGATGATCGCATCAAGTTTTTCAGGAGAGGAATCCCCTGAATCTCCTGCCCAGGTTGCTCCAAGTTCCAGCGCAAAAGCACGCTCCGAATCACTCCGTGCAAATACATAAATCCGGGTTCGAGGAGATATAAATTTAACCATTTTAAGAACGAGATGAGCTGAGGCTCCGAATCCGGTCAAACCCAATGTTAACGGGATCTCATCCTTTAATTCTGAAAAGTAATTTCCTGCCAACCTGATCGACCTATAGCCGATGGCGCCGGCACAGAGCAAAGGAGCAGCTTCTACGTCAGAAAACTGGTCCGGGATTGGATGAGTAAAATTTTCATTTACGGTCATGAACTCAGCATACCCTCCATTAACATCCCGTCCGGTAGCCATAAAATCCGGGCAAAGATTTTCATTACCAGTTAGACAGAAAGAACAGATTCCGCAACTCGAATAGATCCAGGCGACGCCTAAACGATCACCGGTAACGTGTAGTGTTACTCCAGCGCCAACACCTGCAACCATCCCGATGACCTGGTGACCCAGGACCACCGGTAGATTAGGGGGTGGTGTACGACCTTCGATTTCATCCAGTTCCGTATGGCAGACTCCGCATGCAACTATCTTCAGAAGAAGTTCTCCCGGCCCCGGAACAGGGACAGGCAAATCAGCAAATTCAAGCGGTTGGGGTTGTTTCCGCAGGTCGCACAACTCATGGAGAACCATTGCTCTCATAAAAATATTAGTTACACCGGTTTTTTATATGATGACCGCGTAATGATCCGGTAGGTAAAGGCATAGGTGAAATAATTCCAGATCCAGTCGCTGAGGGCGGTGATCCTGTTCCGGAATCCGGTTATCCTGATGAGGTGCAATCCCATCCATAAAAACCATGCAAAAATTCCCTGCGTCTTAAAGAAGGGAAGGTCAGCCACGGCTTTATGTCTTCCTACAGTAGCCAAAGTCCCAAGATCAAGGTAATGAAATTTATTTAAGGGTTTTCCCTGAAACAAGCGTAAAAAATTTTTTGCAAGGTTATTCCCTTGCTGCATAGCAGGGAATGCAAGCATCGGATGTCCTTTGGGCAGTTCATCGCTAACCATGGCGGCAACATCGCCAATCGCAAAAATATTTTCAAAACCTTTTACCTGGCTGAATTCATTCACAACAATCCGGTTTCCCGGAACCACAACAGGATCAAGACCCTGTATCAAGGCTCCTTTAACGCCTGCTGCCCAGATAAAGAATGCCGATCGAAGGATAGTTCCATCCGTCAGGGTGACATTAACGCCATCGTAGTCTTTTACAGAAGTGCTTAGCCATGTTTTTACACCCATCCTGGAAAGAAATTCATAAGATTTACGCGAAGCTCCTTCCGACATTGCAGGCAACAACCTGTTTCCTGCTTCAATCAGGTGAATGTTCATCAGGGAAGGGTCGATCTCGGGATAGTCCTGGGAAATGATATGTGATTTAAATTCAGCCAGGGCGCCGGCCAATTCAATTCCGGTGGCGCCGCCTCCGATTACTACAAAATTCAGTATGATCTTCTGTTCTTCCGGTGTTTTATATAGCGTTGCAATTTCGAATTGTTCAAGAAGAGTATTCCTGATTGTTAACGCATCATCGAGAGACTTCATAACAAGGCTGTATTTTGCCATCCGGTAATTCTCGAAAAAATTTGTTTCGGCTCCGGTGGCGATAACGAGATAATCATAGTCAAAGTCTCCGATATCGGTTTCGATCCGGCTGTTCCCGGGATGAATTTTCTGAACTTCAGTCAGGTGGAATGTAAAGTTCCGATATCCCTTGAACATGCGACGGAAAGGGGAAGCGATTGAGGCTGCCGATAAGCCGCATGTAGCAACCTGGTACATCAGGGGCTGGAAATTATGATGATTGTGCTTATCTAAGAGAATGAGGTCACAATTCTTGTTCTTGAGTCTCTGAATCAGAGTGATACCTCCGAATCCTCCTCCGATAATGAAAATCTTTGGCCGGAGTGTCATATGAGTTATGGCCGTAACATGGATAATTTATTAAACAATTTTATCTCCTCCTGTGACAGGTTTTGAGGGATATCAACGATGATCTTGAGATAGAGGTCACCCGATTGCCCCTTTTTCTGATAAAGGGGCATTCCGAGGCCTTTCATGCGTAAGACTTTTCCGTTCTGAGTCTCTTTCGGGATAATCATGTTGAAGGTTCCTTTCATAGTATTTACAGGAACCTCTCCTCCAAGGATTGCTTTATAAAGAGAAACATGAAGATCGGTAAAAAGGTCATTTTCCTTGCGTTCATATTTTGAGTCGGGGATGATTTCAACATGGAGGTAGAGATTTCCGCTCTCACCTCCCCTCCGTCCTTTTCCGCCTTTCCCTTTCACCCGTAACACCTGACCGTTACTGATGCCAGGTGGTATAGTGATACTTATCTTTTCACCATCGACATTCAACAGGCGTTTGCTCCCCTGAAAGGCCTCTTCCATTGTAATCTCTAGGCGGGCCTCATAATCTTCACCTTTACGTATAACCTCCTGTGTCCGGCCCCTGTGCTGACCTCCGCTACCGAAAGTTTCATTAAAATTGTCGCCAAATCCTCCTCTAAAAAAGGTATTGAAGAAATCGGAAAAATCGGCGCCTTCAAAATCTTCGGAAGTATAAGTACGGGAATATTGTCTCCCGCCTCCCTGCCTTGCCCACTGGGCAAAGTCGGCTCCCCCAGGGCCGGCGCCCGACTGTTCATATTGTTTCCAGTTGGAGCCCAGTGTATCATATTTTTTACGTTTCTCCGGATCACTAAGTACTTCATAAGCCTCGCCGAGATCCTTGAATTTTTCCTCGGACTGCTTATTACCTGGATTCTTATCGGGGTGGTATTTTATGGCAAGCTTGCGATACTGCTTTTTGATCTCCGCCTGGGAAGCATCTTTTGATATGCCCAGGGTTTTATAATAGTCTTTATATTCCATTTTACAAAAAGTCTGGTTAATACCCGTAAACACGTCCTTCGAACCGTTCCACCGCAACCTTCCAGACATTTACTTCACGGATGGACGGCGGGTTGAAAATAAACTTGTCGCCGGAGTATTGAGCCATGATAATATTCAATGCTGCTGCTTTTTCTTCCGGATCATCAATAAACTCAGCATTCCCGTAACAAAGAACACTCCGGTATTTCATACTCCAGGAGCAGGCAACAGTTTCATCCTGGTAACGGACAACCTGATCCATGCTAAAGTTAACACATACTCCGGGATTTTGTTTCAACGCATTGATCTTCTTTCCCTGGCGGGCTCCGTGCATATAAATGACGTCGTCTTTAAACCCAAAATTCAATGGAATCGCATAGGGATTCCCTGATGCATCAATCATAGCAAGATGGCACCATTTGCTACGTTTGATTATGTCGAGTATATCTTTTTTATTGGTTACTGTCCGGTTTTTCATAACTACTGGTTTTACCCGAACAATTTCCGGTACATCTCTTCGATTTTTCCTACCGGGATGACTTTGATGGAAGCATGACGCTTTAAATCGATCCCTTTGGTGTTGTACTTTGATATGAAAATCCGTTCAAAACCCAGCTTCTCCGCTTCAGAGATACGCTGTTCGATACGGTTTATCGGGCGGATCTCTCCGGAAAGCCCTGTCTCGGCCGCGAAACAGGTTTTACTGTCTATAGGTGAATCCTGGTTGGAGGAAAGTATGGCTGCAACCACTGCAAGGTCGATAGCCGGATCATCAACTTTGATCCCACCGGCGATGTTGAGGAATACATCTTTCGTTCCCAACCGGAAACCGCTTCGTTTTTCCAGTACAGCCAGCAACATATTCAGCCGACGAACATCAAAACCCGTGGTCGACCGCTGGGGAGTACCGTAAACGGCAGTACTAACCAGGGCCTGCGTTTCTATAAGTATGGGACGCATCCCCTCCACCATCGCGGCAATGGCAATACCGCTCACCTGTTCATCACGCTGGCTGAGCAAGATCTCTGAAGGATTGGAGACCTCTCTTAATCCGCTGTCGTTCATCTCATAGATCCCCAATTCGGAAGTGGAGCCAAACCGGTTTTTCAGGGAACGTAAAATACGGTAGCCATAATTACGGTCGCCTTCAAACTGGAGAACGGTATCGACCATATGTTCAAGGATCTTGGGACCTGCAAGGTTTCCATCTTTGGTTATGTGGCCGATCAGAAAAACAGGAGTATGGGTGATCTTTGAATATTTCTGGAGTTCAACAGCACACTCCTTGATCTGTGAAATGCTGCCGGCGGAAGATTCAATTATATCGGTCTGTAAGGTTTGAATGGAATCGATAATTATAATCTGTGGTTTTAGCGACTCGAGATGCTGTAAAATAGCCTGGGTATTGGTTTCGGTAAGGATGAAACAGTTTTCATTCTTTGTTCCGACCCGCTCCGCACGCATCCTGATCTGCTGTTCACTCTCCTCTCCGGTTATATAAAGGATTTTCCGGTCGGTACATTTCAGGGCAACCTGGAGCATCAAGGTTGATTTCCCGATACCGGGCTCACCTCCGATGAGAACTACCGATCCCGGCACCACACCACCTCCCAGCACTCTGTTAAGTTCTTCGTCGCGGCAGTCGATCCGGATATCTGACTGGAAATTAACTTCTGAAACCTTAATGGGTGAGGCTGATCGTTTATCACCAACTGTTATTCTTCCCGTTCCGTTCTCTTCCCGTTGGATGACCTCTTCGATAAAAGTATTCCATTCCCCACAGGCGGGACATTTTCCCATCCATTTGGAGGACTGGTTACCGCAATTCTGACAGAAGAAAGCTGTCTTTACTTTTGACATATTACCGGTGCAACTTACGTGCTTTCTCGATCAACTGTGATGTTGAATATCCTTTGACCAGGTCGATAGTAACGATTTTTCCACCATAGGATTTTACGAAGTCGTTACCTGCGATTTCGGATTCCTTATAATCTTTTCCTTTCACCAGGATATCTGGATGAACAAGTTTGATGAGTTCGACCGGTGTCTCTTCTTCGAATATGACAATAACGTCAACAAACGATAACGAAGCCAGGGTCATCGACCGGGCATGTTCATTGTTGAGCGGGCGGTGGGGACCTTTGATACGGTGGACTGAGTCGTCGGAGTTCAGCCCGATAACCAGCACGCTACCCAGATCGCGGGCTTTAGCCAGGAATTCGATATGGCCAAGATGTATAACATCAAAACAGCCATTAGTGAAAACGATCTTTTTTTCTTTGAAACGCCAGACAGCCAGTTGTCTCTGAAGATATTCAAAGTTTAAGATCTTCGATTCGATATTTTTAAGACTTTCCATCTCTGTGTTTATAGAAAGACAAAAGTAATAAGGAAATTCCACCTACCATAGCGATCATAGCTGTTTGAGCAGTCCACGCGATCCAGCCGAGTGCAAGACCGGTCGGTTTAGCGATCCCATATAGTAAAAGTGTCTCCTGGATAATAGCTGGATAAAGGCCGATACCTCCGGGAGTTATCATGATCCCGATGCTCCCGAGTACAAGCGCCGACAATCCAGCTCCGAGACTCAGACCGCTGGTTTCGGTAAAGCAGAAAAAGATAAGGTATAGCATGAAAAAGTAAAGCGTCCAGATCGCAATAGAATAAAAGGTGAATAACCACATCTTTTTTATCTGGCTGAGAGATTTCAATCCGTCCCAGAAACCAATGACGAGGTTTTTGACCTTGTGGTAGAATTTTGATTCACGTAATTTTTTCCGGAAAAGGAAGAAAAGCATGATAATCAGACCAATAATTACTACGATGGTTATAAGTACCATCCTGGAATAATGCAGGGATCCAAACTTTGCTACCAGTTTTGGATAAACATTATTGTCGAGATATCCGCTTATGGTTCCGATTTGAGTTAAGATCATAAGGAAGAACAACATGAAAAAAATGATCATATCGACAGCCCTTTCGGTGATAACCGTACCAAAGGCTTTGTTGAAGGGTATCTTTTCATACCTGGTAAGAAGGCCACAGCGGGTTACTTCGCCGAGCCGCGGGAACGCCATGTTAGCGAGATAACCCACCATCACGGCATAGAATGTTTTTTTCAAAGATGGTTTGAATCCCATAGGTTCAAAGAATAATATCCAACGCAGGGCACGCAGTATATGACTGAAAATCCCCAGGATTATGGCCAGGAATACCCACCAGTAATTTGCAATTCGGAATGATTGAATGATTTGGGCTCGCTCACCGGGGGTAAGATCTTTTACCGACACCCAGATGATGAAAACGCCCAACCCAAGAAAGAAGACAAATTTAATGATGTTAAGGATCCTCTTCTTCAGGGAACCGGATTCAGGTAAACTTTGAGTCATCCTTTAGCTCTTTTTCCCCTGGAGATCTTATTATCTTTATCCGGGAAAGCAATGGAAGGTTTGAAATTTTTCGCGGCCTCAAAATCCATGCTGGCAAATGAAACTATGATCACAACGTCGTTGGGGAGGAATTTACGGGCAGCCGCCCCATTTAGGCAGATAGTACCGCTTCCCTTTTTCCCTTTGATAGCGTATGTTTCAATCCGTTCGCCATTGTTTATGTTCAGTACCTGAACCTTCTCAAATTCAACTATATTGGCTGCATTCATCAGGGCTTCATCAATAGTAATGCTACCCACATAATTGATGTTGGCTTCGGTCACCGTGGCACGATGTATCTTCGATTTTAAAACTTGAATTTGCATCATGCTGCAAAATTACGAAAAAAGTTCGATATTATCGATCAGCCGGACGTCACCCAGGTAGACAGCCGTAAATGCAACGGCCTTTTCACCACCGCTCCAATCATTCAAAGGTAAAAGAGTTTCCCTGTCGCCTATTTCAAAATATTCCACCCGGAGTTCCGGTTTTTCCTGGATCTTCCTGACAGCCCAACTCTTTAATTCCTCAATTGACTTTGTGCCGGCCATATCCTTCACGTTGCATAGAATCTGGTAGATATGTGGCGCTATCATTCTTTCGCCCATCGTCAGTCTCATGTTCCTTGAACTCATCGCCAGACCGTCATTCTCCCGAACAGTATTGCAGGGGACAATTTCAAGCGAAATTTTCAACAAATTCACCATGTGTTGTATAATAGCCAGTTGCTGAAAATCTTTCTTACCGAAATATGCCCGGTTGGGTTCTACAATATCGAATAATCGTTTAACAACGATGGCCACCCCCTGGAAATGACCCGGCCGGAATTTGCCCTCCATCACCTTATCGAGTGAACCAAAATCGATCGTCACAGCCGGTTTTTGCCCCCCGGGATACATCTCCTTTTCCGTTGGCGAGAAAATCACATCACATCCTTCGTGTTCCAGCAATCTTGAATCTACGGCCGGCCTACGCGGATATTTGATAAGATCCTCCCTGTTGTTAAATTGGATGGGATTGACGAAGATGCTGCAAACGGTGATATCATTTTCCGTCTTCGACCGGCGGACCAACGTCAGATGACCTTCATGCAGCGCACCCATAGTGGGGACGAAGCCTACACTCTTTCTGTTTTTCCTGAACTGATGAAGATAATTTTGAATTTCACTGATAGTGGTAAATGTTACCATCGTCCGGGATGTTAAAATCAATGGAAATTACAATTTGATAAGCTTGTTGCGGATGGCAAATTTCAGCATCTCCACTGAGGATCTGCATCCCAGCTTTTTCATGATATGGTTCTTGTGGGTCTCCACGGTACGTATGCTGATATCAAGAGTTTCGCCGATCTCCTTGTTTACCATACCCTCCGAAAACAACCTTAAGATCTCCAATTCTCTTCGTGAGAGACTTTCTGCCCGTGTGAGTTCATTTTTATCGGTCTCCTTGGCCGATCGCACATAGTTCTGAAGGAGGATCCTTGAGATGACCTCTCCGAGATATTCCTCATTTTTATTAACAGTATATATAGCCTGGACAAGCTCGTGGCGGGTTGTATTTTTGGGCAGGTAACCCTTTGCACCGGCTTTTAGAGCGTTGGAAACGAAATCCTCGTTGGTGTACATGGAGAGGATGAGAACTTTGATCTCAGGGTATTCGGCTGTGATACGCCGTGTGATCTCGATACCCGAGATGTCGGGCAGGGAGATATCGAGCACAAGGACATCCGGCTGAACAATCTTCAGCTTTTCAAAAAGACCAGCTCCATTGGCGGCCTCGCCGATGATCCCGATATCGGGAATACCTGAAAGCAGGGCTTTTAACCCATCCCTCACGAGATCGTGATCATCGACCAGGAAGACATTTATTTTTTCCATCAGAGGTGTCGCGGGACTTTTATTTGCATCAGGGTACCCTTGCCGGGAGCAGATTTAAGGTCGAAAGTGCCGCGAAGCAGTTTAACCCGTTCCTTAATATTATGAAGACCATGTCCGGACTGGCTATCGGTTTTGGCAAGAATTGTTTTGAAACCGATTCCGTTATCCTGGATACTAAGGTAGATATCATCGATATCGCCTTGCAATTTTATATAGGCTTGTTTGGCAGATGAGTGTTTCACGATATTGTGGATCGCCTCCTGGATGATCCGGTAAAGGTATGTCTGGATCTTTTTATTCCAGGTATCTGTTTTTGCACGGTGTTCAAATTTTATCTGGATACCGGATGCCCGGCTTGTATCTTCGCAAAGGTTAAACAGTGCGATGACCAGGCCGAATTCATCCAGTACCGGGGGCATCAGGTCGGTAGTGATACGCCGGATCTCATCAATTATCTGGTCGAACTGTCGTTTGATCCCTTCCAACTGGGTCTTGATCTCAGTCTCCTGCAAATAAGAAAGGCTGTCGAGCTTCATCTTGATGGCGATGAGTGACTGACCGATACCATCGTGAAGTTCGCGTGAAAGGCGTTGACGTTCAAGTTCCTGTCCGTCGATCACGGAGAGGATATGGGAAATGCCCGAAATTTTGCTACTTTTGGCCGACGACATAGATGACCCTGTTTTTGAAGCAAGGGCAAACATACTAATTTTTTATTTATGAAGACCATCCCCCGGAACCTTGGATTCATACTGTTGTTTGTAATTTTGACATCCTTTGCGATAGCACAGGAAAAGAAAATCACATATTATGACGATCCTTCTGCAATCCCACCTGACCTTCCTATCACAATTAAACACCTCACAGCGTCGGTAACCTTCCAGCCGGAAAAGAATCTGGTGAAGGGATCCGCCGAATTCACCTTCGTTTCAAACCGCTACCATACAGATTCCATCGTATTCTATACACCCGGCTTTAAGATCTCTTCAGTAACCATCAACGGAAAAGATGTCGCTTATCGCCAGTCTGGATCAAGTCTTATCATTTATCCAGTTTCAAGTTTCACATTTGGCTCCGCCGAGCTCCGCTTCGCTCCGGTTCAAGTTTCAAGTTTCCATTCGGCAGCCGGCAGCCGGAAATTAGCAGACACGACAATTCGATATGGCCAGGAAGGGAAAGTCAAAATAATTTACACGACAACACCGATGGCAGGCGCCATTTATTTCATCGGCTGGAGGTCGGAAGAGCGAGGGAAACGGAAACAGATATGGGCGCACCGGCCACACGGCTGGTTGCCATACATGGATGGAAGGATCACCGTCGACATGATGATCACCTTCGATAAAGATTACAAGGTCTTTTCGAATGGAGAACGCCTTAGCGTTAAGGAAAATCCTGACCGCACAAAGACCTGGCACTACCGGATGACAAGGAATCATCCTTTTTTTTCAACCTCTCTTGCAATCGGCGATTATGACTTTAAATCATCGAAGACAAAACGAGGCGTACCTCTTGAATTCTGGTACTATAAAGGGATGGAGAACAAAGTTGAGCCGACTTACAAGTATACGGCTCAGATGTTCGGATTTTTTGAAGAGGAGATGGGGGTGAATTACCCCTATCCGCTCTATCGCGAGGCGCCGGTGATCGATTACATGTACGGAGCCATGGAAACCACCACTGCCACAGTATTTGGTGATTTCCTGCAGATCGATCCACGGGCATGGTGGCAGCGCAACTATGTGAATGTGAATGCCCACGAGCTTGCTCACCAGTGGTTCGGCAACTATATAAGTCACCAGGTGAACAAAGATGTATGGCTCGCCGAAAGCTTTGGAACTTACTATGCAAAGATCTTTGAGAAAAGCGTTTACGGAGAGGATTATTATCAGAATATCCGCAATGAAGAACTACAGCTAACGCTGGAAGCTGGGAAACGGAATGATTATCCGGTAGAAAGTTCCCGGGGAGGGGTGGAACGTATCTACCGGAAGGGTTCATTGGTACTGGATATGTTGCGTTATGTAATGGGTGACCGGGAATTCAGGGATGCTGTGAAGCATTACCTGCAGAAATTAGGATTTGAAAATGCCAGTACGAGTGACTTTATCCAATCGGTTTATGAAACGGGAAAGAAGCCATACGACTGGTTTTTTGAAGAGTGGATCCTCCATGGCGGGGAACCCGAATATACCGTGAAGTATGTTGAAAAAGAGGATCCGGAAGGGATTCATTCCACTTATGTCTGGGTTTGGCAGGTGCAGGAGCTCAGCGACCAGACCGGATTGTTTAAAATGCCCGTCGAATTTGAGGTTCATTATGGTGATGGCAGTATAGACAAAAAGAAAGTCTGGATTTCAGAG
>Ga0172371_10011425_pt1 | contig 11837 bp, 7 predicted proteins | sample Lak12m_FD_114543 | JGI IMG/M metagenome (GOLD analysis project Ga0172371, IMG submission 114543) | Freshwater microbial communities from Kabuno Bay, South-Kivu, Congo - kab_022012_12m | ecosystem: Environmental > Aquatic > Freshwater > Lake | place: Democratic Republic of the Congo: South-Kivu...
AGTAATAAAGAATAATGGTAAAGCAGCATATTCAATACCATATTATGATGATCAAAATGGTTGTATTGGGCTTGAATGGATGGAATCCCGATATATTAAAAAAATCGAGTTATCATTTGATAAAAAAATAGAAAAAATCGACGGGATATCTTTGGAATATTGGATTTCTTGTGATGAAAATGAAATTATGTCGCATGTTTATTCTAAATGGCAGGGTAAATGGGTTAAGCTTTCATCTAATATTGAATTTGGGGAAAACAAGATTACTTTTTTAATAGACACCGATGAGTATACTAAAAATGACACAAGAAAAGTAACTATATATGAGGTGAAATCTCATATTATAGGAACATTAAAAATAAGGTGTATTTTTCCTAAAGATTATAAAAATTTCAGCATTAAAAGAATTTCTGCATGGTCTAATTCATTTTGGGAAGAAATACCATTGAGAATTGAATGGGATAAAGAGCTGGAAGGTAGTGAAGTAAATATTGAAGTTTATAATGGTGCAATTATTCAGGCACCTCCAATACGGCTTAACTCCTCTATAAATTTTAAAACTAATAATATTTTAAAAATAAATATATTATCTTGTGTTTCTAGTAAAGATGTTTTAGATGAAACAATTTTATGGTTTAGGCAATTAGATAAAGCATTTGGGGTATTGGTTAAGGATATTCTTGAAAGAGGGCCGGTCTATATAGCTAAGTCAGGGGTATATTTAATAAGTGCAAGTTTGGATAAAAGCATATCTGACTATAAAAAGAGCATTGAAAAGAAAAAAACTATATTAGATAAAGTCAAGAACATGAGAGATCAAAGCTTTTTAAATGCGATGTCCGTGCATCCAAAAGCATCAGATAGTTCTAAAACAATGCTTTCTCTTGCTTGTAATAATAGGAAATTTATAATAGAGCGAAGTGGCATTATATGGTCTCCAAGGGGTGATTGGAACGGCGATTGGAAACCTGGTCATAAACCACCTTGTTTTACAGTCATTACCCCATCCTTTAATTTCGGTAAAATAAAAGATATTGAAGCAAAAAATTGTCTAAACGATAAGTCTATTATTAAAAGAAGTCTTAGCCAAGGATATTTACCGGCAATAACAAATGAAGTTGAAAAAAAGAGCATAAGGTATAATCAAAGAGTTTTTGTAGGACCCATTAGTGATAATTATAATGCGTATAGCTCTGAATGGTTTGAGCAGGATTCATTAGGTATATCAGAATTTATCATTAAGAATATTGGCAAGAGGACGGAAAAAGTCTATTTTAGCCTTGAGTTTTGTTCGGTGAGTCCTGCAAATCAACTGGGTCGGAATGGTAGTAGTGTAAGCTTTAGTAAAGAAAAATATGATATAAAAATAAATGAGGATAGTAATGTTTTTCTAAATAGCAGTGAATTTGTTGCATTTATTGATAAAAAAGAGATTGGAATTTTAAAATCCAGGATAAATGAAGGAAAAATAATTTTTTCCGGGGACTTGCCGCCTAATTCTAAAATTACTTGCGTGGTCTATTTACCTACATGCAAGACATCTAAATTTGAAAAAATTATTGATTCTTTGAATACTAAAAAGCAATATAAAGCATTTTTAAAATATTGGAATGATATACAAATGCAATATGCTAGCATCGAAATACCGGACAAGAGGTTTTTAAATATTATTCGCGCTTTACCGATACATATTCTTATGGTATGCAGAAACTATGGAGGGAAGTTTATTTCTCCTTGGATTGGTCCGGACAGATATGGAGTTTGTGATAATGAAGCACAGGGAATAGTCAAATCTGTGATGGAGTGGGGGAATAAAAAAGTTGCACGAAGGGCAATTGAATATATGTTAAATAATTTAAGCGAAGAAGGATTTTTCACGACTGGTTACACAATGATGAGTACAGGCTGGTTCTTACAAACAATCGCTGAATATTTTAGACTCTCTGGTAATAAAGAATGGCTTACAAGTATTGCTTCGAAAGTTGTTAAATCATGCGAATGGATCATTTCTCAATGTGAAAAAACAAAAGTATATGATATTGATGGTAAAAAGATACTGGAATATGGCTTATTCCCGCCCACTCTTACTGGAGATTGGGGAACATTTGCTTATCGATTTTATGCCCAGGCACATCAATATGCCGGCTTAAGAGATTCTGCTGATATACTTAGAGAAATTAATCATTCCAAATCAGAGAAGATTAGAAAAGAAGCTGAAGAATTACGAAGAAATATTTTACGTTCTTATAAATACGTGAAAGAAAGAGTACCAGTTGTTGAACTTGATGATGGTACTTGGGTACCGTTCTACCCGGCTATAGCAAATGGATTTAGGAGAGTTTCAGAATTAAATCCTGAAAGTAATCGAATTGGATGGGCATATGATATCGAGCATGGAGCACAACATTTACTTGCATTAGGAGTATTGGATATAGATAGTGATGATACTAGTAATTTTATAAATCATTTTGAAGACAAAGTTTCATTATTTTCAACTGAGCAATATTGTGATAATTGCTATTCTGAACAGGATAATAAAAAGGATTGGTTTAATCGAGGTGGATTTTCAAAATATTACTTTCCTCATTCAAATACAGTAAAAATATATGCTATGAATGATTTAATAAAGCCTCTAATCCGTTCAATTTTTAATCAAATTGTGATGTCGTTGGATGCAGAAAATTTAACATTTTGGGAACATGGTACAGGGTTTAATCAAGCTTGGAATAAAACACATTCAGCAGCTACTATATTAAATAACATCCGAATGATGTTTTTACTAGAAAAAAGTGATGTTTTATGGATTGCACCTTTCATACCAGTTCATTATATGAAGAATGGTAATAAAATTGTATTAAATAATATTCCGTCTAAGTTTGGTTTAGTTTCATATGAGATAATATCAGAGTTAAAAAGCAATTCTATCAAAGCAAAAGTTGAAATAAATTACAGAAAGCTACCAAAAAGAATTTTTCTTCGAATAAGGCACCCACAAAGTAAAAGGATAAAATCTATTAGTATGGACGGGAAATCTTATGATAAGTTTAATGCCACAAAAGAGTATATTGAGTTACCGTTATATAATAATAAGATGGAAATATGTGTTAAATATTGAATCATAAATATAATAATATGTAATTGGAATGATCCCCAGAAGTTAGACGGTGACTTAGGATAAATACACATTAATTTGTAGATTAAAAGCATTGGAGAAAATTAAAATCAATAAATTGTTCCAGGGAAGAAGGTTAAGATTAAATTGAAATCTATGCAAAATTGGATTAGGCGTTCTAAGAAAAGAACCTTGAAGTGTATGAATTGGCAAAGTAAAGGAGCTGTCTCTTTAGAGCTGATTGCAAACTGTGGCAAAGAAGATCTTTTTCCTTATAAAATAGGTTACTTTGATCCTGAAAAAGCTTTAGAACTTGCTATAATGAAAGCAGAAACGGCTTACAAGGTAGGTTCAGATAGTGAAATTGATATAGAAGTCAACTTTAATAATTCCTTGGTATTTAGTTTACTTGGCGGAAAAGTTGTATTCCATGAAACTGGACCGATTTATAAACCTTTGATTAATGACTGGAATATGCTTAAAATCCTTCCTTCTCCGCAAGAAAAAAAGGGTCTTATTAATGATATGGTTTATTACATTGACTATATGAAAAAGCATAAACCAGATTATTTAAGTATTGGTTTTCCTAAAATACAATCTCCTTTAAATACTGCCGCTATATTGCGTGGCCCCGAACATTTTTATATGGACTGTCTTATAGATAAAGATAATTTACATAAGCTTATGCAAATTGTCACAGAGGCAACAATCTGGTTTGTTTCATACTTCAGTAAAATATACAATGAGTATTCCCTTCCAATCTGCAAAGATATTCTAAGCATTTCTGATGATTGCTGTACTAATCTAAGCCCAGACTTGATTAAAGAATTTGATGTTGAATATTTAAAACAACTTTCAGAGACTTTTAATAAGAAAATAAACATACATTATTGTGTTCTTCAAAATAAGTGGAACGAACACTGTCGTGATCAGTTCCTATCTACATCACATATTGCGGGTATAACCAACCAATATCCACCTGAATATTTTCTCGAGAACTATCGCTTATTTGAAAGAAAAATTTTTCTTATCTCAGGTGGTGAATTATCTCAGGATTATCAGCAGCTATTTGGTGGTGATCCTATAGAACGTATTAAGAACTTTGAAAGTTGGGCCAAAGAGTTTTTGAAAAATTTTGTCGGGAAAAGTGGTTTGAAGATTGTATTTACTATTCCAAGTATTGAAGAGGCTCAGGAAGTAAACTCTATCTGGGAATCGCTAAATAAATGGACATGATTTTGAGCCTGTATCCAATGTCGATTTTTAATTACAACAAATAGAGAAAAAACTAATAGTGTTTGATAGAGAGAACAATTGGTTTAAACCAGAGCGAGAGATTTTTCAGACCAAACAAATTGATTATTGCCTTTTTGGATTGGTTCTATTATGTCTCTCGATATTGTTAAGCTTTTTATCTATACCCGGGGTTTATAACCAAATGGAAAAGCCAGTATATGGAAGGAAAGTTCCATGGAACATCAGCTACCAATACAGAACTCCGTAAACTGAAGTTAAAGATATATGAGCTGATGCAGATAGTTGGGAAGCTCACCATAGAAGAATACCTTTTTAAAAAAGAAAAAGTCTTTACAATTGCAAGGAGAAAAGAGAATTAATCCATAATAACCAGTCCCAATTTGGATCAGTTAAGAAGAGATGTGGGCTGATGAATATATCCAGATTAACATAATGTCAGTGTAAAAGCTGAAAGAAAGCTTTCAGAATATTTTACTTATTATATATATTTTAATAAGTAATAATATGTTGTTGACAAAATATGTTATTAGCTTTAAAATTTAAATATGTTAGTAATAAAATTTTAATAAGTATTGGAAAAATTATTTTTTAATTTATTTTTACAATATAATATTTATTAAGTAAAAATTAAAATCGAAGAGGAGAGTATGACAGCAAAACTTGCCATTAACGGGGGTCTTAAAGCCAAAACAACAAAAAATCTTCCAATGTATCCCGGAGGTCTTGAAATTGGTGAAGAAGAGAGAAAACTTGTCAATGAAGTAATAGATAGAAAGTATCTTTTTAGATATTACGGACCAAAAGAATATAAATCAATGGTAGCGCAGTTTGAGGAGGAGTTTTCTAAAAAAGTGGGAATAAAATATACGCTTGCAGTAAATTCCTGCACATCAGCTCTAAATTGTGCTCTGGTTGCGTGCGGAGTAGGTCCTGGTGATGAAGTAATAATTCCCGGCTATACCTTTTTTGCATCATGTGCCTCAATTGTAACATCCAAAGCAATTCCCATTATCGCCGAAGTAGACGAGACACTGACTATTGATCCGGATGATATAGAGAAAAAGATCACCCCTTCAACAAAGGCGCTTCTTATAGTACACATGCGTGGTGTCCCGTGTGATATGGACAGAATTATGAGTATTGCGAAAAAATATAATTTAGTATTAATAGAAGATGTAGCGCAGGCAATGGGAGGAACATATAAAGGAAAATACCTTGGAACATTTGGAGACTGCGGCTGCTATTCATTCCAGTATCATAAAACCATAACTGCGGGTGAAGGTGGGGCAGTAGTAACAAATGATGAAAGACTGTATGACAGGTGTATGGGTTATCATGATACAGCTGCCTGCTGGAGGCCTGACAGGTTTGCCGAGCAGAGATATGAGGGAGAGCTCTTTGTGGGGCAGAATTACAGGATGTGCGAACTGGTTGGGGCAGTAATGAGAGCTCAGCTTAAAAAACTTGACAGCTTAAATAATCTCATGAGAAGAAACCAGAGAAGAATAATTGAGGGAATAAAAAACACTAACGGAATAAAAGTAAGACCTGTAAACGATGCCGAAGGAGACACTGGAATTTGTATTATGTTTTATTTAAAAGAAAAAGAAAAAGTTTCTGGATTTGTAGAAGCACTAAAAGCCGAAGGTGTAGATGCAAGCGGGGTTTATAACTCAGGAATACCAGACTGGCATATGTATTCGTATTGGAAACATATTATAGAAAAGAAAACTCCGACACAAGAAGGTTGTCCATGGACATGTCCTTATTATAAGGGTAATGAAGTAAAATATTCTGCTGATATGAATCCAAGTACAATAGGATATCTATCAAAAGTAGTACATATAAATATACCTCCCCAGATGACAAAAGATGATTGCAATATGATAGCAAAGGCAATTAACAAGGTTGCGGATACCCTGATTTAAAAGAAAATACTTTGAATTTATAATTAGCATAAAGAAGAGGATTTAAAAGTTTATATGAAATATTCAATCTGTATAGAACCTTTGTTTGAAAAAGTTCCCTTTGAAGATAGGATCAAGCTTGTAAGTGAAATCGGTTTTGACACAATTGAATTCTGGGATCCGGAAGGTAAGGATTTGGAGAAAATGAAAGATGAGTGCAAAAAGTATAATGTATCAATCGCAGTTTGCACTGTTAAAAATCCATGGGGAGATAAAAGATTGAATGCACCAACTAAAGATTTTATAAAAAACTTGGAGGGTACTATTCCTCTATTAAGAAAAATAAATTGTAAAAGGGCAATAGTTCTTACAGGTGAGATAGAAAAGAGCAGATCTCTTGATTTTCAGAAACTTCATATTATAGAAAGCTTAAAGGAGGCAGCTAAAATCGCCGAAGATCAAAATATAGAACTTGTACTTGAAGTTCTAAATTCATATGTTGACCATAAAGGTTATTTCCTGGATTCATCCAAACTTGGGTTTGAAATAATGAAAGAAGTAGCAAGTAGTCGTATAAAGCTGCTCTATGATGTATACCATATGCAGATAATGGAAGGAAATATTCTCTGCAACATAAAAGGCAACATTAAACTTATAGGTCATTTCCATTCCGCAGGAGTTCCTGGAAGGCACGAGCTTTATGCTGGTGAGTTAAACTATAAGAATATAATAGAAGAAATTGAAAATGCAGGATATAAAGAATATTTTGGCCTTGAATATTGGCCTTCTACTGATAGTAAAGAGTCATTGATTCAGACATTAAAATTTTTAAATATCTGATATTAAAAAGAAAAAAGTTGACAGGTTTTACTTATTGAAAGGATAAGGATTTTGTGAATAAGATCAGATGCGGAATTATAGGCACAGGCTATATCAGTGATTTTCATATAGACGCTATTAGAAGAATAGGATTTACAGAAATTACAACGCTTACTGATATAAACAATGAGCTTGCAAGAAGTAAGGCCGAAAAATATTCAATACCAAAATGCTGCAAAACCGTAGAGGAACTTCTGGCAGATGACGATATCACAGTAGTTCATAACTGCACTCCTAATAACCTGCATTTTGAAATAAATAAAAAAGTAATAAATTCGGGAAAACATATATTTTCCGAAAAACCACTGACTATGACAAGCGGCCAGAGCAGGTACTTCTTGATTTGCTGGATAAAAATCCCGGAATAGTAGCAGGAGTAAATTTTTTATATCGTATGAATGCTCTTGTACAGGAAATGAAATACAGATTAAAAAACGGTGATATTGGAAAGCCAATACTTGTTCATGGCTCATACCTGCAGGATTGGCTCCTTTATGATAGCGACTATAACTGGAGGGTGGAAAAAGATCTTGGAGGAGCCTCAAGAGTAGTATCAGATATCGGCTCGCACTGGATAGATGCAGTTCAGACAGTTCTTGATGATAAGATAACCGAAGTTTGTGCAGACATGTCTACTATATACAATATAAGGAAAAAACCAAAAGGGCAGGTTGGAACTTTTTCCGTATCTAAAGACAGCCTGTATAAAAACAGGAACGTAGATACAGAAGACTATGGTGCAGTACTCTTTAAGATGAAAAATGGAATACATGGAGTATTTTATGTATCGCAGGTAAGTGCCGGAAGGAAAAATTATCTAAACTTTGAAGTAGACGGAACAAAAAGCTCTATGTACTGGAATCAGGAGACAGCCGACTGGATGTGGGCCGGATTTAGAGATAAATATAATAAACAGGTTATGAGAAATCCAAACCTTATACCAAAAGAAGCAGGTAAATATACATCCCTTGCTGCAGGCCATCCAGAGGGGTGGAATGATGCCCAAAAAAATACCATCTCTAGTTTTTATAGATATATTATGGATATGGGTAAATCAATAAATCAAAAACCTGATTTTGCCACTTTTGAAGAAGCTTATTATATACAAAAAGTAATTGAAGCAATTTTGGAAAGCTATTATAAAAAAGCATGGATTAAAATATATTAACCTTCGACCATATGAAGTATTTTACGATTATCACTGATGAATTATTAAATTTATAATTTAATTAGTATGAATAAAATAAAAAATGACTATAGGACAAATTGCCTACCCTCTCCCCATGGAGGGAATCTAATAAATCTTATGGTAGAAGACCCTAAAGAAAGAGAAAAGCTAATAGCACAGTCCAGGTCTATACCCAAAATAAAACTATCCACTCTGGAATTTTCAGACTTAATCATGCTTGGCATAGGAGCCTTCTCACCACTGAGAGGCTTTATGAATAGCTCTGACTACAATAGTGTTTTTGATAGTATGCGACTTACAGACGGCATGCTATGGCCGCTAGTGGTAACTTTAACTGTGGACAATGCTAATAACTACAAAATAGGGGGTACTGTAGCTCTGATGTCCCCCTACACTGACGAGATAGCAGGCCAGCTGCAGATAGAAGATATCTTCCCCTATGATAAAGAATCAGAATCTATAGCTACCTTTGGCACAGATGATCCTTCTCATCCCGGAGTGAAAAAGTTACAAGAGACAGGCAATTACCACATAGGCGGTAAAGTAGTAGTATTTACGGAAGGCGGGTACCCTGATATCTTCCCCGAGTACGCAAGACCCTTAGAAGTAAGGGATATCTTTGCTCAAAAAGGTTGGAAGACTATAGTAGCTTTTCAGACCAGAAACCCCATCCACAGATCCCACGAGTATCTAACTAAAACAGTGCTTGAAACTTGTGATGGCCTATTTATCCATCCTATAGTTGGAAAGCTAAAAGAAGGTGACATTCCAGCAGAAATAAGGATGAAGTGCTACCAGGTACTTTTAAATAATTACTACTCAAAAGATAGGGTACTATTAAAAGTCTATCCGATGGAGATGCGTTATGCAGGTCCCAAAGAAGCAATCTTGCATGCAATAATACGCCAGAACTACGGCTGCTCTCATATAGTAATAGGGAGGGACCATGCAGGAGTGGGAGACTTCTATGGATCATTCGAGGCTCAGGATATATTTGATTCACTATCCGAGGAAGACCTTATCATAAAACCTATAAAGATGGATTGGACCTTTTACTGTGAGAAATGTGGCAATATGGCATCCTTCAAAACCTGTCCCCATGGGGACGAGGATCACAAGATGATAAGTGGTACAAAACTTCGTGAGATGCTATCACGGGGAGAGTATCCACCTGATTATATAACAAGACCTGAAATATCAGAAATACTTGCTGATTACTACAAGAGCATTAAAGATACTAAAAAGAAATAGATAGGGAAATAAAAAGGATGAAAAATGTAATACTAATAACAATAGATACCCTGAGAGCTGATATGCTTAGATCATATGGGTCTAAAGCGAATCTCACTCCTCATATAGATTCACTAAAGGATAATATAGTTATATTTAAAAACTCCCATGCCACAGGTCCATATACCCAGGCTTCATTTCAGGGGATATTAGCTTCCGAGTATTATCTTGAATACGGCAAGGAAAAAAAGTTAAATAAAAATAAAATACTTATATCAGAACCACTAAAATCCCAGGGTATACATACAGTAGGCTTTCATTCAAATGCACAGCTCTCTTACTTTTTTGGATATAATAAAGGGTGGGAAGTATTTTATGATTCCATGAAAGATGATGTATCTGATATGTATCCCTTTATAAGGGGAGCAGAGATAAATAATAAAGTAAAAGGATTTCTAACAAACTTTAACTTCTCTAAACCATTATTTTTATGGGTTCACTATATGGATGTACACGAGCCATATATAGCTGAAGGAAAGTATTTGTCCAAGATAGATCCCAATATTAAACTCTCAAAAGAGGAGATGTTTTCCCTATTTAAGAATACTATTCTGCCAAGAGACATTTCAGATAAAGACAAGGTAGGTACTCTCCGCAGTCTTTATATGGCCAAGGTAGCAGAGACTGACAGGTATCTAAAGGAGCTATTTGATATATTTGGATCACATAATCTTTTAGATAACTCTACCATAATCATCACCTCAGACCACGGAGATGAGTTTTTAGAACACGGAGGGTTATCCCACGATGGAAAGATGTATGCTGAGCTTATAAATGTACCATTTCTTGTATACGACAAGTCTTTTAGCCATACTACAATAGATACACCGGTATCTTTAATAGATATACCACCAACAATATGCAGTATTTTTGGGGTCCAGCCGGCACCATCCTTTAAAGGTAAATCCCTGTATCCCTTTAACTCTATTGCTTCCTACGTACTCTATGGTGAAGCTATGGGAAAAATTGGACATAAGGAAAAAGATACTGACCGTCCCATATACTACATTGTAAAGGACGGCATAAAGGTAATATACAGAGAAGACGGTTCCAACTGGCAGGCTTACGATATAGAAGTTGATCCAGCAGATACTAAAGATATATCGGCTAAGTTAACTGAAGACAAAAAGGATAAGCTAAATAGCTTCATAGGAAGGAAGAAGTAAGAAAGATTTCAATCTACTTAATAGATTAGAAATATAAAACAAATAATAACTTGAAAGGAAGCAAATGGTAACCAAGGAAAGAAAAAAAGAGCTTGAGGAGAAGATAGCCAAATCAAAAGAAATAGCAAGGGAAGCTTTCTCTAAATTTAATCATGATGAGCTTGCTATAACCTGGACAGGTGGAAAGGACTCCACTTTAACTCTCTGGATAATAAAGAATGTATGCGAAGAAGACATTATTAAAATACCAAAGGTGATGACGATAGATGAGGGAGATGCATTTTCAGAGATACATCAAATACTAAAAGAATATGAGAAAAAGTGGAATCTGGATTTGGAGTGGTGTTCAAACAAAGACGTAATAGATGCAGCAGGTGGAGTACTTGGAGCAGATGTAACGGTAGCAGATCTTACAGAAGCCAACCAGAAAGAAATAGGCGAAAGATTAGGTTATCCAGGAGATAAGTTTCCCTTTGAAGCAGAGTCCTGGATAGGTAATCACTTAATGAAAACAGTGGTTTTCAATGATTTTGTAAAGAGGAATAATATTAAGGGTATGTTTATGGGAATAAGATGGGATGAACAGCCAGCAAGGAAAAAAGATGACTACTTTATGCTAAGAGAAGGCGATGGATATACCCCAGAACACACCAGAATTCAACCAATACTGCACTTTACCGAAAGAGACATATGGGATACCACACATATCTTTGGCATTCCTTACTGTTCTCTGTATAAAAATGGCTACCGTTCCTTGGGTGCTGCTACAACATCATTTAAGATGAGTGATATTCCTGCATGGGAACAGGATTTTGACAGCACTGCTGAGAGAGCTGGTAGAAGACAGGACAAAGAAGAGGCTATGGAGAGGTTAAGAAAGCTTGGGTATATGTAGAAAGTAAATAAATATTTATTTTAATTAACTTGAAAAATGCAAAGGAGATTTAGGGATGAGCAATAATTATACAGGACTTGGAGCAGGATTTAGACATATGGGTAATGATGTCGAAATATACAATGAAATGAAATGTTTTAAA
>Ga0172371_10011426_pt1 | contig 11837 bp, 9 predicted proteins | sample Lak12m_FD_114543 | JGI IMG/M metagenome (GOLD analysis project Ga0172371, IMG submission 114543) | Freshwater microbial communities from Kabuno Bay, South-Kivu, Congo - kab_022012_12m | ecosystem: Environmental > Aquatic > Freshwater > Lake | place: Democratic Republic of the Congo: South-Kivu...
ACCGACCCGGACGACATCCGCTGGTGGCCGCAGACTGAGGCCATGATCATGCTGCTGCGGATGTACGCCCTGACCCGGGAGCCCCGCTACTGGGAGGCCTTCGAGCGCGTGACGCGATTCACCTTCGGACACCTGGTGGTTGACCGCAGCGGCGCCTGGCTTGGCGGCATCCACCGCAAGACCGGCGACCGCTCGCCCCGCGGTGGGTGGGCTTGGAAGGCAGGGCTGCACGTGTCCCGCGCGCTCCTGGAGTGCGAGGAAGCGCTGAACGAACTGCAGCAGCCTCAGCCTCTGAGCTGGCACCCGCCCCGCGGCCAACCCCGTCGGGCGGTCCAGATCGAGCCCGGGTTCGCCTACTACCGCGACCGCTCGGCGGCCAGCATCGTCGCTGAGATCAAGGCCAACGGCTTCGACGCCATCCATCTCATCTGCCTGACCCGGCGCCTCAATCCCCCGGACCTGGTGGCCGAGGCGAAGCGCCAGGGGCTGGAGGTCTGGGGGACCTTCTTCCCCACCGGCGTCTATATGCCGGCGGAACTCTTCGGGCCCGAGGCGGAGAACTGGCGTATGCAGTTCACCACCAACCACTTCGCAAGCTATCAGTTCTTCTCCTACGTGCATCCCGGGTACCAGCGCTGGTGGCGGGACCACCTCGTGGCGATGCAGCGGGAGTATGGCTTCGACGGCATCCTCTTCTACGAAGTGCACTATCCCTCCGTCGCGGGACCCCTGGCGCAGGGCGGCGAGGTGACGTTTGGCGATGTCAGTCCCGGCTTTGTCCGGGCCTTCCAGCGGGCCACCGGCCACGGCCGGTTCCCGACGTTTCAGGACGCGGCGGACCCAGGCTACTACCGCACGAACCCCGCGCTCTACGAGGACGTCGTCGAGTTCCGTATCCAGTCCATCGTCGACTTCCAACGGCAGGTCCTCGACGCCCCGGGCGCCCTGCGGCGGGAGTTCCCGGCGGTGCGGTTTGCCACCTGGACCCTGGCCCTGGCGGGGCAGGGGGCCGAGGCGGGTCTCCGCGAGGTCGAGTCTCAGGATGCCCCGCGCTTCGTGGCCGAGCTCAGGCCCGACCTGCACGTCTTCCAGAGCCACTACCCGGATTGGCTACCGCCTGGCCAGAAGCCCGACTATGTGCGCGGCTACGCTCCCTACATCGACGCCGTGCGTGGCAGCTCCCCCGGCGTCCCTCTCGGCGTGCAGGCAGACGTGGCCTCGACCCAGCCGTTCCGCCGGGACCCCGACTGGATGCGGACGCTGGAGGCCAGCGTGCGGGCCTTGGGGGTGGCCGTCACCACCTACTACGAGTTCAGCCTGCGCTGGGAGGTCTACTTCGCCCCGCCCGCCCTCCGCTCAGCCACTCTCGGCCCGGACGGATCCGCCCTCCTCATCTTCGACCAGCGCCTGGACCCCGCGAGCTGCACGCGGCTGGCGGGTCGCGGCGGCGGCCAGGCGGGCCCGATCCAGGACGTCAGCGTCGACGGCAACCTGCTGCGCTTCCGCACCAAGGGGCCCCTGCCTACGGGGGCGTCTACCACCATCCCCATCGATGGCATCGCCACCGATCCGGCGGTCCGTTTCCCCCTGGCCGGCAAAGGACAGGGCACCGCCAACGCCCTGCCGGCCGGGAGCACGGTGACCGTAGGCGTGGCCGGGAGTGCCCCCTGATGTGGACTCGTCGCACCGGGTTGGCGTCGTTGGCGTCGCGCCCTTACGGTCTGCTCAACGACAGCATGCGTCGGTAGACTGCCCTCGCTCTCTCCGGCACTGCGGTCCTTACCGACAGGACCACGTCGCGGTGGCATGCCCGCAACCGGCGCCCGCTGCCACACGGGCATGGGAGATGGCCTTTGGGGTCCTCCTCGGACACCAGACACGGGGCAAAGCGTGCCACCGTCGCCGGGTTCTGGCATCCGAGCATCTCCCCGAGCCCCTCCAAGACGCCATCGAACCCATGGCTGCGCCCCGGGTATGGCCAGTTGCCGAACCGGTCGAAGTGAGCCTGGCCCAGGAGCCAGGGGGATACAAGCCGATCCAGGAAAGGCGCGACAGCTATCCCATCGGGGAAGTATGACGGCACCTCGTGGGGTAGGCACAGACAGGCTCGCCCACTCCGTTCGATGTGTCGCTCCCCGACACATGCCACCCCAGGCTGCCGCATGTAGAGGTCCGGTACCCAGTCTGGATAGTCCCTCGGGAAACGAATCTCGACCAGGTAGCCGCCGAGAAGCTCACCATCGGCACCGTGCACCGCCAACCTGCCAGCCGCGACCACGAGGCCCGCGGCCACACTTACTACGGGGTCGGGACAGCGTTGGTGGAGCACAGACCTCTCGGCCGCAAAGAGACTAGGGGAGGAGGCGTGCCATGGGGCTGCGTGCTTGCCCATCAGCGACTCCAGGAGCGAGGCGCCGTCGGTGCGGCAACGGCCACAGCCGTGGCAACCTTCTGGGCGCTCTGCTCCGCCTTGTCCTCGGTCAGGTACTTGCCGAAGTACTCCGTATTGAACACCTCGTTCCAACGTCTCAGGGCTTCGTTCTTGGTGCAGGTCCCAGCCTTGACCGGCCACAGGCGGTCGACCGCCCACTGCAGGCGGTCCCGGAGTTCGCGCGCCTTCGGGTCGTCGACACCCTTGGTCAACTCCTCGGTGCAGTCAACGGGGTTGTGCACTTGGAGCCTAACCAAGAGGCGAGCGTGGATGGCCTTCATGGCGTCGTAGAGGGCCTCGTCGTCGCGGCCGTCGCGCTTGATGTACTGCTCATCGACCAGGACAGACTGGATCAGCCCGGATGGCAGATTCCAGGTCTTGCGGCTGCGCGCGAAGGCCTTCAGCAGGCACACCACGCGGCGCATCTGCCTTCCCTCGACGGCATCGGGACTCTTGGCGATCACGGTGTCGTTGAACCAGGTGTTCAGCTCAGTGGGGTCGGAACGACGCCATTCGGCACCGGCCAACTCGATACAGGTCTTGCCTGCGGCGTCCTGAAACTCCCGGTATACGGGCACATCAACGTGGTAGCCCGCGTCGTAGAGCACCCTGACACAGTTGGTCTTGGTCACCGGCGGCGTCTTGAAGCTGCCGTCGTCCAGTGCTTCCCGGACCATCTCGCGGGCGTCAAGCGCTGCCATGTCGCCGCCCCGCGGCCCCACCAAGTCGGCCTTCGCGAACATCGCACCGTCATCGATGTCGTAGTCCTTCTCGGGGTGCTGCACCATGGTGTGCATGGCGTAGGATCCCTGCTTGACGAAGCGCTTTGGGGCAGGCTTGTCTTCCTTGGCCAAGCCACTCTTCAGGCGCTTCTGGTTGGCTGCGCGGCGGTCGCGCATCTCGGCGCGCTCCGCCTCAGGCAGGCGTACCTCGTCGGCATGGAAGTTGGTCATTTCGGTTGAGCAGTCGATCATCGTGGGTCTCCTTTCATACGTTGGTGTTCTTCAGCCCGTGGATTAGATCATCGAGGAACCTGCCAAGCTCGTCGTGGCCGTTGGTTGCCCGGCTGTGGAGGAGCTGCGCGTCGGCTTTGCCGAGGTCGGCAAGCACTTGGAGTGCCTGCGGCGAAGCACGGTCGAGACCGAGGAACTTGGTCTGGTCCGCCGAAGGCGCTGATGGGGTGACGCGGAAGACGCTCACCTGCCGCCCGGTTCCCGTGAGCCGGCGCGCGAGGATCTGCGCCATGTTGGCCGTTCCGGACGCCTGCGCGTCCATGATCACTTCGACAACGCCAATTCCCGCCCGCCAGTCAGCCACTCCCATGGCGGCATCGGCCGGCGTCAGCACGCGCGCACTCGATGGCGCGCAGGTCGGCAGCGAGAGGACCTCGATCGGCCTGTTGCTGTCCGCCAGTTCGAGCGCCTCCAGCATACCGACCAAGGTGGGGTTGTTGGCCCACAACCCGCCGTCGGCAAACAGCGTGCTTTTCTCGCCGTCGTCCGGGTCGTTGACAGCCCGCAGGGGCATCATGATCGGCGCGGCGCTACTGGCCATGCAGACGTCAACCAAGCGGTAGTCACGGTCGTTGGTGAAGCGTGCGCAGTGTGGCGTCTTGAAGACTTTCGAGCCCCGTGTGGCCATGTTGACCGCCGGGATGCACAGAGCGACGCCCCGTTCCTGGTGCACTTGGGACAACGTCTTCTCCTGGAACCAGCGTCGCAGCGCCTTCTCAAGGACGTCGGCGTTCGAGCTTGGCCGGTGTCGGCGACGCCAGGCCCAGCGGTACAGCGGCCACTTTCCTGCCGGCGCCGGGTCTGGGAAGATCGTCGGCCCGTGGTCGCGGTACAGGTCCACAAGGGTCTTCAGCTCGACGCCAACCGCCAGCCCACTGGCGATGATCGAGCCGGTGCTGGTACCACAGATCAGGTCAAACCCTTTGCCGAAGTCAATACGTGTTCCGTGGAAGTCGGGCCTCTTTGCGTACAGGCGCGTCAAGTCCCAGAGCAGTGTGGCGGTGTAGAGTCCCCGCATCCCACCGCCGTCGATGGCCAGTACGCGATACGGGCGACGTGCGGCTGGCGCGCCTGAGGCCCCCGTTCCTGGCCCAGCGTGTCCGGATCCGACCGCTGGCGCCTTCTCTTGAGTTGTCACTGCGTTTGCCATGGCTGCCTCTCCTTCACCTAAGTTGGTTTATGTATCGCAGTAACTCGTATACTGCATACTGAAATATACGACGCGCCACGGTTGACTTCAAGTCATCGCGGAACTAAAGTTGCAGTATGCGCGTTTCTGCTGTACCACAATACACGGCACGGCACCGGCTCCGCGAGGTCGCGAGGATCGACGCTGGCTACCAGAGCCGCGGGCGTATCGAGCCCGCCGCGGGGGGTACGCACTGGCTGCTGCAGGTGGGCGACGTCGATGAACGGCGGGAGAGCGTGCGCGTCGAGGACCTGGTCCGCTTCTCCCCGGAACGTTCGGCCGGGAACGCGGTGGTGAGCTGCGGCGACGTACTCTTCATGGCCAAAGGCGCCGCGCACTTCGCCCTGGCGCTGCCGGAGCTGCCGGCACCCACGCTGGCGGCCGGCTACTTCTTCATCATCCGAATCAGGGACGCGATCCTCCTGCCGGAATACGTGGCATGGTACCTGAACCAGGACGTGCCGCAGCGCTACTTCCGGCAGCAGGCCGGACAGGGCGTGAACATGCCGGTCGTCCGCATCGGCGTTCTGGGGGAGTGCGAGGTGCCGCTGCCGCCCCTGGCGACTCAGCGGCGAATCGTCGAACTGGATGCCCTGCGGCGCGAAGAGGAGCACCTGCTCGCGCGGCTGGCGGAGAAGCGTCGGCTGCTGCTTGCTGAAGCCTGCCTGCGCGCCATCGAACAGTAAGAGAGATAGAGCATGAGCAACGAACAGACCGTCAAGGATATCTTCACCGCCGTCTGGCGCGCCTGCGACACCTTCCGGGGTGTCATCGACCCAAGCCAGTACAAGGACTACATCCTGACGATGCTCTTCGTGAAGTATCTCAGCGATGTCCGCAAGGCGAAGCTGGCAGAGTTCGGGGCGAAGTACGGCGGCGACGCGGTGCGGGTGCAGCGCGCCATGGAGCGGGAGCGCTTCGTCATCGAGGCGGAATGCACCTTCGAGTTCCTCTACGACCATCGCAGCGACACCGATGTCGGCCAGACCATCAACCGCGTGCTGGAACGCATCGAGGACGGCAACAAGGCCAAGCTCCACAACGTCTTCCGCAACATCGACTTCAACAGCGAAGCCAACCTTGGCCAGGCACGCCAACGCAACGCTCGGCTGAAGCGTCTGCTGGAGGATCTGGCGGGGCTCGATCTGGGCCCCGGCACGCTGGGTGGGCGGGACATCATCGGCGATGTCTACGAGTACCTGATCAAGAATTTTGCGGCCCGGGCCGGGAAGAAGGCGGGCGAGTTCTACACCCCGCCCGAGGTCTCGGAACTGCTGGCGAAGTTGCTGGCGCCCAAGCCGGGCGACCGCATCTGCGACCCCACCTGCGGCTCGGGGTCGCTGCTGATCAAAGTCGCCCGCGAGGTCGGCAGCCGTGACTTCTCGCTCTACGGGCAGGAGATGAACGGCAGCACTTGGGCCCTGTGTAAGATGAACATGTTCCTGCACGAGGTGGACTCGGCCCGGATCGAGTGGGAGGACACTATTCGCCACCCGCAGCTCCTCGAAGGCGACACCTTGGTGAAGTTCGACATCGTCGTCGCCAACCCTCCCTTCAGCCTCGACAAATGGGGCGCCGATGAGATGGGCAGCGATCGCTACGGCCGCTTCACCCGCGGCATGCCCCCGCGCAGCAAGGGTGACTACGCCTTCATCCTGCACATGATCGCCAGCGCGGTCGAGGGCAAAGGGCGCGTCGGGGTGGTCGTGCCGCACGGGGTCCTCTTCCGCGGCGGCTCCGAGGGCAAGATCCGGCGGGCGCTGATCGAGGAGAATCTGCTAGCGACCGTGGTCGGACTGCCGGGCAACCTGTTCTACGGCGCCGGCATTCCGGCGGCGTTGATGCTCTTTGACAAGGCCCGGCCCATACGTGGCAAGGACGATGTCTTCTTCGTCGACGCCAGCGCCGACTTCGAACAGGGCACCAACCAGAACGTGCTGCGCCCACGTGACATCGAGCGGATTGTGGAGACCTGCCGCCGCCGCGAGAGCGTGCCCAAGTACGCCCACCTGGCGCCCCATGCGGAGATCGCAGAGAACGACTTCAACCTGAACATCCCGCGCTACGTGGACACCTTCGAGCCGGAAGCCCCCGTCGACCTGGCCGCCGTCCAGCAGGAGATCGACGCCATCGAGGCCCGCCTCGCCGAGACCCGCCAGAAGATGAGTCAGCACCTGCGCGAGCTGAGAGTGGTGCGGCAGAGGACAGAAGGTTAGCGGGCGGGAGCGAGCGATGCACGACCTGAACGAGAACCGCAGCGGGTACCACAAGACCAAGGTCGGCTGGTTGCCCAACGACTGGGATTGCGCCGCCTTCGGTCAGATCGCCCGGCGTGTCAGCAAGCCCGTGGCTGTGGCGAAGGGCGAGTACTACCGCGAGATCGGGCTGCGCTCCCATGGCCGGGGTGTGTTCCACAAAGACCCCGTGCCGGGGGCAGACCTCGGCGAGAAGCGGGTCTTTCGAGTTCAGCCCGGAGCGCTGATCTTCAACATCGTCTTTGCCTGGGAACAGGCCGTGGCCATGACCTCCGAGGCCGAAGCTGGGATGATAGCCTCACACCGCTTCCCCATGTTCGTCGGCCGGGACGGCAAGGCGGCGGCCACGTTCCTGCTGCGCTACTTCCTCACACCCCGCGGCAAGCACGAGCTCGGCCTTGCGTCCCCCGGCGGCGCCGGCCGGAACAAGACCCTCGGGCAGGATGACCTTACGCGTCTGCCCGTCCCTCTGCCTCCCCTCGCCGAGCAGCGGCGGATCGTGGAGGTACTGGCGACCTGGGACGCGGCGCTGCGGGATGTGGAAGCCCTGATCGCGGCCCAAGGCCGCCGTAAGGCCGGCCTCATGCAGCAACTGCTCGGCGGGCATACTCGGCTGCCGGGGTTCACGGGGGAGTGGAGGGAGGCAAGGCTGTGCGATCTCGCCCAGGTCAACCGCCAAAGCCTAACGGCAGGAACTCCGGCGGAGTACTCTTTCTGGTACCTGGATATCTCTGGGGTGAAGGCGGGCAGTGTGGACTGGCCACCGGAGAGGACCTCGTTCGGCGACGCCCCTTCACGCGCGAGGCGTGTGACTCGGTCTGGGGACGTTCTCCTCTCCACCGTACGCCCGCGGCTCGGGGGGCACGCGTTCCTGCGGAGCATTCCCGAGGATGTCGTCTGTTCCACCGGTTTCGCGGTGCTGTCGCCTCGGCCGGGAGCCGATGGCCAGTTCCTCTTCCAGGTCCTGTTTTCCACCGGCATGGTCCGGCAATTCGACGCTTGTATCTGTGGCTCCAACTACCCAGCTCTCACAGACACGGATGTCCGAAGATTGCGTTTCCCCGCTCCCCCTCTCCCTGAGCAGCGGGCGATTGCGGCGGTGCTGGGGGTGGCGGACGAGGAGCTCCAGGCGTTGGAGGAGGAGCACGCGGCGCTGGAGCGGCAGAGGCGAGGCCTGATGCAGCAACTCCTCAGCGGTGCGCTGCGGGTGTCCCCAGGCCAAGGGCCTGACTCATATTCAGCCCAGCCCGAAAGGCTGGGTTCCGGTACCGTGAGAGGGTCTTGAGGCTGAAGGCCTCGCTCAACCGCAGGCATGAAGGCGAAGGGCAGGCCCAATGCCCCAGTCCCTGGCACACATCATCCTGCACATCGTGTTCAGCACCAAGGACCGGTTGCCGCTGATCGATGCCGACATGGCCCCCCGCTTGCACGCCTACCTGGCTACCGTGTGTCGTGACCAGGGCTGCCACGCCTACCGCGTCGGCGGCGTCGCGGATCATGTTCACCTTGCGACGACACTGTCGCGCACACTCGCGGTGGCGAAACTGGTCGAGCACGTGAAGAAGGTCTCTTCTGTCTGGATGAAAGACCAGGGAGCCGTGTACGAGCATTTCTTCTGGCAGCACGGGTACGGTGCGTTCTCGGTCAGTCCGACGCATGTGGACGACGTGGTCGGGTACATTTCCGGGCAGGAGGAGCACCACCGGCAGGCGACTTTCCAGGAGGAATTCCGGCGGTTCCTGGAACGGTATGGCATCGAGTATGACGAGCGGTATGTATGGGATTGAGGCACTCGGTGAGCGACTCCTTCAGAGTCAAGAGGGCGGGTTATCGTGGCATCCCAGGGCGATGCCCTGGGCTGAATATGAGTTGCACCGTTGGCGCCCGGACAGATTCGGACCGCGGTCCCCAGGCCAAGGGCCTGACTCATATTCAGCCCAGCCCGGAAGGCTGGGTTCCGGTACCGAGAGAGGTTCTTGAGGCTGAAGGCCTCACTCAACGCCTGGAAGGACAGGCGTGACCATGCCCACGGTCTACGTCATCGCGGGTCCGAATGGGGCGGGCAAGACGACCTTCGCCCGGGTTTTCCTGCCGCGCTACGCGGGCTGCGTGCGCTTCGTGAACCCGGACCTGATCGCGGCGGGGTTATCGCCGTTTGACCCGCCCGCGGCCGCGGCGCGGGCGGGGCGCCTGGTGCTGGAGCAGATCCGCGAGCACCTGGATACCGCGGCGGACTTCGCCTTCGAGACTACGCTTGCCGGCCGCACTTACCTGCCGCTGCTGCGCCGGGCGCGGGTGGCAGGATACCGGGTGGTGCTCATCTACCTGTGGATGCCGGATGCGGACCTGGCCGTGGCGCGCGTCGCCGACCGCGTGGCGCAGGGCGGCCACGACGTGCCGGAGCGGGACATCCGCCGGCGTTTCGGCCGCAGCCTGCGCAACCTGTGCGGCGACTACGGTGCCGCGGCAGACGAGGTGCTGTGCTTCGACAACTCCGGCGAGCGACCGCATCTGGTCTTCCGCGCGTCCGCGGGCGAGACCACGGTTCATGACGCGGAGCTCTACCGCACTCTGAGGGAGGCTGTGCCATGAGACGGAACCCAGCGAAGACGGGGGTCCAGGAGAAGGCCTGCCAGGCCTTGGACGAGGCCGTTGCGGGCGTCGTCGAGAGCCACCGTCGCGAGGGCCGCAAGCTGGCCGTCTGGCGCGACGGCAAAGTCGCCTGGATCAGCCCCGATGAAGCCCGCGAGGTGCGCGAAGAGCCGGCGCCGTACCGGGTCCCACCGCGCCAACCGGACCCGGCGCCCTGAGCGCGCACGGCGAAGGCGGAGAGACGTGCCATGGAAGAGGCCGGAATCTACTCGGTGGCCGTTCCCGACTACGAGGAACGGATGCAGTCCCAGCTCCCGGCGCTGGACCTGCTCATCCGCCTCGGTTGGGAGTATCTGCCAGCGGCGCGGACGCTGGCGCCGCGGGCCGGTCGCGGAGGCAATGTCATCCTGGAGGATGTCCTGCGTGAGAGCATCCGGCGGCGTTGCCGGTTCACCTTCAAGGGCAGTGAGCACCCGTTCACGGAGAGTGCTATCCAGGCGGCCGTCGAGAGGCTGAAGGACTTCCGCCCCACAGCGCTGTACCAGAACGAGCAGGTGTACGACTTGCTCTGCCTCGGCGCCAGCGTGCCGCAGACCGTCGACGGCGACACCAAGAGCTTCACCATCGACTACATCGACTGGCGCAACCCGGCCAACAACCTCTATCAGTGCACAGCCGAGTACCGCGTCGAGCGACCGGGACGGGACGCCGTCTGCGTGCCGGACATCGTTCTCTTCGTCAACGGCATCCCACTGGTCGTGATCGAGTGCAAGCGGTCGGCCTACGCCGATCCGCGCAAGAAGCCGCTGGACCTCGCCATCGGCCAACTGCGGCAGTACCAGGAGAAGGACGGCATCCCGCAGCTCTTCCTTTACCCGCAACTCCTGCTGGCACTGGCGCGCACCGAGGCCGCCTACGGCACGACCGGCACGGCGCCCAAGTTCTGGAGCGTCTGGAAAGAGGCCGGGCTCGACGAGCCGATCCGCCAGATCCTGGCGGCGCCCCTGGCGCAGGCGGCGGCAGACGCCCTGTTCGCCGCTCCGTTCAGCGAACACCGCGAGGCCTTCGTCGAGTTGCTTGCCCAAGGCCGTGAGGTCACCGCGCAGGACCGGGCCCTGTACGCTCTGTGCCGGCCGGAGCGGCTGCTGGAGCTGGCCTATCGCTTCGTGGTCTACGACAACGGCGAGAAGAAGATCGCGCGCTACCAGCAGTACTTCACCGTCAGGAGCATCTTGGACCGGGTGCGCAGGCTGCGTGAGGATGGCACTCGGCCGGGCGGGGTGGTCTGGCACACCCAAGGGAGCGGCAAGTCGCTGACCATGGTCATGCTGGCCAAGTCCCTGGCTCTGGCCCCCGACATCCGCAACCCGAAGGTGGTGCTGGTAACGGACCGCATCGATCTCGACGACCAAATCTGCGGCACGTTCAGGGCCTGCGGTTTACAGCCTGAACAGGCGAACACCGGCGCGCATCTGGTCGGCCTCCTGCAGGACGAGCGGGCGCACGTGGTCACCACGCTGGTGCACAAGTTCGCCACCGCCGCCGCCAACCGGCAACTGCGTCGGGCCAACCCCAGCACGTTCGTCCTGGTGGACGAGGGGCATCGAAGCCACTACCAGAGCCAGCACGCCAACATGCGCCTGAGCCTTGAGGGCGCCTGCTTCATCGCCTTCACCGGCACGCCCCTGGCGCGCTCCGCCAAACGCAACACGTTCGCGCAGTTCGGCGACCTCTTCCGACCGCCCTACACCATCGAAGACGCGGTGCGGGACAAGGCGGTGGTGCCGTTGCTCTACGAAGCCCGCCACGTGCCGCAGAGCGTGGACCGGCAGGCCATCGACGGCTGGTTCGAGCGGCTTACGGCCGGTTTGGCCAAGGAGCAGAAGGCCGACCTGAAACGCAAGTTCTCCACCGAAGAGCAGTTGAACCGTGCGGCGCAGAAGATCCGGTTGGTGGCATGGGACATCAGCGTGCATTACTCGACGCACTGGCAGGGCACGGGCCTGAAAGGGCAGCTCATCGCCCCGAACAAGGCCACCGCCATCGCGTACAAGCAGTGCCTGGACGAGTTCGCCATGGTCTCGGCCGAGGTCCTGATCTCGCCGCCCGATGAGCAGGAAGGTGAAGACACGTCGGGGTCGAAGGCGCCCGAGGTCCTGGAGTTCTGGGAGAGCATGATGGCGCGCTTTGGCACGGCGGAACACTACAGCCGGCAGCTCATCAATGGCTTCAAGCATGGCGAGACCCCCGAGATCATCGTGGTGGTGGACAAACTGACCACGGGCTTTGACGCGCCCTGCAACGCGGTGCTGTACCTGACCCGCAGGCTGCAGCAGCACACGTTGCTGCAGGCGATC
>Ga0172371_10011427_pt1 | contig 11837 bp, 13 predicted proteins | sample Lak12m_FD_114543 | JGI IMG/M metagenome (GOLD analysis project Ga0172371, IMG submission 114543) | Freshwater microbial communities from Kabuno Bay, South-Kivu, Congo - kab_022012_12m | ecosystem: Environmental > Aquatic > Freshwater > Lake | place: Democratic Republic of the Congo: South-Kivu...
AAAGTAAAAAAAGAAGTGGAAAAACTGAAAAAAATGGGAAAATTCGACGAAGAATCCCTGAAAAGAGTGAAAAGAAAACTGGAAAGCTAATTTTCACATTGTATGAAACACATAACATGGAACAAAATTCGAATCGTTATGTGTTCTATGCTTTAAGTTCCATGAAATTGCATCAACAAATCGAAAGAGATTTGATGTCTTCTCTCAAATCCGGTGACAAGGAGAAAGCAGGGGTTCTGCGCTTTCTGATTTCAGCTGTCAAAAATTTTCAGATTGAAAAAAAGGCACAAGATGAGCAGTATCTTTCTGATGAAGATGTCATTTTGGTTCTCAAGCGCCAGGCTAAACAGAGAAAGGACTCAATCGACCAGTATGAAAAAGGCGGGCGGGCAGAGCTCGCTGAAAAAGAAAAAAAAGAACTGGCGGTTTTGGAAAGTTATCTTCCAGCCCAGCTAGGCGGTGAAAAAATCCGGGAAGTCGTGAAGGCGAAAAAAGAAGCGCTGAATATTACCGATAGATCAGGCTTTGGCAAACTGATGGGCGCCGTGATGCAGGAACTCAAGGGCCAGGCCGATGGTGACGCGGTGAAAAAGGCAGTCGAAGAAGAACTGGGATAGAATATATTGCATAAATAGTTGAGTCCCGTCCCGAAATCCGTCGGGGCGGGTTTTGCTTTTTGGCAGAGTTGAGGCTATTATAGACTGAATGAAAACATCAATTGAAGATATCAACCTGACCCCAAAAAAGATCAGCTCCGCCATGGTAAAAAAAATTATTTCAAAAACTCTGAAGCTTTCCGGAATCAAGCCGGCGCATTTTTCAGTCTCGGTCGCATTTCTCCCGAAAAGCGAAATCAAGAAATTGAACCGGAAATACCGCAAATATGACAAATCCACGGACGTGCTTTCCTTTTGTTATTCTTCGGGGTATAATAAAGGAAAGACGGAGGGGGAACTGTTTTTGTGCCCGGAAATTATTGAAAAATCAGCGCAAAAAAATAAAGTGTCTTTCAAAAAGGAGCTGGCTTTTGTCTTGTCGCACGGCATATTGCACCTTTTGGGATTCCGGCACGGAAAGAAAATGTATCAGATACAAGATGAGGTTTGTAAAATCCTAAATCCGAAATCCTAAACTCTAAATAATATCAAAAACTAAATTTTCAAAATAGTTTTTAATTTTGGACATTTAAATTTTGAAATTAATTAGGATTTAGCGCTTAGAATTTAGAGTTTGTAAAAAAGTGGATAATTTCAAAAAACTTTTTCGCAGTTTCCGTCATGCCTTCCGGGGGCTCAAATATGTTCTCAAAAACGAACAGAATTTTCAGCTCGAAATTCTGATCGGAATATTTATTTTCATTCTCATGCTTATCTTTGATATTCGAGACTGGCAAAAGGTGGCTCTTTTCCTGGTTATTTTTGCTGTTTTAGCGATTGAGCTTATAAACACAATTCTCGAAAGAGTGGTTGATATCCTGAAACCCCGCGTTCATCCCTATGCCCAGTTGATAAAAGATGTTATGGCGGCGGCGGTGCTGATAGCCTCAATTGGGGCGATTGTCATCGGAACGATAATCTTTTACCCTTATATAAAGGATTTGTTTTTGCAGAATTTCTGATTTCGCGGTATAATTTTGTCATATTCACATGAGTAAAGGCAGCACAATAATCGGCCTTGATGTCGGATCGTCGAATGTCCGGGCCGTAATACTTCAAAAATTCGAGGAAGAGGAAAAGCCTCGCGTTATGGGAGTGGGCATAGCCCCTTCCTTTGGTGTTCGCCGGGGAGTGGTGGCCGATGTCGAAGAGACTGTGAAATCCATCGGCGAAGCGGTGAAAAATGCCGAACGCACATCGGGAATTCCCGTTGGCAAGGCCATAGTCAGCATAGGTGGAGCCCACATCAAATACCAGGAAAGCCAGGGCGTGGTAGCAATTGCCAAAGCGGACGGAGAAATTACCGGGGATGACATTATGCGGTCCCTCACGGCGGCCGAAACCATATCTCTTCCTTCAAATACGGAAATCATCCATGTGATCCCGCGTGATTTTGCCGTGGATGAGCAGAAAGGGCTCAAAGACCCGATCGGAATGAACGGCATCAGGCTGGAGGTGAACGCTACGCTGGTTTTGGGATCTTCCCCGGTTGTGAAAAACCTTTCCAAGTGCGTCTATCAAGCCGGTGTTGAAGTTGAAGATATGGTTTTTTCCGCCCTGGCAGCCTCGAAAGCGGCTCTCAACAAAAGACAAAAAGAACTGGGAGTGATTCTCGTGGATCTGGGAGGCGGAACAACCAGCTTTGCCGTCTATGAAGAAGGCGACTTGGCCCAAATCGGGGTTGTCCCGATTGGAAGCAGCCATATCACGAATGATGTCGCCATTGGGCTCCGCACTTCAATTGACGTTGCCGAGAAAGTGAAAGTGAATTACGGTTCGGCTCTGCCCGACGAAATTGGAAAGAAAGACCAAATTAATCTTTCAGAAATTGACCAGAATGAAGAAGGTGAAATTTCACGCCATCATGTGGCCGAAATCATTGAAGCGCGGCTCGAAGAGATTTTCACTATGATTGACAAAGAACTTCGAAGAACTGGACGTTCAGGCATGCTACCGGCAGGAGCAGTCATTGTCGGCGGGGGAGCCAAGCTTCCTGGCGTTGTGGACTTGGCGAAAAAAATTCTGCGTCTTCCGGTCCAGACCGGCTTTCCGGCGGAGCTTAGCGGAATCGTTGATAAGGTTGACGAGCCGGGATTTGTGGCGGCCGTGGGGCTCGCTCTTTGGGGAGCGGAAGAGGCGGTGATGAGCTCCCCGAATGCTTTTCGCACAAGGCTTCCGGCCATTGACGGGCTTCCCAAGATCGGCCATACGGTGGACAAAATGAGAGGATGGCTGAAAAAATTCTTGCCATAAACTTTTACGAATTACGAATTTCTTACCAATATACAATATACGAATAAACATTTTGCTAAATGAGATCAAGATCACAGATTGGCTATTCGTATATTCGTAATTGATTCGTAATTCGTAAAGTTTTTTTCATTTCTTGACACCCAAAACCCGCTTATGCTAGTGTATTTTACTAGCCAAATAAGGCTTGTTTAGATTTCAAAAAATAATTTTATGGCCGAAGTAAAACCAGACGTAGAAACATTTGCCCGGATCAAAGTGGTTGGTGTGGGAGGATCGGGCACAAATGCAATCAGCCGGATGATCGAATGCAAGCTGAAAGGCGTGGAATTTGTGGCGATCAATACTGATGCCCAGGCCCTTCATCATTCCAAAGCATCTGACAAGATACACATAGGAAAAAATCTTACCAAAGGCCTGGGAGCCGGCATGAATCCAGAAATTGGCCGCCAGGCGGCCGAAGAGAATCGTGACGAGATTCACGAGGTTTTGAAAGGCGCCGATATGGTTTTTGTTACTTGCGGTTTGGGCGGTGGAACCGGAACGGGAGCTTCGCCGATCGTGGCGGAAGCGGCTAAAGAGGCCGGGGCGCTGACTATTGCGGTTGTCACCAAGCCATTCAGTTTTGAAGGGGCCCAGAGAAAAGCTATCGCGCTCGAAGGCATGGAGAATTTGAAAGATCGGGTAGACGCTTTGATTGTTATTCCTAATGACCGCCTTCTTCAGATTATTGACCGCAAAACTACTCTCGTAAACGCTTTCCGGGTGGTGGATGATGTTTTGCGGCAAGGAGTTCAGGGAATTTCGGACCTCATTACAAAACCCGGAATAGTAAATGTTGATTTTGCCGACGTAAGGGCAATTTTGCAGGATTCCGGCAGCGCTCTGATGGGTATCGGCATTGCTTCCGGTGAAAACCGGGCGGCCCAGGCGGCAAAATTGGCGATCAACAGTCCCCTTCTTGAATTTTCCATTGACGGGGCCAAGGGCATCTTGTTCAATGTCAGCGGCGGTCCGGATGTGACCATGCTTGAGATAAACGAAGCGGCCAATATCATCACAGAAAGCATTGATCCGAATGCCAAAGTCATATTCGGGGCGACTATTGATGATTCGGCCAAAAAGGGAGAGTTGAGCCTCACAGTCATTGCAGCCGGATTTGATTCGGATGCGATAGGGGAGTCTTCTCCTTCTTCATCGATTGGTATAGCGGGAAGTCCGCTCCAAGAAACCAAAAAAAGTTTCCCGGAAGAGGAAACTCTGACAGATTTTACGTCCATGGAAGAAAAGCCTAAATTTATCATCGAAGAAAAAGTGACCCCCAAGCCAAAAAGAAAAATCCAATTTGAATCCAAAGTGAGCTCGATCGGAGAGGACGATGATGACGAATTGGAAATTCCGGCCTTTATCCGGCGGAAAATGAAGAAATAAACACTCGCTAATCCAGAGCGAATAAAAGCCAATCGGAACGAATTTTAAGTTTGGATTGTGGATAACTGAAAAATTTCCCGTAAAAAAGCCTCTTGACAGGCTTTTTTCAATTGTGATAGAATTAGTCTATCAAACACAAGATATAGTGTAAAAAGGGGTCCTGGCGGATGTCCCTTATTATTTTCCAAAAAATATATTATGCTTTGCCCATTTTGTTCTCATCAGGAAACAAAAGTGATTGACTCGCGGGAATCGAGCGACGGAAAGGTGATCCGCCGCCGGCGAGAATGTTTGAAATGCCGGAAGCGCTTCTCGACGTATGAACAATTGGAGCTCCTCAACTTTGTGGTCGTGAAAAAGGACGGGCGCAAAGAAGATTATAAAAGGGAAAAGCTTGAAACCGGTTTCAAAAAAGCGCTTGAAAAAAGGCCGGTAGATGACAAAAAAATTGACGAAATGATCGACGAGATTGAGTATAATCTCCACCAGAAGGGAAGCTGCGAAATATCTTCGAAAGAAATCGGCGGTTTGGTCCTTGAAAAATTGAAAGGGGCTGATGACGTGGCATACCTTCGCTTCGCGTCGGTGTATAAGTCTTTCGGCAGCGCGGAAAGCTTCAAAAGGGAGGTTGAAAAATTAGCACAAGAATAGCAATCACAAATTTAGAATTTATAATTTAATAACTCGGGGGTGAAAACAAAAAAATGATTGCCGTAAAAAAGGGCCAAAAAATGGTCACAAAAAAAGAAAGGTCCGCTTCGGGCGGGCAAAACCGGGTTGATCGCGTCGTGAAGCGCGACGGGCGGGTCGTCAAATTCGAGCAGGAAAAAATCACGCGGGCCGTCTTGAAAGCTTTCGCGGAAACAGGTGAAGGGAAAGAACCGGAAGCCAAAAAAGTTTCCGGAAAAGTCGTCCAACTGCTCAATAAAAACTATCAAAAGGGGAATGTGCCGGAAATTGAAGAAATCCAGGATCTCGTGGAGCGGGTGCTCATGATTTTGGATTTTGAGGAAACAGCCAAGGCCTATATCCTCTATCGCGAACAGCACCGCAAAATCCGTGAGTCAGAGGAGGCTCTCAAGGAAGCGGTGGATCTCGTCGACAAATATATCCAGGAAATTGACTGGCAGGTGAAAGAAAACGCCAATATGGCTTATTCTTTGCAGGGACTCAACAACTACATCTCTTCCATTGTCAGTTCGAAATATTGGCTCAACCGCGTCTATTCAAAATCAATCCGCGATGCTCACGACGAGGGCGATTTTCATATCCACGATCTCGACAAAATCGCTGTTTATTGCTGCGGATGGGACCTGCAGGACCTGCTGCGGCGCGGTTTCACCGGAGTTCCCGGAAAAATCGCCTGCAAGCCTCCGAAACACTTGCGGACGGCTATTGGCCAGATTGTGAACTTTTTTTATACCCTGCAGGGGGAGGTTGCCGGAGCGGAAGCTTTTTCCAATTTTGACACCTTGCTGGCCCCGTTTGTGAGATACGACGGGCTTTCCTTCAAGGAAGTCAAGCAATGCATGCAGGAATTTGTTTTCAATGTCAACGTTCCTACCCGGGTCGGATTCCAGACGCCTTTCACGAACATAACCCTTGACATTGTTCCCCCGAAAAATATGGCGGAAGAATCCGTGATTATTGGCGGAGTTCCGCAAAAGGAAAAATACGCGGAATTCCAGGAGGAGATGAACATGATCAACCGGGCCTTTGCCGAAGTGATGGCTGAAGGTGATGCCACTGGCCGGGTTTTTACTTTTCCTATCCCGACTTATAACATCACCCGAAATTTTGACTGGAATGATGAAAATCTGAAGCCGGTCTGGGAAATGACAGCCAAATACGGCATTCCCTATTTTGCCAATTTTATCAACTCGGACATGGATCCGGACGACGCGCGTTCGATGTGCTGCCGTCTGCGGATCGACAACCGCGAGCTCCACAAACGCGGCGGCGGGCTCTTTGGCGCCAATCCTTTGACGGGTTCGATTGGCGTGGTGACGATCAACCTGTCCCGCATCGGATATCTCGCGAAAAAATCCGCCAAAGGGAAAGTAGCTGCTAAGAAAGACTTTTACGCGCGAATCGACAAAATAATGGATCTGGCCAAAGAGAGCCTCGAAACAAAAAGGAAAATCATCGACAGTTTCATGAAAAAAGGGCTTTATCCCTACGCTAGGTTCTATTTGGACGCCATCTATAAGCGCCGGGGAAACTACTGGGCCAACCATTTTTCAACTATCGGAATCATCGGAATGAACGAGGCGCTCAAAAATTTCATGGGAGAAACGACGGCGACGGAAAAAGGAGTGAAATTTGCCGAAGAGGTCCTGGTCCATATGAGAAAAAGGCTCATAAAATACCAGGAAGAAACAGGAAATCTCTATAATCTTGAAGCAACTCCGGGCGAAGGGACTTCCTATCGGCTGGCTATCAAGGACAGGAAAAAATATCCCGATATGATTTTCGCCAACGGAAAAGCCGACGAAAAGAAATCCATCGAGCCTTATTATACGAATTCGACCCAGCTCCCAGTGGGCCATACCGAGGATTTTTTCGAAGCGCTCAATTTGCAAGAGCCGCTCCAGACGAAATATACCGGCGGAACGGTTCTTCACGGGTTTATGGGCGAGCGGATCCAGGATATCGAAACGACCAAAAAGCTGGTGAAGACCATTTCGGAAAAATACGCCCTTCCTTACTTCACCCTCTCGCCGACTTTCAGTATCTGTCCCTCGCACGGGTACCTGGTCGGGGAACATCAACTTTGCCCCAAATGCGTCGTGGAGCAAAAATGCGAAGTTTATTCGCGCATTGTCGGCTATATCCGCCCTGTTGAGCAATGGAACAAAGGCAAGGCGACGGAATATGGGGATCGAAAAGAGTTTGTGGTCGCCTGATAAAATTCTAAATCCCAATACCTAAATCCTAAATAAATTCAAAATCCAAATTTTCAAGATTCGCAATTTTTTGAATTTTGAGTTTTGGTTATTTGATATTGTTTAGGATTTAGTGCTTAGTGCCTAGGCTTTATGATTCTTGGTGGCTTGCAAAGATTAACTCTGATAGATTATCCCGGCCATATTGCCGCGACGGTTTTTACTGTCGGCTGCAATTTTCGCTGTCCGTTTTGCCATAATCCGGAATTAGTCGTGCCAAATGTCGAATGTCGAATGTCGAATGTTTTGGAAGATGATTTTTTTAGATTACTAAAAGAAAGGCAGGGCAAACTGGAGGGCGTTTGCATAACCGGCGGGGAGCCGACGCTTCAGCCGGATATCGTTGATTTTGCCCGGAAAATAAAAGAGCTGGGATTCAAGGTGAAACTGGATACCAACGGCGCCCGTCCGGACGTTTTGAGGCTTTTGTATGCCCAAAAATTACTTGATTATACCGCAATGGATATCAAAAATAATCTCGAAAATTATGCCAAAACCGCGAATAATAATGTGGATACGGAGCGTATCAAGCTAAGCGTGGAATTGATTCGAAATAGCGGCATAGATTATGAATTTCGGACCACTGTTGTGCCTGGTTTGCACAAAGAAAATGATTTTGAAAGAATTGGCAAGTGGCTTGAGGGATCAAAAAAATATGTCCTGCAAGCCTTTGAAGACAAAGGAAAAATTCTTGATCCGGATCTCTTGAAAAAAACAAAAGGCAAAAGAATGGATCTGGAAAAGATAGCAAAAAATATCAATAAATATTTTGGGAAATTGGAAATTAGATAAAAATTTCCAATATCCAATTTCCAATATCCAATAAAAATCCAAATGTCAAAATCTAAATAACATACAAAACTCCAAATCTCAAATCAAAAAATTTTGGACATTAAGCATTTGATATTTTGTTGGAAATTGGGTATTGGAAATTAGAAATTGTATGATCAAGAAAACATTTCTAATCATTATAATCCTTGCAATCCTTGTCGCTTTCCTTGGCGGGATTTTTTCTGTTTCATTTTCTCCGTTTTCGATCTCCGTTAGCAAACCCGAAAAAGATCTGCTTAAACGCGCCGCGCAAAAAGCCAAAAGCATCATTTATCGTGAAGCGACCAAGCATAATCCGGCCGGCGATGTTCTTCCCGACCAGATTGACGACAAAATAAAGCAGGAAATCAAGGAAAGAATCAACTGAAAAAGCGCTAAGGCAATATTAGGAAACAGCCTTTAGCATGCTAGCATGCTAAATGATTATAATGAAATGAAAAAATCAATTCTTCATTCCAATTTTTACGCCCTGGGAACCCAAGTTCACACCTGGATAGTCTCTGAAGGCGAAAATCAGGCGAAGAAAGCTCAAAGAGATATCCAAAAAGCAAAGGATATATTTTCTGCCAAGCAAAAAATATATTGCCGTTTCAGCCCGGAAAGCGAATTGTCGCGACTCAATAGAAATTTAGGCATTTGGCGGAAAGCTTCAACGGATATGGTTTATCTCGCCAAAAGAGCGCTTTTCTATAATCGGGAAAGTGAAGGGATTTACGACCCGAGAATAATTGATGTTTTGGAAAACATCGGTTACAAAAGCGACAAAATGGTCGTGAAGAAATTAGCACCCGGATCAAAAAGATATAAAAATTTGTCGGCTGACCTGAAAATAAAGAATAATAAAATATTTTTCGGCCGCCGGATGGATTTTTCAGGCATCGCCAAGGGACATATTGTTGATCAGGCGGCCGAATTTTTGCGAAAAAGAGGCTGGAAAAATTTTTTTATCAATGTAAACGGAGATGCATATGCAGCCGGTCTTGGGCCCGATAGAAAAAAATGGAAACTTCCGATTGAAGGCGCGCGGGACAACAATGTTGCCGTTTATATTTCCAATCAGGGAGCGGCTACATCCGGCGTGATAAAAAGGCAATGGAAACACAAGGGGAAAAATGTTCATCATCTTGTGAACCCGAAAAATCCAGAAAAATTTTCTTTTGAACTTCGTTCGGTCATTGTTATTCACAAAAAAACCGAATGGGCCGATGGCCGGGCAAAGGTTTTGGTTCTGTTGGGGCTCAAACAAGGCTTGGTTCACGCGAAAAAGAAAAGACTGGAAGCTATTTTTGTGGGCGAAAAAGGAAAACTATTTTTTCCCCAATCAACAAGATTAGGAAGTTCGAATTTATGAGAATATATGCGAAAGTTTTTCCGCGGGCGCCGAAAAACGAAGTCCTGAAAATTTCCGACGAAGAGTATAAAGTCAGAGTGACGGCTGTACCGGAAAAAGGAAAGGCGAATGTTGCCGTGATCAAACTTCTCGCGGATTATTTTGGTGTGCCAAAGAGCCTAATAAATATTGTAGGCGGAAAATCAACGAGAGTGAAAATTATTGATATTCAAGCTTGACGAAGGCTAAGCCTTCGTCAAAACCAACCTGTGGATAACTCTCTATACCCCCCCTTTTTTTATGCTATATTAAAACCAATCGAAAACCCTTGAAACCAAAATGCTCTACGACCCTCCCAAAACAAAAAGGAATATAGTCATTTTCGGAGCCGCCGCTTTTTTTCTGGCGGTTTTGGTTATTGTGGCTGCGCCGCTGATGTTTAAAGGAAAAACAAATCAAACTCCAATAAATCCTCCCTTGACATCTCAGCAGGAAAACATCCAAAGAGAATTTGAGAAACTGGAGGCGATGCGCAAAAACTCCAAAACTCCCACCCCTGAAGAAATCCAAAGGGAATTTGCGGAACTGGAAAAGCAAAGGCAAGAATCCAACGCGACCCCGCCCACCCAAGAGCAGATCCAGGCGGAATTTGAAAAGCTCGAGCAAATGAGGAGATAATAAAAATTAAGATAAAATATCATGAAGGACAAACTCAAAAAAGTCTTCGAAAACGCTGTCTGGTGGTCAGGCGTGGTGATGGTCGGGCTTATTCTCGGCCTCACTATACAATTCGTGAAAGCCTGGACGGAACCGACAGAGGCTCCTCCGGGAGGAAACGTGGGAGCGCCGGTGAATACAGGGCCTTTGGCTCAGATAAAGAGCGGAGTCTTAGAAGTGCTGGGACTTTCAACCTATTCTATAAATATTCCCGGCACCACTCCGGCGGCCGGAAATGTTTTAACCGCTCAAAACGCATCCGGTCAGGTGGCCTGGGCGGCGGGCGGAGGGGGGGACATATACAGTTTTTGGAGATCCGGGTGAAAATGCGAACAATTTATGTGCGACGGGATGGACTCCCGTGGTTGTTGGTGTAGCGATGACAGTTGAAATACATGATGCAACTGAGACAAGAGGTGGCGGGGGTATAGTATGCAAAAAGGGATCTAATTTTTCCAACGTATATGGAGGACCAGGTGTTCTAATTTTGCAGTGGATAACTGGACCAAAAAGTGATGGCACAATGTATCGAGAATCAGGCACGATACCGTGTGCTGTCTGTGCTAATTAACTATTCCCAAAGCTTAACTTTTTCCCTTCCAAACATTTAATGTTTGGAAGGGAAAAAAAGCGGGTTTTGACCCGCTTTTTTTGATATAATGGATATGTGCTGACCAAGTCCAAAATATTTTTCATTTTGTCTTTGTCTTTTCTGGCGGGTGTTTTTCTGGCGTCTTTTTTTCAGGTTGAAAAATATTTTCTTTTTATTTTAGTCGCTGCGGGAATTGTTGTATTCATTATAAATCACAAAAACAAAAAAGTTACCGTCGCCGGCGCGGCGGTTTTGTTTTTGGCGCTGGGAATTTGGCGGACGAATAGTTCAATTTACACCGCAAAAGATAACTTAGCCAAAAAGAAACTTGGTCCGACAGAATTTGTGGCTATAGTTTCCAAAGAACCAGAAACTGATGAAAAAAACCAAAAAATAGTAGCCAGAGTGTCTGATCTCTCTCAAACCAGTAAACTAGATTACTGGTTTGAGATATTTTCGAGAAAAAATAAGCATATCTTGATAAATGCTCCGGTATACCCGGAATACAAATATGGCGATGAACTGAAAGTGAAATGCATATTTGAAGAACCGAAAAACTACGAAGACTCAAAGTTCGACTATCAAATGTATCTCGCCAAAGACGGAATATATCGCATTTGCAACAAAGCGCAAATAAGCGTGATTGCGAGAGACAAGGGAAATGAATCCTTTGCTTACATCATGGCAATCAAAGACAAATTCGAAGAAAAACTGTCGGCGATTTTTCCCGACCCGGAGGGGGCGTACCTGAAAGGATTGCTCCTCGGCGGGAGCAAGCGAATGACCAAGGATTTGTCCGAATCTTTTCAAAAAACAGGAACAACGCATGCCGTGGCGGTTTCAGGTTATAACGTGACCATTGTGGCGGTGTTTTTGATGTGGCTGGGAATCTGGCTCGGGCTTTGGAGACAACAGGTATTTTCGTTCGCCGTTCTGGGAATAGTATTTTTTGTTCTTATGACCGGCGCGCCGAGTTCGGCCGTGCGGGCGGGGATAATGGGCGCGCTTGTCATCTGGGCGATGAAGGAGGGGAGGCTGGCCAACTCCCAAAACGCGATTTTGCTTGCGGCAAGCGCGATGCTCAT
>Ga0172371_10011428_pt1 | contig 11837 bp, 9 predicted proteins | sample Lak12m_FD_114543 | JGI IMG/M metagenome (GOLD analysis project Ga0172371, IMG submission 114543) | Freshwater microbial communities from Kabuno Bay, South-Kivu, Congo - kab_022012_12m | ecosystem: Environmental > Aquatic > Freshwater > Lake | place: Democratic Republic of the Congo: South-Kivu...
AGCCCGAAGATAAATCCCGGCGCCAGGATCGTAATAAAGCTGATCCCGCTGGAGCGCATGGCGGTAATCTCATTATCTTCCGCCATTCGACCGTAGGCCATTAAGGCTGCGACTAATACCGCCATCGGCACCGACATCGCCACAATCCAGGCTAAGTTCAGATACAGGAATTCAAAAATTATTCCGACCGGTAAGCCTTTACCGAGCAGGCGGTCGACGGAACGGATCAGAAAATTGGCCAGCAGGATGAACGTCACAACACCGATAGCCAGCATAAATGGAAAAATCATTTCGCGGTAAATATAGCGCGCGCCGATCCAGCCGGTGGAAAACCAGCCCCATTTACGTACTTTCCCAACTAACGAACATTTCACGAGGGTAATATACATAACCAGTCTCTTTTTTAACAAAAATAATTAGTCGGAGTGTCCCGTTACTTTATCGTTGATCTTCCGGGATTTCGCAAGCCGGATTACCTGGCAGTAAAAATAGTGAATATTTCTATTGAATCTCAAAGTTCTGCTGCTTAAACTTTTTCAAGTTGAATAACCTGCTGTTACAACCCGAAAAACGTATGAAAACAGGAAAAATATTAGTTTTTGTCTGGCTGACACTGGCCGGTTTGACCTATTCGTGCGGTCCGGCACCCCAGCAGCCGATGCTTGTTTTTCAAAGTCCGCGGATTCTCGTCAAAAACCTGATTGCCAACAACCTGATCGTGCCACGCTTTGCGCCGGGCGGGCGGGAAATCATTTTTAACGGGCGATTGGATGGCGATCTGTGGGACTGTATTTACCAGATTCCGGTCATCGGAGGTCTGCCGCAGAAAATTTACGGCGCTAATGATGACCTGCTGTATCCGTCTTACTCGCCAGATGAACGTCAGGTGGTTTTCAGCCAAGGCTTTTCGCGGCAAATCCACCTGCTGGACATTGTGACAAAGAAGGTCACGGCGCTGCCGATTTTCGGCAATTATCCGACTTTTCTGCCGGACGGCAATTCGATTCTTTACGCCGGCGTGCTACATGCCAACCTGCGCCTCTATAATCTGAATGACGGCCGGCAGCGGACGTTGACGACCAGTTATCTGACGGTTAATTTCTGCCCGCTCATCACTCCGGACCGCGGAAGGATTGTTTGGTTGGAAAACCGTCCGCAGGAGCAGGTGCGCGTCAACCGGACCGATTTCGATGCTCTGAAAACTAAAGTACTCCGGATATTCCGCGAGCCGTTACTATCCTGGACACTATCACCCAGCGGTGAATGGGCGATTGCCAGCCGTCCGGACGGTGAACCATTTGGTTTCACGCCGGATGACACCATTCAGGCCACGATTGCTATCCGACTAGATACGCTCGTCGCCGGCGAAAAATTGCTTGCTTACTCGGTGGATTGGTCACCAACCGGTCAACAGATCACGTACCTTGGCAACTCCGTGCCGCAATTCAGCCGCGAGAATCCTTTCATGCGGCAGGGAATATATCGGGGCGATCTGACCGTTTCCGCCCTAAAATGGGAAAATATAGCGGATGCTGAAATTTTACAATCGCCGCCCGCAGTCAGCAGGCTGGCATTTCCAACTCCTGAACAGACCGCCCGAAATACCGCTGAACCATTCGTTCCGGCTGAGGTCAACAGCCCGCCTAAAATCGTCAGCGATCCGGTCGAAACCATCCGGCAGGGCGAGCTGTACCTTTATCGAATTCAGGCCGTTGAAATCAACCTGTTCGACAAACTGAACTATATATTGGTTGACGGGCCGGCTAATGCCGAACTGTTGTCGCGAACCGGTGTGTTAGTCTGGTTGCCGGCCGATACGGGCCGCTTCGAATTCACCGTCGCCGTTGAAGATGACCACACCGGGCTCGATTCCCAGACTTTTTCAGTGACGGTGCTGCCGGATAATAAATGGAACCAGACTTCTTTCGAGCCGCCGCCGGTGAAAGTGAAAGCCAGCGATTTTTCGGCCGGAATACGTTTCATAGATCCGAATAACGACGGTTTTCTGACACCGGGCGAAGAGGCCGTCTTACAAATTGACCTGAAACCGCTTAAAGGTGAACCGCTCGACAGTCTGCGGCTTCAATTACTTTTCTCGACTAACGTCGGCGAAATCGCAGCGGATGAATTAATCGTTTTTCGTAATTGCCAGCCGGGTAGATGGAACCGGATGAGCGCGGCGATTAAGGGCTTGCCGGAATTACGCAATCGAAGAATCCTGATCCGCGGCATCCTCGAAACCAAATACGGCATTCAGATGCTGCCCGCCAACCTGATCATCAATGGTAAGAATCCGGATAGAGAGGAATGACCCGTCGTTAGGGAACTTTTTCAGTCCGATATGATTGAAAATGTAACCAATTGCTAACTGAACTTGTCAAACTCAATGCTTTTTCACAGGGAATAAATCCTAAAGTCATCCGGTCTAAGAAAGTGACTATGAAAACTAAAAGCCAAACCAAAGGAAGGAATATGAAAGCGAACGCATTATCTCAAATGATTTTGATGGCGGCCGCCCTCTCCATTTCCGGTTGTTACACCCAGTTTTCCGCCCCAATGGTTCGTGAGCAACTTTACGAACTGCCGGCTTCCGATTCTCTGATTCAGGAAGAACGGACCTACGAAAATTACGCCTTCGATTCATCGTCTTTAAACGAATACAGTCTCGGCTACCGGGATGGTTACTGGGACTCCATGAACAGCAATCTCTGGTATGGATACAACTCCTATTCGCCCTTCTACCACGGTTACCGCTACCGCTCGCCGTATCTGGGTTATTACGATCCCTGGTACTACGATCCGTTTAATAGCTGGGGCAGCTATGGCTATTACTCATACTACGGCGGTTATTATCCGTATTACGGCTATTATGGCGGTTACTACGGCGGTTGCGGTTATTATGGACGCCATCACGGCGGTTACTGGTACGGGCACGGATCTAATTACGGCGGCGGTGAGGTGGTTTCCGCCGGACGGGATCAGCAAAAAGCCCAGTACGCTCCCAAATCCACGGTTAGTGGCAGTCGCAGTTCATCAAGTAATTCCGATTTCCAGACCGGCGCTGCTTACCTGCCAATCGCCGTCAGTGCTACGTCGTCGGCCTCGACCACCAGCAAAACAGGTACAACGACCATTAACGGCTCGAGTTCGGCCAAAGCCCGTCTGATCGGTAAGACTTCTTCTTCCGCTTCCGGCAGCGAATCAATCGTCGGCTTCCAGACGACTTTAGTTCCAGCGGCAGCCGCGAAAACCACCATCACGAGTACGTCTTCCGGTGCGCGCAGCAGTTCTAAGTCGACCACGGTTCAGAAATCCGGCTCGTCGCATGCCACTATGAAAAAGAAATCATCGTCCGGTTCGAGTTCATCAGGATCGAGCAGCTCGTCTTCCAGTAGTTCGTCTACGAGCAGCTCTTCTTACCAGCCTTCGAGTTCTTCATCCGGCAGCTCCGGCAGTTCCTCATCCGGCAGTTCTTCTTCGAGCAATTCATCCTCGTCGGGCAGTTCGTCCGGCAGCAAGTCGTCGTCCAGTTCGTCCAGTTCCGATGGCAGCCGCTCTTCCCACAAGGCCTCCGGCGGTTCCTCAAAGAAATAAAAAATAGGAGTCATTTCATGTCCTCTTTCTGTAAAATTTTTACGGCCCTGACAATTCTGTTTCTCCTGATTACAACTTCCGGGACGGCGCAGCAATTCGACCAGGTCATGAGTAGTGAAGCTCTGCGCCCATTTTGGAACGTTTATGGTTTCGGGGCCTCATCGTTTACTTTACTGAATAATTCCCAACTGGCCTCTGATATTTCCTCCACTCAATCCAATCCGGCTTTTCTGACCAATATCAAACGCCCTAAAGCCAGTATCTCCGGTTTGAATATTTCCGCGAAAAACATGTCCACTCTCGAAGATGTTGGTAAGGAATATTCCGCGTCATCCGATGTTTTCGGAATCGATTATATCGGTTTCGCTTACCCGGTGCCGGTTTATCAGGGCAGTTTCGTTCTCGCAGCCACTTTTTCGCCGGCGGTTTATTTTTACTCTTCCGTTTACAGCAAAGGCTACACCGGGGCGACTTACTACGATGAAAATGACGATCCGCATGTCCTTAATACCGACCTGGAATACGATAGCCAGGAATCCGGAACCATTAATGTTTTCAGATTGGCCGGCGCGACCGAATTCATGAAAAATTTCAATGTCGGCATGTCACTGAATTTATATAGCGGCGAACGCAGCTACGAGTCCAGCGAAACCGGCACCCCCGATACGGATGGAAATATGGCTTTCAATGCTTTGGTGTACACTGAAGATATCAAGCCCAGTTACTCCGGCTTCAATGTCGATTTCGGTCTGTGCTATCAGTCAGACAAATATAAAGCCGGGCTGCGTATATCAACTCCACTCAGTCTGTCTGTTCATGAAGTCAGCGAAGTCGCAGCCGATTATTTTTATGACGATGTCGATACAATCTACGTCGATTCCTATGATTTCGAATACAAATCGCGTTACCCGTTGGAGATCGCGCCCAACTTTGCCATTAAAATCGCCAATATTTCGCTGGGCCTGGACCTGATCTTCCATAAGTGGCAGAAAATCGAAGTTGACCTGCTGGAAGAACAGAGTGACGTAAACCGCGACCTCTACTGGAATCTGAAGAATACGACTGACATCGGCGCTTCGCTCGCCATTCCGTTCGGCAAGTCGATATCGACCCGTTTGGCCTACCGTCTGGTAGAATCACCCTATGCAGACGTGGCAGACGACGAGGCTTATTATCAAGTCATCGGGGCTGGCATAGAAACGATCCTGAATAAATCCGTTATCGTCGGTTGTAGCTATCAACGCGGATTCGGCAACCTTTCCAATTTCTATCCGTACTTTGAGACGACCACCTATCAGAAATACACCGAAAATCGCCTGGCTCTGTCGGTGGCGGTGCTCTTCTGATTTGAATTATTCATCGCTGAGAGCGCAGAGGACACAGAGCATTTTTACTAACTATATTTTATTATTCGTACAGTTTACAAAACAGTAAAAATAAAATTGTCTCATTATGAGAGCCGTCAGATACTTCTTACTTTGCAATTTCGTATTTTTACAATTGTCTGTGGCCGGTGAGGCGCCCCGGATTTACCATATTCCACCCAAGGACCTTACTCTCAATAAAGCCTGTGAAATAACCTGCGTTGTCAGTCCCGGCGAATGTCATTTACAACGCATCCGGATTTTTCTGCGAACCGATACGACCGCGATTTACAAGGAATTCGCTATGCAATACCGTGACGGTCTCTGGGTTTTACCGTTGATCCCGGAAATGGTGCAGGGCGAAAATTTGTTTTATTTCATCACGGCCGAATTCACCGATTTCGCGGCGGTCGCCTTTCCATCTGAAAAACCATCTGAAAATCCGGTCAAGGTTCCGCTCATCCGCCCTAAAACCAAAAAGAAGTAATCCCGATCGCACCTTTCTCCTTAAAAAACATTTGAGATTCAGCGCCAGACGGAGTATATTCTTCTCCGGTATGATTAATAAATATTCCTGTGTTAAAATACTTTTAGTCATCCTGGCTTTCTGCGGACTGCTTGCGGCGGCGCCCGGTGAAATCTGGGTTTTGAACATTGACGGCGTCATCAATCCGGTAGCGGCAGCCTACGTGCGTGACAATCTGAAAAAAGCCCAACATTCCGACGTCCAATGCCTGATTATCGAGATGGACACACCCGGCGGGCTGATGACCTCGATGCGCGATATTATCAAAAACATCCTTAATTCGGAAATTCCGGTCATCGTTTACGTCAGTCCACGCGGAGCGCAATGCGCTTCTGCGGGAGTTTTTATCGCTACGGCAGCGCATTTTGCAGCCATGTCGCCCGGGACCAATATCGGCGCAGCGCACCCGGTCAACGTCGGTGGCGGCGGACTCGGCGGTCAACCGGATACCTCCGGTTCGAAAACCATGCTGGAAAAAGCCACCAACGATGCCGTGGCTTACATCCGCAGTCTGGCGCGGGAACGCGACCGGAATGAGGAATGGGTCGAGCAAGCCGTGCGCGAAAGCGTCTCGATCACGGAAACCGAGGCAGTCAAGCACAAAGTCGTCGATGTCATTGCTAAAAACTTCGAAGAACTCCTGGAGATTCTGGATGGCAAAACTTTCAAATTGCCCGACGGAGAAAAAACCCTCAGTACGAAAGACGCCGTCATCCGGCACCGTCCGATCGGCGTTCACCGTAAAATATTAGACATAATCAGCGATCCGAGTGTGGCCTATATTCTCCTGATGCTCGGTTTTTACGGAATATATTTCGAGTTTTCCAATCCCGGAGCGATCTTTCCCGGGGTGCTCGGTTCCATTTTTCTGATCCTGGCCTTCTTCGCCTTTCAGGTTTTGCCGATCAATTACGCCGGCCTGGCACTGATTGTGGTCGGCATCGTACTTTTTATTCTTGAGGTAAAAATCATCAGCTACGGGCTGTTAACCATAGGAGGGATTGTCGCCATGACGCTGGGCTCCCTGATGTTGATCGATGTGAACCAGGCTCCGGACATACTGCGGGCCGTTTCACTCAAAGTCATTCTGCCGGTCGTAATCTTCACGGCGCTTTTTATTATTGTTTCACTCACGCTGGCGCTGAAAGCCCATAAAGCCAAACCGACCACCGGTAAGGAAGGACTGATCGGCGAAACCGGACACGCCCTGACCGATGTTGAAAAAAGCGGTATGGTAATGGTACATGGCGAATACTGGCAGGCCTGTTCCGACCAGCCCATCGCCAAAGGTGAAACGGTGGAAGTCATCGCCGTCGACCGGATGATCCTGCATGTCACTAAGAAATAATCCATAAACAATGTAAAAGAGGAGAGTATTATGAATGTCCCGTTCTTAACGATCGTTATCCTTATTATCTTCCTGATTTCGAGCTCGATCCGCGTATTGCGGGAATACGAGCGCGGCGTCATCTTCCGCCTCGGCCGCCTGATCGCCGCCAAAGGGCCTGGGATTTTTTTCCTGATCCCGGTTATCGACCGGATGGTCAAAGTCAGTCTGCGCACGGTCGTCATGGATGTCCCGCCGCAGGACATTATCACAAAAGATAACGTCTCGGTCAAAGTCAACGCCGTGGTCTATTTCCGCGTCGTCGATCCTTCCCGGGCGGTTGTGGAAGTTGAAGATTTCCTGTATGCCACCTCGCAATTATCGCAAACGACCCTGCGCAGTATTCTCGGCCAGGCCGAGCTGGACGATCTGCTATCCAGCCGCGAGAAGATCAACGCCGATTTGCAGAAGATTCTCGATACGCACACCGATCCGTGGGGCATCAAGGTTTCCCAGGTCGAGATCAAGCATGTCGATCTGCCGACCGAAATGCAGCGCGCCATGGCCAAACAGGCCGAAGCCGAACGCGAACGCCGCGCAAAAGTCATCAATGCCGAAGGTGAATTCCAGGCCTCAGCCCGCTTGCTGGAAGCCGGTGACATCCTGAACAAACAGCCTGTCACGATTCAACTGCGCTTCCTCCAGACTCTGCGCGAAATCGCCACGGAAAACAATTCGACCATCATCTTCCCGGTGCCGATCGATCTGTTTACGCCATTCATCAAATTACTGGAAGATAAAGCCGAAAAGACCGAACAGAAATAAGACCGGTCTCATACTTTTTTCAAAAACTGCCCGGAGGTTTCTTCCTTCCGGGCAGTTTTGTCTTCCACCGCTAATGAACACGCATAAACGCCATTCTCATTGTACCGTGAATCTTGTCTAATAATTCTTTGCGCCCTTTGCGAGATAAAAGATTTCCCATATTTATCCGGTAAACCGTAAATTTGCCCGTGGATTTATTTCAGGCCAAAATTGCCGAACTTCGCCAGCAGATCGAGACCGCGAACTATAACTATTACATTCTCGATAATCCCACGATTAGCGACGCCGAATACGACCGCCTGATGCGTGAATTGGAACACCTGGAAGCAACTTATCCGGAATTGAAAACGCCGGACTCGCCTACCCAGCGCGTCGGCGCCAAGCCATTGGCAAAATTCAATACCGTCACGCATCGTATTCCGTTACTGAGCCTCGATAATGCCATGGATGAGGGCGAAATCCGCGAGTTCGTGGCGCGCATCCTGAAAGGTTTGCCGGACGCCGAGATTGAATTCGTCTGTGAGCCGAAAATTGACGGCCTGGCGGTTGAACTCGTCTATGAGAACGGCATCTTTGTGTCCGGCTCGACGCGCGGCGACGGCGTTACCGGAGAAGAAATTACCCAGAATCTGAAAACGATCCGCAGCGTGCCGCTTAAACTGCAAACGAACCGGCCGATTCCGTCCCTGCTGGAAGTGCGCGGCGAAGTTTATATGGACAAGGCCGATTTCCAGCACCTCAACGAACAACAATTGCAGGACGGGAAAGCGCCGTTTGCCAATCCGCGCAACTCGGCCGCCGGGTCATTGCGCCAGCTCGATCCGCAGATTACGGCCAAACGCCCGCTAAAGTTTTTCTGTTATGCCCTCGGTTCGTGCGAAGGCTATACTTTTCAAACCCACCACGAATTTCTGGATACCCTGCGGCAATGGGGATTCCGGGTTAATCCACTGATCGAATGTTACCAGAGCGGCGAAGCCCTGGTCAATTATTACCGCAAAATTGAATCGATTCGCGATACAATCGCTTATGATATTGACGGGGTCGTGTTTAAAGTCGATTCACTGGAGCAGCAGACCGAACTCGGCTTCAAGTCACGCAGTCCGCGCTGGGCGATCGCCGGGAAATTCAAAGCCCGGCAGGAAGTAACGCAAATAACCGACATCGAAGCCAGCGTCGGCCGCACCGGAGCGATCACGCCAGTAGCCCATTTGCAGCCGATCCCGATCGGTGGCGTTATTGTCTCGAATGCAACCTTGCACAACCAGGATGAAATCGACCGCAAGGATATACACATCGGTGACTGGGTCGTCGTCCAACGGGCTGGCGATGTCATTCCACAGGTCGTGAAAGTCATTTCGGAAAGGCGCACCGGTACTGAAAAACCTTACCAGATTCCGCCTAATTGCCCAGTGTGCGACACGCCGCTGGTGCGCGAAAAAGACGAGGCCAAGCACCGCTGCCCGAATATCAGTTGCCCGGCCCAGATAAAGGCCAGCATTGAACATTACGCCAGCAAACGTGCCATGAATATAGATGGGCTCGGCGAGAAATTGGTTGAGCAGCTTGTCGATGATGGTCTGATCAAAAACGTGGCTGATCTGTATTATCTCAAAAAAGAGCAGTTACTGGAAATGGAACGCATGGGTGACAAATCAGCCCAAAACCTGCTGGATGCCATCGCCGCCAGTAAGAATATCAGCCTGGCGCGTTTTCTGTTCGCACTCGGGATTCGCAACGTCGGTGAACATACCGGTAAAGTTCTGGAAAAAGCATTCGGCACACTCGCTCGGCTCGGTAAAGCTACTGAAGACGAATTACTCGCGATCGAAGACATCGGCCCGATTGTCGCTGAAAGCATTATCAATTTCTTCAACGCCGAATCCAACCGGCAGACAATCGATAAATTACTCAGTAGCGGAATTCATTTCATGGCCACACAAACTATTCCGCAGAAATCGAAAGTTACCGGCAAGACTTTCGTTTTCACCGGAACTCTCAGCCAATTCTCCCGCGATGAGGCTCAATCTTTAGTCGAGAAAATCGGCGGGCAGACCGCTTCTTCCGTCAGCAAGAAGACCAATTACGTCGTCGTCGGTGAAAATGCCGGCTCGAAAGCCGAAACCGCCAGACGACTCGGCGTGCCAATCCTCAGCGAATCGGAATTTTTAGAATTAATCGCTTGATTCTTGCGCTTTAAGCATACATAAGATTAATTGTCGTCAACAGTAAATACTATGATTAAAAAGGAAGGACGAAAATGAAAAAGATAATGCTTCTGATTCTGATTTCTTCAGTATTCGCTTTCGGTCAGGCTCCTGCTCCTAAAAGCAACAAACACATGGTCGGAGTCGATGTATCCACTCTGACTGGTTCCGGGATAATGTATCGTCTGATGGATAGTGATTGGGGTTTTAAATGTTCTGCTTATGCTATTTCTTCATCTAAAAATAAAGAAAATTCTTATGCGATCGGCCTGGGTGTTCAGCGCAATATCATTCTCAAACCGCTGACACGGTTGTATGCGCTGACAGGAACTTCGTTCAGACAACAGAGTTACGATCGCAGTACCGATTATACCAAAAACTATTTCAATTTTGGTGTCGGTTTCGGGGTTGAGGCGCGCGCCTTGCAGGCTGTCAGGAACGAGGATATTATTTTCTTCTGTGAAGTCGGCGAAAAGTATTTCTCGATCAATAAAATCACTGAGGCGCAATCCAGCGGCAAGGTACTTGATTCCGGCCTGATGCCATTCTTCACCGTCGGTTGCGGTATAGAATTCTAAACGTCTAAAAATATTTCTTAAATCCTGTAAAAGTCCGCCTGGCTTCGTTGTAAGAACCGGATAAATGTTATAAATTTAGCCGCTTTTTGCCACCCTAGCTCAGATGGTAGAGCAGCTGATTCGTAATTAGCAGGTCGTCGGTTCGATCCCGACGGGTGGCTCAAATCACTTATTTCAGATTCAGCAACCTGCATCTAGCATTTTTCATTCATCATTTTGCAATGCGAGTCATACCTTCTTCTTACGACTCAAAAATGAAGCGCCCCGTCTTCGGGAGGGTGAAGACGGGGCAGCTTCCTGCAGTGTGAGTGAGGAAGAGTCTAAAAACTTATTCCGATGGTCACGTATTGATTGGCATCAAACGTCTTCATCGGACGATAGGCATAATCAATCATCAATTTATTGCCGCCGACTTTCAGATGGCAGCCGGCTCCCAACGCCAGGCCGAACTGATTGTCTTCTTTGGCGATTTCCGGATAATCTTCCGGATAAAGCGTCGCCTGGTATCCGCCCCGCACGATGAACATATCCATCAGTTTAGCTTCCACTCCGGCGCTGGCCTGATTGATCGTGAAACTGTTGTTAGTGTAATTGCCCAGGAAATTCAATTTCAGCTGGTCATTCAGCTTGTACAGATAGGCCAGACCGAGGCTCAGACTGGTCGGCAGTTGGGCTGAAGCCAGATCCAACCTCGTCTTGCGGGTGGTCGCGGCCTGTTTCGCATACGGAATCGTTGAATCGAACTCGATTCCGGTACCATCGAACCTGACTTTACTGCCAATGTTGCGCATCGACACTCCAAAAGCTATTCCCCAAGGTGAGACATATTGCAGACCAAGATCGAAACCGATGGCCGAGGCGCTCATCGTACCGATTTTCTCACTGATGACCTTACCGGTGGCGCCAAAATTGATCCGATCGGTAAAGGCCTTGGCATAGGTTGCTCCGATGGTCAGGTAGTTCGGTTCGATAATCTCGCCGGTGCCTTCCGGGGCTTCAATCGTGGTCACCGGAATTTCTCCGATATTAAGGACCTGCAAACTGACGCCAACCGCTCCGATTTTTCCGAGTCGGGCTCCGCCGGCGAGATAGCTGACATTCATTCCGGCAAAATAATCCATGTAGCTAAAGGTCGCTTCGCCTCCATTCATGACAGCCAGACCGGCCGGGTTCCAGTAAATGGCATCCGACCCGGCGATATTGGCAATGTTCGATCCGCCCAGAGCGACGTTCACGGCCCCCATCGGAATTAAAAGCTCGGTAGCACCATTGGTCCCGACTTTCGGCGCGCTCGCCAGAGAAATTTGCACTAAGCAAACCGCAATTATCAGAAGTCTAATAGGATAGTGTTTGTTTATCATTGTAATTTCCCTTTCCACATTAATAAGTATCAAGTCGTTCATTAGGTGTAAACAC
>Ga0172371_10011429_pt1 | contig 11836 bp, 7 predicted proteins | sample Lak12m_FD_114543 | JGI IMG/M metagenome (GOLD analysis project Ga0172371, IMG submission 114543) | Freshwater microbial communities from Kabuno Bay, South-Kivu, Congo - kab_022012_12m | ecosystem: Environmental > Aquatic > Freshwater > Lake | place: Democratic Republic of the Congo: South-Kivu...
CCGCTATATCATAGGTATAAAGGCGGTCCCCATGGCGTATATAGAGCCGGCCGCCGCAGACGACCGGGTGGCCCCAGCTTGGGCCCCGGACGTCCGCCGGCAGGCTGAACTGGCTCAGGACCTCGTGACCGCTGGCCGTCGCCTTGACGAGGCCCATCTTGCCGCGTTCGCTCAGGATGTAGAGCATCCCCTGCGCGGCCACCACGGACCCTTCCCCGACGCCCTCGGCCGTGTAGGCGAGCTTGCCGGTCGCCCACTCCAGGCAGCACCACTTCCCCTTACTGCTTTCCTGGGAGGCCCCGTAGAGGAAGCCGTCCAACAGGATCACGCCGCCGTGCCGGTTGTCGAGGGCCTGACTGGTCCAGGCCGGCTCGACCGAGGCCTTGGCACCCTCCACAGTCAGCTTCAGCAGCACCGACCCGACCCCGTACCCGCAACTGATGAACACGTGGCCGTCGTGGTAGACCGGCGTGACGCAGTTCGCTACGTAGCGGGGGTTCACGTGCCGGAACTGGAAGAGCAGGTCCCCGGAGTCGGCGTTGACCCCGACCAGGCCGTTCTCGCTCATGGTCAACAGCAGCCGCAGGCCCTGGCAGGTGGCCAGGACGGGCGTGGCATAGCCGGCCGGCTCCCCGGCACTGGGCGACTTCCAGACCGTCTGGCCGGTTGCCGCGTCCAGGGCCACCATGGCCGTGCCCCCGCCGGGGGAGCAGATCAGCCGCTCCCCATCGATGATCGGCGACTCGGCGTACCCGTAGCCACCCGCGCGTCCGCCTAACTCGGCGACCAGGTCCCGGCCCCAGCGCTTCGCGCCCGTCTTGGCATCCAGGCACACCAGTGAGCCCTGGCCATTGAGGTGGTAGACACGCCCGCGGTCAAGGGTCGGCGTGCAGCGGGCCCCCGGCACGGCGCCGGTCCAGGCGGGCCCATTCTCCGTGTGCCACAGCGGCTTGCCGGTCAGGTCCAGGGCCGTCACCAGGCTGGCCTTGTCGACATCGCCGGCGGTGCACACGAGGCCCCCGTCGAGGGTGACGCTGGCGAAGCCGTCGCCGAGGCCAGTCGCCGTCCAGAGCAGGGCAGGCCCACCCTCGGGCCAGGCCGTGAGCAACCCGGCCTCGGTCGAGATGCTATCGCCGCGCGGCCCGCGGAAGCACGGCCAGGACGCCTCGCCGGCGCCAACCAGCGGCGCCAGGACCGTCAGGCCCAGCAGGAACCAACGAAACGCTCTCCACGACGTCGAGCCGCTCCCAGCGCAAGGACCTGGCTGGCACCAGAATAGGGCAGGATGTCGCATGCGGACTCCGAGTTGGCCTGTGTGCAGACAGTGCAGTACCCCGGGGGAAGCCCCCCCGCCTCACACGGTAGCCGCTGGGGCACGCGAATGCCACCCTCGCGCGGCCGCTCCCCCTTCCTTCGGCAGCCAACGCCAGAGCGCGAGTGCCGAAGACGAGACAGCCCCCCGCGGCCCTCTGCGCTTGTGCCTCCTGAAGCCACCGCGCATAGTACGCACCAGCAGCCAAGGAGGTCCCGCGTGACGGCACACGCGTTCGCCGAACGCATCGACGCCTGGGTGGCACAGCACCGTGATCGGATCATCGCCCTGGCCCGCGACCTGGTGCGCATTCCCTCCGAGAACCACCCGCCCCACGGAACCGAGGCCGAGGCGCAGGCCTTTCTGGCCGAGGCGCTGCAACGGGCCGGCTTGCCGGCAGAGCTCTACGACATCGCCAGTGTCCCCGGCCTGGAAACGCACCCGCTGCGCTACCCCGGGGTCGACTGCCGCAACCGCCCCAACGTTGCGCTGCGGCTCCCGGGTAGGCGGCCTGGCTCGGCCCGCAGCCTCATCCTCAGCGGCCATATGGACACGGTCCCCGCCGGCGACCCGGCGCAGTGGGCCGGATCGCCCGCCAGCGGCGCCTTGCGGGAGGGGCGTCTCTATGGCCGTGGCGCCTACGACATGAAGGCCGGCGTCGCCGCCAATGCCGCGCTGGCGATGATGCTGCATGAGCTTGGCATTGAACTGGATGGGGATCTCATCGTCGAGAGCGTGGCGGACGAGGAGTTCGCCGGCGGCCATGGGACCATCGCCGCCCGCCTGCACTCCGGCGGCGCCGACGCGGTGCTGCTTCCCGAGCCTTCGAACCTGGTCCCCTATCGTGCCCACCGCGGCCTGAGGATCGTGCGCATCACCATCGAGGGCAAGGGCGGCGTGACCTTCGCCGGCGACACGCTGAGGCCGGCGGTCCACGACCTGCCCGCACTCATCGAGGGCCTCCTCGAGTTCGGCCGGCGCCGCAATGCCGAAGCCGTTATCCCCGAAGCGTATGCGCACAACCCGCAGCCCGCCAGTTGGATGATCACCAAGGTCCGGGCCAACGACTGGCGTGACGATGCCCGCCTGGCGGTCCCCGATGCGGCCCAGGTCGAGCTGTTCTGGGAGGCCATGCCGGGCGAGACCCAGGCCGCCGTCGAGGGCCAGTTCGAGCGCTGGCTGGATGAGTTCCGCACCCGTACCGGCATCCGCGCCTCGCACCACTACTGGCTGCGCTGGATGGATGGCTACCAGCTCGCCGCTGGACACCCTCTCGCCACCTGTGCCGAGACGCACACCGCCGCGGTGACCGGCACACAGCAGACGGCCGTCGGCGCACCGTTCCCCTGCGATCTCTTCCTCTTCGCCCGGCTCGGGGTCCCCGCTGGCATCATCCTCGGCCCTGCCGGCAACAACGCCCACACCGCCAACGAGTGGGTCGACGTCGAAAGCCTCCTGCAGACCGTCCGCATCTACGCCCGCATCGCCTGCGACTGGTGCCAGCGCCCCAAGGACGGCTGACGCCAGCGCCGCCCGCAACCGGCCACCCCGCAGACTCCCGGCCCTGGCAGTTGCACCCGCGGTTGACCGGCTGTAATGTCTAGCAAGGCGATAGCTATACTATCGGACCGCGGCTTGGCAGGAACCTGTGGCGGGGCCGCGGGAGTCCGTCCAGAGGTTACTACTGATGAACACACGGTCCAGACCCAGGTGGCCCGTGCGCGGCCTCGTACGGCGCGTATTCCGTGGCGTTGGTCTTGGCTTGGGGCTGATCCTGTTGGCCCTGGTGCTGGCGGTGGGCGTCATTGGCGGCGCCATCTGGATCGAGGGTCGCCATCCGAGCGACGAGGAGGCCCGGGCCCTGAGCCCCCGGGTGCAGCGCGTGGTGACCCGGCCAATCGCGGCGACGGTGGGTCGCCAGGTGGATCGCTGCGTGCGTCGTGCGGCTCAGGCGCCCTACCTGCACTCTGAGCTCTCCCGGCGGGAGGCCATCGCGCGTTTCCTCGACGGGAGTCTCGACCTGTCGAAGCGCCGGCTGCTGGCCTTTCGCCTGGCGCGCGAGGCATCGCCGGACTGTGTTGCCGCGCTTCGTTCTGTGCTTGGGTCGGCCCCGGCAGCCGACCGGGCCTACATGGCGCGCCGCATCGGCCTCGCGGGCAACCCGAAGCTGAACGGACTGCTCCGTGAGCTGCTTGAGGACCCCGACGAGCGGGTCGTTCTTGCCGTTGTCGAGGCCCTGCCCGTGCTGGACACGCCGGCGGCCTGCGCCGGCCTCGCGGCACTGTTGCGGGACCCGGGTCGCTCTCCTGCCGTCCGGGCTGCCGCCGCTACCGGGCTGGGGAGCATCGGCGGCGACGGTGCCGCGAGTGCTCTCTGCGCCGCGCTTGAGGCCGAGTCCGATCCGGAGGTCACCGCGGCGGTCCTCGGCGCCTTGGGCAAGCTCCCGTTCGCCCGCGTCTCGGGGGTGATCACCCAGTACATCGAGGCGCCCGAGACCGACGCGGACTTGCGCGTTGCTGCCGTCGAGGCCCTGGCCGGCTCCAGCACGGCCGCAGTGCCGTTCCTGCTGGGTCTTGCCGCGACGGCCGAGGTCGAGGACGTGCGTGCCGCGGCGGCCTGGGCGGTCAGCGTGCACGAGGCCGTCGACGGGCTGGCTCCGGTGCTGGTGGAACTGGCTCAGCAGGAGCCCTCTGAGGATGTCCGCCGTCGTCTCTACGAGGCGCTGTTGCCTCAGCATGGGACCCCGGTGGAGCGCTTGCTGCCGCTGGTCCAGTCAGAGCAGGACACGGCTGCCCGTGTGGCAGGCTGCAACGCGGTTGGCGCCGCGGTTGCCCAGCAGCCCCTGGCCGGCGCCGCGGCGGTGTTCGACCGTGACCTGGTCCCCGACCTGGCGGCGATCGCCGCCGGGGGCGACAGCGCCAACCTGCGCATGCGGGCCGTGTTCGCTCTGCGCCGTGCCCACACCGCCGCTGCCCAGGCGGCCCTGGCGACCATCGCGGCGCAGGCTTCGCCCCCGATCGCCGCGGCGGCCCGCAATGGGCTGTGGGCCGCAAGCCCCTAGCCCCGAGGAGTCCCACCGATGTCACCGACCACCCCGACGTACTCGCAGCGACCGCACCGCTTGCTGCCGGGCTTTGTTCCCTTCGCCGGGCTTCTGCTGGCAGGCCTCTGCCTGCAGGCCGCCTGGGCCACCTCGGGCGATGACTTCAACGACAGCGATCCGGACGGCACTCGGTGGGCAGCCGATTCCACGGTCGGCTCAGGCCGGCTGGACGAGGCAAACCAGCGGCTGGAGTACACGTGCAGCTCGCCCAGCGGCAGAGACGACGTGGCCATTCGCCCCTGGGTCCTTACCCGGATGCCCACGAACGGCGACTGGGAGGTCCAGGTGGACCTCGTCAACACCACGGCCCCGTCTCAGGCGTTCCAGGTCAACAGCTTTGGCATCAAGGCACTGCACCCCCGCACGGGACAGGGCGAGATGGCGGTAGAGATGTACTGCTCGTCTCTTGGTGGCGGGCAGGCCCGCACAGGCTTCTGGGCCGCGCTGGAGACCAACGGTGTCAGCCTTGCCGAACCGGACTCCGGGGCCTGGGATAGCCTGACCTACGGCGCCGTGCGCATGGCCTACACGGCAGCGACCCGGGTCGTCTCCGTGGGCTATGACATGGACCCCAGCGATGGCTACCAGTGGGTATTTCTCGGCAGCTTCGGCCTGGCGGGGGCCGACGGGGCGGACGCGAACACGGACTGGGGCCTGCTGGACACCGACCAGTTCCCGGTCTACCTCTACGGCTACTCCTATGAGATAGCCGTCGCCAGCGGACAGATGTCCGCCGACAACTTCTCGGAGACCGGTGGTGTGCCGCCCAACAGCACCCCGTCCCCCGACCCCATCGGTTCGTTCCGCTTCCGTCCGCCGCCTGCCAACCCGTTCCTCACGGCCATCCTCAACCTGACGGGCAGCTACCGGCTCTCGCGCACCCTGGGGGGTGGCCCGTTGCCCATGACTCGGCGGACCCTGGCGGTGGACATCGCCCAGGACGAGTCCGGCAAGCTGAGCACGATGGCGCGCGTCGATGGGGTGCTGGCGGACGACGGCAGTCCGGAGGTCACCACCGTCACGGGTGCGGTGACGACCTCCGACGGCAAGCCGACAGCTACCTTCAAGGGGAAAGGCCAGGGCACTGCCGATGGCCTCGACATCAGCGGCGGGGGTTCCCTCACCCTGCCCGTCGAGGTCATCGACCTGGGCAAGACGAACCCGGGCGTCGAGGGCACGACAAGCTACAAGTGGTCCGTCACGGGCGTGCCTCTCACCAGCAAGAACGAGCCGTTCGCCCTGCCGCTGCCTCCGGAGAGCCTGGCCAACCTGCAGAGCGACTGGTCGCTTGACCTCGACCTCCGGCGCACGACCATCAACGGCAAAGAGGTGACCGTGGCCTCGGCGTTGCTGACCCTCCCCGGCGGAGACATCACCACGTTCCCGGAGCGGGCGGTGAAGTACTCCGCCACCAAGGGCTACTCCCTGTCCTTCAAGAAGGGCACCAATACCAGCGCCACCCCGCCCAAGGCGGACAAGCGCTCGGCCGTGAGCATCAAGGGCCTCACCTTCGCCCAGCAGGGCGCCGCCTGGGTGCCCACCGGCGGCACCATCACCTACCAGTTCCTCGGCCAAAAGGGCACCGCCAACCTGATGGACTTCGTGCCGCCGTGAGGCGGTGCGCAGGTTCACTGGCCGTCCGCTGCCGGACGTTTCACCGGGGCAGCCTCGGCTGGGGAAGCGCCTTCAGAGGTGAGTTCATTGCGTTATGTCCAGAGCCTGTCTATAGTGTAGACATGACCACCGCAAGCGTTGCCGACCTGAAACAGAGGCTCAGTCACTACCTGCGCTTTGTTGAGGCAGGGGACCAGGTGATTGTGACGTCACACCGGCGGCGGGTGGCGCGCCTGGTGCCAGACAGGGGTGACGAGCCCGCCGTGCGACCCCCCTCGAGACCGGTGCAGGACCTGCTCCCGCTTGCCGCCGGCGGCGCCCGGAACCAGGGCCGGGATGTGGTTGGGGTCTTGGCGGAGGACAGGAGGCGGCGGTGACGGTGTACCTCGACACCTCCGTGGTCCTGCGAGTCCTGCTCCGTCAGCCGGACCCCATCGCCTGTTGGGGACGATGGCAGAAGGCCTGCGCCTCTCGGCTGTGGCGCACGGAAGCGCTCCGAACGGTGGACCGCCTTCGGCTTGACGGAGACCTCGATGACCCCGAGGTGGTGCGGCTGCGCATCGCCATTGGCCACGTCGATCAGACGCTGCACACCGTCGCCCTGACCGAGGCCATCCTGGCTCGGGCTGGGGAACCGTTCCCTACGGTGGTCGGGACTCTGGACGGCTTGCATCTGGCGACCGCGCTGGCGGTTCGCTGCTACGAGCCGATCGACCAGTTTCTGACGCACGACCAGCAGCTCGGCCGGGCGGCTCAAGCACTCGGGTTCGCGGTGGCGGGTATCGACTGAGGCGCCAGCCTCCTTGGGCGCGTGCGCCCGGCCCCGGGTGCCGACGTCGCCGGTCCGCGTCTGCACCTGTCGGGCCCCACTCCGATGGGGCCCTGGGGCCGGACGGACTCCGGCCCCACAGCCGGAGCCTGCCGACGGTTTCCTGGAACCGCCCTGCCGCAACGCGGGGGGCCCTGGCGAAGCCGCGCCCGCGGTGGTACGGTCTGAGGCTGTTGCTCGCGCGGGCTCACCCCCGGGGCTCTGCCGCAAGGGGTACCACATGGTGACGCTGCCTGACCTCCGCCCTGCTCTCCCCCTGGCTTTGGTGGCGCTGCCTCTGGTTCTCCAACTCGCGCTCGCCCAGACCGACCCCCTGGAGACCTGGCACCAGGTCAGCCCGCAGCGGGCCGGCGACTGGGTCGCCCGTGGCGGCGGCGTCGGCGCGAGCTTCAGCCCCAACGCCCCCGGCGAGGAGGTCCAGACCCCGCTCGACGCCTGGGCCTGGCGCAACCCGCTGCCGCAGGGGAATCCCCTCTACGCGATCACCTATGGCGATGGCCAGTTCGTCGCCGTGGGGGGCTACGATGACGAGGCTGGGTCAATGGCTGTCATCGCCACCTCTCCCGACGGAACCGCGTGGCGGGTCCGCGCCCAGGGCACGCTGGGCATGCTCCGCGGCGTCGCCTATGGGTACGGCCGCTTCGTGGCCGTGGGGAACAGCAAGGTGAGGAGCCCGGGCTCGGTCGAGTGGGCCGACCTGATCCTCACCTCCGCCGACGGTGAGATCTGGACGCCGCAGTCCCTGGGGACGGGAAACACGTTCTACGCCGTGACCTACGGCAACGGCCGCTTCGTGGCCGTGGGGTATGGTTGGGCTGGCGGCTACTCTTTTGCCACGGCGATCACCTCCACGGATGGGGTCACCTGGGACTCCCATCCCATGAGGCCCACTTCCCTGGACAACCTGGGCAACCCCTACGCGGTCGCGTACGGCGGCGGCATCTTCGTTGCCGTCGGGGACAACGGCAGGGTCTTCACCTCGACGGACGGAGCGGACTGGACCCCCCAGTCGTCGGGAATGGCCGGCACACTGCAAGGCGTGGTCTACGGCGATGGTAAGTTCGTCGCCGTAGGATTGAGCTACGCGGGCTCGCCCTACCTGGTCTACACGTCCGAGGACGGTTCGACCTGGAACTCTTGCGCCCCTGGCGGGATCGACGTCCTCAACGGGATCACCTACGGCAGCGGCGTCTTCGTGGCGGTGGGGTACCTGGGCGCGGGTGTGGCCACCACGGGGAGGATCATCGCGTCCACCGACGGCACCTCGTGGACGCCGCAAGCCGACTCGTCCGACTGGATCTACGCCGCCGCCTACGGGAACGGCACCTTCGTCGCCACGGGCGAAGCGGGGGCCGTCCTCAGCTCGCCCGACGGGCTCGCCTGGACACCCCAGTCCGGTGCTTCCGCCTGGCTCTATGGGGTCGCCTGCGGCAACGGGGCCTTGGTGGCGGTCGGCGAGGATGGGACCATTCTCACCTCGGGGGATGGCAGGCGCTGGACGCCCCAGCCGTCGGGAACCACAGAGACGTTGAGGGCGGTCACCTACGGCAACGGGACCTTCGTCGCCGTGGGTGACGCCGGGATGATCCTCGCCTCGGCAGACGGGAGCACCTGGGCCGCCATGCCCGCGGGGACAGCGCAGACGCTGCGCGGTGTGACCTGCGGCGACGGCACTTTCGTGGCCGTGGGCACCTGGGGCACCATCCTGTACTCCACAGACGGGGAGACGTGGCTACCCGGGACATCCGGCACGACCGCGCCGTTCAGCGCCGTTAGCTACGGCGGCGGCGCCTTCGTCGCCGTGGGCGGAGGATTCCAGGGGGACGGCAGCAGTGGCTGGTGGGACACGGTGGTGTTCACCTCAACGGGCGCCGTGACCTGGACCCCGCGAAACGCCCACCTGGGGGTGCCGTGGTCCCATTGGCTCCAAGGAGTCGCCTACGGCAGCAGCGGCTTCGTCGCGGTCGGGACTGCGGGTGATGATGAGCTCTACGGCAGCATCCTGTTCTCGGCAGACGGGACTACCTGGACACCCATCATGGCCTCTCAGTCGGGGTGGGACAACCTGGATGAGACCTACGCGATCGCCTACGGGGACGGGCAGTTCGTGGTGACGGGTGCCAGGGGCGCCCAGGGAAGCAACAGACGCGGTGTGACTCTCGTTTCGTCGGACGGTACAACCTGGACCGCGGTGTCCTCTGGGACCCTCAACCGGCTCGATGCGGTAACCTACGGGAACGGGCACTTCACGGCGGTGGGGTATGGCGGCACGATCCTGCGGTCGGCGCGGGCCCTGCGGATTGCGCACGCCGGCACGGGGAGCGGCACCGTGACCAGCGCCGATCCCCCGATCGATTGCAGTTCGGACTTCACCTGGCCTTGCGATCCGGGCACACGGGTGACGCTGACGGCCACGGCCACGGAGGGCTCGGCCTTCGTCGGCTGGGAGGGCGCTGACGAGGTGAACGGCAACCAGTGCACCGTGACCCTGGCGGCCTCGCGGACGGTCACTGCCACCTTCGTCCCGACGGTGGTTACCCACACGGTCACCTTCCATCCCGGGGCACACGGGACGCTGGCCGGGGGCACGCCCGAGGTGGCCGTGACGGTCAACGATGGCGCGCCGGCGCCGAGTACGCCGGCGGTCACACCGGCGCCGGGCTGGAGCTTCACGGGCTGGCTTCCGGCGCTGCCCGCGACCATCGTGGCGGACGTCGAGACGACCGCGCAGTACGAGGCGGTCACCTGCACGGTCACCTTCGCCTTCACCGGCAACGGGGCGCTCACCGGGACACTCGTGCAGACGGTACCCTACGGCGGCAGCACCACGCCGGTGACCGCGGCACCTGGGGCAGACTCATACTTCCGCCAGTGGAGCGACGGCTCGACCGACAACCCGCGCACGATCGACAGTGTCACCGCCGACCTGGCCCTGACGGCCGAGTTCCTACCCCTGGTCGAGGGGGACCCCGATGGCCACTTCGAGCTGGTGTACCAAGACCAGGCCAACCCCGGCCCGCGCCGGATCTGGGACCTGACCGGGCACTACGCCACGGTCGTGAAAGCCTACACGCTGACCCTGGACCTGACCGAGGACGAGAAGGGCACCCTCGGCGGCACGGGCCGCTTCCAGGGCACGGTGGGCGGGCAGGCCTTCGACGCCGGCAACCTGGCGCTCAAGGGCAAGGCCAAGGGTAAGGCCGGCGTGGTGACGGTCAAGGGCGGCCTGGCCGGAGGAAACACCAGCACCAGCGTCTCGCTGAAGCTGGCGTTCACCCTCGACGGGGCCGCCCGGCGTCTCAACGGCACCCTCACCGGCAGCGTCAGCGACACGGTCGGCGGCAAGGCGGCCATCAGCGCCACCTGTGCCCTGGACCTCCCTGCCGGCATGGACGGCACCTACCGGTTGCCGGTGGACCTGATCCTGGACGCCGGCAAGGGGACCATCGCGGGGACCGGCACGCTGACCCTGTCCAATGGCCGGACGGTGGCGCTGCTGGTCAAGGGCAAGCGCTCCGGCGGGGTGACCAGCCTGCGGTTGGCCGGGGACAAGCTGGCCGGCCCCGCCTTTGCCGCCGTCAAGCTCAAGCTGGCGATCAGGACTTACGCCCACGGCGAGGCCTACATCCAGGCCATGGCCGGCAAGGCCTTCGGCCAGAGCCTGAAGTGGCCGTAGCCCACCGGGCCCCCGGCACCGCGGCATACGGAGATGCCGCGCTCCAAAGACGACGGCATACGGAGATGCCGCGCTCCAAAGACGGCGGCATACGGAGATGCCGCGCTCCATTGCCTTCAGAGTCTTACGGGAAGGGCCGCAGTACGGCCGTGATCGGTTCCCTGCCGGTGAACTGGGGACGGCGGTCGGAGAGACTCTTCAGGCGGATGCTGCGGTACCAGACCGGCACACCGCCGTAGTTCTGCAGGCCGATGAAGCCTTCGCGCGGCAGGGCCGCGATGGGGTAAGGGAACTTGTTGTGGGTGCCGTCCGGGTTCTGGCCGGCCTTGGTCCACTGGTTCAGGTCGGCCCGGACGATCTCCTTGTCGTTGAGCTCCACAATGACGAGGTTGTCGTTGAGGGTGATGCGGGCGTGGTTCCATTCGCCGGCGGGTCGGCTGGCGCTGACCGTCGGGTGGACCAGGTCGTAGAGAGCCCCGTTGGCGTTCATGGCGTCCCAGTTGACCCCGTAGGCAGCGTCATCGAGGACCTGGATCTCCATGCCGGTGTTGACCGGATCGCCGACACTGTGGACGCGCACGAAAATGCCGCTGTTGCTCTTCTGGTTCGGCGCGACGCGGAAATCCAGTTCTAGAGCCACATCGCAGTAGCGCTGACGGGTGAAGAGGGTGCCGCCTCCCTTGGCGGGGTGGAGCTCGCCCTGAGCCGTGATCTCCCAGGCTCCTGCGCCGGGGTCCACGTCCCAGGCCGCCAGGTCCGTCCCGTCGAGCAGGACCTCCCAGCCCTCGGCATCGGTCCTCGGCGAGTAGGCCGGCCCGACAGCCTGGGGCTCCGCCGCCAGGGCTGCCAGCCCGATCACTAACCCGATCAGCAGCACACAAGCCAAGACGCGCTTCATGGGGTCCTCCGGTTTCACCTTCTGTGGGAGACGTTGCCACGCGGGGTCATGGGGCCGCCGCGGGACGGACCAACAGCGCCGACAGGACCTGCGCGTAGATCCGGTGGCCGAAGTCATTCGGGTGGTTGACCCCGTTGCCGGTCATATCGTGGTCCTGCTTGTACTTCAGCAACTCGGCCCACATCGAGGTCATGTCCGCCAGGGCGACGCCGGGCCCGCACAGCGCCGCCAGCGCGTCGCGGTACTGGGGGAAGAGCTCCTGGCGCAGGGCGGTCCAGTCGGCGTTCCCGAGCATGGTGGCGATGAGGATGAACTCGGCCTCGGGCTGGGCCTTGCGGACGGCCTCGACCATGCCCCTGAGGTTGGCCTGGTAATCGGCCGCCGGGCAGCCGCCGGAGTCGTTC
>Ga0172371_10011430_pt1 | contig 11836 bp, 12 predicted proteins | sample Lak12m_FD_114543 | JGI IMG/M metagenome (GOLD analysis project Ga0172371, IMG submission 114543) | Freshwater microbial communities from Kabuno Bay, South-Kivu, Congo - kab_022012_12m | ecosystem: Environmental > Aquatic > Freshwater > Lake | place: Democratic Republic of the Congo: South-Kivu...
GGATAACATCGGGAATACTGGGAGGGCGGCAGATTGCTGTTCCGTCCGGTCCTGTACGGCCCACCCAGGACAAGGTGCGGCAGGCGTTGTTCTCGATCCTGGCGGCACGGGTGCCTGGTTGCAGGTTCCTGGATCTGTATGCCGGTTCGGGCAGTGTCGGGATTGAAGCCTGGAGCAGGGGCGCTGACACCGTCGTGTGGGTTGAACTGGACCGTCGTACGGCGGCGGTCTTGAGGCAGAACGCCGGGATGTGCGGCGAGTGGGGGCGGGTGGTTGTCGGGGACAGCCTGCGTGTTCTCAAAAAAGGTCTTGAGAATTGTCCTTTTGATATTATCTTTGCCGACCCTCCCTACGAGAAGCACATCCATGCCGGCCGGACGGCGGACTTGCAGAGCAGGCTACTCGGATTGATCCTGGAAGGTGGAATGCTTGCCGACGGGGGACTGGTGGTGCTTGAGCAGGCGGCCGGTGCGGCCGGGGCCGAGACGGCCGGCTGGGTGCTGGCCGACACGCGGCGATACGGTGCCGCCGAGCTGCGATTCTTCAGGCTGGAGCAGGCGTCGGTAGCAGAAGGAGATGGGAAACCATGAAGGCATCGGCAATATACGCAGGAACGTTTGACCCGCTCACCTGCGGGCATCTTGACCTCATCGAACGTTCTGCCGAACTTTTTGAGAAAGTGATCCTGGCTGTCGCTGTAGCCACTCCGAAGCAGGTTCTCTTTTCCGCCGACGAGCGGGTGAAGATGGCGCGCCAGGTGGTTCGCAGGATGCGGAATGTGCATGTTGAGTCCTTTGACTGCATGCTTGTCGATTTCGCGAGGGAGAAGAAAACACGTATCCTTATAAGGGGCTTGCGCGCGTACTCTGATTTTGAATACGAGTTCCAGATGGCGCTCACGAACCGCAAACTTGCGCCCGAGATCGAGACGCTGTTCATGATGCCGAAGGAGATCCACAGCTACGTGAGTTCCAGTACCGTGAAGGAAGTGGCCCGGCTTGGCGGCGACGTCAGAAACTTTGTGCCTCCGTCCGTTGCGCGCTATGTTGCTGCCAGGTTCAGGGCGGAGCAGGACAGGGTGCGGCGGGATCGTCGATGAACATTGAAATTGCGAGGGTGTTTAACAAGCCGACCCGGTTCGAGGGGGATGAGCCGTCCTCTGTCTTCGAAATGGATGAAGAGAAAACCATGAGGTTCGAAGGCCCCCTCTGCTACAACGTGGTTGCGGAAGCCATTCCAGGAGAGCTTGTTGTGCGGGGAAGGCTGGTCGTGAAGATGGCTTTCAGGTGTTCCCTGTGCGGTGATTTCTTTCCCAAAAAGGTCGAGGAAGATGATTTCAGCTGTGTCCGGTCTTTCAATGATATGCATGAAGTGGTGAACTTGACGGAAGAAATGCGGGAATCTATGATACTCGTTTTCCCCTCGTATCCGGTGTGTCGTCCGGACTGCAAGGGTTTGTGTACGCAGTGCGGTATCAACCGGAACACAGGGACATGTTCTTGTCGTCCGCCCCGGGAAAACCGGTGGGATGCGCTGGACAGTCCGGAAGTCAGAGAGAAGATTCGGAGGTAAGATCGAGCCATGGCACTACCGAAAAGAAAGAAATCCAAAAGACTGGTTCGTATGCGCAGGGCGTCTGCTTCGTGGAGACGGAAGGTGGTGGCGACAAAGCCATGTCCTGAGTGCGGAGCGCCGCACCTGCCGCATCGTGTGTGTCCATCATGCGGATACTACCGCGGACGCCAGGTGTTGACTGTTAAGACCGAGTAACCATGCGTATTGCCGTTGATGCCATGGGTGGCGATCACGCCCCCAGGGAGATCGTCAAGGGGGCCGTCGAGGCCGCCCTGCGGCTCCCGGGACTCACCAGGCTTCTGCTGGTCGGCGATGAGCCGCGTATCCGCGAGGAACTGCGGTTGTGCGGGCCGATACCGGAGAAGCTGGAGGTGAGGCACGCGACCGAGGTCGTGGACATGGGCGAATCTCCGGCGCAGGCGATCCGGAAGAAGAAGGATTCTTCCGTGAGCCGCTGCGTGGACATGGTAAAGGACGGCGAGGCGGATGCCGCTGTTTCCGCCGGAAACACGGGAGCCGTTGTTGTCGCGGCAACCCTCAAGCTGCGCCTGCTTGAAGGCGTGACGCGCCCGGCGATAGCGACGGTCATGCCTACCCAGGACCGTCCGCTGGTGCTGCTTGACGCGGGTGCCAATACCGATTGCGACGAGGCCCTGCTGGCGCAGTTCGCCGTGATGGGCAGCGTCTACTCGCGGGTGATCCTGCGCAGGCAGAGCCCGGTGGTGGGGCTGCTGAGCATCGGTGGCGAGGATGTGAAGGGAAACGAGATCACGAAGCGCGCATTCGGCCTTATTTCCAAGGCGCCGGTGAACTTCCGCGGCAATGTCGAAGGCCATGATCTCTTCCGCGGGGAAACCGATGTCGTGGTGTGCGACGGTTTCGTCGGGAACGTTGTTCTCAAGACCAGCGAGAGCGTTGCGCACGCGATCGGGTACTGGATGAAGACAGATTTCAGGTCCAACCCGGTGCGGTTGCTCGGCGCAATGCTGTTGCGCGGCGCGCTGAAAAGCATGAAGCGCAAGATGGACCCGGAGATGTACGGGGGAGCGCCGCTGCTGGGCGTGCGGGGCGTCTGTATCATCACGCACGGCGCATCGTCGGCAACAGCAATCTACCACGCGGTCCGCGTGGCCTGTGAATTTGTGCAAGAGCATCTTAATGACGCGATTGTCCGGGAAATCGCAGGACTGGAGAAAGCTTGATGAACCCAGGGGAAGTGGTCAAGAGGGTGGTTACCGTGGCCGGGACGGGGTCGTATCTTCCCGAGCGAGTGCTGACGAACGATGACCTGGCGAAGATGGTCGATACCTCGGACGAATGGATCAGGTCTAGGACGGGCATGAGGGAACGGCACATTGCCCGCGAAGACGAAACCACGTCCGGGATGGCGGCCATCGCGTCGCGCAGGGCCCTTGAGGACGCCGGGATTGCCGCCTCCGATATCGGACTGATAGTCGTGGGAACGGTCACGCCCGACATGGTGTTCCCCAGTACCGCGTGTTTCGTGCAGCACCAGGTCGGTGCGCGCGATGCATTCTGTTTCGACCTGGAGGCAGCCTGCTCCGGATTCCTCTACAGCCTTGAGACAGCCCGCAGGTACGTCGAAACCGGCGCCGTGAATACGGCACTTGTCATAGGCGCCGAGAAGCTCAGCACGGTGACCGACTGGGAAGACAGGGGGACGTGCGTGTTGTTCGGCGACGGGGCAGGGGCAGTCGTGGTGAAGGCGACGCAGGCCGGCCGCGGGATCATAAGCTCCGTCATGGGTTCGGACGGCAGCCTTACCGAACTGCTCAATATTCCTGGCGGCGGCAGTCTCCACCCGGTGAGCAGAACGACTCTTGAGCAGCGAATGCACTACATAAAGATGAACGGCAAGGAGGTCTTCAAGCATGCCGTGCGATGCATGTGCGATGCGGCACAGCAGGTGCTCGACAAGTGCGGCTGCACGGTTGAAGACGTGAAGTGCATTGTTCCACACCAGGCCAACATGCGGATTATCCAGGCCATTGCGGATCGTCTTGGCACCACGCTGGACAAGTTCTACCTGAACATTGAACGCGTTGGCAACATGTCGTCGGCATCCGTTCCCGTGGCGCTCGACGAGGCAGCGCGCGGTGGCCGGATCCATGCCGGGGACCTGGTACTCTTTGTTACTTTCGGCGGCGGCTTCACGTGGGGTGCAACGCTTCTTGAATGGGGGAAGTAACTATGGCCGGTCTGGCACTGGTTTTTGCAGGGCAGGGCGCGCAGTTTGTCGGGATGGGCAGGGACCTTGCTGAGAAGCACGCGGCCTGTGGCGAGCTTTTCCGGAAAGCGGATGCCGTGCTGGGCTACAAACTCTCCGGCATCTGCTTTGACGGTCCGGAAGAGGCGCTCACCCGGTCGGACTACTGCCAGCCTGCCATCTTTGTAGTGAGCGTGGCCTGCTACACGGCGTTGTGCCTTGAGCTCGGGCGAAAGCCGGAAGGGGCCGGCATGGCCGGGCTCAGCCTTGGTGAATGGACCGCGCTGCACGTTGCCGGGGCGCTGAGTTTCGAGGATGCGCTGAGGATACTGTCGTCGCGCGGACGTTTCATGCAGGAAGCCTGCGAGGAAAGAGACGGGGCGATGGTGAGTGTCATCGGCCTTCCGATTGAGCGGGTCAGGGAAGTGAGTTCCGCGGCCGGGGTGGAAATCTCCAATTTAAATTCGGCGGGCCAGACGGTTCTGTCCGGCGAGAGGCCGGCGATCATGCGGGCCGAAGAGATGGCGAAGGCGGCCGGCGCGAAGAAGACGGTGGTGCTGAAGGTTGCAGGCGCCTACCACTCGTCCCTCATGAAGTCCGCCGCGGACAAGTTGCAGGCCATGCTTGCCGGGGTGAAACTTACCAGCCCGGCCGTGCCGGTTCTTTCGAATGTCACCGGGCTGCCGCACGGCGGGCCGGACGAGATAAGGCAGCAGATGGTCCGCCAGGTCACCGGGTCTGTCCAGTGGGTATCGTGCGTCAACTGGTTGAAAGGCAAGGGCATCGGACGCTACCTTGAGCTGGGTCCGGGCCGTGTTCTTGGCGGGCTTATCAAACGGGTGGACGCTTCAGCGGACGTTCTCAACGTGCAGGATGTCCCCACGCTGGAGAAAGCCAGGCAGGCGCTTACCGCCTGACGGGCATTTACGAGGAGTACGAAAATGGGTGAACTGACAGGACGATTGGCTGTTGTTACCGGGGCCGGGCGTGGCATCGGCAGGGCTATTGCCGAAGAGCTTGCGTCATCCGGGGCCGACCTTGCTCTCTGCGATGTTAAGCTCGAGTGGATGGAGGAGACCGAGGCGGCAATCCGCGCCAAAGGCGTGAGGGCCGAACGATTCGCTGCCGATGTCAGCAAGTCGGCGGATGTCGAAAAGGCGGTGGAAGACATCATAAAGGCTTTCGGTAAGGTCGATATCCTGGTGAACAATGCGGGAATTACCCGTGACACGTTGCTGGTCCGCATGTCTGAAGAGGACTGGGATGCAGTTCTTTCCGTCAATCTCAAGGGCGCATTTCTTTTCTCGAAGGCCGTTGCGAGGCCGATGATGAAACAGAGAAGCGGCTGCATAGTGAACATAGCCTCTATTATTGGCTTGATCGGCAACGCGGGGCAGTGTAACTATGCGGCTTCAAAGGCGGGCCTGATTGCGTTGACGAAATCCGTTGCAAAGGAGTTGGCGTCACGCAACATACGAGTCAACGCTGTGGCGCCTGGTTTTATCCAGTCCAAGATGACCGAGGTGCTGACGGAAGAAGTTCAGAAGAAGATGCTGGACGCAATTCCGCTGAAACGGTTCGGGTTGCCCGCTGATGTGGCGAATGTTGTGCGGTTCCTTGCGAGCGACAACGCGTCTTATATGACGGGACAGGTTCTGACCGTCAGCGGTGGAATGGTGATGTAGAAAGGAGAGGGGAACATGGCGCTTGAGGATAAGGTGAAGGAAATCATTGTTGAGCAGCTTGGCGTGGATGCCGGCCAGGTGACGCCGGAGGCCTCGTTCATCGAGGATCTGGGGGCAGATTCACTGGACACGGTGGAACTCGTGATGGCCTTTGAAGAGGAATTCGGGGCGGAGATTCCCGACGAGGACGCCGAGAAACTGAAGAAGGTTGGAGACGTTGTCAAGTACCTGAAAGACAAGGGCTTCGACAAATAAACGAACTTGAAAAGACCGGGGCGGAGAATTCTCCGCTCCCGGTCTTTTTCGATTTGAGGCGGGGATAGACGTATGCAGGGCAGACGGGCAGTTATCACGGGGATGGGGGTTGTCTCCGCGCTGGGTTGTACGAGGGAAACCTTCTGGCAGCGCCTGACGGCCGGCCACAGCGGCGTGCGCATGATCTCAAAGTTCGACGCTTCCGCCTATCCGTCGCGGATCGCGGCCGAGGTCGTCGAGTTCGACGTCGATGCATACGTGGCGAAGAAGGAACAGCGGCGGATGGACCAGTTCTGCCACTACGCCATGGCGGCTGCAAAGATGGCGATAGGCGATGCCGGCCTGGACATGAGCAAGGAAGATCCTGAGCGGGTCGGCGTGATCGTCACTTCCGGCGTGGGCGGCCTTCAGACACTCGAAGAGCAGCACACCATACTGCTCAATAAGGGACCCACGCGCTGCTCGCCTTTCATGATCCCCCAGATGATCGTTAACATACCCGCAGGGATGATAGCCATTGAGCACAACATGCAGGGCCCGAACTACGCGGTTGTTTCGGCCTGCGCTTCGTCGGCCCATGCGCTGGGCGACGTCCTGCGCCTGATCCAGCGTGGCGATGCGGATGTGATGCTTACCGGCGGCGCTGAAGCCGCCGTGTGCCCGCTTGGCGTGGGCGGTTTCGGCGCCATGAGGGCGCTGAGCACGCGTAACGATGCCCCCGAAAAAGCCAGCCGTCCCTTTGACGCGCAACGCGACGGGTTTGTCATCGGCGAGGGGTCCGCCTGCCTCGTTGTCGAGGAGCTTGAGCATGCCCGGCGCAGGGGCGCCCAGATTTTTTGTGAACTTGGCGGCTTCGGAATGAGCTGTGACGCGTTCCATATGACCGCCCCGATCGAAGACGGACGCGGCGCCGCCCGCGCGATGGGCAACGCCATGAAGGACGCCGGCGTCGGACCTGATGCAGTGGGCTATATCAACGCGCACGGAACAAGCACGCCGCTCAACGACAAGGTCGAGACAAAGGCCATCAAGGGCGCGCTGGGCGAAGACAGGGCTCGCAAGGTCATGATCAGTTCGTCTAAGTCCATGACCGGTCACATGCTTGGCGCGGCCGGGGCTGTCGAAACGGTGGTATGCGCAATGGTGCTTAATACCGGCGTCATCCCGGCCACCATCAATTACGAGAACCCTGATCCGGATTGTGATCTCGACTATGTTCCGAACACGGCAAGACAGGCCGACGTTAGCGTATGCCTGAACAACTCGCTCGGGTTCGGCGGCCACAATGCCTGTGTTCTCTTGAAGAAGTTGTGAGGTTCGGGTAGGAACCAGTCTGCACGATTAAGAGGAGGAAATGATGAAACAGCGGGATGTGGTAAGGTTGGTGTCGGCGGCTGCGGTGGTGTTGCTCTCCGGTTGTGCTTTGCTGGACACGAAGACCCAGGCGGCGAGCGGCAATGCGAATATGGGGTTGCCCGAGTACAAGGGCATAAAGCACGCCATCGGGTGCAAGGATTTCGAGAACCAGGCCGGGTGGAAGGGCCAGTGGGAGATCGGTAACAATCTCTCCATCCTTCTGGAGTCGGCTTTGTTTGACACGGGTCGTTTCGTTATCGTCGAGAGGGAAAAGCTGAAGGACGTCCTGGCCGAGCAGGATCTGCTCGCGAGCGGGCGCGCGGCGAAAGCAAAGGATGTGGCGCAGAAGGGTTTGATCCGTCCGGCACGCTACCTCGGATCCGGTGCGGTAACGCAGGTTGACGAGGACACTTCCGGCGGCGCGGGCGGCATCTCGTTCAAGGGTATTTCGCTGGGCGGCGGCAAGTCGAAGGCGCAGATCACGATCATTGCCAAGCTGATCGACACGACAACCGGTGAGATTGTCGCTAAGGAAACGATCGTCGGCAAGGCCGGGCGCGTGGCCATGAATGTCGGCCTCAGCGTGAAGGGCGTCAACACGGATATGGGCGGTTTCAAGAAGACCCCGCTCGGGGAAGCCGCGCAGGATTGCATCAACCAGGCGGCTGTCTTCTTTGCGAAGAAAATGGAAACGATGCCTTTCGAAGGCAGCGTGATCAAGGTTGGCGGCGATGGCAAGGTCATCATCAACCGCGGTTCCGAGTTCGGGATTGAAGTCGGCAAGGAACTGGTGATGGCGCAGCTGGGCGACCTGCTCACGGACCCTGATACCGGCGCTGTGCTGGGCCGGGAAGAGGGCAAAGTCCTCGGTAAGCTGAAGGTTGCGCGCGTGGACGAGAAGATGTCCTATTGCGACGTGGTGGAAGGCAAGAAAGACCCGCCTGCCGGCACGACCGTAAAGATGAAGTAGGCATGTTTCCCGGCAGAAGAAGCCACGGATACGGGGGAAAGCCCCGGTTTTCCCGCTTGACGGTGGGGAAGGGGTTTCGCACAGTACGATTCATTGAGTGAGTCTTCGTATCCGTGGCGCATGAAGAGGGTATGGGAATGCTGAGCAAATTTCTGGGGTTGTTCTCGAACGATATCGGGATAGACCTGGGAACGGCAAACACGCTGGTCTATGTGAAGGACCGCGGAATCGTTCTACGGGAACCGTCTGTCGTGGCGGTTCAGTCCGGGACCAAGAGGATCCTGGCCGTGGGCGAGGAAGCCAAGCGGATGCTCGGGCGTACCCCCGGAAATATTCAGGCCATCCGGCCGATGAAAGCAGGCGTCATCGCTGATTTTGACATTACCGAGGCGATGCTGCGCTACTTCATCAAGAAGATACACAACCGCAGGAAGATGGTGAGGCCCAGGATCATCATTGCCGTTCCCAGTGACATAACCGAGGTGGAAAAGCGGGCCGTCAAGGATTCGGCCACGCGTGCGGGCGCCAGGGAAGTGTTCCTCATCGAGGAACCCATGGCGGCCGCGATTGGTGTCGGATTGCCGGTACAGGAACCGGCAGGAAACATGATTGTGGATATCGGGGGAGGGACAACGGAAGTTGCCCTTATCTCGTTGGCCGGTATTGTATTCAGCCGCAGTGTGCGGGTGGGCGGCGACGAGATGGATGAATGCATCATCCAGTACATGAAACGGGTGTATAATTTGCTGATTGGAGAGAGAACGTCCGAGGAAATAAAGATCACCATGGGCTCGGCCTACCCGGTCGAGGAGGAAACAACCATGGAGGTCAAAGGGCGTGACCTGGTGGCCGGTTTGCCGAAAACCATCACGATCACGTCCGAAGAAGTGCGCGAAGCCCTGCAGGAACCGGTTTCTTCCATCGTGGATGCCATCAGGATCACGCTGGAAAGATGCCCGCCTGAACTTGCGGCCGACCTGGTGGACCGCGGAATGGTTCTTGCTGGCGGCGGCGCCCTCCTGACCGGCATTGACAAGCTCATTGCCGAGCAGACGGGCCTGCCCGTGCACATAGCGGACGATCCGTTGAGTGCTGTTGCCGAAGGGACCGGCGTGGTCCTGAACGAGCTCAACTTCCTGCGCAAGACAGCGGTAGACCGCACCTGATCGCGGACTCCGCCACCTGTTTCGAGGCGCTTCCCTCCTTACTCCCCGTTTTGTAGCGGGAGATACGGGTGAACAGTCGTCACGTCATATGGTTGGTGGTTCTTCTTGCCCTCCTTGTTGTCCTGAACCTGCCCCTCCCTGTTTCCCTTCGCATGAAGCTTGGCGCCAGGGACGGTTTTGCCCCCTACCAGAGCATAATGGCGGCCCTGGTAGACAGGGGAAGCCAGGCGTTCCGGTTTGTCGCGTCGGCCCGTTCGGCCACACGTGACCGCGACGAACTGGCGACCACCGTTGCCGAGCTGAAACAGGAACTGAGGCACATGGAGGCGGCAGCCCGCGAGAACGAGGAGCTCCGCGCATTGCTGGGCTATAAGCAGGAAGTCCGGTACAAGCTGGTACTGTGCGGCGTGATTTCCCGCGGCGACGTAAGCGGATGGTGGCAGACTGTGCGGCTCAACCGCGGCAGCCTCGATGGAATCATGCCGGACATGGCTGTTGTTACCGACAAGGGACTGGTGGGCAAAACCACCGAGGTCTCGCAGCGGACAACCGATGTTGTCCTGCTCACCGACCCCACGTGCAAGGTTGCCTGCAAGTTCTCGCGAACGGGCGCGCTGGGCGTTTTGCGCGGCGCCGGTGTGAAGACGGTGGGCGATACTTCCCTGGAAGTCCTGTGCGCCCCGCGGCCGTTCCGTGTGGACTATGTTGCCAAGGACCAGGAAATACAGAACGGCGACGAGGTGTTCACGTCGGGTCTTGGCGGCGTATTCCCCCGTGAAATCAGCATCGGGACGGTGGAGAGGATTGGGCAGCATTCCTCCGGGCTTTACCAGTGTGCCGACATAGTGCCGTCCGCCGACCTGGACAGCCTGAGGTACGTGTTTGTGATTCTCAGTTCGGAGACCGCGGCGCCTGCCGCGGCCAGGAAAACGAAATGACTCTGCTGATCATGGGTCTTATGCTTGTTGTTGCGGCCCTTGCGCAGGCCATGATGCCCGGGCTTGTCGTGCTCGGGCAGGCGCGTTTCCCGTGGTTGCTGGCTGTGACTGTCTATTACGCGTGGAACAGGGAACTGCATGTTGCGCTGGTGGCCGGCTTCTTTGCCGGGTTCCTGCAGGACGTCCTTTCGCCGTTCATGCCGCTCGGTTACTCGGTAGGGTGTTTTTGCGCAACGGCTTTCGCGGTGAACGCGTGGAGCCGCTTTGTGGATTCACAGGACAGGGTCGCTCTCTTTCTCACGGCCGCCTGCGTCGGCGCGGTTGTCACCCTGGTCTTCTTCCTGTTGCTGTCAAACCACGGAGTTCTTGAGTACCGGGCCAGCCGGCTGTTTGTCAAAATGCTCGGCAGCGCAGTCCTGGCGGGAGTGTGTTCCCTGGTGGCAAACCATGTGCTCAGAATCCTTGATCGGCTGGCGGGTAACGCGATGGAAGGGGATGCGTTAGAAGATGTTTTCTGAATGGCTTGAACATGAAAGCATCCGTGTCAGGTTCGTCCTGGCCGCGATGCTTGCTGCATTCCTGGTGCTGACTGTCACGCTCTGGCGTGTCCAGGTGGTCCGGCACGGGGAGTACAGCAAGAGCCACATGAAACAGAGCACGCGCTGTGTGCGCATGCCTGCTTCGAGAGGCATCATCTATGACCGCGACGGGGTCTGCCTTGCCGAGAACAGGCCCAGCTACTGTATCGCTTTGTATGCCGAGGAATTGCGGCAGGCAGGCGGGTGGAAGAGGACCAAGGAGGAGGTCTACAGGACCATCCAGAGGCTTTCCCGCGTGCTGCAGATCAAGCCGGAGGTGACGCTCGATGATGTCGGGCGGCACCTGAACCGGCGCCTGCCGCTTCCTTTCCTCGCGTGGCGCGATGTGGACCAGAGGGTACTGGCGCGCTGGGCCGAGCATGCCGGCAAGTTCCCGGGTGTGGACATCTACATCGAGCCGGTCAGGATGTACCCCATGGGCAGGCTGGGCGCCCACGTGCTCGGGCAGGTCGGAAGGACGGACCTGTCGCCTGAAACCGATGACGAGATGACGTATCACTACTACCTGCCTGACATCGAGGGTAAGTACGGGGTGGAGAAGTCGTTCAACCAGAGTCTCGCCGGCAAGCCGGGCGCGATGCTGATCACCGTGGATGCTTCCGGCTTCAGGCAGAACCAGGTGAAGGGGTGGGAGTCCAAGTCCGGCGACAATGTGATACTTACCCTCGATGCCGACATCCAGCAGCTGGCCGAGCAGGCACTGGAGGGTGAACGCGGGGCCGTTGTCGTGCTCGACCCCCGCAACGGCGATATTATTGCACTGGCCAGTTCGCCGACATACGACCCGAACGATTTCGGAACCGGCCTGAATGCCAGGGAGTGGCGGAGGCTGAACAGCGAGGCGAGCAGGCCGCTGTTCAACCGCGCGGTCAGCGGGCTGTATCCGCCGGGAAGCATATTCAAGCCTGTCGTGTGCGCGGCGGCTCTCGAGAGCAGGGCCGGCACTCCGAACACCGGGTTCAGTTGCCCGGGCTATTTCCTTCTCGGCAATGCGCGGTTCGACTGCTGGCGCAAACAGGGGCACGGGTGGCTCGTTATGCCGCAGGCGATAGAACAGTCGTGCAA
>Ga0172371_10011431_pt1 | contig 11836 bp, 11 predicted proteins | sample Lak12m_FD_114543 | JGI IMG/M metagenome (GOLD analysis project Ga0172371, IMG submission 114543) | Freshwater microbial communities from Kabuno Bay, South-Kivu, Congo - kab_022012_12m | ecosystem: Environmental > Aquatic > Freshwater > Lake | place: Democratic Republic of the Congo: South-Kivu...
ACCGGCACCAGCGGCACACGGTCAGGCTCCCGCAGCACTACCGCGTCCATCACCCTTTTTAATCTCGCATCGTATTGCTTTTGTATATCCGACATTCGAATACCTCCGTTCGTTTTTATGGTATGTAGTTATAGTAGGATATTTTCATCATACTGAAAAAATAAAAAAAAGCAAACGCGTGAAAGCAATATATCGCGGGAGCAAACGTTTTTCGCTTTTTTCTTTTTTTTATTAAAAACAGTCATTTTGGTTTATATAAAATATATGCGCCCCGCAAACATTTTTTAATGTTATATGCCTGCTCTAAACGACTATTTAAAAAAAATGGGTATAATGAGAAAATAACCAAAGCAACCCCGATACTTATTTTTGAATATTATTTGTCCAATAAAATTGGGCATTTACTAATATAATAGGAGGAAAAACATGAAAAAATCAAAAGTTATTGCGATTATTGTGACAGTTTTAATGGCCGTTGCGCTTTTCACGGCTTGCTCTCAGCAGCCTGCAGCGTCCGAGTCCCCGTCGGAAGCGGCTTCTTCGGCCGTCGCCAGCGAATCGGCATCAGCCCCTGCTTCTTCTGAAGCTGCGGCCGGCCCCAAAGGTCCGGGCGGATACGATCTTGAGTTGGGTATCATCCAGCCGGCCGAGCATTTCTATTATCAGCAGTTTGCCGATGCTACAAAACAAGCCGCCGAATACTGCGGAATGAAGGTTACGATCGCTCAATCGCTTGGGGATCCTTTAAAAGAAGTTGCCAACATTGAAGACTTCATCTCCAAGGGCGTGGACGCGATTGCGATGTTCTCACTTGCCAGCGATGTTGCGCAGCAGGGCGCGCAGAAATGCAACGAGGCCGGCATTCCGTTGTTCCTTATGAGCTCCGTGAATGGCGAAGGCCCGGGAACAGTTGTGTGTACGATCGGCAACTCCTGGACCGAAATGGGCAAGTATGACGGCGATTATCTGGCGGAAAATGTAACGGGCGCGCTGAATGTTCTTGAAATCCAGGGAGCGCTTGGACAAGGCATTGCGGAAGGTATTTCCGAAGGATTTGCGGAAGGCATTAAAGCAAGAGACGATATTAAAATCGTATTCCAGAAGACAGCTGGCTGGAACCGTGATGACGCCATTAAAATTACCGAAGACCAGATAGCGGCAGGCCTTGACTTTAACTGCATCTTTGTGCATAACGAAGATATGTGCATGGGCGTTGTAAGCGTTTTGAAAGAGAACGACATGCTCGACAAAGTGACGGTTATTACACAGAACGGTTCTGACGATGGCTTTACGATGATTCAGGCAGGAGAAGTGCTTGCAACATGCGCGAATCCTCCGCCGCTGGTAGCCAGCGACGTGGTTGTGCAGATTCTGAAGTACTTTGACGGCGTTCCGGTACCGGAAACCTATGACACACCTACATTCATCGTTGATGCCAGCAATGTAAACGATCCCAACACACCTTCCTGGGATATTAAGTGGGCGACAAAGAGCGTGGATGAGTATTTTGCGGGAACATACGACAAATAAGACAGCAATATAATACTTATGAAACATTCAAAAAAGGGGAGAGCATCCGGCTTTCTCCTTTTTTAATTTATATCATATTGTTCTGGCAAACATTTATATTGACAAACGCATAAGTAACAATATAAAATAATATTACTGTTTTTTATTGAACTATTTCATATTAAAAGGCAAGGTTTTGAAATTATTCTTAAAAAAGATTCCTGCTACAGCGATAACAATGAATAATTAGAACGAATAAATAGAAGGAGAAAAAATGGTAGATAGCGGCAGCATTTTGCTGAAAGCCATTGGTTTATCCAAAGAATATATGGGAACCGCCGCCTTAACGGGTATTGATTTTTCTTTGGAACAAGGGGAAATACATACGGTTTTGGGATTAAAGGGAGCTGGAAAATCTACATTATTGCGAGTTCTTTGCGGCGTTGTGCCTGCCGATACGGGATATCTTGAATTTATTGGGAAGCGGTACAGAAATTTTTCGCCCAGCAACGCAAGGCAAATTGGATTGCAGACCTTATATGAAAGCCATTTTTTAATGCAGGACCTAACGGTTTCTGAAAATATTTTTATGGGCGAATACATTGCAAACCGCGCGGGCTTTTTGAATTACAAAAAGCTTAAAGAGAAGACGGAAGAAATATTTAAGCTGATGGGGGTGGAGATCAATCCGGACGCGCTACCCATCAATCTGACGGAGTTTGAAAAACAGGCGGTGCAGTTGGCGCGCGTTTGGGCAAACAACGCCAAAATTGTGCTTGCGGACAACATTGCCTGCAACCTGGTGAACGGACAAAGAAAGAAGATATTCGAGATACTCAAGGATATGGCCGCAAGCGGCGCGGGCATAGTGTATTTTACCCATATGATAGAAGATGCTCTTAAAATATCAGACAGGATCACGGTATTGCGGGAGGGCAAAAGAGTCTGCATTGAGGAGCGCAAATCTTACAACACCCATCTTTTGATTCGTGAAATGGTGGGTTACGATGAAAAAATTGCCGTTTGCCTCAACCTGACCAAGGATGACAAAGACAAATCCACGTTCTTTAAGCTCTCCGCACTCGCTGAGAACAACAAAAACATACTCGATTATTTAGAAGCCGCCATTACGTATATCAAGGAAAATCTGCATGAGCCCATCAGCCCCAAGGATGTGGCGGAGGCGGTGCACTTGTCTCCCGGGTATTTGATGATGCTGTTTAAAAACCATATGAACGCCTCTGTTATGGAGTATGTTTATATGCAGCGAATCGAGAAAAGCAAGTCTATGCTTGCCGCAAAAAAAAGCAAAAAAATATCGGAAGTGGCAAGCGATGTTGGAATTCCCAATTCGCAGTATTTTTCTGTTCTTTTTAGAAAATATACAGATATGACGCCAAAGGAATACCGAAAAATGCAGGGAGTATAATTTTCTAATTACAACAAACAAAAATTGATATTATTTTGTTCTTATAAAAGACATATTAATAATATATATGCGATAATTATCGGGTGCTTAAAACCAATGGTATTGGGTATACAAAATACAGGCGAAAATTGCGTTTAGCATAAGAAATGAGGAGTTGAATGATGAGTAAAGAAAACCCACGAGTCGTCGTTCATGTGGAAGATGTAACAAAATGTTTTTCAGGCATCACCGTGTTTGACAACGTATCATTTGATCTGCTGGAAGGCGAGATTCATTGCCTGGTCGGCGAAAACGGCGCGGGCAAATCCACATTTATCAAGATTCTGTCCGGCGCATACGTCCCCGATGGCGGCCGTGTATGGATAGACGGATGCGAAGTAAAGCACTTTGACCCGGACATGTTAAAACAAATGGGCGTTCAGACCATTTATCAGAACCAGTTTTTAATGCCGGACCTTTCGGTTGCGGAAAACGTTTTTATGGGCGATTATGTAACCAGTAAAACCGGTTTTATGAATTACAAAAAACTGGTAAAAAAAGCGCAGGAAATGCTGGATCAAACGGGCGTGAAGATAGACCCTACAAAACGGCTGGGCGATTTAGACATTACGGAGCGGCAGACGGTTCAGATTGCGCGGGCGCTGGCACAGGAAGCGAAGATACTGATTCTAGACGAACCAACCGCATCCTATGGTAAAAAAGAAAAAACCTCGCTGCTGGCGCTTGTGAAAAGCGTTGCTGCCAGGGGAATCGGCGTGATTTATATTTCCCATCATCTGGATGAAGTTTTTGAGCTGGCGGATCGCGTAACAGTTCTTAGGGACGGCAAGAAAATTTCGTGTTATACACGGGATGAAATCACGGAGGCGTGCCTGATACGCGATATGGTCGGGCGTGATATGTGCATGTTCTACAACCGTGAAGAAGTAGAAAAAGGAACCGGCCTGCTGGAAGTGCGCGATCTGTATAAAAAAGATTATCTCAAAAAAACGTCTTTCAGCGTTCGTCGCGGCGAAATTCTGGGCATTGGCGGCATGGTTGGATCGGGCAGGTCTGAGATGGCAAGCGTGCTGTTTGGCGCTACGGCGGCAGATTCCGGAAGCGTTACGATTGACGGCAAAGACATTACCGCAAAAGATCCCAATACTGCCATTAAAAACGGCATTTGCCTGATTACGGAAGACCGTCAGCAAACGGGCATGTTTTTGGACCATAGCGTCGGCTGGAACTTTATTTCCGCAACCATTAACAAAAGAAAAGGGTTTTTGCTGCATCAGCAGAAAGAAAACAAGATTTTAAAAGATTATATCAACAAAATCCGTATTAAAACCCAAGGGCCGGATCAGGAGATCAGGTTTCTTTCGGGCGGTAACCAGCAAAAGGTTGTTTTGGCAAAGTGGCTGCACACAAACGCGGAAGTCATCATTTTTGACGAGCCCACAAGAGGCATAGACATTGGCGCGAAGGAAGACGTTTACAAACTGATGCTGGATCTCGCAAAAGAGGGTAAGTTTATCATTATGATCTCTTCAGACATGCCGGAGCTAATTGCCATGAGTGACAGGGTTGCGGTTATGAAGGACAGAAAGCTGGTTGTGGAATTGACAGGCGACGAAATTAACGAAGAAGCGATACTCGCGGTATCGATAGGAGGATAAATTTATGAATGCTATTAAAGGCCAGAATATTTTTAAGGACAGAGCAAAATCGCAAGTAGTGATTCTGGGTATTGCGCTTACAGCCATTATCGTCATTATGTGTTTTGCGACGGATCGCTTTTATCAGCCACAAAACATCTTGAATATTTTAAATCAGATAACCGCGTTGGGTATTGCCGCGGCGGGCGCCGCGATTGTAATGATATCCGGCGGCATAGACCTTACGCTGGGCACTGTGATTTCTTTTTCCGCCTGCACAACGGCTGCGTTAATGAATATGGGAGTCAGTCTGGAATTGTGCGTTATTATCGGGTTGCTGCTCGCCATTGGCTGCGGTGCTGCAAACGGAGCGCTGGTGGTAGTGAGCAAAGCGGAACCTTTTATCATTACGCTGGGTATGATGACCGTGTATCAGGGGCTTACGCTGTTTGTAACTGGCGGCAACAACCTGCACTCGGACGAAACGTTTTCGTTTGGCCGGGATAAGGTGTTTGAAACAATTCCGGTTCCCGTGTTTTTCCTGATTGCCATCTTTGTAATTATGTTTCTCATTCTAAAGTTTACCAAGTTCGGAAGGCGCGCGTATGCCATTGGCAACAATACAGAGGCCGCGTATCTTTCGGGAATCAAAATTAAAAGAAACAAAATATTTGTGTATATGCTCAACGGCACTTTGCTGGGCGTTGCGGCCATGATTCTGCTTTCACGACTCAATTCGGGCAATGCATTAATGGGCGATTCACTTTTGATGCAGGGCATTGCCGCGGCGGTTATCGGCGGCGTATCCCTGTCCGGTGGACGAGGAAGTATTTGGGGCGTTTTCCTGGGAACGCTGCTGATTGGTGTAATATCCAACTCCTTGAACCTGCTGGGAGTACCCTCCTTCGCATCGCAGGTTGTTTTGGGAGCCATTATTGTGGGCGCGGTGTTCGCGAGCAACATCGGCTCAAAGAGCCGGTAAAAAAAGAAACGGGCGGGGCGAAAGCCCCGCTTTTTTTATTGATCCGAAGGAATTGCCGTTTTCAGGCGGCGCCTGCGGTGTATATATACAACATATTGAAACGGCGGGAGGATTCTGGCATGATTGAAAAAGTTTACAGGTATGCGCAGGGAGACGGCAAGGCGGTGGACAGGCTGATTGAAGACGAGAATATCCAGTATATCCACGTGGTATTTGACGCAAAAGACGGGTTTTTGCCGCATGAATCCAATTCAAACGTGTATATGACGGTACTGCGCGGAAGACTATCCATCGGGCTCGGAGAACAGGAAGTTCATTGCTACGGGGCCGGGAATGTTGTCCATATTCCATATAAAACAAAAATGAATGTACGCAATGAGGAAAACGATCCTCTGGAACTGATTATTGTGAAGGCGCCTGCGCCTTCCAAGATGAAATAGAAAGGACAAGGAGGTACTATAATGCAGAAATACGTTTGCATTCCCTGCGGGTATGTGTATGACCCGGCAGAGGGGGACCCAGACAACGGGATTGCCCCCGGAACCGATTTTAAAGATCTGCCCGAAGACTGGACATGCCCGGTGTGTTTTGCGGATAAAGACCAGTTTGAGCCGGAAGAATAGCCTTGCGGAGGAAAATGCATAAAACAAAACGCCTTTTGGAAAGCCAAAAGGCGTTTTTATGCTCCGCTAAAGATTGATTCGCCCGCCATTTTCGTATATAATTGACATATACCCCGCTACGGTATGGGAGGTGGCGAAAACGGACAAACAGAGTATAGAGACAAAGGAAGACCTTCAGAGGCGTCTTCGGCGGATCGAGGGACAGGTGAAGGGCATACACAAGATGATTGACGAGAATAAGACCTGTATTGATATCCTGACGCAGATTTCGGCTGCGCGCGCGGCAATGGGCAAGGTGGGCAGCATAATACTTGAAAAATATTCGATGGCTTGCATCGAACATGCGGCATCAAGCGAGGACAGGGAGAAGGCGGTGGCCGATTTTGCCAGGGCGATGCAGAGTTTCATGAGATTTGCCGAATAAAGATGCAATCAAAAAAGGAGCCTTGGGCTCCTTTTTTTTCTTTGGACATTTTCCATAACTGTATGGCGCCAAAGAATAAAGTGGGGGGTAGATTTTGGATAATGGCGTTATTTACTGGCCCGCAACATACCTTTCGGCCATGATGCCAGCCACGGCCCCGTCCGAAGCGGCGGTAACCACCTGGCGGACAGGTTTGGTGCGGATGTCCCCGGCGGCGAAAACGCCTTCCAGGTTGGTACGCGTGTCCTCGGACGCTTTGATATAGCCGGTTTCGTCCCGGTCGACCTGGCCGGCGAACACGTCCGACATGGGCTGGGTTCCGATATAAACGAAAGCGCCTTCTGTAGGAACGGTGCAGCATTCCTTTGTTTTGATGTTTTCAATTTCAACGCTGTTCAGGGAATGGGTTTCGCCGTTGACCTTGCGGACTTCCGAATCCCAGATCACCTTGATCTTGGGGTTGTTGAAAAGCGCTTCCTGCGCCGTCTGCGAGGCCTGGAAGTTATCGAACTGGTGGATGAGGGTAAGTTCCTTTGCATATTTGCTGAGGAATACGGCTTCTTCCACCGCGGAGTTGCCCCCGCCCACCACCACGATGCAACGGTCCTGGTACATGGAACCGTCACAGGTGGCGCAATAGTGCACGCCACGTCCCTTGAATTCGTCCGCGCCCAAGGCAGGGAGCGCACGGGGCTTTGCGCCGGACGCGATGATGACGGATTTGGCGTAATATTCCGTATCTTCCGTAAGAACGTATTTTATTTTGCCTTTAAGGTCGACCTTGGATATCTCCTTGAGATCGTCTATCCGCGTACCGAAGGAAAGGGCCTGTGCGCGCATGTTTTCAATGATCTCCCGGCCACGCACAACACCCGGGGAGCCGGGATAGTTGGCTACGTGGTAGGTGGAGGCGGTCTGGCCGCCGGGTACGCTCTCATCCACCACTACCGTGTTCATCTTTGCCCGCGCGGCGTAAATGGCGGCGGAAAGACCGGCAGCGCCGGCGCCAAGGATGAGTACGTCGCAGTCCACGCGCCGCAGGGGCTCCTTGGGTATGACGTCGCCCAATATATCTTCAATCGCGCGGCGCACCTGGGGTTTGGACATGAAACCGCTGAGGCGGGAACCAACCTCAACGCCGTCTTTGAAAAAAAGTATGGTCGGGCTGCCCGAAACACCCAGGGATTTTGCAAAATCCTTGTTTTCCTCCCGCTTGATTTTTACGAATTTGATATGCTCCCCGTATTTTTGGGCCATTTTTTCAAAGATGGGGGCCAGGACTTCGCAGGGCGGGCATTCGTCCGAAAAAAAATCCACGATGACCGGGGTTTCCGATTGCAGCACGACGCCTTTGAAACCGTCTTTGTCCGTATATGTTATTCTGTCGCTCATGATTATATCCTCTCTTTTATATAAAAATTTATCAGACTGCGGCCATGAGAGCATCTTCTGCAGGAAGTTCCCGCGCGTCTGCCCTGAAATAAGGGCAGGCCTCCTTGATGCAATCCCTGTTCTGGGCCGACTGGCCGCAGGCGAAATCCGTAAGGGCAACGCCGTCAAAATAACGCGTATTCTGGGCAAAGGATCGGATGGTTGTGACTGTCTCCCGTTTGCAGCACCGCGGGCCGACATTCTGGCTTACCGCAACCAAGGCCTGGCCGGCAAGCCTGTTTGCGTCGCTCCGCTTTTGCCCCTTCATGGAAGTTGCGCCTTCCAGCACGGAATAAGCGATGCCCGCGCCGGCAGCAGCGCCGCAGACGCCGTACAGGCCGCAGGCGCCTCCCTTGAAGTCCCGCCCGCGTGCGAGCGCTTCCGCGATTTTGGCGGCGTCTTTTTCGCCTGCCGCGTTTTGTGCGGCGGCGACCAGGATGGCGGGCACAAGGCTGTGGTATTCAGGGCCGTGCATTTTAAGGCCGGGCAGGGCAAATATTTTCTGCGCGAGCGCGACCGGATCATTTTCTTCGCTTTTAACCAAAAGGTTCTGCGCCTGCGTCAGAATATCCGCGCCGTGGCAGGCATCGCATACGTAATGGCCGGCAGGGCAGGAAATATAGGCAGTATGGCGGCTGCCGCAGACAAGGCAGGTTTGGGAGGCAGGCGTATCAGAGTATATAAGCTCTTGACCGCAGACTGCGCAGCCGGAAGTTTTGTCTGCCGGGGCGGCGCCGCAATGGCAGGAAGGTTCCGGTACGGGATTTTCGTCTGCCGTCATGGCGAACAATTCGTCCCTGTAATGGTTGACGCCGATATCAAGCAGTTCCTGTATGGGCCGGCAGTCGGGCGTGAGGGGATCTCCGCCGTGGCGGTTGGCCGCAACAATACCGCAGCCGCCGCCGCAGATGACGTCGTATTTGCAGTCTTTGCATGCGCCGATTGACCGGACATCCCGGTTTTGCCATGTCGAAATTGCTTTTGTATTGAGGTTTACCTCCGGCCAGTAGGTTCCGAGCAGGTATTCTTCCCGCCCGCAGCTGGCCGTGCAGCCGTATATTTTACCGTAAAGGTCAAATACCCATTCTGTTTTTGCGGCGGGACAGGTATCGAAAGAAGCCAAGTACATTTCACCGGTATCCACGATATGGCGGATGCCCTTGAAGTCCGGACGGTGGAATTTTGCAAGGATGGGATACCGCTTTGCAAGCGCGGAGATCCTGCCCCAAAGCTCTACTTCGGACAGAAGGTGCTGTGGTTTGGCGTAGCATTCGAACAGTTCGTAGTTCCGGCCGATCTGGGTCTTGAAGCGTTCGGGCGGGAGGTCCAGCCATCCTTTTGCATCCAGAAATTCCGCCAGATGGACCAGGTCTTCAATGTTTTCCAAATCCACCACCGTACGAAGGTTGACGGGGATGCCGTTTTGAACTGCCGTATCGATACCCGCGACGACCTTGTCGAACGTACCTTTGCGGTTGGGTGTGGCCCGCCTGCTGTCATGTATTGCGCGGCTGCCGTCCAGCGTGAATTGGATTTCCTTGACCTTTGTCTTTTTCAGGATCTCCACATATTCGGTGAAGTCAAACCCGTTGGTAACCGCCGCGATCTCGTATCCCGCCTGCGCGCATCTGCCGGTAATATACCCGATGATTTCACGCTGCGCCGGCGAATTGACAAGAGGTTCCCCCCCGAACAGCGTGACAAAAGGTTTCTTTGCCGTGCCCGAAAAATTCTTTTGGGCGTAGCTGAAAAAAGCGTCCACGGTTTCTTTGGAGATAAGGGCCGGCTGGCCTTCGATGCCCTGCTGGAAGCAGTAGGTGCAGGCAAGGTTGCAGCCGTAGGTGGGTACCAGCATTAGCTGCACCTGGGTTGTGCCCGCCTCTTCCCTGAATTCCACATAGGCGCGGTCAACGGCTGATTCCTGCTCATCCGGGCTGTTGAACGCATAGCCGCGCTCCAGAAGGTATTCCCCCAATGAAGGGCCGGGCTGTATACCGTCCGCAAGTTTTTGCAGGGAATCGAATTCCGCTTGGCCCATCAGGTCGAAACTGCCCGAGATTGGGTTTAATATCGCATATTCTTTTGAATTATTTATTTTTACAATAATATTGTTTTTTGCCGGTATCATTTGTTTCCCCCAACACTTTTTTGGAGGCGGCTTACTGGAAGCCGCCCCCGGTTCATTTTTTTTAGTTGTGGCAACCTGCTACAATCTTTGAAGATTTTGAACAGCATTGCGCAGTCGTAAACGTTGTGGTGCAGCATTTGGCACCTTCCTTTTTGGTTACTTTCTTCATCGTTTCACCTCCTCCTGTTGGCCTTTGGTTGCTTTTATTGTCAGACTTGAAAAGTCGTAACCGTTTTTAATATATTCCCTGCTTTTTATGAGGTTGATATCGGAAAAGCCTGCGGAAAGGATGCTTGAAAAATATTCTTCCCTGGTAACGGCTCCGCCGAAACACTGTGCCCAGGCCTGCGGATCGTTCTTGACTTCGGGCGGCAGAGGCTTTTTTGAAACTGCGTCGGATACGACGAAACGGCCGCCCTTTTTAAGGACCCGCATGATCTCGCTGTATACTCTTGTTTTATTTTGTGCGTGGTTTATAACGCAGTTGCTCATGACGGCGTCAAAAGCCTCGTCCCCGAAGGGCAGGTTCTCAATATCGCCCGAAACAAACTCCGCTGCTGCCGCGCCTGATTCCTGTGTGTTTTTCCGTGCCGCATCAACCATGGAGGGCGTAAGGTCCAGCCCGACGGCCCGGCCAAAAGGCCCGGCCAACATGGATGCCTGGATGGTTTCGGTTCCGCGTCCGCAGCCCAGATCAAGTATTGATTCGCCCGGCTGGATGTCTAAGTATTTAATGTTGCCGCCGCAGCTCAGATCGCATTCCTGAACGCTTTTTTTGGAGTACCTTTTTTGAATTTCCGACTGCATAGCTTGGTTGCCACCATCCTTTCAATAAAATATATATACCCCCATGGGGTATATACTAACATGAAATTTTTAAAAAATCAAGAAATATACGAACGATCTTGAAAAGAAGAGTGAAGAGGAGCCCAAAAAACAAAGAAACCGAATAAATATGAAAAAGGAGATATAAAAAGAAGGCTGTTAATGGCCGGATAAGGAGATGTTGAAAGGGTCAAATGTAATGGTATAAGCGCCGAGCCTGAGCGCGCGGCCATAGATGTTCTGATACGTATCGAGGCCCCTTGATATGGCCTCACAGCTGATCTCCAGGTAATCCGAAAGTTCATCCGCGCTGCGCACACCGGCGCGGTATGCAAGAACCAGCTTTTCTGGAGGCATGGTCCTGTAAATGGCCCAGCGGCCGGCCAGCACTTCACACTTTTTCCGTACAGGGGGAGAAACGCCGCACAGGTCGCCCGGGCAGGTGTAATGGTGCCCCAATTCGTGTGCAAGGACCGCATTGCGTGTTTTGGTCCGATGGATATTTTTGTTCAATACGATGGCAGATTGGCCGAAGTTGCAGTAAACGGCCTGAATGCATTTGGGGAAATCATATTCAAAAAGCGTTATGTTCTGCATAACGATCTCATCTTCCAGGGAATCTGATAAAGACAGGGACACTTTTACATTACTCCTTTCCATACCGTCTGACTTAATTAAACAACAAGAGTTGTGCGGATTTCTGTACATCTGTGTCATGATAAACGGCTTTAATTGAAAAGTTAAACGCACATATTTCTCAACATTTAGTCTTGCAAACGTGCAATTACTTTTGCAAATGCTCCTTTTTCCTTATAATCAACGTAGTTGTCTGACCAGGAAGGAGCATC
>Ga0172371_10011432_pt1 | contig 11836 bp, 12 predicted proteins | sample Lak12m_FD_114543 | JGI IMG/M metagenome (GOLD analysis project Ga0172371, IMG submission 114543) | Freshwater microbial communities from Kabuno Bay, South-Kivu, Congo - kab_022012_12m | ecosystem: Environmental > Aquatic > Freshwater > Lake | place: Democratic Republic of the Congo: South-Kivu...
CGCCCTGTAACTGAGACCTCTCGCCTGGGCCGCGCAGTCTGAAGCTACAAAAAATTGCCGGTTGAAGGCGAATCGGCCTAAAGTGATTGCCAAAAGTTTTTCCCGATGTGACCATGCGCATAACATCCAAATCCCCCCTCACCCCCCTTTGCAAAGGGGGGAACTTATTTAAATTCCCTTGAAAGTCCCCCTTTGCAAAAGGGGGATTTAGGAGGATTTGCAAAGGCGCAATCAGGAGAAATTTTTGGCCAACGCTATAAGCCACTCCCTTCATTCCGCCCTGGCCATCAGGGGGTCGGACATGGCCGCGGCGATGACCCGGCGGGCCAGGGGCACGGCCGTGGCGCCGCCGCCGCCGCCGTGCTCCACCACCACCGCCACCGCCACCCGGGGCTCGTCCGCCGGGGCGTAGGCCACAAACAGGGCATGGTCTTCTCGATGGCGGAGTTTCTTCTTTTGGGGATTATCCCGGTCAATAGCCATCACCTGGGCGGTGCCGGTTTTGCCGGCCACCTGGACACGAGCCAGGCGGGCGGACTTGGCGGTGCCCTCGTTGACTACCCCCACCAAACCCCGGCGCACCGCTTCCAGGGTGGCGGGACTGGCCTCCAGCCGGGATTGCACCCTGGGCTTGGCCTGATACAATATCTCCCCCGCGGGGCTTTCCACTTTTTCCACCAGGTAGGGCTGATAGACGGCGCCGCCATAGGCCACGGCGGCCGCCACCCGGGCCATCTGGAGGGGAGTGGCCAGATTATAGCCCTGGCCGATGGCCACCGAAAGGGTTTCGCCCTGGTGCCAGGGCCGATGGAAACGCTCTTGTTTCCAGGCGGTGGAGGGCACCAGGCCCGGCATCTCCTTGTCCAGGTCCAGGCCGGTGGCGGCGCCCAGGCCGAAGCGCTTGCTCCACTTGGCGATCCGGTCAACCCCCAGGCGCAGCCCCAGGTTGTAGAAATAGACGTCGCAGGACTGCACCAGGGCCCGGTGCAGGTTGACGCTGCCGTGGCCCCCCCGGCGCCAGCAGTGAAACACGTGATTGCCGAAGGGCATGGCGCCGTTGCAGTAGAAGGTGGTCTCGGGGGTAATGACCTTTTCCTCCAGGCCGGCCACCGCCATAACGATTTTAAAGGTGGAAGCGGGGGGATACTGGCCCTTCACCGCGCGGTTTTCCAGGGGGTGGCTTTCATCGTGATTGATTTTTTGCCATTCCTCGATGCTGAGTCCCCGTTCAAAGGCTTCCGGCGAATAGGTAGGCGAGGACGCCATGGCCAAGACCCGGCCGTTCCTGGGGTCCAGGGCGATGATGGCCCCCCGCCGCCCTTCCAGACAGGCCTCGGCTTCCCGTTGCAACCGGCTGTCCAGGGTGAGATGGACATTGGCCCCGGGAGTGGGGAAGACGCTGGCCAATTGGCCCAGTTCCCGGCCGTAGGCGTCCACTTCGATGCGGCGATAGCCCCGCCGGCCCCGGAGATACTTTTCCCAGGCCAATTCCACCCCGCATTTGCCCAGGTAATCCCCCATCTTATAATTGAAGAATTTGCCGTTCTTGAGCTGGCCCTCGTTGATCTCCCCCAGGTAGCCCAGGGCGTGGCAGGCCAGGCTTTGGTAGCGGTATTCCCGCTTCGGCTGGATCTGGATGAGGACCCCGGGCAGTTCCGGTTGAAAGGTCTGCACCCGGGCCATCTCTTCCCAGGGCAGGTCGGTGCGGATCCGCACCTGGTGGAGCCCGGCCTTTTTACCGTTTTCCAGTTGGGCCTTCAGTTGCTGGAAATCCAGATTGAGCAGGCGGACCAGCCGGCGGCTTAAGAGGGGGATATCCCCCACATCCTCCAGGACCACCACCAGTTCGTAGCTGGGCCGGTTGGCCACCAGCACCTGGCCCTGGTTATCCAGAATCATCCCCCGCCAGGGGGGCAGGTCCTGGAGGCGGATGCGGTTGTGCTCCGAACGTTGCTGCAGTTCTTCCCCCTGGACCAGTTGGAGATACCAGAGCCTGAGAAAGAGGAGACCGAAGAGACACAGTACGATCAGGGCGCCCCGGGCGAAGGTCCGGCGAAGGCGCTCCTGTTCTTCCGGGGACATCTCTCCCCCAAAGCTGGTTTCCAGGAGTTGGAAGCCGGAAAAATTCTTGTCATCCGGGTTCAGCATGGCCGCTCTCACTTATCCGGATATTCAGCCCGGCAGCCGGCGTTATGCCGCCCTCATTCGCCGAACGGCTGATAGGGCAGAGGTTCACTCCGGGGCCGCCAGCCCAGGCGATGCAGAAAGTTCTCCACCCCCTGCACCAGGAGATGCATCAGGGGCCCCAGGAACGCGGTGCCCAGGATCTCCATGGTATGGACCCTGATGAGCTCGGGGAAAAAAAAAGGCTGGTAGCCCAAAATGAAGGTGCTCACCTGCAAGCACACCTCTTGCAAAGCCAGGGCCGCCAGGCTGGCCCCCGCCTGGAACCCCAGCTGTTGGAGCAACAGGCGGCGCCGGGAAAACCGGGCGACGGCCACCAGCACCAAGGAAGCCCCCAAATGGAGCCCCAAAGGGGTGGTGGCGTAGCTGTCTTCCAGACAGCCCAACACCAGGTTCAATGCCAGAGCCAGGGTCAGGGACGGCCTCAGGCTGACATAAAACAGCAGCAGGGAAAGCAGACGCAGGTGTACATGGGGAAACAACACCAGGTTCTGCACGTAAAAGATGATCAGACCCACCAGGCTGAAAGCTAGCAGAGGCGCAATCATGGTTCCGACAGGGCCAGGTCGGCCACTTTCACCACCAGGACCTCTTCCAGGGCGGACAAATCGGCGCTGGAGGTCACCTCGATCTCCTGAAAGACGCCCGGATTTTTCTTATTGGCCGCGGTGACCTTGCCAAAGACCAGACCCTTGGGATAAAGGCCCACCAAACCGGAGGCCAACACCAGGTCGCCCACCTGCACATCGGCATTCTTGGGGACAAACTCCAGGGAGCAGCGGTTGCCCCCTTTGCCTTTGAGGATGCCCCGCACCCGGGTGCGCTGGATCATGGCGTCCGCGGCGCTCTTCAGATCCACGATGAGCATGGTCTTGGAGTACTCGGGATAGACCTCCACCACCCGGCCCACAATGCCCTGGGGGGCCAGCACCGGCAGGCCTTCCTTGACGCCCTGGACCTTGCCCTGGTCGATGATGGCGGACCGGGACCACAGGGAGGGGTCATAGGCAATGACCCGGGCGCCGATCACGGGCAGGGCCACCTGGCGTTTCAGGTCCAAAAGGGCCTCCAGGCGGGTCAAGGCCTGTTGGGCTTCCTGGAAACGGACCTCCCGCTGCCGATACTCTTGCAGCTGCCGCCGGAGTTCGGCGTTTTGTTGCCTCGCCCCCACCAGATAAAGGTAACCCAGCCAGAGTCGTTTGACGCTGCGGCCCACATACTCCAACCCTTCCATACCAGGAGCGGTCAGGGAAATGACCAGACCTTCCGCCTTTTTCAAAGTCGGCGAGCGCTTCAGGCTCAGGGAAAGGACGGAAAAGACCAGCAGCAGGACCAGTGCTATGAGGAGCGGGGTGCGGTAGCGACCATGGGGGGACACATTTAACCGCCTCAATCCACCATCACTTCCTTGAGGATGCCCAGATTATCCAGGGCCCGGCCGGAGCCCCTGACCACGGTGGACAGGGGATCGTCGGCGATCTTGATAGGCAGGCCGGTTTCCTGGTGCAGCAAAATGTCCAGGTTCTTCAGCAGGGCGCCGCCGCCGGTGAGATAGATGCCTCGGTCCACGATGTCCGCCGCCAATTCGGGGGGGGTCTGCTCCAGGGCGCCCTTGACCACCGCCACGATGGTGTCGATCTGTTCCTGGATGGCCTCTCGGACCTCGTCCGAGTTGATGGTGATAATTTTGGGGATGCCGGTGACCAGGTCCCGGCCTTTGACGTCCATGGCCTCCACTTCGCCGCCGGGATAGGCGTTGCCGATGGTGGTCTTGATGATTTCCGCGGTGCGCTCTCCGATGAGGAGGTTATACGTCCGTTTGACGAACTGCAGGATGGCCTCGTCCATCTTGTCGCCCCCCATGCGGACGGATTTGGAGTACACGATCCCCGCCAGGGAAATCACCGCCACTTCCGAGGTGCCCCCGCCGATGTCCACCACCATGTTACAGATGGGCTCGGTGATGGGCAGCCCCGCGCCGATGGCCGCGGCCATGGGTTCTTCAATGAGGTAGACTTCCCGGGCCCCGGCCGATTCCGCCGACTCGCGCACCGCCCGTTTCTCCACCGGGGTGATGCCCGAGGGGACGCAGATGATGATGCGCGGCCGGATCAGGGACCGCCGGTTGTGGATCTTGCGGATAAAGTGGCGCAGCATGGCCTCGGTGATTTCAAAGTCGGCGATGACCCCGTCTTTCATGGGGCGGATGGCCACGATATTCCCCGGGGTGCGGCCCAACATCATCTTGGCGTCCCGGCCCACCGCCAACACCCGGCTGCGGTCCCGGTCGTTCTTCCGGACCGCCACCACGGAAGGCTCGCTCAAAACAATGCCCTTGCCCTTTACGTACACCAGGGTGTTGGCGGTGCCCAGGTCAATGGCCAGATCATTGGAGAACCATCCTAAGATGGGGTCGAGGAACATGAGGTAAACTCCTTAGCGTCGTGGGGACATCTTTTTCCGTGGGGTGCGTGGCCCGCCGCCGGGCAAAAAAAGCGCCCGGTCCCCGAGCGCCTTCGCCACGTAACACGCACGATGCCCCGCCTGTCTTTATTGTGCCTACTTAGTAAAAAAATTCAACTTAAAAATCCTCCTGACTCCCCTTCCCGGAAGCCTGAACCCTGGATTTTCGGGGTTTAACGGCGGAGAGCCCAGTCGTTCCTGACGCCCGGGGCGGACGCTTGGCGGCGCAGGCGTCTCGCCTGTGCCAGGCCGGGCGCGTCTTCCGCCCCAAACCTGGCGATTTGTAGGGCAGGCCTGGCCCGCCAGGCGGGCTGATTTTTTTTGGTGCGTAAGACAGTCGCTACGAGGAACTTTTCTAAACAGGCAGGCTTGGATAATGACAAAATTTGCCAGAAACTCGACCACACCTTCAAGACGCTCTGAAAACCGGTAATCCACCTGTCCTCTTGACCCTCAGGGCGTCGCCTTGACAAATCGCCCGGAGGCGGTATCATTCACCAAGGTTGCCCGAAACTCCTTTTTGAGGTCCCCTCATGATCAATTACGTCGCTTACCGCAAATTTGTCACCCTGAAGAACGGCAAGCGGGTGATGTTCCGCTTCCTCAATGAACAGGACCGGGAGGCGCTGATCCAGATGTTCCAGGAGGCCCCGGAGGAGGATATCCGGTTCCTCAAACAGGACGTCAAGGACCTGAAGCTGGTCAACTACTGGATTGACCACCTCAATTACCGCAAGGTCCTGCCCCTGGTGGCGGTGGACCTGGAAGACCAGCGCCTGGTGGCCGACGCCACCCTGCACCGGGGCAAGCACGCCGCCAAGCATATCGGCGAGATCCGCATCTTCGTGTGCCGCTCGTTCCGGAACCTGGGCCTGGGATCGTTGATGCTGGAAGAGTTGCTCAATCTGGCCTTGCAGGAAAACCTCATGTGGGTGAAGGCGGAGATTCTGGCGGACCACAAAAAGGTCATCAAGGCCTTTCGATCCAAGGGTTTCGAGCACAAATGCGCCCTGGACGATTATTTTGTCCGCAAGGACGGGGTGACCCACGATGTGGTCTTGATGCTCCGCTCCGTGGTGAAGCGGGAAGACGCCGAATTCTGAGGTCAACTGCGGTTCAAGGGAGGGCAGGGGGGCACCGCGCCGCTTCTCCGGCCCTCCCCGTGTTTTGGACGGATTCTGACCTATGGGCCGGGTAACGCCGGGTTTGATTACCCTGTTGGAGGAACCACCCGCCTGGGCGGCCGGCGTCCGGCTGGGGCTCTTGACCCACGCCCCCAGCGTCGGCCCCGACCTGACCAGCGCCCGGGAACTGGTGGCCCAGCGGTTCCCCGGGCGGCTTCAGCTCCTGTTCAGCCCCCAGCACGGTTTGCAGGGGGAAAAACAGGATAACATGATCGCCTCCGCCGATTTTGTCGATCCCGTGCTCAAGGTCCCGGTGGTGAGTCTCTACGGGCTCCGCCTGGCGCCCCCCCCCGAGGCCCTGGCCGCGGTGGACGCCATCCTGGTGGATTTGGTGGACGTGGGCACCCGGGTCTACACCTTTGCCGCCACCCTGGCCAAGGTCATGGAAGCCGCCGCGCCCTTGGGCAAGAGGGTGGTCGTCCTGGACCGGCCCAACCCCATCTCCGGGAAGGCGGTGGAGGGCAACCTCCTGCGGCCGGAGTGGGCCTCCCTGGTGGGGCCCTACCCCTTGCCCATGCGCCACGGCTTCAGCCTGGGGGAACTGGCCCGCTATTATAACATCACCCAGGATATCGGTTGCGACCTTGAGGTGATTCCCGCGGCCGGATGGCGGCGGGGCGACTATTTTGACGCCACCGGTCTGCCCTGGGTGCTGCCCTCGCCCAATCTCCCCACCCTGGAGACCGCCATGGTCTATCCCGGCCAGGTTCTCCTGGAGGGCACCAATCTCTCGGAAGGCCGGGGCACCACCCGCCCCTTCGAACTCTTCGGGGCCCCCTTCCTGGAGCCCGGGCGCGTCCTAAATTTACTCAAGAACGTCGAACTGCCCGGCGTGACCCTCCGCCCGGCCTGCTTCGAACCCACCTTCCATAAATGGGCCGGGGAACTGTGCCGGGGGTTTCAGCTCCACGTCACCGACCGGCGGACCTTCAAACCCTACTACACCACCCTGTGCCTCCTGGCCGTCATCCGGGCGCTCTATCCCGAGCAGTTCGCCTGGCGCCGGCCCCCTTATGAATACGAAACGGTGCGCCTGCCCTTCGACCTCCTCACCGGCGACGACCTGATCCGGCAAGGCCTGGAGGACGGCCTGCTGGCCGCGGAACTGGAAGCCGCCTGGCAGGAGGACCTGGCCCGGTTCATGGAGGTGCGCCGGGAGTTTTTGCTTTATTCGGAGTAAAAGAAGAATTATAGGGCGGCCTGCGGCCGCCTGATTGCGGCGGGCGCAGCCCGTCCTATAAGGTGCAGCTGTTAGGCATAAGCGGCAATACATCACACCTATGAGGGTATAACCTCAACTTCCCGTTGAAAAACGACAAACTAGGGCGGACCCAGGTGTCCGCCCTCGAAGGCTTCTGGCAATCGCCCTAAATTCGCCCCGGCTATTGGAAGAGAGAAGAAAGGCTAGGCCGGTGAATCCGTGTCCACCAGTTCCTGAAAGCGGACCACCGCCCGGGGGATGAGCCGGCGCAGAAAAACCATCCGGTCCATGGGGTTGAGCCGGGCATAGGCCGGGTAATTGGGATGGTCCGGGGCGAGGACCGGGGCCTCCTGGCCGAACCCGGACCCCAGGCGCCAGGCCTGGCGCACCAGGTCGATAATGGGCGCCTCGGCCGCCGGCAACGCCGCCAGCCATCCCAGGCGGCGCATGACCTCGAACCGCACCTGGTCCACCAGGGTGAAAGCAGTATCCATGATCTTCATCTTGGTGTCGTTATCCAGGTCATCCATCCGAAAACGCACCGATCCCCCCAGCCCCTGCGCTCCCATGATCAGGTCGAAGAACACAAAGAGATTTTCCTCTCCCGGAGTGGCCAGGTACAGGAGGGTGGACGGACTCAGGTCCTGAAGCCGGGTGTCGGGCCCGAACTGCTCCTGGAAGCGGGCCAGCCAGGTGCGGAACCCCTGGTCCGCGGCGATCTTGGACCGGAAGCGTTCCAGGTCGATGACTTCAGCCATGGCGGTTCCCTTGGGGGCCGTGCCCGTGGGCCTGGTTCATCATCTGGATGCCGTAATAGAGATAGTGCACCCCGGAGAGTGCGGTCAAGGCGCCGGTGAACCAGAAGAACCCCCCCAATACCAGGGGAGAAATGGGCCAGATTTTGTTCAGGAGCACCAGACCCACGGTGGTCACCTGAAAGGTGGTGGTCCATTTCCCCGCCAGGGAGGGCCTGACTACTATCGGGATATCCGCCAGGCGAAAAATCAAGACCCCCAGACCCAGGACCACGTCCCGGCTGAGAACCACCACCGTCAGCCAGGGAGGAATCTGCCGGTAGATGCTCAGGGTGACAAAACTGGCGGCCATGAGGATCTTGTCGGCCAAGGGGTCCAGGTAGCTCCCCAGGAGGGACTTCTGCTGCCAGACCCGAGCGATGAGACCGTCCGCCAGATCGCTCACCCCGGCCAGGATAAACACCAGCAGGGCCCGGCGATACTGCCCCTGGATCAGAAAGATAATGAAAATAGGGGTCAGAAGGATGCGAATCAGGGTAATGACGTTGGGAATGGTTAGTTTGGCCTGGGAAACGGGGCGGGAAGCCATGATATTGTCAGCGATTTCCTGTTTGAAAAATTGGGTGAATCAGTGGCCCAGGCGTCTCGCCTGTGCATGGTTCATGATCCTGAAAACGCTATGGGCGGCGGGTCATGCCCGCCCTGCATTTTTTACTAGGCACCAGGAGCCGTTTTCGGGGGGGCCGCCCATAATACCTTTAAAAAATTTACCATACCCTTAACCGATTACACAATCCATTAACCGGAACCGACAGGTTTTTTCCCCTTGCCGGGATGGAATTGCCGGAGATTAGTTTTGCGAATCCGTCTCTTCCGATGTTATGATTATAACCCAATTCGGCGGCGCAGGGAGGACAGGCATGCGGGCGGTGGTGCAACGGGTTAAAGAGGCCTGGGTCCGGGTGGACCGGGAGGAGGTGGCCAGAATCGGGGTGGGCTTAATGATTCTGGTGGGAGTGGCCCAGGACGATGGTCCTGAGGACGTGGCCATCCTGGCCCAAAAGCTGGCCCACCTTCGGGTCTTTGCCGGGGATGGGCGCCTGATGCATTTTTCCCTCCTGGACCTGAAGGCTGAGGTCCTCCTGGTGCCCCAGTTCACCCTCCTGGGGGATTGCCGCAAGGGACGCCGGCCCTCCTTTGACGCCGCCGCCGGCCCCAAGACCGCGGAAAAGCTTTACGAGGAACTGGTTACGGTCATGTCCGGGTTTGGCCTTCAGGTCGCCACCGGCCGCTTTCGCCAGATGATGGAGGTGGGTTTAATCAATGACGGCCCCGTCACCCTGCTCCTGGATAGCAAGAAGGCATTTTAAGGCGTCCTTAAAGATTGACAAAAAAAATTATCTATAACATGATGATTTTCAAAAACTTAGTCATTTGATCCCAATATCAGGTCCATACCGGTCCAGGGCGCCCGGGGCGCTGACCACCCGGGGCCAAGCCCCGGGTCCCGGCCGCCAAGAGTAGTCGGAAGGCAGACTTAGCCGTTTGGCAACCCAGAGTCGCGGGAGATTAGATGGAACTCATCGACTTGAACAAAGTAAACAAGTTCAGTGCTGACAAGCCCTATCGGGAACTCCTGTATGATTCCCCCAATCTGCGGGTGCTGGCGTTTAACTTTGAACCCGGCCAGGAGTTTCCGGTGCATTCCCATCCGGCCGACTCCGACAGCGCCCTGATTATCCTGGAAGGAGAAGGGGAGTTTACCGGCGCCTATGAAATGGCGGCCAGGCCCGGATACCTCCAGATCATGCCGGTGTGCGAGGCCCGGGGCCTCAGGGCTCATACCCGCCTGCGACTCCTGGTTCTCATCGCCCCCAACTTCTAGGCCCGGCCCGGAGCCGCGCCGCAGTGACAGAGGCCTCCGGACCGATACCGGGCAAACATCGAGGGCTGGACGGCGGGGCGGTCATCGGTCAGGCGCCGGATTTTCAGGCAAACCGTGATCTTACCTCAGGGCCTGGCGGGCTTTCACCGGAAAAGTTAAGGGCGCCGTCTGCGGTGTTCCTGGAATTCTTCTAGCAATTGCCAAAAGTTTTTTCCGATATGACCATGGGCCTAGCATCCACCCCCCCCTGACCCCCCTGTGCCAAATGGGTGAACTTATTGAAATTATTATGAATATCCAACTTTCTTAAAGGGGGATGTAGGGGGATTTGAAAGGGGCAATCAGAAGAAATTTTTGGCAAATAGTATAAAAATATGCAAACGCAAAAAAGGGAAGCCCGCCGCTCCTCGGCCGGCTTCCCTCATGGTTTGTAAGACCAAATAGAATTAGGGCGCGTCCTTAGCCTATCTCTTTCCCCCCCTGGTCCGCCTTGGGTTTTCTCTTTTTTATGCGCTTTTTCCGGACGGGTTTATACGTCGGCGTGGGTTCCGGTTTGACGATCTCCGCCATGAAATCGTATTTTTTGCACATAAAGGGATAGTTCTTGGGTTGGACATTGATACACAAGCAATAAAACGGCTTGCCGTCGTGGTAGGCCGTCACTTTAAAATACTGGGTCCAGCCGACATACTCTATCCAGCTAAAAGGCGGGATGGTCAAGGTGCCGTCGCTGTTATGGGAAGGGATCGACACCTCGTATTTGGTGTTGTTCTTAATGACGCCCGTATACCGGCGGGCCCTTGCTTTGGAGATCCCGGGCATCGGCAGATCCTGTAACTCGGGAACCACCGCGGGGTCCACCTGTTTGAGGGTGTCAATAGCGGCTACGAAGTTGGACGAATCGGATTTTTGGCCATAGCTTTCGTCCAGATAAGAAAATTTCTTGAGCTTGCCGTTCTCGTAATTAATCTCTTCCACATGGCGGTCCAGGGGCCCGGTGACGCACCCGGCAACCGCCACCCATGACGCCAGCGCGATAAACGCAATGATTCTCCCCCCCATGGTTTCCCCCTATTGGATGGGCTGATGACCGAAGGAAGAGGGGAGCTTGGGAGAGGACTGATACTTGCCCTCACGCCGTTCCACGGGTTGGACGTACTCGTATTCCCTGATCCCTTCGCATTCATCCACCTTGACGCTCCGCAGTTTCTTGCTCAAATCCACCATGACAATGGACCGGGCAAAATACCGGGGATCGCTCTGGGATTGGCTGGAATCCACCCGCAGCCACGCGGCGCCGGCCCCGACAGCCCCGGCCCCTGCGCCATTGCCGACCCCGGTGGCGCCACCCAATTCCAGTCTATACAACGCCCCATTCCGGCTGTCGGAGTAGTTGCCTGTGGCCCCGAAATGATCCACGCTGATGTTCTCGGAGTGCTGGAAGGTGGCGCAGGCAGGGACCACCAACATAACCCCCAGAATCAAAGCTAATAATTTCATCTTACCCCTTCCCCCTTTCTCGTGTAAAAATTTTTCCCGCACGCTCCCCCATTCCAGCCGCGCGACTCAATAAAACCGAATCACTTGCTTATACCCTTGAAGGGAACGCCGCCTTTACGTCCCGCCCGTGATACAACACCTTAATGTCAGCAGAATTCCCCCGCCGCGCCAGTTTAACGGAGGGTAGTTACTCTGTTTTACCAAGGTAAGGACGAACGTTATCACAACACTTTTTGCTACTGTTAAGAGTTTTTTTTCCAATTGTCAAGAAAATTCTTAGGAATTTCCCCTTGTTTTGAGGCGCGAGGCACATATTTCCCCCCGCTTATCTTCTTGGGTTTAATTATTTTGTTGAAACACCTCTCGTGTAAATCAGGCAATCCCTGATTTTCACCTGCTAAATTTCTTAATGCTGATTCTCATCCAGATTCCGCCTCAAAGGCAAAATAATGGCTGGTGAGGTTTGATATATGAGAAAATACCCTAGGAATGGCCAAACCGGCGGTCTTTGGCAGCCGCGGGCTTTAGCGTGAAAAACCCCGTTCAAATCCCCCTAAATCCCAATGTCATTGACTTAACGCAATGGTTTATAGGCAAAGGCAAACACCTTGGGATTGGGTCGCAACTTTCTTGGATATTTTCGTTTCGGTCGAAAAGGTTCCAA
>Ga0172371_10011433_pt1 | contig 11835 bp, 9 predicted proteins | sample Lak12m_FD_114543 | JGI IMG/M metagenome (GOLD analysis project Ga0172371, IMG submission 114543) | Freshwater microbial communities from Kabuno Bay, South-Kivu, Congo - kab_022012_12m | ecosystem: Environmental > Aquatic > Freshwater > Lake | place: Democratic Republic of the Congo: South-Kivu...
ATACCAACGACAGCAGGACATCCAACAGGGCCAACCCCAGACGATTCACAATGGAATTCTGCCGAGGGCGGCACGAGGAGTCGGGGGCTTGGGGACCTATCTGTGGAGTTATATGCCGGCTCCGGTGAGAGGCGTGGGTTCGCCCTACGATGTACCTCCGGGTGAAGCCCAGCACAGTGTAAACTTCGTTCCCGGATCCAACTGACCCTATTCCTCACCCATTCACTTACTGCTGTGCGGCCCGGGCATTCCGGGCCGATATTCCTACCGGGAAGTTATCGTTACCCAATACGTTATCTCTGTTGAGGCGCCTGGTTCCCAACGACGCTTGTAGAGAATCTGTATGCGCGTTCGCCCAGTCTTGATCGGCACGAAAACGAACGTAGTGTGCCCGCCTACCCCAACCCAATCCTTGGGCTTGGATGGATCTCGAGCATACGTCTTGCTCTTCAACGAGAGATACTCCCTGTCGTAATCGGCTGTCCACTCAAAGCCCGTACTGGGATTGGCCTTCAGGGTGATCTCAAACGGCGTGTCCAGAAGAACCGACTTCACCAAGTCAGTATCCCGCGCTTCCATTCCCCCACACACAATCGTAAGCGTCAGTATGCACACCAATTTGGCGCATTTCTCCCCCACGCGCGTCCCGTTGTCCATGAGTAGGCACACAGCGATCCCCTTTCCTCAGATCTGTTCTTACCGCTATCTTGAGTTTACCGGCCTTTCTACACTCTGTCATCAAGAAACCGAATTTCCTGTTGCTGGGGGGCTCGCGAACCATCGTTAAAGGATTTTCTAGGTTTTTAATGTAAACATTGAAAGATGCGTCATTTTTGTCTTGACTTTTTTTGAAATGTCGCTAATCTCCCGAATCACGAGACATCAGAACCCTGAGGGAGGGTGTTATGTTAATAAGATCCGAAAAGTATTGGTTTCTCTTCGTCCTATTCGCCTTGACGATCTTCGCCGCGGCGTCAGCCGCCTCGGCTGCTGATTCGCTCTTTGGTTTCAGCGAAGGATACAAAGGCGTCTCCAAGACCAGGCCGGCTCCGAGCGATGTGCTGAAAGTCAAACCCTGGGGAGTGTCGTCCCAACTCGGGGGCCTATCCAGTCTCAATCCAGCCACATGGGGCCTCAACTGCTTCCTGCCCGGACCGGCAAAAGGACAGTTCTTGCTGGCACCTGAGATCCTGTTCGGGAGATTCCAGGGTGAAGCACGCAGAGGGGCAACGATGACCGGGTTGGAGAGGCCTCATGTAGACTTCGATGACAACTTGGGATTCAGTAAAGGGGGGCACACCTTCTGGTCAATAAATGCCCTGTACCAGATTATGCCCCGTTTGGCTCTCACGTATTCGTACATGCCGATGTCGATGGAGACCACGGGAACATCTGTGACAGGCTTTCAATTTGGCGGGCAGGCGTTTACCGCTGGAGCACGTTTGCGGTCCAAGTTCGAGCGGTACATGCACCGAGCCGGTTTGAGCTTCAACGTCAGCCGTAGAAGCAACGCCACTACAAGCCTTTTTGCCCAGTGGCTCTATCTCCAAGACAAGCTGAGTATTCGCGACACCGTCGGGACTTCTCCTGGTGTAACCTGGAATGACGACAAAAACCTGGCGCTACTGGGGATTCGCTTTGACAAGTGCCTCAGGAACTTTCGCGGCAACACTCTCGCACTCAATATGGTGGGAGGAGTGGCATTCCTCGATGACAGTATGGGCTATGAGGCGGAGGCCGGACTGAGTTACCTGATTCCTATCAAGACGGGGCGCTTCGGGTTCGTCAAGGGGGGGTATAAGTACTCTCACTTGAAGAAGGAATCCGACCTGGAAATGTTGGGGACCACCTTGGATGGTGCGTTTCTCCAGGCCGGGTTCCTCTTCTAATAACGCTCTTCATTCGGTGAACAAAGGGTCGAGGTGGAGTCTCTTCTCTGCGATGGATCTCCTCCACCACGAACCCGCTCCCCGCCGGATTCAGAAGAACTCGAAACGGCACCGCAGTATGCCACCTCTTTGATAGTGTATTGGTATGACATTGGATTTGCCGGTTGCCCCCTCCCACTCCCCCCTGATAATCCCTTGTGGGATGGATAATACCCTCCGTGCCCGGCCAGGTTACTGGTCGGGCTCCTTTCCTGCCGGCATTGGGTAGGAGAACGAGGTGAGGCACAAAAAGTTGATGAGAGTTCGAGGGATCGGATCAGAGGTCTGGAAACGATTTGTGTCAGTCTCAAGTCACGACGATAGAGCGACGAGCGATCTCACGCCACCCAGACGCATTCCACGTATGACCCACCGAAATCCACGACGATTTTCGGCTGATTCGTTTCGAGATACCACGAAACGAAGTAGCTGAGTCCTTCCAATAGTGGTTCCTCTTCCGGGTTGCAATGAGCGCGCAACCAGTCGGAGCTCTTCCGAACCGTGGTAGCTATCAGCTTGTCCACCTTTACGGATTCGTTCATGACGCGCAGTGCCGGGATGGTTTGCAGTTGGTCCGCTGCCTCTTCCCAATGGATGCCGGCCACTTTGCGCCGCAACACGTAGGCGTTTCCTCGGTCTCGTATAATCAGAAGCGGTGGATTGGTCCTCAGGCATGCATTCTTCACCCGGGTACCTTTCATTTCGGGGCCGATCCGACCGAGATAGTCCATGCGCCGCTGCAATTCAGGAATCATCCGAGCCTGAGCTCGCTCGAAAATATAGTCTTCACCCTCGATACTAATCTCTTTCAGACGAGTAGGATCGAACCCCATGTCGAAGAGATCGCCAATGGTGAGAGTGTCGCTGGAGGACCTTCCCTGCTCTTCCAGCCAGGATATGAGCCTGGGTCTACGGTAATTGGGCAAAGACTCGATCATCCGAGCAGGGTGCTTCTTGAAGACCTCCGGCAGATGCAGCCAGAGCGCCCTGTCACCAGCGACAAAGGACGGCATGTCTGCGAGATCACGAGGGGCGTACGATTGTGCCGGGAGATCTCTGATCTCAGGATGCAGCACGATCTGGCCGAGTGATTCACCTCCCGTGTAGCCAAGGAGTTGGGAGATCCTACGCCTGAAGCCGAGAAGCTTTGTAACATACCGCGTGAACATGAATCGCATCAAGGAATCGGATTCTCCACTGAAGATTCTGTCCTCGAAATACGTCAGGAGTGCCGAATAGAGGTCCTTGAATTCCTCGATTGTTCGGCGGACCATGACCTCATTGTCCCGCATATCTATGACATGGCGCTTGCGCTTCAAGTGGTAGACGAGCTTGGTGATCGCGTCCTTGATATCTTTGCTTGCAAGGCTGCGGGGCACGTAGACCATGTACAGGCCTTGCGCTTCTTTGGACAGCGTGCCGGTGATTTCCTCAACGGGTTTCCAGTCTAACTTGACGTAAATGTCGTATGTGGGATCATCCTGGGGTATGATGTTGTCAAGCAGGCCTACTGCGGATTTTTCAGCGAGGAAGTCGCGAAATGCCTCGAGAATTCTGTTTCCCAGCCCCTTGTTCCGATACGGAGCGGCAATCTCGACGTACACCAGGTAGTAGCACGGGATCGGCTTGTTGAGGTAGAGCATGTTCAGCCTGCCGAGGTTCTCGCCGGTCTCCGCATTGATCTCAAGAACTTTGAATCCGTTTCGCACGTCTCCGGAGGTGAGCCGGTCGATCTTGGCCCCTGAAACGGTGGCATCCACCAGGTTCCACAACTCACTGAAGAGGTCCGCCCCCATGGGGGAATCGGGAGAATCCTGCCGTGCTCCTTCGCTGATTAAGTCTATGAGAGCGAGCCGGTCGTTGAGGCTGAGCCTCCTCTCGTCCGGAATATTGTCGCCGTCGGAGATGGTCTCGATTGAAGATGTCGCCATGATCACTGTCCTCTCGTGAATCTCAAATATAGGGGGGGCTGCCGGCAAAAAAAAAGCAGAGCCTCTGCTCCGCTTTGTATTCCGTTATGCCGAACCGTCACACTTAGCGCAGCAGGGTCGTGTTCCTCCTCTGAAAATAAAAATAAAAGTAGCTGCCCGCCATGACGGTCATATCTTTCTCCTCATGACTGTATTTTTATCCGTTTCCAATGACCTTGTCAACACTGTTCGGAAAAAAAGTGTGGCATTCACGGAATCTTAACTACACCTTGAAGACGTGAACCTCATTACCGCTACAGGGTGACTCGGAATTTCCCTGTGGACAAATGAGCATTCACGAGTCAAATATATGAAGTAACGAGAGAGAGGAAGTAACCATGATCGACCCTGTTGAAATCACACGCGGACTACTGGAGAAACAGGCTCCGGGACACTGGGAGGTATTTCATCAGATCTCCGAGAGTTTCAAAGTCGAGATCAAAGACGGAAAAGTCGACTCACTGCATAAGTCACGGCTTTCCGGTCTCGCGGTGCGCGTACTGGCGAACCGGAGACTCGGATTCTCGTATACTTCAGCGCTTGACGCCCCCAGTCTGGAAGAAACAGTCCGGACTGCGGTGTCCATGGCCAGTTTCATGCAAGGGGACCCAGACATAGGATTCGCGGAACCCGCATTGATGCCCGTTCTGGCCGGTGACATCTTCAAGAACTCGCTGGTGCAATTCCCTGAAAAGGACAAGACGGAACTGGCCGGGAGCATTGAGCAGATAGCTCGCCAACAAGACAAGAGAATCACGACCGTCCGCAAAGCAGGGTATACCGATGCGGTCACCTCGTTAAGGCTTGTCAACTCCCTGGGACTCGACCAGTCCGGAAAGGCCGGATTCGTGAGGGCCTGGATCGAGCTGATGGCTGAGGAGAACGGCGAACAGGAAATGGCGTTCTGGATGGAGCAGGCCCGCTCCCCGCAGGATATCGATCCGACAGCGGTGGCAGTCACTGCGGCGCGCAGGGCTCTTGACAGCCTGGGAGGTAAGATCATTCCGTCCAAATCCCTGCCCGTGGTAATGGAGAACACGGTTGCAGCAGATCTTCTCAGGCTAGTCTCCGACTCGTTTCTGGGGGAGAGTCATTTCAAGAACAAGGTGTCGCCGAGAATTCAGCCGGGTGCGAAGCCTTTTTCCGGTAAGGTCACGATCGTAGACGACGGACTCGACTCTCGAGGGGACGACGCGTTCCCGTTTGACGGCGAGGGCACCCCTTCATCTCGTACCGTAGTGGCTGACCGTGGTGTCGTCACGTCTCTGCTCTTCGACCGGTACCATGCACGAAAATTCAAGACCATCTCAACGGGCAATTGCCGAAGAGGGAGCTTCGAGAGCTTGCCGGTCGGCGGCATAACCAATCTCACTATGGAGCCGGGCGATGAATCGCTGACGGATATCATTGCCTCAGTGGGAGAAGGCCTCATGGTCACCGACATGATGGGCTTGCACACGGTAAATACCATAAGCGGGGATTTTTCGGTCGGGGCGTCAGGGTTCAAGATTTCCAGCGGTAGGTTGGACCATCCTGTCAAGGGTGTGGCCATAGCCGGCAACCTCATCGATCTTTTTGGCAAGGTAGTCAAGGTGGCCGACGATTTCCGCTATTTTGGTAATGTGGGAGCGCCATCCTTCCTGGTAGAGTTCTTGGCGGTGAGCGGTTCGTGAGCGCTGTGAATGTCATGCATTGCCGGGGGATGAATCACAGAGCACGTCCCTGAACCGCGTGAAGGAGATCCTGACGGGCCTTCTCCAGATCGTCCGTGGAAACCTCCTTCCGGGGACCGAACCGGCCCTTGAGGTACGTGGTCATGAATCGGAGGACTGCCTCACGGGACCCGGGCGCCCTCTTCATGATTTCCGCAGTGTTCCGTTCATGCCAGGGATGCACACTGGTCAGGATTCCTTCCCCCACGAGTTGCTTCATGGTTTTCAGGTAGATGGCGGACCAATCCTTTGGCTTGCGTCGTAGTGCAAAGTATACGATAAATCCCGCCAGAAGTATGCTGGCCACCACAACCGCCGGTCTTACCACTAGAGCGATTTTCGCACGGAGCCACTTGGGCAGGGAAAAGTTTCCGGTCAGCATCTTGCCGATAGCTTTCAACACATTGGCCTGATCGGCCCTGTCGAAATAGACCACCTGCTTGATCCACTGATATTCCAAAGCATCGTAGAAGTCCACGAGCAATCTCCAGAGCCTGCTGTACGCACCTTCACCGAGAGCGGGAGTGGCATCAAGCGAGGTCCAGAACTTGTCGTTCACCAGAGCCTCCACCCAGGCGTGAGCTCTCGCGAAACGGACAATGAACTCGTCGGGCAGATCGGTCGGTTCAACTCCTGCGAAACCTTCCACCACACGCGAGGGAATGCCCACAGCCCTGAGCAACAAACACAGCGCTCCGGCGAAGTGCTCGCAGTTACCTGTCTTGCTCTCAAAGAGAAAGTACTCCAAAGGATGAGCCCCTTCGGGAGCCACCGGGGGGGCAAGGGCGTACCGAAAGCCGGAACGCAACCGCGATGTTAGTGCGGATACCTTTTCCCTGGGAGTCGAGTACCGGTCAGTCCACTCCGTTGCAAGCTTTTCTATGCGTGGCGTTATCCCTTCCCGATCCAGGTAAGCCGGGTTCTTCCGGAACGAAGTTGGAACCGGCCTGTCGACTGTGGAAATGGAGTACGAATTGGCGAAAAGAAATGGAGAATCAATGATCACCTCGGCCGCGGAGGATATGTAGAGCGGTTGGTCCTGTCGTCCCAAAGCTTGCACCGGCAAACCACTGACGTACACGATTTTCGATTGGAGACGGTACGGCAAGAACTGGTAATCGAGGGTGGTTTCAGGATCAGCCCGCACGATCCGTCCCATGCCCCTCAGCTGGGTGGCCGCGGTCCAGGCTCCATCCTCAAACCTGTCCAGGACTCTTCCCCGCCAGTATGGAGCGTCGGGTAGTTTGCCCTGGTACACCTTCACTTTGAACGCGATTCGGTTCCTTCCTGCCATTCCCGTCATGTCCCGGTAGGTAATCCGCTTTTCCAGATCCGCTAGGCCTCCTGCATGGGCCATGGCGGCTCTGAGTCCCGGAATGACAAAGAACGGTCTGGGAACAAACACGAACATGATTGCGGTAAAAGCAATCACCCAAAGAGTGTACACGGTGAGCTTTCCATACCACGTGCCGGTAAACTTCTTTCCGTGAGGAAGTTCGAGCAGTTCCCCGGTCGGGGTCCTGTTGCGCGCCAGATGGAGCAGCAGCAGAGTCCCCATCAGCACGAAAAAGTAGACTGGTAGTATGAACCCGAAAACGATGTGGTTGGTGAGGATGCAGTTGATCAGGATCAGGCCCAGGCTCAGGGCGATGAGTTGTGAGATGTTCCGATCCGTGAGAGGTGACAGGACACGGACGATCAATATCCCGAACGTGAAATAGACCATGAACTTGGGAAGGGTAAGCCTGCCGTATATAAGGAACGCTCCTACCGAGAAAAGCACCACATAGACAACGAACAGGACGAGCGTCACTCGCTCGGGCCAAATGTAAGGACGGCTGTAGTCCGGCCGTAAGAGTGCGCCGGCGACGACAGGAAGCAGCAACAACACGAGTGGGTGCAGACCGTTCTCGATGCATGCAGCTCCGACGGAGATGCCAAGGAGTGCCAACACAAAATATCTGAATCCCCGGCATTGCCCCGGTAGTATCGAGAACTGCGAACCCTTGGGGGGGACACGCTTCCGGTCCCGTCTTCTCTGTATCCATTTATCGAGAATGTCCGGACTGACGCTCATCTGTATCTCCGCTTCCCTTCCACAGGAAGTCGCCTGAGTCATCTATTTCGACAATAACGCCCGGTGAATGATCCCGGTCCGTACCTGTCTCGGGATTGTTCGGCCAGCGGGCGAGTATGGTGAGGAGCTTTCTTGAGAATTCCTTGCCTGTTCCCGCCTCGATCTGCAACCCCGCTCCCTCGAGGGCAACGGGTGTTCCTGTCCGGGCGAAATGCAACACGAGAGAGGCGGCCCTGGAAATGGCCCGCTCGGAGGCGTTCCGCGGCAGGCGGAGCGTAATTTCACGCGTCCCTTCCTCTGACAGGATTTTTGTCACCAGACTGCCCGACTGGGCGGTCTTTTTCCAGTCAATGAGTTTGTATGGATCGCCGGGTACGTAGTCCCGGAGGAGATATGGCACCGTGCCCAAAGGGTCGGCTTTTTCGCGACCTCTTCCGGATCCCCCTTTGTGCATGGGAATGTCGTCCTCGACGGGCTGAATATGGGGAAAGACCAATACCGACTCCTCATCCCCGCACTTTCTCGAATAGGAGGCCAGCCCGAATGGGAACGAAGAATGCAGGGTCCCTGCCTGCACGAGCCGATCGCCTCGTGCAGGGAAAGTGAAGTACCCATATTCGACCTTGGTCTTGACCGGTGGAACACGCTGAAACCACACCCCCTCTAGCTCCCCTTGAAGAGGACTATTCTCTTTGAACGCAAGCGTCATGGAGCCCCACAACTTCTGATCCGAACTGAGCCTGTAGTTAATCGAGAACGGGGTCTGGGCAAAGATCTCGTCAGGAAAGCGCCGTTTCACCACCATCGATTCAATATTACGTCTTGCCAGCTTGTGAGAAACGATGACCAGACCGATCATCATGATGAATACGATGAGCAGGAAGTTGTTGGCGGTGAACATGGCCGTGAGGGGAATCCAGAACAGAAGGAACACCAGTATCCACCCATACGGCGTCGGCCGAATAGCCAATTTGGACAATCTCACCGGTCTGTTCAATGTCCTGAGATCCACAATCAAAAACCGTTGCTATTCCGAATGCTCGCGGTAGTTCGCTGCGCCCTGGGTGTGCTCAGATCGGTCCCGCTACCGACTGGAGAATATGCCTCAAGATCTCCTCTTTTCGTTGCCGCGCATTTCCGTCCGGTGAGCCTGACGAGAGCAGAATCCGGTGAACAGTAACGGGAAGGAATACGCTTCTCAAATCGGACGGAATCACGAAATCCCTGCCTTCAAGAAGTGCCTGCGCCTGCATGGCCCGTTTGAGATGCAGCCCACCGCGAGACGACACGCCGAGACGTATGGATGGCGTATCCCTCGTTGCCCTGACCAAATCAAGAAGGTATTCCATGATCGAGGTTTCTACCTTGACAGCGCGGACATGTTCCTGCAACCGGGTTATGACGGCAGGATCAGCCACAGGTTCGATCTCCTCGGCTCGCACGTACTCCATGTCCTTTTCATAGATCTCCATTTCGTGTTCTCGATCCGGATATCCGAGACTTGTGGAAACAAGAAACCGATCCAACTGGCTTTCAGGGAGTTCAAAAGAACCGAACCGCTCAACCGGATTCATGGTTGCCAGGACAAAGAACGGTTCCGAGAGGCGGTGCGTGACGCCATCCACCGAGACCTTGCCTTCGGCCATTGCCTCCAGCAGTGCGGACTGTGTCCTGGGTGATGTCCTGTTGATCTCGTCGGCAAGGAGGACCTCAGTGAATATGGGACCTTCTTTGAAGTCAAAATCAGCTCTCTTCGGATCGTACACGTTCACGCCGATGACGTCGGACGGCAGTGTATCACTGGTGAACTGGATCCGCCTGAACCGGACGCCCATGGATCGGGCTGTGGCCAACGCCAGGAGGGTCTTTCCCACTCCCGGAATGTCCTCGATAAGCACATGCCCTCTTGCCAGTAGTCCGATGAGGACGTTGCGCACCTGGCGATCCTTGCCAATGACAACCTGGGAAATGGCCTGAACAAGGAGTTGACAAAGGAGTTCAGGTTTGCTCATTCGTCCTGCTCGTTCGGTTGACCCCTTTGGGGCCATTGATGAAGATTTCATTCTATCCCCGCGCTGGTTTTCATCCAGATGGAACGCCGAAATGTAAAATGTGCAAGTGTTCTCACACTTGCACGAGTGCAACTTTTTCCGAACACTTCAGCTGGTATAATCTAAAATATCCATCTTCGTGACCCTTGTGTCAACGGAGGGTGAAAGGTAGGACAGGACCTCCGTCACGTTTGACGGCACTCCGACGACGCCCTTGTGCTTTTCTCTGTGAAGAAGCGAAGGCTATGATAGTATCATAACTTATCGCACTCTGTGGATTAGTGTTTCGAGGAGGAATCGCAATGTATCTACCCGACATCTTTAAGCAGTTTCTCGAGAAATACCCCGAGATCGCCAACGCGCACCTCAGGGTCGGGGAACTCTGCGCAAAGGCTGGTCCGCTTGATCAGAAGAGACAACATCTGATTCAACTTGGTGTGTCGATCGGACTCGGGTCCAAAGGGGGTGTAAGGTCTCATGCTCGCCGAGCCCTGGAGGTGGGTGCGACAGAAGAAGAGATAGTCCAGACATTGCTTCTGTCGACAACCATAGTGGGCTTCCCGGCAATGATCGCTGCCTATGGATGGGTACAGGAAGTGCTCCCCCCGCAGGACCTGGACCGGGCCCCAGGGTAGTGTGGTCGCTGATCGAAGTACTGTCTTTCATAAGTTCGGTTACGTATTTTCGGGAATGCGGGATAAGCACCGATCAAGATCCGTCGCAGGTACTGCGGCCGCCAAACAGCGACAATCCCGTAGGGCGGGCTGTGCCCGCCGCCTCCCAGCGAAGCCGGGGTCCATGGGCCGTCGCTGCTTCCGCCGCGACCATGGCGGGCACAGCCCGCCCTACGATCTGGAGTGTGTTCCCAAACCGTCAGTTTTGAATGAATCCTGCCACGATGAGGTGGCTTGCAGCAAGAAATCCCCCCTACCCCCCTTTGCCAAAGGGGGGTAGAGCCGATTCCCCCCTCAGCAAAAGGGGGGCTAGGGGGGATTTACGTCTCATTCCCAGGCTCCTGCCTGGGAATGCCTGTCTTACGGGCTCTGCCCGCTCTTTGCACAAAGACCGCGCAGATCACGGGACGTCTGGTACCATTGCCGTTCCCGGGCAGCGGTCTCGGAAAAACCGAAAAAAGGAAGCACGGCTGTCAAGTCGTGGTTGCGAATGTATAGATTTCTGTTTATTCTCTGCTTGTTCGGCCTCTCAGCAGTGGCCCTGCAGGATTCCATGGCTGAAGAATTCAAAATCCACCCGATTGGCAGGGTCCAAAAGACGGGACACATGACCGCACTGGAAATATACCCTGCTTATCAGGACGCGCTCCTTGGTCTTGACGGCTTCTCTCACGTGATCGTGATCTACTGGTTCGATCGGAACGACACTCCCGACAAACGATCCATCCTGAGAGTTCACCCCCGACGAGACAAACGCAATCCATTGAGCGGCGTCTTCGCTACGAGATCTCCGGTCAGGCCCAACTTACTCGGTTTGTCCACATGCAAAATCAAGTCTGTGGGCCACGGACGCATTCACGTGGAAAGCATCGACGCGTACAACGGAACACCGATCATCGATTTGAAGCCGTTCATACCGGGGAACGATTGTGTCTCGGCAGCTACAGTTCCGGATTGGGTGGGCCGTGACCGCGAGTGACGTGGTATCCTGTTGTTCGTCGAGCGAGGCGCGAGTCTTGTGGCGTTTGGCCGAATCTGGTGGTTTCATCCTATCCGGGAGCGCAGAATGAGTTCCCTCTCGTTCCTAGGCTCCTGCCTGGGAATGCCTGTCTTCCGGGCTCTGCCCGGTCTTTATAGAGGCCCAGCGGAACGCTCGGTCCTACTGTAGTTCCCGGGCTGGAGCCTAGAACGAGAAGGAGATTTCATGATTACTGTCAACACCGATGCAGTCGAGCGTGTGAGAATCGAGTCCTTGGCATACAAAGGCAAAGCAACCGAGGTGAAGGACGTCACGGTGCAATGGCTCTCCAAGAGCGGGACAGACGCTCAGGGAGCCCCGGCGTACGGCCTCCGCCTCTTCACCACGGGCCCTGGCGGAGTAATTCCTACCCACAGCCACGTGTATGTGCAGACGATGTACATC